>Ga0256405_10004275_pt1 | contig 27156 bp, 24 predicted proteins | sample RumenRJG_02DNA_FD_189096 | JGI IMG/M metagenome (GOLD analysis project Ga0256405, IMG submission 189096) | Bovine rumen microbial communities from Lethbridge, Alberta, Canada - RJG_02 | ecosystem: Host-associated > Mammals > Digestive system > Stomach > Rumen | place: Canada: Alberta... | reverse complement strand
GAGAAAATCCAGACAAAGCACGAATCAAACAGGAACGTGATCCAGGTCTTTCCCCCGGAGCGCAGCGTAAAATACATCGCATTGGCACAGGCATAGATCGGCATGCACACGGCAGAGATGCGGATCAGACCTTCCGCAATGAGACGAATCTCATCCGCTGTATTGTAGATTCTCGGAAAAAACGGCGATATTGCAAACATCAGTATCCCGGACAGAACACAGAGCGAAATGGAAAACACCGTCAGCCTGGCCGCATCATCGCGCACCTCATCCGTCTTTCCGCTGCCAAGCTCCTGTCCCAGAATGATTGCAATCGCATTGCCCATCGAAATGAAGGCGATATTGAACACGTTGCTGATGGTGCTGCTGATATTAAAAGCCGCCACAATGTTGAGTCCCAGCGTCGAATACTGCTGCGAAAGAACCGTTTGGCCAAGCGACCAGAGCGTCTCGTTCAAAAGCAGCGGAAAGGCCTTCACCGTAATGCGCCCGAAGAGATCCTTCGGCACATGAAGTGATGCCAGCATTCCCTTGACGAAGGGGAAACGCTCCGTACTGCGCAGCAGGTACAGAATCACAAATCCCATTTCCACAAACCGCGAAGCGACCGTAGCAATCGCCGCTCCGCGAACGCCTAACGCCGGCGCACCGAAATGGCCGCCGATCAGAATATAGTTGCCGCAGAGATTCACCAGTACCGCCGCAATGCCTGCCTTCATGGGCACCATCGTTTCGCCGTTTTCACGCAGGGTGCTGGCAAATACCTGCGTTCCGGCAAAGGGCACAAACCCCAGCAGCATTACCAGAAGATACCCCTTTGCGGAGGTCAGCGTAAGGCCGAGATCTCCAACGCCGCTTTCGCCGCGCAGCCAAAGTGAAATCAGACGTTCTCCCTGCAGAGCGAATACCAGCACCGCCAATCCGCTCAAAAGAAGTCCAAGCATCACCTTCATGCGGATCGTGTAACGGATGCCTTCCTGGTCATTCTTTCCGGCAAACTGGGCCGTGAAGATGCCGATCCCGGCCAGGCCGCCGAAAATCATCAGGTTATAGACGAAGATCAGCTGATTTACGATCGCAACCCCCGACATTTCATTGGTTCCGACCTGGCCGACCATGATATTGTCCAGCATGCCGACAAAATTCGTGATGCCGTCCTGTACCATGATCGGCACCGCGATCTGCAGCGTATGTCTGTAAAAGTCCCTTGTCCCGATAAAATGCGATTTCTTCAGCATGTAAAAATCCCCTCGTCAAAGCACAACGGATCCAGTATACCGGATTCCTATGCAATCGCCTACGTAAAGCGAAAATCCGCAGGAAACTCTGTTTCATCGAAAAAGGCCGCCCGTCGGACGACCTCATTCATGAATGATCCGGTAAGATCGTTATTACTTGTTCATAACACGGTGGCAGCGCGGGCAGAGACCTTCGCTGTCAGCTTCCTCGGTATAGTTCCAGCAGCGCGGGCACTTGATACCGGGCGCCTTCTTGACAACAACCTGACGCTTGTCGCCGGCCGCAAAGGAAACCTTCGAGACAATCAGCCACTGGGCAGCCGCATTGTTCAACGTGCCCTTGAGCAGATCTTCATCCGCGGCGGTGCAGTGAATTTCAAGCTCCGCCTCCTGGGAGCTGTGGATCAGATTTGCATTGCGCGCATCTTCCAGAGCCTTGCTTGCATCCGAGCGCAGCGACAGCAGCTCTCCGAACGTCTTCTTGAGTTCTTCCGCATCCGGATAGTTCTCAACGGCCGGATACTCGGTATAGTGAACACTCTTTTCACTCTCATCGTTGAAGTGCTGCCATACCTCTTCGCAGGTATAAACAAGGAACGGTGCCCACAGACGGACCAGCTTGTCAGCGCAGATCCAGTAAACCGACTGTACCTGGCGGCGGCGATGATCGTTGAGATCGTTGCAGTACAGGATATCCTTCGTAAAGTCGCAGTAATAGGAGCTGAGCTCATTCACCATGAAGTTCATCAGTGCCTTTACGGAAGACACATAGTCATACTCGAGCACATCTTCACGGACACTCTTCACCGTCTCATCCAGACGAACCAGAATGTAGCGGTCCACCGGTTCCAGATCGCTGTAGGCGACCATGTCCTTCTTCGGATCAAAGTCTTTCGGATTCACATTGCCCAGCAGGAAACGGAACGTGTTGCGGATCTTGCGGTACTGATCCGATACCTGCTTGATGTTGTCCGGTCCAAGCTTCAGATCCGCCTTGAAGTCGGATGTCGCCGCCCACAGGCGGAATACATCGGCACCGTTCTTGTTGATGATGTCCATCGGGTTGACAACGTTGCCAAGCGACTTGGACATCTTCTCACCCTTGGAGTCAACGACATAGCCATGGGACAGTACTTCCCTGTACGGCGCACAGCCCTTAACGCAGCTACCGACAATCAGCGAGCTGTTGAACCAGCCGCGGTACTGATCTGAGCCTTCAAAGTACATGTCGCACGGATATTCCAGGCCGCGGGCCTCGAGTTCGCTCCAGCTCGAGCCGGAATCGAACCATACATCCATGATGTCCTTTTCCTTCGTGAAGATGCCGTTGGGAGACTTGGGATTCGTGTAGCCTTCCGGCAGAAGGCCCTTCGCATCCCGCTCGAACCAGACGTTGGATCCATATTCACCGAACAGATCGGCGATATGATCAAACACTTCCTTCTCCATGATCGGCGAACCGTCTTCGCAATAGAAGATCGGAATCGGAACACCCCAAAGACGCTGACGCGAAATGCACCAGTCCTCACGGTCCGCAATCATGTTGTGCATGCGTACCTGGCCCCATTCGTTATGCCAAACAATCTGATGATCAATTTCATCCAGCAGCTTGTCACGAACCTTATCGATGGAGCAGAACCACTGCTTCACGGCGCGGAAGATGACCTTCTTCTTGAGGCGGTCGTCATGCGGATAGCTATGGGTAATCGGTTCAACAGCAAGAAGGCAGCCCTGCTCATTCATATCATGGATAATGGCCTTGGAACAGTCTTCAAAGAACATGCCCTGATATTTGCCGGCATTCTCATTCATATTGCCGACAGAGTCGACGGTATTGATCGGATCGAGACCGTACTTGCGGCAGACATTGAAGTCATCGAGACCATGGCCGCCAGCCGTATGAACGACGCCGGTACCATCCTGATCTTCGACGTGGCTGCCAAGCAGTGTCGGGCACTCTTTATCAAAGACGACATGATGATAGGTGATGCCCTCCAGCTCACGGCCTTTGAAGGTGCGCAGAACACCCTGATTTGTCAGATGGAATTTAGCCAGCAGCGGATCGACAAACTTTGCGAGCATGATGAGTCTGCCCTTTTCGGTCTGCACTTCGGCATATTCCAGATCCGGATTGAGACTGACTGCTTCATTGGACGGAATGGTCCATGGCGTCGTTGTCCAGATGACATAATAGTCGGAGCTGTCCAAGATGCCTTTGCCATCGGCAATCTGAAAAGCAAGATAAATTGTCGCATCGGTAACGTCGCGATAAACGATCTCCGAATCGGCGACTGCCGTTTCATTGTACGGAGACCAGTAGACCGGCTTGAGGCCCTGGAAGATCAGTCCCTGCAGAGCCATCGACTCGAAGGCCTTGATCTGACGCTTCTCAAATTCCTTGTTCAGCGTGATATACGGGTGATCGTAGTCACCGATCTGGCCGAGGCGCTTCTCAGTTGCCATCTGCTGCGCAATCTGCTGGTGCGCATATTCTTCGCACTTCTTGCGGAACTCGGCGGGGCTCAGCTTCTTGCGGTCGACGCCAAGCTTCTGAATGGCGTTTTCAATCGGCAGGCCATGTGTATCCCAGCCCGGAAAATAGGGCGTATAGTAGCCCGACATGGCATGTGTACGGTTGATGAAGTCCTTGATACAGCGGTTCATGGCCGTTCCTGCATGCAGGTTGCCGTTGGCATACGGCGGACCGTCATGGAGGACGAAAGCCTTCTGTCCCTTGTGATGGGCCAGAATGTTCTGGAAATAATTATCCTCTTCCCATTGCTTTAAAATGCCCGGCTCCTTCTTTGCCAGGTTGCCGCGCATCTCGAATTCGGTGTCAGGCATGTGAAGCGTGTTCTTGTAGTCAACAGTCATCATCTTTCCCCTTGTCATTTCAACAAAAAAGCGTCACTCAGAATATCTAAGGACGCTTGCAAACGCGGTACCACCTTAGTTCATGGACAAAAGCCCATGCCCTTCATCAATCCCATAACGCCGGATCAGGCGGCTGCTCACCAGGTGATGTCGATTCTCCGCTTCCATGTCTGTTTCCACCAGTCCAGACTCTCTTCTGATTTCCGCGGAGCCGCACGTCCTGCTTCAGCGCAGCTTCTTCTCTGCTTCCTCAAGCCACCGCAGATCCGGCATCCTGGGAAGTTCAAACGAATTCAAATCCTTGATCACTTTTTCCAGATTTTCCTTCGTCGTATCCTTTACTTCTTCTGCTCCGCCATAGAGCTTGGACAGATCCGTAAGGATCAGACGCGCCGTCTGCAGACTTTCACGGACGATGTCATCCGCATTCTTCTGCGCCGTCGAAATAATCTGGTTGGCCTCCCGCAGTGACAGGCGGGCTATGTTGTCGGCCGCTTCCTTCTGCGCCTGTGCCGAGGAAACCATCGCATTGTACTGCTGTTCGACCTGACGCAGACGTTTCTGCGTCTCATCCAGCTGTGTACGGCATGCGTCCAGCTGCTTCTGCAGCTGATCGACCTGGGCGGCATAGCGTTCAATGGCATCATCTACCGCAAACCGGTCATATCCATTCTTCATGACCCGAAATGTCGGACGAGGTGCCGTCATGCCTGCCTCCTTTCAGCACCCTACAGTTCCTTCAAAAACAAAGCGGTCACACGGTTTTTCCGTGTCCGCCCATGCTCAGAAACATAGGTGAAACGCCCGATTCCCCGAATGGAAATCGTACAGTTATTATTGCACAACGAATCTGCTTTCTCAAGAAGACGATGATTCACCATCACCTTCCCCTGCCGGATCATTTCCTTCGCATTTTCACGGCTCGTATGCGCCAGCGCCGCAGTGACGCAATCCATGCGCAGCGCCGCAACATTGACGATAATCTCTTCCTGCCGGCGCTCTGGAATGATGGGATCAACCTCACGGAAGGAGACATTGAGATTGGCAATGGAATGATAGTTATCGATCAGAAAGCGTGCCATCTCACTGCCGGTATAGATCACGGCCAGGCTCAGCTGCTCATCCAGAAACAGATCACCGATGCTGTGGCGATCAATCTGCAGCGCCATCAGCGAACCGAGAATATCACGATGCCCGATTTTTCGAAAACGCAGGTCAACATCAGCCGCAATGCATACGATATCAGAAAAGTCATCTTCCAGATCTCTCGGGAAGATGACTTTCTTCTTGCGTGCATCCGGATATCCGCCCACGTAGCGGATCATATCAGACGGCGGAAACCTCACGATCGCCTGCGCCTGTTCCTCTTCATTCAGAAACCCGGATTCCGTATGAATGCCTCTGACATCGCGGCGCCGCTCCAGATCCTTGAGATGTTCCAGCAGCCGCTCTGTCTCGTCATTCATCATCGTTTTCCAGCGAAATGGCTCCGTCCACGCCGATGCTCTTAGGTGTGCAGAGAATGACATTGTGGCCGATCTTCTGGATCGTACCGTCCAGCGCAAAGACAACACCCGTCAGAAAATCAATCGTGCGCTGCGCATAATCCCGCTGCAGACGGTGCAGATTGACCACTGCTGCCCGGCGGCTCTTGAGGTGGCGTGCAATTTCCTGGGCTTCCTCAAAGCTGCGCGGCTCAAAGAGAACCATCTTTGTATCAGCGCTGACCGATGAAGCCTTCACCTTCGTGTTGCGCGTCTGTTCATAGGTATCGGAACGCGGGCGCTCCTCTTCCCGTGTATATTCTTCTGTCTCTTCCTCTTCGGTTTCGTCTTCATCATCCTCATCATCTTCATCTGCCGGAGCAACGAAGTTGAGGAATTTATCCTTAAAGCCCATTTGAAAACCTCCTGTTAAAGCAAAGGCATTATAGCATCTCAAGCAGTCTGATTCTACTGCCCCATATTTTGTAATTTCAGCAGTTCTATCGCATTTTTCCGTCTTCTGCTCATCCCGGATGTTCGCCGACGATTGCAGGCATCGCTCCTGCACGAACGTGCAATCAAGCTCTAAAGCAGCCAGTTTCTCTCGATTTACAGTCAGTTTATTCACATGTTTCCAATCTCATCGTTTCCGGTGTTCCGGTCCCCGCGGTTGCATAGCGGATTGGCGACACCATTCAGCAGGTAGAAAAAACATATGCGCACATGATGCCGGATTCGGAGCAGTTTATGAACGATCAGATATCAAAGATGAATAAAGTAGGCCAAAAGTAGGCCACATAAAAGAAAAACCGCACTGTTATGCGGTTTTTTAGACTATGGAGCAGATGAGCGGAATTGAACCGCCGTGTCCACCTTGGCAAGGTGGCGTTCTACCATTGAACTACATCTGCATGGCGGTCGCTATGGGACTCGAACCCACGACCTCCTCCGTGACAGGGAGGCGTTCTAACCAGCTGAACTAAGCGACCAATCTGGCGAGGAAAGAGGGATTTGAACCCTCGCGCCGGTTTCCCGACCTATGCCCTTAGCAGGGGCACCTCTTCGGCCTCTTGAGTATTTCCTCATCTGCCAAGCGCACTCTTTCGTCTCTCACAGTGCTTTGATAATATACCATGCACTTTTGAGATGTGCAACAGAATTTCGAACGAATTTTCGCGAGCCGCGGAAAGTTTTTCCCCGGCCCGCAAATACTCCGTTTGTAATACGTTATTTACCTGCTTCTTTTTACTCTGCTGCTTCGAGCGCAATCTTCATCATGTTGGTGAAGGACTTCTGGCGTTCCTCCGCCGTCGTCTCCTGGTGCGTCACCAGACTGTCCGAAATCGTAAGAAGACATGCCGCATGCTTGCCAAGCATGTTTGCATTGTGGAACAGCGCAAAGCTCTCCATCTCCACGGCAAGGCAATGATTTTCTTTCACCCCGGCCATATAGTCATCATTGAGATGATAGAACACATCGCCCGAATGAATGTTTCCCTCATGAAGCTCAATGCCAAGCTTTTTCGCAGCCTCTTCAATACGTCCGTTCAGTTCCTTCGACGGGTACATGATATTGCCTTCCGTCCCGTCCATTGCCTTCGCATACGTCGACTCCGAATAGGCACCGGTCGAAAGAACGACATCAAACAGCTTCAGATCATCTACATATGCACCGGCAGATCCGACACGGATGATATTGTCCACATCATAGAACTTGAACAGCTCATAGGAATAAATGCCGATCGAGCCCATTCCCATGCCCGAAGCCATCACCGAAACACGCTTTCCGTTGTAAATTCCCGTATAACCGTAGATGTTTCGTACCGATGTCACAAGCTTTGCGTCCGTGAGAAAGGTCTCAGCGATGAACTGTGCCCGCAGCGGATCGCCCGGCATCAGTACCGTTCTGGCAAAATCGCCCTTCGCTGCAGAATTATGCGGTGTAGCCATGATTTATATTCCTCCGTTTTTCCATTTCGATTATATCAGCGGATACTGTATACCGCCTGTTATTACTGATTGAACGCATCCGGCAGATCATTCTCCAGAAGGATCGTATCCTGAGGCTTCGCATCATGCCAGAGAATCTGGAATGCCTCCTTCTCCGTATCCACCGTCCTCACATGAGCCAGATCAAAACCGCTCAGCTTCAGACCCTCGTTGATCGGCTCCGTCTGCTTTCTGCCAACCAGGATCACTTCATCCACCCTGCCCTTCATTTCTGCACCGAAGGCACGGTTCAGCTCCTCCTGGCGCGAGCTGAGTTCGATCATTCCCGGCGTCACGATCCACCGCTTTCCCGGCATCATCGACAGCACCGAAAGGGCCATAGCAGCACCGGTCGGATTGGCATTGAAGGCGTCATCAATGAAGTGCAGACCATTGATCTCTTTCTGCTCCAGACGATGCTCCACCTGCTTCATTTCACGCACGCCGCGCTGAATCTTCGCCCACGAAACTCCCAGATACCTGGCCGCCGCTGTTGCAAAGAGAATATTAAGAATATTCAGCTCCCCAAGCAGCTTCGTCTCCATATGGGCACGCTCATCCCCGTGCACAATATCAAACGAAGATCCCGAAGAAGAAAACGAAATGTTCTCCGCCCGATAATCGGCGTCAGGCCAGCGAACCGCACAGGTCACTACCTTCACCGGATTATTGATCTTATAGTTGCGAATGAATTCATTATCGTAGTTCAGAATGCCAAGCCCATCCTTCGGCAGCAGCTCAATCATCTGCATTTTTTCGTGAATGATGTTTTCCTGCGTCTTGAAGGTCTGCAGATGCTGGGGACCAATCGATGTCACAACACCGATCGAAGGCTCTACATACCGCATCAGTTCCGTAATATCGCCAACGTGGTCCGCCCCCATCTCGCACACAAACACCTCATGGATCGGCTTGAGATATTCGCGAATCGTACGCGTAATGCCCATCGGCGTATTGTAGCTGGCAGGCGTCATCAGCGAATTGAACTGCTGCGAAAGCACCGTCTGCATCACATTCTTCGTACTTGTCTTGCCATAGGATCCGGTAATGCCGATCTTGACCAGCCCCGTATAGCTGTCAAGAATCTCCTTCGTCTTCTTCACATACCAGCGCTTGATCGCATTTTCGACCGGTTCCGTAATCCACCCCATCGGATAGATCAGAATCCAGGGCCCAAAGTAGCACATCCCCAGCATCAGCCAGAGATTCAGCCGCCGATACGCCCACAGAAGCACCAGCTGAATTGCCGCATACAGAATCGCCAGCACCAGAATCTGCCGCTTCACACGATTCGTAACAACCAGCGGCTTGATGTATACCTGCCTCTTTTCCCGAAGCAGCTCCCACACTGAAAGCACACCGGCAAGCACCGTGCAGAGAATCAGGATCATTCCCGTATCCAGATGCACACACGCAAAGGCAACCGCCAGAATCACCGCCGTAGGAATCGCAGCCCGTCGCGCACCGCCTTCAATATTCACTTCAATCCACTGACTGTAGCGAGCCAGCTCATAGCGGTTCTGCTGGAACATATGCAGCGCATGGCGAAACGGAACCAACGCCCCCAGAACAACCATCAAAAAGTAAAGAAACTTCATATTAGCCCTCAAGCTCCGGTTTCAGAAAGATATCCAGCACCCGGTTGAACCGGTCCGGCTGATGCCAGTACGCAAAATGATCATCGCCCTCAAATACCGCAAGACCCGCATCCGGCATCTCGGCCTCCATGATCTCGCCCGCCTCAATCGGCACAGCCTCATCATATTCACCCCAGACCAGAAGCACAGGACATTTCACTTGCGGCAGCAGCGGCCGCACATCATCATTGACCACCAGCACAAACGTTTCCCGCATCACACCTTCCGCATTGCGGTAATCCGCCGATCCCGAATGATCCTTGATCTTTTCCAGCAGCTTTTCCTGCCCCAGCCCCTTCAGCATCTTTGAGCCGAACTTCAGCAGCGACGTCTTTGCCGAATTCTGCTTCTCAAGCCGGATCCCGGCAGCCCCCGTCAGGCACATCCGACGCACTTCCGGATGAATGGCCGCATAGCGGATCGCCACCCGGCAGCCAAAGCTGTGACCGATCAGAATCGGATTCTTGATCCCGTTCTGCTTTACGAAGTCCTCAAGAAACTCCACATAATCCGGGACACCCCAGGGGACCGGCGGCTGATCACTTTCACCAAAGCCCGGAAAATCAAAGGTCCACACCCGGAACTGCGCCTGCAGATGTTCTTCGATCCGGCTCATCATCAACATATTCTGACCCCAGCCGTGCAGAAGAATCACATCTTTGCCTTCCCCTGAACAGCGCCATGCCGTCTTTACCTGTTTGAATGTGCCAAACTGTGTCATAAGTGTCCCCTATTCTAACAGAAATACAGCTCAATTCCTCTGCGCCTGTTTCTTTTTTTCACGCTCGATCGCCCGCAGCTCCTTCTTGTCGAGATCTTTCCAGATGCGGAAGGCAACTCCATCCGTCCGATTCTCCGCACTCACATGGTAGCCATAGGTCGTACAGACACGATACACGATGCTCAGGCCAAGACCGAACTGCCCATCCGTACCCTTTTCATAGGGATGAAACAGCTTCTTCATCCGGTCCTCATCGAGCAGCTGCCCATCATCAAACACAACCAGCTGCCCCGGCTTCAGCTCGATTTTGATCAGCGCCTTTGCATAGCGCAGCGCATTGTCCATCAGATTCTCTACCACGATGCGCCACGGCTCCTCTTCGCCATGGAAGCATACCGTCTTGTCCACATCCGTCTCAATCCGTATCTCCGGCCGCACAACCTTCAACGAAAGAATCGCCTTGTCAATGACCTGCGACATGTTCAGATGATCTCCCGGCTCACATGAATCCAGCAGATAGTCCATCTTGTTCAGCGCAATCAAAGAACGCACCTTCTTGTCCAGCCGGTCCGCATGCTCGATGATCACATCCACCGACTGCTCCAGAGTGCCATAGGGATAAATGCCATCCTTGATCGACTCCCCATAGGAGCGGATCGTCGCAATCGGCGTCTTCAGATCATGAGAAATGTTCTGAATCATCTCCTGCTTCTCTTTGTTCTGACGCGCCAGTTCGGCCTGCATATCACGCAGCGCATTGGCCACGTCGCCGATCTCATCCCGCCGGTCAATGTTGAGCTCCGCCGGCTCATCGTTCTTGATCCGGTTGATGTAGGTCTTGATCTGGTACAGCGGCACAATGATCGATGCCACCCAGATCGTCAAAATCATCAGCAGCACCGCCGCCACCATGATGTTCAGATTCACAACGTTATTGACCAGCTGCGAACGGAACTGCCCCTCATAGGAATTCGGCACCAGCGACACAAGATAGCGCCCATCGTTCAGCTGCGTAATGCAGTAGTAGATATCAACATCACTGAAGCGCCCGCTGGAAACGGAATACAGATCATCCTCCGTATCCTTGACGCCATCCAGAATATTTTCCCGAACCCCGTCGAGAAACCCTCCATCCTGCAGATCACTGTTCAAAAAGGAATCCGTCACAGGATCGTAGATCAACTGCTGAATGCTCGAAGACTGATTGTCCGGCAGCGAAGATGAAGGATACTGATTCAGATAATAGGAAACCGTATACTGCGAATTATGCAGCATACGATACATTTCATTTCCCGCAAACGAATTGATCTGCGGCGAAAGAATCGAAAAAACAAAGAGCGCAAAAAACGAAATGACCAGAAACACAATGGTCACAAGCTGCTGCGTCAGCGTCAGTTCACGCAGCCACAGACGAATCCGCTTCATATCAGTCCAGCCGGTAACCGAAACCGTAGATCGTATGAATGTTCAGATCCGGCATCTTGCGCCTCAGACGCCGCAGCGTATCATCCACGACACGGTCCGATCCGTAATAGCTTGTCTCCCAGACTCTCTCCAGAATCTGTTCCCTGCTGAAGGCAGAGCCTTTGTTCTTGACAAACAGCATCAGCAGATCAAATTCCTTCGTCGTCAGATCAATGTTCACACCCTTGGGATCCACCACAAAGCGCTTGCTTTCATCGACCTGATAACCGTCCACGTTAATGATGGTTTCTGCATCCTTATAGGTACGGCGGATGATGTTGTTCACGCGAAGCACAAGCTCCTTGGGCGAAAACGGCTTCGTAATATAGTCATCGCTGCCCTTTTCCAGGCCGATGATGCGGTCAAACTCCTTGTCACGCGCCGACATGAAGATCACCGGAAGCGAAGGATACAGCTGACGGATCTCTTCAATCAGATCGAAGCCGCTCTTATCCCCCAGCATGATATCGAGGATCCACAGCGAAACATCACTGTCACCCGTATGCTGCTGCGCCTCATCAAACGTCAGATAGGACCGCACCTCATAGCCTTCTTTTTCCAGATACCGCTTGACCAGCTCATTGAGATCCTTTTCATCCTCAACAATGCAGATGACACGTTTCATACGGTCCCTCCTTCCCTCATTTCACCAAATCGCAAAAAGGCAGAACTGCGTCTGCCTTTCCAGTTTTAACGCGTCGTACCGTACTTGCGGCGCACAATGTCCGCCACAAAATCAACCTGTTCCTGACAGATGGCATCGGTCTGCGCCTCAGCCATGACACGTACCAGCGGCTCCGTCCCCGAAGCGCGAACCAGCACGCGGCCATTGCCCTTGAGCGTCGTATCGACCTTTTCCACTGCCGCAAGCACCTCCGGATCCTTCATCGCTGCCTCTTTGTCCGTTACCGGAACATTGACCAGCACCTGCGGATAAATCACCAGACCTTCGCACAGCTCATCGATCGTCTTCCCGGTTTCACGCATGATCTTCGTAATCATCAGCGCCGTCACCAGACCATCGCCCGTCGTCTCCACTTGGGAGAAAATGATGTGACCGCTCTGCTCGCCGCCGATCACAAAGCCGCCCTTGCACATGCAGTCATACACATACTTGTCGCCAACCTGGGTTTTCTGAACCTCAATGCCATTGGCTTCCATCGCCTTCCACAGGCCGAGGTTCGCCATCACCGTCGTAACGATGGTATTGTTGTTCAGCATCCCGTGATCCTTGAGATAGCGGCCGGCAATGTAAAGCACATAGTCACCATCCACAAGTTCACCATCCGGACGCACAAGAATCTGGCGATCCGCATCTCCATCGAAGGTCAGACCAAGATCGAACCTGCCCTGATTTGCCTTCATGAATTCCTGGAAATCCGCCGGATGCGTCGAACCGCAGCGGTTATTGATATTGATGCCGTTGGGCTCATGGTTATGAACCGTCACATCCGCCCCGAGATCCTTGAACACACGCTCTGCCGTAAAGGAAGAGGAACCGTTGGCACAATCCATCGCCACCCGGAAGCCCTTCAGATCCATCGCAAACATCTTCTCGACGGCCGCAATGTAATGCTCCACACCTTCGGGATAGGAGAATATCTTCCCGATCTCATCGTTTATTTTATAGGTCATCTGATAACGGCCATCGATGCAGTCCTCGATATGATCCTCGATCTCTGCCGGAATCTTAATACCCTCCTTGGAGAATACCTTGATGCCATTATCGAAGTACGGATTGTGCGAAGCCGAAATCATCGCCCCACAGGCAAAGTCCTCATGAACTGTCAGCCAGCAGATCATCGGCGTCGGACCATATCCCGTCAGATAGGCGTCACAGCCCTCGCTGGCGATACCGGCGGCTAGTGCCGCTTCCAGCATGTCGGACGAAAGACGCGTGTCCTTGCCGATCACAATCTTCTTCTTTCCTTCGCGGGAAAAATACTCACCCAGACTGCGCCCCACAAGGAATGCACGGTCCGCCGTCAGGCCTTCATTTGCACGGCCCCGGATTCCATCCGTTCCAAAATACTTACCCATTGTTTACATCCGCTCCTTCTTCACTGCCTGTATTGTCATTCGTCTCGCCCAGCACATTGAGCGTATACGTTGACTCCGTCAGAGAGTACCTTACCAGGCCGCCTTCCGGCTGCTCGATTTCCAGCGGAAAGTCCTGGACTCCCGGCACCGCATTCTGCATATCCACATACACATCAATGTCACTTGCCGTAATGGAATCAATGTTTTCCTGCGTACCGAAGACAACCACCGATGTCGTCGTCTTATCAACCGCAGACGCCTTGTAGTTGTTTACATTGTTGCGGTAGTTGATATTGACGCCGTCAATCGTCTTACTGACACCTTCGCCAAGCGTCACATTCATCGTAATCTGATTGATGCTCGAAGAGGTAACGCCGCTGGGCAGCGTAATCGGCCTCATGATCGTCGTATCCTTGGTGATCGATGAAGCATTCAGCGAAACAACAACCTTGTCAATCTGTCCCAGAACCGCTTCCGAACCATAGATGGTCACCGACTGCTGATCCGTCGTAATGGAAGCGATGGCCATGCCGTCCGGAACCTCACCTGTAACTTCCACTTCAATCGGAACCGTCTTATTCGGCGACGTGACCGGAACCGTAACCGATACAGTACCCGGCACAATGTCCGCCGTCACCGGCTGACCGTTGACATCATAGGCCACAAGCTTCGCCTCCTGCGTAAAGTCAGCAGTCTGGCCCGACACATCAATCAGTGCCTTGATGAACGCAATGGAATCGAGCGTATCCTTGGCCGCCCGGACATTGACCTTGGTGTACTCAAACTGCGGCGTACCCAGAGAATAGATGCTGTCCATCTTGTCCCGGTTGATGAAGTCATAGGACACATCAAACTGCCGCGTCGTCTTCTTCTTCAGCGTCAGAATGACATTGGAAGGATCGATCTTGACGGAAACGGAGCTGCCGAACCCCTGGGCCTCCAGCTTCACTTCATGCGTCCCCTCGGTCAAACCTTCCAGATCTGCCACCACAACACCGCCGCTGGCGGCTGCCGCCGTAACGGAAGACGCATCACCCGTAATGGTGATGTCCGCCGTCGCCGGAAGACCATCCAGCTCAAAGATGTCGCTGTTGTAGTTTGCCGTAACAGTGACCGCATTCAGACTGCGTGCCTGCTGCAGCGTCGTTGTATGCAGAGACGAATTGGTATTGTAATTGACGATCAGATAAAGAACGATCGCCAGAATCAAAGACACCAGACGCGTATAGCGCGGATTTAACAGCGTCTTGTCCAACAGGGTTGAAAACCACCGGAAAATGCGGATCAGGCCATTGGAAACAGTCTGATATGTACGATCCATGCGCTTGGATTGTGAGGCTATCCTGTTGGCAAGTTCCGTCTTGTTCGCATCGCCACGGTTATCCGTGCGCTGCTTCTTCTCGGGCTCACTCATTTTTCGTCTCCTTTCGTTTTGTCAGAATCATCGGAGACGGAGGAAAGGCCATCGATCATCGTCATCGTCTTATCAAGATCTTCCTTGAAACCGACAAGCTTCGAAAGATCCACGCCATCCGTATCAAAGCCATCCTGCGCCTTTTTTGCAGGCTTGGTTTCCTCAGGCTTCTTTTCTTCTTCGCGTACCGTCTTGCGGCCGGTCAGCCGATCCAGCGCCTCCTGGCGCGCACGGCGTACATCCTCCGCCGTCATCGGCCTCACGGGAGCCACCGTTTCTTCAGCTGCGGCAGCCTGTTCCTGACGCGCTGTTTCTTCCGCTTCCGCTTTGGCCTTCGCTTCTGCCTCAGCCTTTGCTTTAGCCTCGGCCTCTGCCTTTGCCCTGGCTTCGGCAGCCGCCTTGCGGGCACGTTCTTCTTCCGCCGCCTTTGCTTCGGCCTCGACACGCTGTTTCGCCTCTTCCTTCAGGCGCTGCTGGCGTTCTTCTTCTTCCTTGCGTTCCTGTTCAAAGCGGCGCACCTGAGCATTATCCGGGTAGCTCGGCTTTGGACGCTTCTTCTTATGCGGCAGCTTGATTTCCGAAGCTTCCTGCTCAAGCTCCTCGATCTTTTCTGTTTCCTGCCCCTCAGGCACAACAACCTCTTCCGCCTGAATCCGGCCGGAAGGTGCCGTTTCTTCATCCTGATGACGAACAGCAAGCTTCTTCAGAAGGCCGGTATTGCCGGACGTCTTCTGTTCATCACTGCCATCCTTCCTGGCAGCCGGCTTGACCGTCTTGGCAGGCTTTTCATCCTCAATGATGACAGCACGGGGACGGGCATCTTCCTGTGCCGCCTTCCGTGTCGAACGGTTCGAAGTGACTTCTGTCTCCGTTCCGCAGATGACACGCAGCAGATGATTGCGCAGCTGCGTCTTGTTTACGGTTGTAAGAACACCGCCTTCCGCAATGGACACGGCACCGGTCTCTTCCGAGACGACGATCGTCACAGCATCCGTAATCTCCGAGATACCGATCGCCGCCCGGTGGCGAGCACCATAGCGGTTCGGCAGATCAAGATTCGTCGGCGGGAAGTAGGCACTTGCACAGGCGATCTTGTCGCCCTGGATGATGACGGCGCCATCATGGAGAGGTGTTGATGTCACAAAGATCGATGTCAGCAGCTCAGCTGAAACATCCGAGTTCAGCGGCGTACCGGTCGCAATGAAATCATCCAGCGAATGACTCTGCTCAATGCAGATGAGGGCACCCGTCTGATCCTGCGACAGCAGCATCGTCGCCGTCACGATCTGATCCACAAGATTTTCCTTCTCATCGCCGGTCAGCGTACTGATGCGGGAGAGTACGTTGGACTTGCCAAGACCTTCAAGCAGGCCGCGGATCTCCTCCTGGAAAATGATGATGACAGCCAGGAAGCCCCAGTTGACAAAGATATCGGCAAAATGCTCCAGCGTACGCATGCCGAGAAAGCGGGCAGCCCAGTCAACCACAAGGACGATGAGAATGCCCTTGAAGATCTGAACCGTCTTGCGCGATTTGCGGATCAGCTGAATTGCATAATATAAAAGGAACCACATGGCCAGAATATCCAGGAACATCACCGTGATGGCCCTTACATTTTCCATGGTCAGCGTAAAGTTATAGTTGGACAAGGCTGATTCTCCCTTCGTCGAATCATTATACCATTACACACCCACCACAATGCCAGCCCTACGGCAAGAGCGGATCAAAAAAAAAGACCGCATATGCGGTCAACACTTTCAGATCATGGTGCCGGATGGCAGAGTTGAACTGCCGGCTGACCCTTACCAAGGGCCTGTATTACCGTTATACTAATCCGGCGACAGCGAATACATCATACCCAATACAACCGCAGGATTCAATATAATTCTCGATTTTTCAGCTCCTCATACACCAGATGAACCGGCAGACCGACGATGCTGTAATAATCTCCTTCAATGCCTGTAATGTAGCACGATGCCTTCCCCTGGATGGCATAGGAACCCGCTTTTCCAAACGGTTCCCCGCAGGTAACATAGGCGTCGATCTCTTCCTCACTCATCGGACCGAAGGTGACATAGGCCGTTGATACGGTACTGTAACGGCGCCGGTTTGACAGCAGACACAGCCCCGTAATCACTTCGTGACGGTGATCACTGAGCATGCCAAGCATGCGGCGCGCATCATGAGCATCTTTCGGCTTTCCAAGCACTTCGCCCTGACAGTATACAACGGTATCGGAGCCAAGGATCATGGCATCGGGATGACGTCTCAAAACCGCATCCGCCTTGCGGAACGCAAGCCGCTGGATTTCCTCCTCCACCGGAAGACTGAGATCAATCGTCTCATCGATATCAGCGGGATCAATCGTAAAGGAGATTCCGGTTTTCTGCAGCAGTTCCTGACGGCGTGGCGAACTGCTGGCAAGGATCAAGGGTTTCGCCATGCCCCTATTCTAACAAGATTGAATCCATGTAAGCGTGTATAATTGTTTCAGAAGTGAATTTAAAGAAGAAAGAGGATAAGAACATATGAGCATAAAACCAACTCTGGTCATTCTTGCAGCAGGCATGGGCAGCCGTTACGGCGGCATGAAGCAGATCGACGGCGTCGGCAGCCATGGCGAACCGATCATCGAGTTTTCCATCTATGATGCTTACAAGGCCGGCTTCCGCAAGGTTGTTCTGATCATCAAACGCGAACATGAGGAGCTGTTCCGCAAAGCACTGACGGACCGCGTCACCAACGGCGGAATGGAAGTGGACTTCGCCTATCAGGACATGAACAATATTCCGGAAGGATTCAGCGTACCGGAAGGCCGCGTCAAGCCCTGGGGTACGACGCACGCGCTTCTTGCATGCAAGGGCATTGTCAATGAGCCCTTTGCCATCATCAACGCCGATGACTTCTACGGCCGCAATGCCTATGAAGTCATCTACAGATTTCTGACCACGGAAGTAGCCGATGATAATTATGCAATGGTCGGCTTTAAGTGCCTCAACACACTGACGGCCAACGGCACCGTGACCCGCGGCCTCTGCCAGCAGAAGGACGGCTGCCTGAGTGCCATTCAGGAGATTCAGAAGATCGCTCTGAAGGACGGTCACGCCATCTATGAAGACAATGGCGAATGGAAGCCGATCGCAGACGACGCTCTGGTATCGATGAACTTCTGGGGCTTTACGCCGAAGATCTTCGATGAGATGGAGCCGCTGTTCAAGGACTTCCTTGCCGCTAACATTGAGAAGAATCCGCTCAAGTGCGAACATGTCATTCCGACCGGCATCGGAACCCTCGTCTCTGAAGGAAAGGTCAAGGTCCATATGCTCAGCTCCAGTGACAAGTGGTTCGGTGTCACCTACAAGGAAGATAAGCCCGAAGTCGTTGCCCGCATTCAGGCGCTCAAGGACAACGGCACCTATCCGGATGTTCTCTGGAAGTAACCGGAACATTTTTCATTTACCAGAAAAGCTGATAAGCAGGCTGAAGGAAACTACAGCCTGCTTTCTTCATCCCCAAAACGAAAAAAACGTCATGCAGAAAACGTATCATTTTCCTCAGAAGCGCTTTACTAGAGGTATAAAGGCGAAACCTCTGAAGTTGAGCTCAGAACTGAAGCAGATCCTGGACAATTCCATGATCGGAGTCTACATCGCCGATCGCACGCTTCGTACGGAACTGTGCATATTGTGCCATCCACTCGTCTTCCGTCTCCGTCAGTTCACCGTCAACCTTTCCATCCGCATCGAGGTTGTAGCTCTGCCCCGGCCACATGCCGAGATAGTTGTCTTCCGCACCATCGTGGTTCGGGGTAATCAGTTCAAGAATATCGACTTCCAGATCGACGATCCGATCATTTTCATCGCTGACAGCATAGGCAATGACCTCATTGAAGCTGTAAACCGGAACATCCTTGTCATCCGACCAAGATGCGGCGTCGAAACAACCGCAAGACCCTGCTTCAGACCGCTTGCACTGAGCACAGCGAAAGAAGCGGTCGGCTCTGGCGTCGAGGTGCCAAGAGCGTCCCGAAACGCATTGAATACACCCTTGCTTGTAAAGGTTGCACCGGATAAACCGTCCACGCCTTCAATTGTTCCGGCACTGATGATCGCCTCCTGAAGCTTTCCCAGCGCTGCGCCGCCGACATTCGGTGTCTCATCGTCACCCGTCAGCGCAAGATCCGTAATCTTTCCATCACCATCGACGGTGACTTCTGCAGTAATGGTTCCTCCAAAACCCTCAGCCGTTCCTTTCAGAACACTGGGTGCGGCCGAAGATGCGACGCTGCCCGTACCGCTGCATGCGACAAGCGAAAAAGCGCCCAATACGGCCATCAGCATTCTAATCTTCTTCATCTATTCTCCACCCAGTAAATGAATGCGGTTAGGATGTTCATCATTGTATTCATGATGTTTGACATACTGCCGAAAAAAAGGGGATGCCTCTCCTTCAGCCTTCCTGAGAATCAATAAAAATAACACACGCATGCCATGTCCATCCGATTGTCAGATTTTCTCAAAGGACACAACGAAAAAGAACTTCTGCCGATCATGAAGGAGAAGTTCTTTATCTGTTCCTGCTTATTGACGGTTCCAGGAATCCGGACTGATCTTCAGCAATGCCGGAAGCGCATCCGCAGCCACATCACCGTCTGTGATCGTCACCGGCTTACCGGTGAGCACATTCAGATATTCATCATTCTTCAGATGCGTATGCAGAAGACCGCCTCTTCCGCGCACATTGTAAAGACCCGCGAAGGTTTCCGTCTCCCCGTACAGAGCCGTTTCAAACATCGCATCATTTTCTATGAAAAAGCCGCAGCGGATCTGCCCCATCATTTTCCGGCGCATCCGGTTGTAGGCCGCAATCGTTTCCTCCAGCTTCTGATCCCGCTTCGACCAGTCGATCGGATCCTTCTCGAACAGCGACGGCTGATGAATCGCATACGCCTCCTGTCCGTTATAGACAAAGGCATCCCCCGGCATGAAGAACGACCACGCCAGCCAGTTTCTGAACTTTGTTTCGTTCTCGTTCAGCAGCGAATAGATCCGCTTACGATCATGATTCTCCAGATACCAGATCTCACGCGTCGAAGAAGGAAGCGAAGCCAGCAGCTGGTTAACCGCCTTTTCATACGGAACCAGATTCGAATGCGTCACGGCATCTTCCATTTCTTCCCTGACCGTGTAGGGATAAAGATCATCGAATGCCTGTGCCAGCTCGCCATCACTCAGCGCATCAATGCCTTTGGAGCGCATCCAGAGCACAAACGGACTTTCAACACTCTCCGCAAGCATCACAAACTGCGGATTCAGCATCTTCGCCCGAGAGCGCAGATCCTTCCAGAAAGACAGCGGAACCAGCGACGCCACATCACAGCGGAACCCGTCCACGCCGTCTTCTACCCAGTGCAGAAGACTGTCCAGAAGCGTCTCTCTCAGCTCTTCGCTTTCAAAGTTAAAGTCGCGCACATCGCTCCAGTCTGCCACCGCATTTTCCTTCGCATACCAGGACGGATGTTTCTTCACCCACGGATGATCGGCAGCGCTGTGATGAAGAACAATGTCCATCATCACCTTCAGTCCCCGCGCATGCGCCGCATGTACAAGATCCAGGAAATCATCCATCGTCCCAAGATCCGGATCAACCGCATCATAATCCGCGATCGCATACGGGGAGCCATAGGTCCCCTTCCGTCCCTTTTCTCCGATCGGATGCACGGGCAGAAGATAGACATAATCGAAGCCCATAGCTTTGATCCGGTTAAGATCATATTCCACCCGCTTCAAGGTGCCTTCCGCGCTGCAATTACGCACAAATACCTGATAAAAGCTCAGCGGCTCCCTCATGCCTTGACCTTCTTCCTCTTATCCTTGTTGAAATCGTAGATGATGGCCATGCCGATGCCTGCCACATTGGGATCATAGGCATCAATCTCATCCGTCGCCGCCGAAATTACGCGGCCGATCCCGCCGGTTGCCACGACATAGGCATCCGGATCCTTCAGCTCCTTCTTCATCTGCTTCAGGATGTACTCGACGGCACCGATATACCCGTAGACAACACCCGCCTGCATGCCGGTGACCGTATTGTGTCCCAGCACACTGGCCGGCTTCTGGATCTCGATATCCGGCAGCTTTGCCGTCTGCGTTGTCAGCGCATTGGCACAGATTCCGACCCCCGGGGCAATGACGGTATAGGAAAAGACGCCGTCCCTGGAAACATAGTCAAATGTCGTCGCCGTACCGAAGTCCACCACGATGCACGACCGATGATAGGTATAATACGCCGCTGCCGCATCCACGATCCGGTCCGCTCCGACTTCCTTGGCATTTTCCGTACGTATTTCGATGCCGCTGCGGATGCCAGGACCCACAATCAAAGGTTCATAGCCGAAGAACTTCAGAACCGCCGAATTCAGTGAATACATGATCTTGGGAACAACGGACGAAATGATCACATCATCCACCGATGCCCTGGAAAGATCATACAGATCCAGAAAAGAGCGGAACTGCGTAATGTACTCATCGCTGGTACGCGGCGTCCGCGTCGTCAGACGGAAGACCGCCTTTGTCTCGATCCCCTCCATCATCTGCATCTTGATATGTGTATTGCCTACATCGATCGTCAATAACATTGCTTACTTTCCTCCAAGACAATGATCCAGAATTCTGCGCGCCGTCTCAGCCTTGCTCAGAAGGCCGAGATCCACAACACCATCGCGCGAAAGAATCCGCACATGATTGGTTCCCGTCCCAAAGCCGGCACCTGCTTCACGAAGATCATTGGCAACGATATAGTCACAGTTCTTCGCCGTCAGCTTCGCCTCACTGCTGGCGATCACATCCTTTGTCTCCATCGAAAAGCCGATCAGCGTCTGGCCGGGCCGCTTATGTTCCCCAACGGTCTTGAGGATATCGACTGTCCGCTTCAGCTCGAGACACATCCCCTCACTATCCTTCTTATGGATCTTGTCCACCGCAGTTTCCGCAGGCGTAAAGTCAGCTACCGCCGCCGCAAAAATAAGTGCGTCCATCTCCCCCGCCTTCGCAAGCACCGCTTGCGCCATATCCTGCGCCGTGATTACCGGCACTGTGCATATCGCGCGCAGGGTCTTCTGGTGCACCGGACCGCTGACAAGTATTACATCCACACCGGCATTGCGGGCTGCTCTGGCAAGCTGGTAGCCCATCGTACCGGTACTGTGATTGGTGATGTAGCGAACCGGATCGATCGCTTCCTGCGTCGGACCGGCAGTGATCAGTATCTTCTTCCCCGCCAGCGTCTTCGGCGTCAGCAGTTCTTCGACATAATCCTGAATCTCCTCCGGTTCCGGCAGTCTGCCGCTGCCCGAGTCTCCGCATGCAAGCAGTCCCGATCCGCTCTCCATAACATGATATCCGTAGTCTTTCAGCAGCTGAATGTTGTGCCGCGTAATCGGATTTTCGAGCATGCCGGTGTTCATTGCCGGAACGATGAGCTTCACGGCCCTGGAGGCCAGAAACGTCGTTGTCAACATGTCATCGGCGATGCCGTTGGCCACCTTGGCGATGAGATTGGCCGTTGCCGGGGCAATCACGAAGACATCCGCCATTTTGGCAAGCGCCACATGCTCCACATTCGGCTCATAATCCGTTGAAAACATATCGGTAATGACCCGCTGATGCGACAGCGTCTGAAAGGTTAACGGCGATACAAACTGCTGCGCCTCCTTCGTCATCAAAACATGCACCTCAACGCCGGCCTGGCTCAGGTGCGAAACAAGTGTACAGATCTTGTAAGCCGCAATCCCGCCGCCAACACCGATCACGACGCATGGCTTTCCATTATTCATTCCGCAATCCCATCCTTTCCATTACCGGCCGTAATGCCCGATTCACCGCCGGCACCACCGCCATCGCAAGAATGATTTCAATAATGCCGTTCGATGCCAGCACCGTAAAAATCACGGCACCGACCGCAATTCCCGCCGCACCGGCATAGGCATCTCCGAAAAACAGCCAGATCAGCCCCATCACCAGCAGTGTGTGCAGTAGTGTATTGACGCCGGCCGAAATCGAAGCTGCCCCGGCAGATTTCATCTTCTTCCTTAACTGCCTGTACAGAGCGCCCGAGAACCACCCCAGAAAAATTCGTGGTCCCAGCGCAATCACAATGGACGCAAAGTTACCCGAAACGCCGCCGACCGTAATAAACGGCGAAAAGCAGAAGCTCGTAATAGTCGGTGTCATCGTCGCCCGGATCATCGACGTCATGCCGAAGACAAAGCCAACCATCGCACCGAAGCCCGGCCCCATCAAAACTCCGCCGAGAATCACCGGAATATGAAGCGTCGTAATACTGATGGCACCGATCGGAATGTAACCCAGCGGCGTAACCGCCAGTACAATTTCAATCGCCACGAAAAAGGCCGCAAGCGTCAGCCGCAGTACCCGCTGTTTGTTTCTCATTTTCCACCTCCTGCCGCTCCCGCTGAGGGGATGCAGCGAATATCAATAACGAATCACAGCTTTCCGATTGGATCCATTTCCTGAGCGGATAATGGTCCTGCCATTATTATAATGAAATACGGAAAAGGCGGTAACCATATGAAATATCTTGTCGCAAGCGACATTCACGGATCCACCACCGGCGCAAGGCTGGTTCTTGACGCATACGAACATTCCGGCGCCGATGCCATTCTCCTGCTTGGCGATATTCTCTACCACGGTCCACGCAATCCTGTACCTCAAGACTATGCCCCAAAGGAAGTCATTGCCATGCTCAATCCAGAGTCGGACCGCATCCTTGCCATCAAGGGCAACTGCGATGGCGAAGTGGACCAGATGGTACTCGATTTCCCGGTCCTAGGCACCTACAACTCTTTTATGATCGGAAAGCGGCGCATTTTCATTTCCCACGGTCATACCTACAGTCCGTCCAATCTACCGAAACTGAAGCGGGGCGATATCTTCCTCAGCGGTCACACCCACATCCCGACCGCAGAAGTAAATGAAGACGGCATCTATCTTCTCAATCCCGGATCCACCGGCATTCCCAAAGGCGGCAGTGACCGCTGCTATGGCATCCTTACGGAGTCCGGGTTCACCGTTCTCAACCACCAGCATCAGGAAGTAATGAAGATCGATTTTACGCACTAAAAAACCGCCAGGGGCCTTGCCTCTGACGGTTCTTTTTTCCTTTTGCTCTGCACAACACAACGATAGTCAAATGACCAGATTACTCAGCCGGAGTGCCGAAGGCAATGCCTGTAGCGCCCGTCTTGGCGTCTTCAGCGATCAGCTGAATCGGAGCTGTCTCATAGGACAGATTGTCGAACGATCCCGTGTAGCCGGAAGCCGTTGTGAATTCAATCGTGAAACTGCCAACCTTGCCATCCGAAACCAGATCCGCCGGCACCTCATCGAGAGTAATCGTCTGATGTCCGCCGTCTTCCTTCGCCTCAGCGATCAGGTTATCGCCCTTATCCGAAGAACCAGTCGGATAGATATACAGATCCGTAACTTCCTCGCCCGTTACGTTATAGATATCGTAAACAGCCGGTGTAGCCTGGAACGCAATCTCTGTAGCGCCCGTACGAGCATCCTCAGCGATCAGGGAGATCGGAGCCGTCTCAATGGACAGCGTCTCGAACGTTCCCGTCATTCCGGAATCCGTCGTAAACTCAAGGGTCAGCTTCGTATCAGCGCTGCCATCATCATACGTAGCTACGAGAGCATGCGCATCATAGAAGCCATGGTCGCCGGCGAGGTTTTCACCTTTATCCGAAGAACCAGTCGGATACAGATACAGATCCGTTACAGTCTCACCCGTTGCATTGTAAATCGTATAAGTGCCTTTTGTCGAAGCAGCTTCTGTCGTCGCAGCAGCAGCTGTCGAAGCCGCCGCCGCAGTGGATGCTGCAGCAGAGCTTGAGTTGCCGCAAGCCGCAAGGCTCAGTGCAAGAACAGATGCACCAATTGCCGCAAATGTCTTCTTCATTTTTCTCTTATCCTTTTCCTTTTTCTGTGTTGAGCAGCCTTAATAATTTAACATATTACCAGGTGCCTTTCAACTATCTGCGATAGACATCTCACAAAGTGACTCAGACAGTCTCAAAACGAACTTTTTCATCAAAAAGTGATACCTTCCATATTTTTCTTCAACACCTTGGCACTCTCCAGAAGCTGCGCACGCTCCTCTTCACTCAGAGCCACCGGAACCAGGCCTTCAATCCCCTTACTGCCAACAATTGCCGGAACAGAAAGCGCACAGTCACTAATACCATAGGTTCCATGCAGAACTGTGGATACCGGCAGAATGCTCTTTTCATCCTTCACAATCGCCGAGCAGATCCGGCTCACGCTGACCGCAATGCCATAGCAGGTAGCACCCTTACGCTGAATGATCTCATAAGCACTGCGACGAACATCATTGGCAATCTTTTCTTCGATCGCATTCATATCCATCTCACCCATACCGCGAAGCGCAAAGAAGTCAGCAAGCGGAACACCGGACACATTCGCATGCGACCATGCCGCAATCTCACTGTCACCATGCTCTCCGATGATGCTCGCATGAACAGAGCGGCTGTCCACATCCAGCACATTGCCGATCGCATTACGAAGACGTGCCGAATCGAGTACCGTTCCCGAGCCGAAGACACGGCCCTCCGGCATTCCGGATGCCTTCGACGCATAGTATGTAAGAATATCCACCGGATTTGCGACCACCAGCAGAATGCCCTGCGGCTTCACCCGGCGAATCTCCGCCATAATCGAAGAATGAATCGAAATGTTTTTATGGATCAGATCCAGACGGGTCTCACCCGGCTTCTGCGCCGCACCAGCCGTCAGCACAATGACAGCCGCATCTGCAATATCATCATAGGTACCGGCATAGATACGCTGCGGCGAAATCAGCGACGTACCATGGGAAATATCCATCGCCTCACCTTCCGCCTTCGCCTGATTTACATCCAGCAGGACAAGTTCGGAGAAAAGCTTTGACTCCATCAGAGAAAATGCCGAAGCAGCTCCAACCGCCCCACAGCCGATAATTGCCGCCTTACGAAGATTAACACTCATGAATGATTCCCTCCTTCTCTCTAAAGCAGAGTATAGAAAAAAGAGTTCCGAATAACAAATGAAATGCTCAAAGAATCACAAATCCGCAAACGAATCCTCCAAAAGTACAAGGTAAGATCAAAGTCCCCCGTCGCACCATAAACAAAAAGGAGCCCCGCAGGACTCCCCATAACGCGAACCTGATCAGTCCGGACGACGCATCGTCTCTGGATCATATTCCAGGTTGATGCCCGTCTTCTTGTCAAACACATGCACCATCGATCCCGGGAACGTAAACTCGATCGGCGAACCGATTGTGAAGCTGCTTCCCTTCAGATCCAGCGTCGGCACAATGATGATGCCGTCCTTCCCCATCGCATTCACATGCAGATGCTCCGAAGCCCCCATCAGCTCCGCAACATCAACCGTTCCCTTGACCATCTTTCCTTCCGTCTTTGTTAACGTAATATGTTCCGGACGAACACCGATCGTCACTTCCTGTCCCTCAACGCTGCGCTCCTTCAGATGCGCACACTTCTCAGCCGAAAGATCAATCACGGCATCCTCAACCTGCACCGCATAGCTGCCGTCCGCCTTTTTGATCAATGTTCCATCATAGAAGTTCATCTGCGGAACACCGATGAAGCCGGCCACGAACAGATTCACCGGATTGTCATATACCGTCTGCGGCGTACCGATCTGCTGAATCACACCATCCTTCATGATCACAATCCGATCGCCAAGCGTCATCGCTTCCGTCTGATCATGCGTAACATAGATGAATGTCGTATGAATCTTCTGACGCAGCTTGATGATCTCGGCACGCATCTGGTTGCGAAGCTTCGCATCCAGGTTCGACAGCGGCTCATCCATCAAAAGAACTTTCGGATTTCGAACAATTGCACGCCCGATCGCAACACGCTGACGCTGGCCGCCGGACAGTGCCTTCGGCTTACGGTCCAGATATTCCGTGATGCCAAGGATCTCGGCCGCATCATTGACGCGGGCATCAATCTCTTCCTTCGGCATCTTGCGGATCTTCAGCGGAAATTCCATGTTCTCACGAACCGTCATATGCGGATACAGAGCATAGCTCTGGAATACCATCGCAATATCACGATCCTTCGGTGCCACATCGTTGACACGCTTGCCGTCAATCAGAAGGTCGCCGTGTGTGATCTCTTCCAGACCTGCGACCATGCGCAGCGTCGTCGACTTGCCGCAGCCGGAAGGTCCGACCAGAACAATGA
>Ga0256405_10004274_pt1 | contig 27166 bp, 26 predicted proteins | sample RumenRJG_02DNA_FD_189096 | JGI IMG/M metagenome (GOLD analysis project Ga0256405, IMG submission 189096) | Bovine rumen microbial communities from Lethbridge, Alberta, Canada - RJG_02 | ecosystem: Host-associated > Mammals > Digestive system > Stomach > Rumen | place: Canada: Alberta... | reverse complement strand
GGGAAACCTTGGTACTGCGCCATCTTAATTGCCAAAACGCATCAATAATGCTACATCTTAATTGCCGAAGAATGCTATATGTTATTTTTCTTAAAAATGTTGCATGAAAATTTGCTGATTACAGAAGAATTGTTTATTACCATAAGAATATAGGAAAGGGTACAATATATCATCCTTGCTGTCATATCTATAAACTAATTCCAAACCGTTATTAAAAATTATCCTTAGATACTGATTATCTTCTGAGCCTTTGAAATATATTGGCTTATAAAGTAGTTTCTGCCCATAAAATATTACCGAGACTTTGCCTATATGATACAATTTATATTGTCCAAATTCGTGATTTTCTTTACAGTTATAAGACATGTTTTCCCCCTTCTCCAATCTTAGTTCGTCAATACTGATTTCTTCATAATAATGGGATTCCACATAAATTCTGGCGTTATCGATGGCTAAGTTTGATGTGTCTGGCAGAATGATTTTTAGTTCTTCGGAAATAGTCCTATCAAATATCCAGCCAGTTCCCGAAGAATAATCATCAAACTTGATGTCATGGTTAGCAACATTCCAGATAGACTTGCCTTCTTTGTGCGCATTTAGAAGGTAGGTACCAAGTTCAACTGGTTTTTCTGTAGCACTTGGCTCGTCACTGGAACATGCACAAATGAATAGCACTGTAAGAAGTAGGCAAAATGCGTATGCCAACGATTCAATCTTGTGACTAATAGATTTTGTCATATCGTTATCTTATATATTAGCAATTACTACAAGTTTTTATATATGTTCTCTTCTCTGTTTTTACTCAGCCTGATATAGACTGTTTGAATGTATCCTTTACGAAGAGAGACGCTCTTTGTTATACTTCATAATAGTGTTCTCTATCATGGCTGTTTTCTCAAGATGCCCCAAGACCTGAACCTTATCCCTGTCTAATCGGACAGCAGCGGACGTGATGCGGTAACCGTTAAGGCTGTCGATATTACAATGAGAGATTTTAGCAGACTTACATCCGTTTTTTCGGAGCTGGAACTTATTGGCGGTAGTGACCGGGTAGCAAATGATGGTATTACCCTCTACACTTGCCACAATGGAATGGTGCCATCCTCCTTGAGTGGGAGCCATGACGACATCATATTGCTTGACCTCTACGTTCTGCTTCTGACGTTTATTGTACGCTATTTCTGCTCGGCAACGCATCTGATCCATTATTCTCCTTTTATGCGTCAGATGTCGTATCCCCACGAGCATCTTAGTCACGGATGCCAGGAACTTTCGGTTGTCATTATTAGCCTTACTAAGCATACTCAGTACTTTCGCAGCTGTCTTGCCTTGATCGTACAGTCCCACCTGGTAGAAAAAAGCCTTGACTGCAGTCAGGTTCTCTGTTGCCTGATCTACGTCTATCATCTCATTCCTTTCCAAGTTCTTCTTCTGTTTATTTAAGATGTAACGCACCTTGAAGACGTCAATATTACCCTTGTTCATAATCTTGAGTTTAAAAAATGATTCAGTTTGTAATGCCATTCAAACCATGGGAAAGCCTTGGTCGGGTTGCCCATGCCCATGAGCAGGCATTTGGTACCATCATCGAAACCGAACATGCCTGTAGGGACATCGCCTAATAAAGGCAAGGAGAGCGAGTCTATGATGTGGTCATGTAGAAAAGCTCGCATTTTCATTCTGTCCCAAAGCAGGACATGTGTCGGTTGTAATGCTTTTAGGGTAGGAGCGAGTGCACAGGAGCTCAGCTGTTGGTCGTCCACAGCTAACTGTCTCCAAAGGCCAGATTTATGGCACTGGCTAATCTCCCTTCCCGTCAGAGACCATTCGAATTTATTTAGAGGGTCAAATCTCTCAAATTGGCCTTTCCCTTCCTCATGCATCCGAATGATTTCGCTGACACCGATAGGAACCGTGGTTATAGGGTGGCTGTCATAGTATCTGCTCAGATATCCAAGAGTCAGTATTAAAGTCCTCCTGGGGTTTTGAGGCCTCCCGTAGTCGGTTCCTATGTATGTCAGTTTAGATCTTTTCATTGTCTTTTACGTTTACTTTTTTCCGTCACCATCAAGGATGTCGATGATGATGCGGATGATATGCAGCAAGTTTCCCATCTTAATATTTATATTATGTTACTATTAATATTATATTTATTCGTACAGAGTTGAGCCTGGGTTCTATCTACTCATAATAATATATTCTGAGATTCATGTTCATTTTGCTTCTGTCGTATTTAGGCGTTTTCACTTTGCCCTTAGAGGCATGAAGTAATATACTCTTAACACGCTCCATCACGCTTTTCATTCTCTTGCAGGTGTAACCCTCGGCGTTCATAACGTAAAGCATCGCTTTCACCTTCTCCGCCAGTGTGACCTCGCACAGATTGCGTAGATAGATGCGGGTCTCAGAGATAATATTTCTGACTTGACACTTGGACACATAGATGTGTCTGTCCAATGCACGGATGACCTTGTTGACTGAGGCGAGAATCTCGCTGTTCTTGTTGTTTTTTGCTTTCATTATCTTTACTTTTTGAATTTGATGTTGCAAAGATAATGGGATTTCTTTGTTGTTTGGAGAAAATAAAGTACCTTTGGGGAGCGAAATGAAGCAGCAAAGCTTCTTTAGTAGCACGTTACTAAATTTCGAGGGCACAACGATGGAAGAACTTCTTTTAGAGCTGTTTAATGCGGCATATGCTTTGATGAACCATAAGCTACTCCTTGTGGAAAGCTCTCATCTGCTTTTTAATAGCGACAAAGCATTGGGAGAGGCCATTGGTCAACCATTAGACGCGAAGACCGCTTCACTCAAAAGAACATTTGGGAGAATCTATGTGCTTTCGGGAAAGAGCCTCGAAAGAAACGAAATCCTTATATCTCTCTCGCCAAACAAATATGTACTCAAAGTGCAGGATGACGACAGCGTCCTGTTGACTACCAAGGAAGGCAATGCTGTTCCCACTAAGACGGTCATGGATCTGCTCGAAAAATTGCAGGATAAACTAAAAGGGTTTGACGCTTGTTTCGAAAGTCTGAACTATAAGGTGAGGTGTCGTTACGGATATGACCTTGAAACGATAATTGAAGAATACCAAAGCGCATGGGCGGTTTTGAAGGAGACAGACAAGAACGATGAGGACTACAAAGAGTTCAGCAAGATGCTTCGCTACCACAGAGAGGAGCTCTTTGACTTGCTTTGGAACTATTATCTGACGGGAGAAGCCCCGTCAGACATTCACTTGCTGCGTTTCTTCAGGAGACTGGGAAGACCTGCGTTTACCTTTTCGTTCTTATTGGATCTCCTTCCTAAAATTGACAAGCAAGAAGGCAAGTATGTAGACAACCATGCTTCTTTTGAGAAGATGTTTGCATTCTTGGATAAACACACCAAGGAAGACAGTCCTTTTGAAAAGCTCCCTGCGCTGGAAGAACATCAAGAAGAATACAAGAATGGAGAGATAGAAGGGACGCGGCTACAACTTCTTACCATATTCAATGACGTATTCAAAACCTATTCAAACTTGTTGTCGTCTGAGAATGTGGATGAAGACACTCAGGACCTTAATGATAGTGCAGCTGAATGCCTTTTCAAATATGACTTTGAAAATGTATGGACGGATGGCGTATCAACCTCTCTTTGGACGATACAGTCTGTTATAAACGGGTATATACTTAACAAAGTAGATTTCAACTATGCCCAATCTGAAGTAACGAGAAGACAATGGAGCGTCTTTCCCCAGTTAGATGAAGAGAAGCATTTATCGTTTAACGTCATTCCTGGTGACAGTATATTGCAATTTCTAACAACAGGGAAATATTTAGATAATGAGATGTGTTCCTACGATGTCGAGATAGTCAATTCTTACCCGATCAGGAAAAGCGGGCGAAAGGTAGTTACTGCCATGAATCTAAAACGTATTGGAGAAGATGTAGATCTGTTGGAAATTAAGCATCTCAAAATTATCTGGAAGCCTGCTGAAATCGAGTTGAAAGACTTGACTTCACAGATTAATAGTCAGAAACTGGAAACGTTGTCTAAACAGTGGGAACTTTATAGGAAGATAGATTTAGGTCATTCTCTTTTCTTCCAACGGCTTATGTTCTCTACTATGAGGTATCTATATATCGGTGCCTATGAGAGAAAGCAAGAAGGTAAGGGCTTCCCGTATTACTATCAGATAAGCAAAACGGAGGGACCTCTGGCGGATGCTGCCCTCTCAGCAACACCAAACAATATAATGGTCTACGTCGTCAGAATCTTGGGCGTCGATAAGAAACGTTACATCGACTATATAAATTTCGACTTGGCCATGAAAGGCTTTCGCGCGCCCGATACGTGCGAAGATAAAGGTGTTGGCGTCAGACGGACGACCCAGAAAGAGACCGATGCGCTCAACCTGCTCATGGAAAACGAAGGTGATGGCAGGTTGTTAGAGGATAAATCTAAAAATCCATTTTACTTTGATAATAAAGGCAATTTAGATAATATGTAATTTTAAACCTTATCTGCATAATCACTCATTGATCTCATTATGCCTAAACAAGATGATATAAAAACGGACGTAAAAATAATATACATACCTACAATTGCCACTAATGTCAGCAAAATGTAAATATTTTAAGCATTGCTGACAACAATGTCACGATTTGTCATCTTTGGTCTTTGGGCACGTAAATTGCATTGATGGTTAGTGAAGTTCAGAGGTCGGACGAGGGCAACGAGAGGAACCTGAGGACGATGGAAGAACCGAGGATAAATTAAGAACGAATTAATTGATAATTAGGAGGTTTTGACTTATGTTGTATCCGGTATTGAGAGACATGAACAATTGGCTTGACAATGATTTCGATGATATGTTGAACACAAGTTGGATGCCGCGCATGAACGTCACAGCACCTGCTATCAATGTTAAGGAAAATGATAAAGAGTACGAAGTAGAGCTTGCTGCTCCGGGCACCACGAAGGATGACTTCAAGGTGAACGTCGACAAGGATGGTAATCTGACCATCAAGATGGAGCACAAGGACGAAAAGAAAGACGAGAACAAAAAGGAGCACTATCTGCGCCGCGAGTTCTCATACAGTAATTACGAGCAGGCTCTGACGCTGCCTGAGGATGTTGAGAAAGACAAGATTGAGGCAAAGGTTAATAACGGTGTGCTTCATATCACACTTCCTCGCACTCAGAAGGCTGAGAAGGAGACAAAACGCATTGAGGTCGCATAACCCCGGCGTTGCTGCTCAGTGGTATTTCAGGGACTGTTCTCTTCAAAGGGACAGTCCCTCTTTTTATTGCGATTGTATAGCGACCCATTTGGAGTAACATAAGCAAAATCCTATTTATGTTTAGCCGGTATCATCAGCATATAGTCTGATGGTACTGGCTTTTTTCGTCCCTTCCGCTATATTCTCGCCAAAACTTTGTACTTTTGTAACATCATTATGAAGCTGCGGGCAGTCATAGAGCGAATTACGTATCAGAATGGCGAGAACGGCTATTCGATACTGAAGGCACGGGTGAAGGGGTACGACGACCTCGTCACCCTTGTCGACAACATGCTCGACGTGACCGTAGGCACCGTGCTCGTCGCTGACGGCCAGTGGAAAGTCAACCGTCAGTATGGCAGCCAGTTTGTCATGGAGAACATCATCGAGCACGACAGCAAGCGTCTTGCCAAGGTCGACGGCATCGGGCCCAAACGCATCAGGAAGATCCACAACTCATGGATGAAGCAGCTCGACATCAAGGACGTATAACAAATAGCCCATGAACTACGAAGACATCTGGCAGATACAGGACGAGATAACGGCAGCGGTCAACTCCCTTGGCTTTTCCCTATGGGATTTGCATTACGATCGTTCCTCCTTTGCATTTCACATGGAGTTGAACGAGCATCTTCCTGACGAAGCGCTGTCGTCCTTTTGCTCCCAGATGCCCATGTCAGCAGACTATGATGGGGAGGGCAGCTACGGTTCTGTATTTACGCTATATCCATAAAATTCTGCTTGGATTTTTCTTGCTAACAAAAGGTCTTTCGCTGCGTAGGTTTTAATCATTCCCTGCTTAGCAAAAGACCTTTTTCTATAGCATTACAACATTGGGAACATAGTTTCGAGCCCATGCGAACATAGTTTCGAGCCCATGCGAACATAGCTTCGAGCCCATGAGAACATAGCTTCGAGCCCACGATAACGCTGCTTCGACCCATGAGAACACAGCTTCCTTGTCTATAAAGAACATAGCCCATTGTAGTTACCCCAAAAAAATGACAACAAATTTTGTTTTCTCAACAGTTCTTTGTAATTTTGGAGTGTTAAATCGGCTTGATAGGAAAAGAAGCCTAAAAAGGTACAGATCCGTATGAAAGTGGGACTCACTGAGTATCATTCCATAAAAAAGCACTAAATTTGCACCTATAAAAATACAGCTAAATGAACAAGCAACAACTTGCCAACAAGATATGGGCATCTGCCAACAAGATGCGGTCAAAGATAGAAGCCAGCGAATACAAAGACTATATCCTCGGCCTCATCTTCTATAAATTCCTCTCCGACAACGAAGTCGGCTATCTCGTCAGAAACAGTGTCACGGAGGATTATCAGCAGCAGTACCTCAAGGAAGACTATAATGACGACTACAGCAAAACGTTGATCAGCTTATGTCAGGACGGCGTGGGCTATTTCATCGAGTACAAGAACCTTTTCAGCACATGGCTCAAGCCCGACAGCGACTTCAGCGTGTCGGATCTGAGCGTAGCCCTCGACAGCTTCGACCGGCTCGTGCGGCCCAACTTCGCCAATGTGTATAAGGGCATCTTCAACACGCTTCGGGCCGGGCTGCAAAAGCTTGGCGAGAGCCCGGCGGCTCAGACACGTGCCTTGAAGGACCTTATCAAGCTCATCCGCGACATTCCCACCGATGGCAAGCAGGACTACGACGTGCTGGGCTATGTCTATGAATATCTTATTTCCAACTTTGCCGCCAACGCCGGCAAGAAGGCCGGTGAGTTCTATACGCCCCACGAGGTGGCGATGCTCATGTCGGAAATTGTCGCCGAGCATCTCAAGGACCGCAAGACCATCTCCATCTACGACCCTACGAGCGGTTCCGGATCGCTGCTCATCACCATCGGCAAGTCGGTGGGCAAGCACATTGCCGACCCCGACAGTGTGATCTACTATGCCCAGGAGCTCAAGGAGAGCACCTACAACCTTACCCGCATGAACCTCGTCATGCGCGGCATCAAGCCCAACAACATCCACACGCGGTGCGCTGACTCGCTGGCCCAGGACTGGCCGACGAAAAACGACATACCGGGAGAAGAAGAGCCGCTCTGCGTGGATGCCGTAGTGAGCAACCCTCCCTACTCCCAGCACTGGGACCCCACGGATGCCGAGACAGACCCACGCTTCAAGAGTTTCGGCGTAGCCCCGCAGTCCAAGGCCGACTACGCCTTTCTGCTCCATGAGTTCTACCACCTCGATGCCCGTGGCATCATGACCATTGTGCTGCCCCACGGCGTGCTCTTCCGCGGTACTAAAGACGACGGTGCCGAGGGACAGATACGCTATCACCTCGTCGACAGCGACAAGATATACGCCATTATCGGCCTGCCGGCCAACATCTTCTTCGGTACGGGCATACCCACCATCATCATGGTGCTGCGCAAGGTGCGCGACGCCAATGACCACAGCGTGCTCTTCATCGACGCCAGCAAGGGCTGCGTCAAGGACGGCACACGCAACCGCCTGCGCGAGTGCGACATCAAGAAGATTGCCGACACCGTGCGCGACCGCCGTGAGATACCGGGCTTCTCACGCCTCGTCGACAAGGCGGTCATCGAGCAGAACGACTACAACCTCAACATCCCCCGCTATGTCGACTCCTCGGAGCAGGCTGAGCACTTCGATATCTATGCCACAATGAACGGCGGCATTCCCGTGGCTGAGATAGACCAGCTCAGCTCCTATTGGCAAGTGTTGCCCACGCTGCGCGGCGAGCTCTTCGACATTATCGACAGCAATCCCTATGCTTCGCTCAAGGCAGACAACATTGTCCGGGCCATCAACGACAATGACGACGTCGAGCAATTCGAAAGCAGGTTCTATGATGCCTTCGACGGCTTCGCCGATGATCTGCACAACCGCCTCATCACCCGTCTCAGGAGCGTGCACGAGTTGTCGGCACAAGACGAGATCGCCGATGAAATCTTCCATCGTATGGAAACCATTCAGCTCGTGGACCGCTATGCCGCTTTCCAAGCCTTGGCCGACAACTGGCAGATGATAGTAGGTGATATCGAGACCATCAAGCAGGAAGAAGGCTGGGAGGCCTGTCGCAAGGTGGACAACGACACAAAGATGGTGAAGAACGGCAACGAGGAGGAAGAGGTGACCTGCGGAGTGAAAGGCCGCATCATTCCCTTCAGTCTGGTACAGCACGACTTCTTTCAAACGGAACTCGATGAACTTGACACCCTGCGCAGCCGCATGGAGGCCATTGCCTCAGAACTTGACGAAATCCGCGACGGCTCCAGCGAGGACGAGCAAGCTGCTTATCTCGACGAGCAGGACAACACCAAGCTGAACAAGAAAGCCATCAAGGCCGACGCGAAGAAGAATGACGGCAGCGTGGATGAAGAAACTAAGAAGAAGTTAGCCCGCATTGTAGAGCTCTGGGGCGAGCAGACCAAGACGCGTAAAGACATCAGAACTAAGGAAGACGAACTCGTCTGCATGACTGCGGATAAGATAGAACATCTGACTGATGCCGAGGTTGAGATGCTGCTCCATGAGAAATGGATCGAGCCCGTATGCCGTGGCATCGACGGCACCCTCACGGCAGTACTATCCGATATTGAGTCTTCCGTGAATAAGCTTGCCAAGAAATATGCTACTTCTTACCGCTCGTTGCAGCAGGAAGAAAAGACGGAGCAGGACGCCTTGGCTACCCTCACCGAAGAGCTCACCGGTGACAGCTTTGCCGTGGAGAGACTGCGTCAGCTCTTCAAACACATCCATCCATCAAACCTTTAAAGGAATCAGGGATATGAAGAAAGCGCCGAAAATAAGAATCAAGGGCTTTGAGGGAGAATGGAAGGAATGTCAAATAGGTCACATCGCTCCTCTTCAAAGAGGTTTTGATTTGCCAACGAGTAATTTAATACCAGGCAATTATCCTGTCGTTTATAGTAATGGCATAGGCTTCTATCATGCAAAATATAAATGTCAAGCTCCAGGATTAGTAACTGGACGTTCTGGTACTATAGGTAAATTTACTTTAATTCCCGAAGGATATTATTGGCCACATAACACGACTTTATGGGTTACGGATTTTATGGGGAATGATCCTTTATTTGTTGATTATCTGTATCAAACCATTCACTTTGAGAATTATATGATGGGCAGTGGAGTGCCTACTTTAAATAGGAACACTATTCACAATCAACATGTTTTTATTCCATCTTCAAATGAGCAGCGCGCCATAGCTACATACTTCCGCCACATTGATTCATTGATAGAGACAGCGGATAAGAAGCTTGCATCGCTGAAGCAGGTTAAGGAGGCTTCCCTGCAATCCATGTTCCCAAAAGAAGGACAAAAAGTGCCGGAAGTGAGGTTCAAAGGATTTGAGGGGGAGTGGAAAATTGATGAGTTAGGTAATCTATTCACTGAGCGAGTAGAAAGTGACGTTTTTGCAGAAATGCTTTCAGTAACTCTAAGTCAAGGTATAATCAAGGCTAATGAGAATGGAAGATATGACAATTCTAACAACGACAAGTCAAAATATCGTTTAGTCAAGGTTGGTGATATTGCTTATAACTCCATGAGAATGTGGCAAGGTGCGAGCGGCTATTCTCCTTACTATGGTATAGTTAGCCCAGCTTATACTGTTGTCGTGCCGAACAATAATGTTGATTCGTGTTTCTTCGCTTATATGTTTAAGACCGCAATTATGATTAAGCAATTCCGTCTTCATTCACAAGGGCTCACTACTGATACATGGAATCTCAAATTTCCGGCATTTAGCAAAATAGATGTTACCTATCCTGCTGATACGGCCGAGCAGCGCAAGATCGCTTCTTTCTTCGTCCATCTCGACAAGCAGATAGCTATCGCCCAGCAACGTCTTGATTTACTTCGCCGCATCAAGAGCGCATGCCTCAACGAGATGTTCGTGTAGGAACAGAACTCGATGGTTAAAAAAATGTATCAATAGCGCGAATATATAGTTGAAAAAGTGTAGTAAATGCTTGCTGATATGGTTGAAAAAAGTGTAACTTCGCTTATGCATAAACAGAAATTCATAGTTGACATGAAGCGTAATATCACACAGCAACTGCAAGCATGGAAGGTGAAAACCGATCGTAAGGCTATATGAGCCATGGACACAAACATTGACCGTCTGATACATTTTAGGGTCTACAAAAGAGGGGGGGCAGTACAACTGATAGCAATATTCGTGTAAAAAAGAGTATGGCATTGAGAATTATTCGTGTAGAAAATGTAGAGTATAGAGAAATATTCGTGTAGAAAAGTGTGAAGATGCTCCGAATATTCGTGGGAATTTTGTAACTTTGCGGTGTGAATGACAATCTTTGTAAGCCATGGAACGTAGCATCATTGAGCAACTGAAAGAATGGAAGAACAGCCCGCTGCGCAAGCCGCTGATATTGGCTGGGGCAAGGCAGGTGGGCAAGACCTATATCCTCAAGGAATTCGGCAAGCGTGAATACAAACACGTGGCATATATCAACTGCGACAACAATCCCGATGTGGCAGGACTGTTTGCCGAGGATTACGACATGAAGCGTGTGCTGCTTGTTATCGGTGCCTTGACGGGGCAGCCCATCATTCCGGGCGAGACCCTCATCATTCTCGACGAGATACAGGAGTTGCCCAAAGGCCTTTCCGCATTGAAGTATTTTTGTGAGGATGCACCGGAATACCATGTGGCCGTTGCCGGTTCGCTGCTTGGTGTGGCTCTGCATCGTGGCGAGTCGGCTCCAGTGGGCAAGGCCGACATCATCAGGCTCTTCCCCATGAGCTTTGAGGAGTATCTGATGGCTCGGGGCGAAGAGCAGGTCTTGAAGATACTGTTGTCGAAAGACTGGACGACCATCTCTCTACTTCACGAAAAGCTGACCAAACTGCTTCGCGAATATTATTTCGTGGGTGGCATGCCTGAGGCGGTAACGACGTTTTTAGAAACCAATGATGCCAACCAGGTGCGCCGTGTACAGGAAAATATTTTGTTTCTGTACAGAAGCGATATGTCGAAGCATGTCTCTGCCGAAGAGGCTACCCGTATTGGTATGGTGTGGCAGTCCATCCCCTCGCAGTTGGCAAAGGAGAATAAGAAATTTGTATATGGGGCTGTGCGGAAAGGAGCAAGGGCTAAGGATTTCGAGACGGCAATTCAATGGCTTGTAGATGCCGGACTTATCTATAAAGTGTCAAGAGTCAGAGAGGTGGGCATGCCATTGAAATTCTACGAGGATGTCAATGCCTTTAAGCTTTTCTTACTCGACGTAGGTTTGCTTGGAGCCATCAGTGAGATGGAGCCTGCACAGATGCTTATGTCCAACAATGCCATGACAGAGAGTAAGGGAGCCTTCACGGAGAACTATGTCCTCAGTCAGCTGAAGACCCTTTCCGGTATCGCCACTTATTACTATAGTCGCGAGGACTCCCGGTTGGAAGTAGATTTCGTAGTGCAGCACCAAGGCCATGTCATCCCTGTGGAAGTGAAGGCCGAGGAAAATCTGAAGTCGAAATCGCTGAAGGCCTTTATGGATAAGCATGAGGACCTTCATGCGGTCCGTCTCAGCATGTCGCCTTACAGAGAGCAGGACTGGTTGACCAACTATCCGCTCTATGCCGTCAGGGAAATATAATCTTTCACGTCGTGTATTATTCATCACAAGGCTTATGACAACCAACATACCCGTATATATCAAGGAGAGCAAGTTTGAGGATGCACTCACTGAGCTGCTCCAGCAACATGGCTGGGGCGAGGACAACGTCATCGTGCAGCCCACGGAGGAAGACTTGGTGAAGAACTGGGCCGACATCATCTATCAGAACAACCGTGGACGCGCCCGGCTCGGAAACGCTCCACTGACGCGCACGGAGATGCAGCAGATCATCGACAAGGTGAACCAATGCGCCTCGCCCTACGACACCAACCGATTCATCAACGGCGAGCAGGTGTGCATACGCCGCGACAACCCTGACGATCCCGACCACTTGGGCAAGGACGTGTACCTGAAGATATTCGATGCCCGTGAGATACGCGCCGGGCAGAGCCGTTACCAGATCGTGCGTCAGCCTCGCTTCAGAACTTCGAATGCGGTGGCCGGTGACCGCCGCGGCGACGTGATGCTGCTCATCAACGGCATGCCCGTGATACATATCGAGCTGAAGCGGTCGGGCGTGGACGTGTCGCAGGCTGTCTATCAGATAAAACGCTATACCCATGAGGGCGTGTTTCAAAACGGCATCTTCTCCCTGGTGCAGATCTTCGTGGCCATGACACCCACCGAGACGCTCTACTTTGCCAACCCCGGACGGGAGGAGAACTTCAAGCCCGAATACTGGTTTCACTGGGAAGACTTCAACAACACCGTGGAGAGCGACTACCGCCGGGTGACCGCCGCCCTACTCTCCATACCTATGGCCCATCAGATGGTGGGCTACTACACCATTGCCGACGACAAGGACCACACGCTGAAGGTGCTGCGCTCCTACCAGTATTTCGCCGTGACACGCATCGCCGACCGTGTGCACAACACCAACTGGGACGACCATCAGCACCGTGGCGGATATATCTGGCACACCACAGGCTCGGGCAAGACGATGACCTCGTTCAAGGCGGCGCAGCTTGTGGCGAAATCAGGCGACGCTGATAAAGTGGTGTTCCTCATGGACAGAATAGAACTGTCGATACAGTCGCTTGACGAGTACCGTGCCTTTGCCGATGAGGACGACCAGGTTCAGGACACGCAAAACACGCTCATGCTGTTGGCCAAGCTCCAGAGCACCGACAACGACGACCGCCTTATCGTCACCTCCATACAGAAGATGGCCAACATCAAGGCGGGAGCGGACATCAGCCAGGAGGTCATCGACGCCATCGGCCGCAAGCGGCTGGTGTTTATCATCGACGAGTGCCACCGCTCGGTGTTTGGCGACATGCTCATCAGCATCCGCAACACCTTCCCCCGCGCCCTGCTCTTCGGCTTCACGGGCACACCGGTCTTTGAGGAAAATGCCCACCACGAAATCACCACGGGCACGCTCTTCGGCGACATGCTCCACAAATACACCATTGCCAGTGCCATCCCCGACGGCAACGTGCTCGGCTTTGATCCGGTGATGGTCAACACCTACAGCGAGGACGACCTACGCGAGCGAGCCGCCCTGGCACAGCTCCATCTGCACGACGCCGACGAGATCGACCCCGACAACGAGCCACAGAAAGAACTCTACAAGGCCTTCACCGAGGAGATGAAGATGGCCGATACCTACAACGACCGCAATGGCGAGATACGGCACGGGGTGGAACACTATCTGCCACGCAACCTCTATGAGCAGCCCATACACCATAATGCCGTGGTGCAGGACATCGTGGACAACTGGCCACGGCTGAGCCACAACGGCAAGTTCCATGCCATGCTTGCCACAAAGAACATTCCCGAGGCCATCACCTATTATCATCTCTTCAAGGAACGGGCCAGCGCGCTGAACGTGGTGGCGGTGTTTGACAACAACATCGACAACAGCGACGGTGGCATCGCCAAGGAGGATGCCATCGTTGAGATGCTCGACGACTATAACCGCAAGTACGAGACCACGTTCCAGCTCGCCACATACGCCAAGTACAAGAAGGACGTGGCGAAGCGCCTGGCCCATAAGAAACCGTATGTGGGCATAGAGTCGGACCACTCGAAGCAGATAGACCTGCTCATTGTGGTGACACAGATGCTCACGGGATACGACTCGAAATGGGTGAACACGCTGTATGTGGACAAGCTGATGAAATATGTCGATGTCATCCAGTCGTTCTCACGCACCAACCGGCTGTTCGGTCCCGACAAGCCGTTTGGCAATATTCGCTATTTCACCTTCCCCTACACGATGAAGCAGAACATCGACGACGCACTGGAAGTGTACGTCGACCGGCCGCTCGGCGTCTTCGTCGACAAGCTGGAGATGAACTTGAGCAATGCCAACAGCAAGTTCCTGCATATCAAAGACATATTTGAGAGTCACGAGATACACAACTTTGAGCGGCTGCCCGATACCCGCGAGGACCGCAACATGTTTGCCAAGGACTTCTCGCAGTTGACCCACCTGTTAGAGGCCGCCCGCTACCAGGGCTTTCTTTGGGAAAAGCGAGACTATGAGTTCCAGCATGGTGTGACCTATACCCACGTGAGTATGCAGTTTGATGAGCAGACCTATATGACCCTGCTGCAACGCTACCGAGAGTTGTTTGACCGTGAAGACCAAGACAACGGCGAGGACAACGACTTTGAATATCCCATCGACACCTACATCACAGAAACGGGTACGGGCACCATTGACGCCGACTACATCAACTCGCGCTTCAGCCGCTATGTGAAGAACCTGTATATGGAGGGGCCTGGTGGCGAACTGACCAAACAGGCTCTGCGCGACCTGCACAAGACCTTTGCTCAGCTGTCGCAGAAAGACCAGCGCACCGCCATTGTCATCATCCACGACATACAGAGCGGTGACCTTCATCTGGAAGCCGACAAGACCATCCAGGACTATATCGCACAGTATCAACTGAAAGAGCTCAATGGTCAGATGCGCACGCTGTCAGAGGCAACGGGAGTGAACATCAGTCAGTTGGAGAATATCATGAACAGCGATGTCAATGCTGACAACATCAACGACTGCAACCGTTTTGAGAACCTGAAACAGACACTTGACAAGGAGAAGACACATACATTTGTCAACAGGGTGAAAGGGGAAGATGTGCCGGTATGGTTTGTTGCAACCATGGCCGACCGGTTGCTTCGTGACTTCATTCTTAGTGCCGACAAGCGCAACAGGATACTGAAGGCGTACCTCGATCCCGATTTCACACTCGACACGGAGTCTATGGAGGAGAAGACGAACGAGGAGCTGTTTGCCGAGCTGGAGCAGCCGGAAGCGGAGACTACTCATGACGAGCGTGAAGAGAATAGAATACGGGAGAAAATCACGACGGTGTTGGCTACGTCATTGAACAGCATGCTCGGCGGTATGCGCCCGACGAAGGAAATCACGGCCAGCGTGTTCTGGGTCTTGGAGAAGGAATCGCTGCCGACGCTCGACAGCGTGAAGATGTATATCCTTCGGGCCTTCACCAATCTCTATGAAAAAGACGAACCTACGATTGTCGACAAGTTCGTGTCGTTCAATTTGATGGTGACCAAATTTGAGGCCTATTTGAAGAAACTGTTCTACCTCATTCATGGCCGTGAGATACCGCCGCGCCATGAAGGGGAGGACGTGACATGGGCGAATGTCATCCATGCTTTTCCCTGCTTGTGGAGGCTGAAGTTCAGCCATGATGCTGGCAAGCAACAGCTGTTTGAGTGGCTGTCGATGATGAAAGGCTGGCGCAACAGCGAGTCGCATATCTCGCCAACAGCCACGGAGAAAGAGGTGGATGCCGCCGTCAACGTCTGCGTGAGCATGTATTTCTTTGCAACAGGATCCTGCATCACCGATTTGGAAATGCGGGGCTACAACCTTGAGGACAGCCAGAGCCCTGCGCCACAAGAGGCGCAGAAAGCCTGCGTGCACAGAATGACCGCAAGCCATGATTCCTACTCTGATGAAGAACCCACGATCATGGCCGCTGAGGACATCAACATCGTCGATTTGCCCGAAGACAAGAAAATCGCGCTTTTGCGACAGGCCATCGTAACGCTCGTGGGTTATGTGCCTCGGAAATCCATCTTCAACAAGCAGCGTCAGTGGGAAAGTATCTTCCGCATAGCCGCCGACAGGGGCTTTGTCATTGACAAGGACTATGAACAATTCAAACGCTTCATCGACAGCATGCATCTTGAGGGTCTGCCTGATGGCTTGTCGGTCAGACTGCTGGAGCGACTCAACACTGGTGTCTATGCAGAGAGCTTCGTGGACTGGACTGCCGAAGGACTCTCCGGCCGTAAACTCAGCGAGTATCTTGACATACGTCGTGTAGCCGACGCTTTCAACAAAACAATTACACAAATAACTGGAAAGGAATAGAATATGGAAATGACACGGCATGAGCGGTATCAATCGTTTCAACATGAGTTTCCAATTGACACGCTGAAGGACATGCCTTTGGACAAATATACGAACCTGAATAGGAAAGATTCTTTCTGCTATTGGCTCGAAAGGGTTACCCATGACTTAGGGTCTATTCAAGGTGGTAGCTCTTTTAAGTTCGGTATTTACAGAAGTAAGAAACCCAAAAAAGATTTAAAAGGTTCGAAGCATGATGCCAAATATTACTGGAATGAGAGCCTTGGTGACACTCCTGACCAGGCCTATGAAAAAGTGCTGGATGGCATAGTTAAAATAGCCAACTATGCGAGAAGTGGATATTATGACAAGATAGACTCCATCGAAACGGTTTGGCCCGTTGTCAGGTGGAAAATAGCTTTCCTCTATTCGGAAGAGAAGCTGTTGCCTATATACAAAAAAGACATGCTTGTTCATATTGCCAGACACTTCGGGATGCCTGATGCGGAAAAAGTAGAAACCAATAAACTCTACGAATATATTTTGACCAGGAAGGGCAATAAAGACGTTTATGAGTTCTATGATGAGTTGCTGAAAATAAATAAAGACATGCACAAGCAGAAGTCCGACAATGTCAAGCAGGCGTATGCCAAATATGCAACGTCTGATTTCCTTAGTGAGGTCTTTATGGATGAGAACACCTATGAGCATCTTCGGAGCCTTCTTGAATACAAGAAGAACTTGATTTTACAAGGAGCCCCGGGCGTGGGAAAAACTTTCTGTGCCAAGCGGCTGGCCTACTCAATCTTGGGTGAGAAAGATGACAGCTGTGTCGAGATGGTTCAGTTCCACCAAAACTACAGTTATGAGGACTTCATCATGGGCTATCGCCCGGATGGTGATGGGTTCACGCTCAAGGATGGCATCTTTTATAAATTCTGCAAGAAGGCACAGGAAGACACTGATAATAAACCTTACTTCTTCATTGTTGACGAGATAAACCGTGGCAACTTGAGCAAGATCTTTGGTGAGCTGCTCATGTTGATAGAGAAGGACTACAGAGACACTTCCATCAAGTTAGCTTATAATGACGAACCGTTTGCAGTGCCATCGAATCTATATATTATAGGTATGATGAATACGGCCGACAGAAGTCTGGCTATGATAGACTATGCCTTGCGCCGTAGGTTCAGCTTCTTTACGATGAAACCAGCATTTAATACAGAAGGGTTCAAGAAATACCAGCAGAAGATTAACAATGATGTTTTCAATAAGGTGATCGACGGTGTCATCAAGTTGAATGATATTATCCGCAAGGATGCCTCATTAGGTGAAGGCTTCTGCATAGGACACAGCTATTTCTGTGGTGGCGACTTGACAACCGAACGGCTTAAAGCTATCATTGAATATGACATTAAGCCAATGCTTAGGGAATACTGGTTTGATAATGATGAAAAATACCTTGAGGAATCACGGGAACTAACCAGGTTGGTGGAATGACTATAGACAAGAATATATTCATCAAAAATGTCTATTACATGTTGGCTTACGCTTTCCAAGAGCTACAGCGTGACATCTATACGGAAATGGCTGGTGAGTATTTCGACAATATATACCAACTGTTTGCCGAAATACTTGTCAAGGGTATCTCGCATCAGCTGAAGCAGGGATTGCATAAGTCGTATGTAGCCAAGAAGGATGACTTACCAACACTCAGAGGTAAGTTGGACATTAACGGCACCATACAGAATCGAATACAAAAACGGATGGTTATGTCGTGTACTTACGATGAACTGTCCGAAAACAATACGTTTAATCAGATTGTCAAGACTACAGCCGAATTTCTTATCAAAGAAAGAACGGTGAAAAGCAACCAACGAAAGGAATTGAGAAAACTTATGCTGTTCTTTGCCAATGTCGATACGGTTGATGCAAAGAGAATTAAATGGAGTCGCCTTCGTTTTGACAGGAACAGCAGAACCTATCAGATGCTTCTGAACATCTGCTACTTCATCATAAAAGATCTGCTTATGACAACAGAAACGGGTATCCATAAGATACTCGGTTTCTCTGACGAGAATATGAGCAGACTGTTTGAAAAGTTTGTCTTGGAATATTATATACGTTGGCATTCTGAATTGAAGCCAAAAGCTAAGAAGATAGATTGGAATATCGATTACGAAGCGTCTGACACTACATTGCTGCCCGATATGAAAACAGATATTCTCTTACAGGGTCAGAAACGGACACTGATAATTGATACAAAATATTATGAGAACAATCTGCAGCAGCAGTTCGACAAGTTGACTATCCATAGCCCCAATCTTTACCAAATACATTCATATGTAATGAATTACGATAGAAATCATTCGGGAAAAGTTGACGGCATGCTGCTCTATGCGAAAACCGTTGATGATATACAACCGTACGGGGATGTCGTAACGAATGACGGAAATATACTTAAATTCAGAGTCTTGGACCTAAATAAAAATTTTGATAACATAAAAAGTCAGCTCGAGACAATAGCAAAGGATTATCTATAATCAATATAATTGGATGATACAGAAGTATGGATGGAAGTGTAATCTTTAAAAAATTGCGAGATTCAGTTGAGAACGTTTATCTCTATGACAAGTATGAGGAATGTGTACTGAAATACTTTGTTGGTAAAGATGGCGAAACTGTTCAAGCTATGCTCAAGAAGAAAGGTCAAGATCCTTATTTGGTTAACATTACATCCTCTTCGATATTCAATATTTCACAAGAGGCAGAGGAAACAACTAAAGCATTTTATGATTGCTATTAGAAAATTTATTAACTTTCACTACATATAAGCCAACGCACTATGAAGAAAATCGTATTTCTTATTATGATTCTTGCAATGCCACTTTTGGCAAACGCACAAGAAGTTAAGCAGTACTACATCTACAATATTGTCAATTTTGAAGGCAAGTTGAAGAATGAGGGATTCAAGGTTACGGTTGACAATGGAAAGACCATAGAGAAACTTCGTGATGAGAACGGGAAGCGCATCGTTTTCACTACACCAGCCGGAGCATTAATGTACTTTATATCCAAAGGTTGGGAGTTATACTCGCATGGCTCAACAACAGAAGGTGCTGTTTTTAACGGAGCAGGTGGAAGTGAATCAAGCACATATTGGATATTAAGAAGGCCATGTACAAAAGAAGAATTTGACAAAACAGTCAATGATGCAGTAAAGAAAGAATAATTTTACAATATTGACATAAAATGACGCGGCTTGTTATACTCAAGAATTAAGATGAAGTTCTGATAATACAGCAAGTAGCCTTTAAGTTAAAGCCTCAGCCCCGTGGTTTCCATCTGATAACTGATGAAGTGCTCCGGCACCTGCCACAGTTGCCGAAGAAAGGACGGCTCAACCTTGGCACTTGGCAGGGCATCTACCTTTGCGAGTTTCGCAACGACGGTGGCAACAGACATATTGCAGCAACAATTTTAGAATAAACATCATGACACAGGAAGAAATAATGAAGCTTGTAACGAGCAAGGACGGATTCATAGGCCATGCGATGAACATTCCACATGACTGGCAGAACAAGACCCACGAACTGGTTGTAGCATATAATAAGACCAGCCCGGCGGATATAAAGCGCGAACAAGATCTGCTCAAGCAGATACTCGGTACGTATAACGAAAAGGTCGTGATCCAACATGGCGTTCACTTTGACTTTGGATTCAATACCCATTTCCTTGGTATGGCCTATGTCAACTTTGGAGTTACCTTCCTTGACACGAGTCCAATAACGATTGGCGACATGTGCTTCATTGCGCCCGGAGTAATTCTCACTTGTGCCGGTCACCCTGTCGTGGCTGAGCAAAGAAATCAGGGGTTAGAAACGTCGAAACCGATAACGATCGGCAACAGCGTTTGGATAGGTGCGCATGCTACCATCTGCGGTGGCGTGACGATAGGTGATCATGCTGTGATAGGTGCCGGAGCCGTGGTACTTCACGACGTCCCTGAGAATACGATCGTAGCTGGTGTCCCGGCCAAAGAGATAAGGAAAATCACGGATAAAGACATCATCCCGTCAGACGAAATATTGTTTTAACATACCGAAAGGCCGTCCGCTGACCGTAAAGGAAGAGATATGCATCACCCGTGTCATCATGGAGTGGTTGAGAAGAAATGACCAGTAAATGAGCTATAACGAGACGATAGACAACTACCTCTATGATGAGGAGAACGAGTATACACAAGCCAACGATCTGTGGGAAGACTTCTTTATGGAGAAGCAGGACGAGATAGACGAACGGCCGTGGATTCAGGCTGATTCCCTGGTTCATCGCAATGAGTTGAACAAGCAGGTCGGCGATATGCTTGACAGGGTTTTGCCGGAAGATGAGCGGGAACTGCTGCGCCTGTATTTCGGAATCGGTCGCCGTCGGCATTCCATGGATGAACTCATCGCACTCTTTGACAGCGAGCGCAAAGTGAATGCTCTTCTACAGTCAGCCATGGAGAGGTTGCGGTATTCCGATGAGATACTTACTATCTACAAATATCTCCACAGATAGTTCGGCGTTTCTGCCAAAAATATTGTGACATTAGCGATCACAACCTGTCAGTGATTCCGGCAAGACTCGAACTTGCATCCTTCTGCTCCGGAGGCAGACGCTCTATCCATTGAGCTACGGAACCATCAGACAGCTATTTTTTTCTACTTTTTATTTCGTCTTCATCGAAGTAGCTGCCCACTGATATCGGTATGTCGAAAGCCATGCGCTCGTTGTAGCGGGCACGGGAGCGACGCTCACAGGCGAACATTCTTTCCGTTCCAGCCTCGTCTTCTTTGAACTCCAAGTGATTGTCGATCGCCATCGCACCTGCCATGCCCTCGACGTCGAGGTTGTCGGTGCCGATGAGTGTGAACGTCCAGTTCTGCTTCTTCAGTTTTTCGATGAGTGTCTTGATCATCTTGAGGTTATACTCCTCCGAGCAGTTCTCCTCGCCATCGGTGATAATGGTCACCAGCACATGGTCGTCAGCAGTGGTCTGGGCGTTGAGCTTGCTGATACCCATGCCGATAGCGTCGTAGAGAGGTGTGGCACCTCCGGGGCAGTACTCCTTGTTTGTGAGTTTGTGAGTGGCGCTTGCGGGCACATTGTCGAAGACGTAACGCTTGTGCGAGCTGTCGAAGGTGATGAGCGTCACGCGCTGCTCCATGTCCTCATGAAGTTCTTGCATCTTCTTCACCGTCTCTAACGTCTCGTTGAGACCCATGAGGGCTTGCTTCTCGATGACACACATGCTGCCGCTCTCGTCGACAATAATCAGATTGAATACTCGTTTCATAGCTTTTCTCCTTATTATTTTTGTTTTTAAACTTAATTTTCCGAGCTCGTTTATCTTTTAAAAGAATAAAGGCATGGAAAAATTAAGTGCCGAGCAATTTTTTTATTAATTTTGTAGCAAGATGGCGAAAGAGCAAAATAAGAAAACCACCGTCGGGCTGTCCGACGAAGAGATTATCGAAGGATTACGAAACCGTGACCCGCAGATTACCCGTGACTATTTCTACGGCGTCTGCCGCATCGCTTACCACATCTATAATAAGCACTATGGGCTGAAGTGGAAAATGGGACTCGACTTCTACAGCATTGCCCATGAGTATTACCTCACCCTTGACAAACACAACTTCCGCCAATTAGAGGACCGCAAGCCCGGCATGACACTGAAGACATGGATGATCAACGGTTTCCGCTTCGTGTTGCTCGACCGTCTGAAGGACTACAACAAGGAGCAGTGCTTACAAAGTTTCGAGGAGAGATTGGAAAAGGCCAGCCTGCGCTTCGACGTCCCTGACAACAACTTCTCTGAGGACTTCCGCAACACAGTCTATGAGATTTGCCACAGTGTGATAGGCCGCGACCACCGCTCGTCCATCATTCTTCAGATGATGCTCGTTGAAGGCTTCAAAGGCAAGGAGGTGGCTGCACAGTTGGGTATCACTCCTTCTGCCGTGACACAGAAATACCACCGGCTGATGGAGGATGTAGTCATCCCCTATTTCAAACGTTATTATGTGGCACCGACCTGTGAAGTCAAGTCAAAAATTACGTACGATAAAGAGTTCGACGCAAAGATGTCTATCTCTGCAAGTCCGCTGTCGTTATCAATCCAAATACCACCAACTATGGAGAAAGATTATTCCAACCGCATCACACCCGACTACATCACCTCACTCAAGCCCAACGAGATTTTCGTCTTCGGCAGCAACCTCGCTGGTATGCACGGAGGCGGTGCCGCACGCATGGCACGACTGCACTTCGGTGCAGTCCTCGGCAACGGTGACGGTCCGCAGGGGCAAAGCTATGCCATTCCCACCATGCAAGGTGGCGTGGAGACCATCCAGCCCTATGTGGATAAGTTCATCAGCTATGCCAAGGCGCATCCAGAACAGACGTTCCTCGTCACCCCGATAGGCTGTGGCATAGCCGGATTTACGCCCGACGACATCGCCCCACTGTTTGAGAAAGCCATCTGCGTGGAGAATATCCATCTGCCGCAGAGCTTTTGGGAAATATTAGTCTGACAGACAGCACATAGACCGACAAGAAAAGGCGCGCCCCGCTCTTCGAGATCGTGGAGAAGATGCGGGAGGTGAACTGTGAGATCTACGGCATCTACCTCAGATATATCGCACCGGAGGACAACTATGACGACATCATCAATCTTCCGCACCACGTATCACAGCGGCATCCCCGGATGAGCATGTACAACCGCGCCGTTCGGTTCTCCCCCTTAGCTGCCCTCACCGGCTACGAGAAAGCCATTGAGGAAGCACGGAAGAAGCATGAAGCGGAGGGGAGGAGGAGGGATGCGCCGGTGGAGCTGTGAGAGCGAAAAGACCTAAATAATCTTAACGATATAGTTCGTAACTTTCTCAGTATCAGCAATTGTTACCTCAAGGTAAGTGTCTTACTTTCAAGTGCCTTCTTGCAGGAATCAGAAACAATAACTAACTTTGCAACCGTAAATAAAAAAATAAGTAACATATTAGAACTTTATGAAAGAGGTTAAGAAAATTGCTGAAGGCAAGAACTTCAGTGCAGTGGATTTCGGTAAGCTGAACGAGTTAGGTGACTATGTCTTGTCTTTGGGCGATATAAAGATTCCCGGCAAGGTGTTTGGCGGACAGGCTCTCGGCACCAAAGGCTCTGAGTTCTCTTTTCAGATTTACGCTCCTGGTCAGGAGGGTGATTTCTATCACACACATAAAACCCACGAGGAACTTTATTTCGTTCTCAGCGGCAAAGGAGAATATCAGGTTGACGGTGTAAACATCCCTTTGCAGGAAGGCAGTGTGGTGCGCGTCTCACCGGAAGGCAAACGCACCATTCACAACAACGGCACGGAGCCGATGGTGGTGCTCTGCGTGCAGTACCGTGAGACGCCTTTCACACAGGACGATGCCACCGATGGCGTTATCCTGAAGGACCATGTGAAATGGTAAACGAAACAGTCATATTAAAAATCTTTACCGTCATGGACAAGACCGCTTGTCTGTGACGGTTTTGTACGTTTATAAGAAATGAAGAAGATGATCAGAAATCAGGTAGTCGACCCGTTATTTTCCCAATGTCCAGTAAGGAATGTACTTTCCCGTATCGGTGACCGTTGGTCATTGCTTGTGCTGCTTGCCCTGCATGATAAGGCAGAAGCCATGCGCTTCAGCGACCTTTGCAAGGCTATACCCGATGTTTCACAGAAGATGCTCACTTCAACGTTACGTAAACTGGAGGCTGATGATCTTCTGTCCCGGACCGTATATCCCGAAGTGCCTCCACGTGTGGAATACAAACTGACAAAACGCGGAAAGACACTCATCCCACTGCTCAACCAATTGGTGGACTGGTCGTTGGACAACATGGATGCCATCATAAGGCACCGAGAGAAATATGAATTGTAGTTTCTGGACCCCAAAACGGTTATTATCCTAAAAAGTTCGTGTATTTGTCATCGGATATAAGGTTATACATAAATGGCAAATAGTTATTCAAGTTCCTCAAGTCGCTAACTTGTATCTCTGAGTTGGTAATAGTTTTATTTAATCGTTAGGCTTGTGAGCGCGAATCATAAGCTTCGAAGATATTTCATCCTTATTATTGAGCCTGTGCGACAGGTTAACCACAAAGTGTGGCGGTAGCCGCACAACAGTGTGGCGGTCGCCATCCAACTGTGTGACGGTAGCCATCCAACTGTGTGGCGGTAGCCATCCAACTGTGTGGCGGTAGCCATCCAACTGTGTGACGGTCGCCATCCAACTGTGTGACGGTAGCCATCCAACAGTGTGGCGGTCGCCATCCAACAATACGGCAGTTGCCACACTTGCAGGACAGGCCTGCTGTTGAGGCTTTTTTAGGGATATTTAACCTATTCGTTCTTTGACATATTGCTACAAATTCTTAATTTTGCAACCGCTTTCAGGGCACATAATTTATGTTAAAACCCGTGGATGCAAGGTCTCTTTGCGGCGCGTATAGCCTTAGAGTCAACACTTTATATTTTTTGCGGTCTTTGCCCCCCTTCCATTACAACAAGGATTAAGACTGTGAATCAGCTTGTCTTTGTACACTCCAAACTCAACGTCTTTGACCCTCTTCCATTACAACAAGGATTAAGACTCGCAAAGAGCACGAGTAAGAGCTGAACGAGAAAGACTGAGTCTTTGACCCTCTTCCATTACAACAAGGATTAAGACCTGTAATAGCTGTAAGTATTTGGAGGAAATATCCACTGTCTTTGACCCTCTTCCATTACAACAAGGATTAAGACCGGCTACATAAGCGTGGCCGTTGAACTCGTCAACAGTCTTTGACCCTCTTCCATTACAACAAGGATTAAGACTCTTTATTTAAAAGGTTGGTGAGCAGTTTTAGTCATGGTCTTTGACCCTCTTCCATTACAACAAGGATTAAGACTCAGCTTCACACTCTCAATGTTCGTGAACCACTGGTGTCTTTGACCCTCTTCCATTACAACAAGGATTAAGACGACATAGCCTGCAATATGATAAGTGCGAGCAAGCACGTCTTTGACCCTCTTCCATTACAACAAGGATTAAGACGATACGCCGCTCCTTATCCCAGTCGAGATAAGGGGCGTCTTTGACCCTCTTCAATTACAACAAGGATTAAGACACATCACCGCATGTGCATGTACCCTTGCCTGCAAGTCTTTGACCCTCTTCCATTACAACAAGGATTAAGACTATAATAATTTCCATAATATATATATTTTTAAGGTACGTCTTTGACCCTCTTCCATTACAACAAGGATTAAGACAGAACTAATGAGGCTGGTGTGGGCACGTTGGAATCGTCTTTGACCCTCTTCCATTACAACAAGGATTAAGACATTACAAGTTGCCCATAGGGTTCCAGATGGCAACCCCAAGTGTCTTTGACCCTCTTCCATTACAACAAGGATTAAGACCGCAGATTCAAGATCTGCATAGGTGAAGGTGTGTGTGTCTTTGACCCTCTTCCATTACAACAAGGATTAAGACAACTGGTGAACTCCATAGGGTCGTGGGTTTCCGTCTTTGACCCTCTTCCATTACAACAAGGATTAAGACTAGAAAGCGAGGACGGAATCTCCGTCGAACCAATTGTCTTTGACCCTCTTCCATTACAACAAGGATTAAGACTTAGGCTGATCCAGCCACCGGCAATTGAGCCGTTGTGTCTTTGACCCTCTTCCATTACAACAAGGATTAAGACTTTTGTGAGTCATCACTCTCAGTGAAGGTGTATGGTCTTTGACCCTCTTCCATTACAACAAGGATTAAGACTGACGGACGTGTACCGCCTGTGAAACCAGTCTTAAGGTCTTTGACCCTCTTCCATTACAACAAGGATTAAGACTGGAATCGCTTTGTCCAACGTAAGCTGGACATTGGTCTTTGACCCTCTTCCATTACAACAAGGATTAAGACTCGCATGCCTTTGCTGTTCGATAAAAATGTCAGGTAGCCAATTTTGAGTTTCCTCTCGAAAAAAAGCGGGGAAAGCCCGCTGACTCTCCCATAGAGTTTGTAATTTTGTATTGCAAACCAAAAAAATACAAACTCATGGGCAAAGGTACAACTAAAAAATTCCACCGTAGGGAACATTATTGTCGTATTTTATTGCTATCTTTGCCATGTCAAGTAGAATTGAGCTTCTTTTGTTTTGAAACCATAAAGGTAGTGATAATTCTGCATTTGACAAAACTCCGAGGAACTTATTGTTCCTCAGAGACTTATAAAATATATCAACAGCAAATTAAGCATTTAGTTGCGGAATTAAGGCTATATATAAATAAGGTATTATTCCAGAAGTATGAATAAAAGAAAACATTTGAATATCTGTCGCGACATGAACTACCATCAAATACTTGAGAATATTTACATGGGCATCCGTCCATATGCACAAGTGGGCAAGCAAGCCGACTACATTCCCGCTCTTGCCTCGGTAGACCCCGACCAATTCGGCATCTGCATCAACACACTGCAAGGCGATGAATATGCACTGGGCCAAGCCGACACGCGTTTCTCCATACAGAGCATCTCTAAGGTGTTCAGTCTTGCCTACTGCATGAGCATCCTTGGTGATAATATATGGCTGCGCATGGACAAAGAGCCATCGGGCACTCCGTACAACTCACTCATACAATTAGAACTTGAGAAAGGCTATCCACGTAATCCCTTCATCAATGCCGGGGCCATCGTCATGTCCGACATTCTGCTCAGCCGCCTCTCACATCCCCACGAAGACTACATCGCCTTCATCCGCGAGATCAGCCACAACGACACCATCAACTACAATGACGAGGTGGTGCGTTCTGAGGAAAGCCAAGGATACCTCAATGCGGCCATTGC
>Ga0256405_10004273_pt1 | contig 27171 bp, 30 predicted proteins | sample RumenRJG_02DNA_FD_189096 | JGI IMG/M metagenome (GOLD analysis project Ga0256405, IMG submission 189096) | Bovine rumen microbial communities from Lethbridge, Alberta, Canada - RJG_02 | ecosystem: Host-associated > Mammals > Digestive system > Stomach > Rumen | place: Canada: Alberta... | reverse complement strand
ACTAAGCCGTCGGACGTGCTGCTGATGATAGGTTCCCTGCCGGACGAAGCACTTGTCCTTCGCAAGGCATCCGAACACGTTTCCAAACTTCAGGAACGTATGATTGTTCAGCTACCTCCTGTCTCTACGGCCAAGGAGAGGCGCATGGACAGGGAAAAGACGGTTATCAATCTTTATGCAGCCGGGCATCCTATTGATGACATCTGGAAAGCCAGCGGTTTCCATAGCCGAAGCTCGGTATTCCGCATATTGAACAAATATGGTATCAAACTGAACCGTGGCAAGCATTCCGGCCCAATCAAAAAGAAGAGCGAAAGGAAGAATAGCCAGGACAACAAAGTTGAAGACAATCAGTAAAAGAAGAAATGACCCTACTTGAAGCTATTACTGCACGTCATAGTGTACGGAAGTACCTTGACAAGGATATTCCTGCCGACATCATTGCTGCTCTCCAAGATAAAATCACGGAGTGCAACAAGATAGGCAATCTAAACATTCAGCTGGTACAGAACGAGACGAAGGCATTCACAGGTATGCTGTCGTATGGTTCTTTCAGCGGAGTAAAGAACTATCTTGTGATGGTTGGTAAGAAATCCAAAGACCTTGATGAGCGAGTGGGCTACTATGGCGAGCAAATCGTTCTTCTTGCCCAGACATTGGGACTCAATACTTGTTGGGTAGGACTCTCGTACCGAAAGGTTCCAGAGGCGTACAATGTCGGCAAAGATGAAAAGCTCGTCTGCATGATTGCGATTGGCTATGGAGAGACACAGGGTGTCCCTCACAAGATCAAGAGCGTGGAGGATGTCAGCAATGCCAGTGATATAACGCCTTCATGGTTCAGGAAGGGTGTAGAAGCAGCATTGCTTGCTCCAACTGCCGTGAATCAGCAGAAGTTCTCATTTGAGTATGTCGGTATGAACAACAACCGCCATCAGGTACGAGCTAAGAATGGTGTCTCCATGATCGGTTATACCCGAATTGACTTAGGTATTGCAAAGTGTCATTTTGAAATCGTTATAGGGAAAGAAAAATTTATTTGGGTATGATAAAGATATAATCTAAAAAAATAATGTACGCGAGACGGCAGCATAATTTAATTATGTTCGCCGTTTTTTTTGTGTAATTTAAGTGACACTTCCAAATGATTTGTGTTAAAAATAGTTAAGGATATAATAATTATTTGCGGAAATCATTTTTGAGTCACGGAAAACTATTAAATTTGCATTCAAAGTTAATTGAATTTATGCAAATGAAGAAGAATCTTAATAGAATTAAAGCTGTTCTAGCTGATGCTGGCCAAACTAACAAATGGCTTGCTGATCAACTAGGCAAAGATCCTGTTACCATTTCCAAGTGGTGTACAAATACCACTCAGCCTGATTTGCAAACACTGTCGATGATTGCAGAAGTCTTAGGTGTTAATATACGAGAATTACTTGTTGATATTAAACCTACAAAGCAAGTCGAGCTATAGCTGCATAGAAAACAAGTTTATTTTATCGTTTTAAAACAAAAGAAGTATGATCAATTTGACAAAAGGCCAGCGCATTGAAATAGGCTTACAGAAAGTCGGCGTTGGATTAGGATGGGACCCGAACCAAAGTACAGGTTATGATTTTGACCTGGACGCTTCAGCATTTATGCTAGGAGCTGACAAAAAGTTGCCTGTCGATGAGTTCTTTGTTTTTTACAACAACCAGAAATCACCTGATGGAGCTGTGGAATCATCTGGTGATGATACTACTGGCGGTAATAGTGATGGCGGTGATGACGAGACTTTGACCGTGGATTTAACTAAGGTTGACCCTCGTATAGAAGAAATTGTGTTCACCGTAACAATTCATGAAGCAGATGTTCGCAAGCAAAACTTTGGACAGGTGCACAATTCGTACATCCGCATCTATGATGCTGCAAATAACACAGATATTGCTCGATACGACCTGGACGAGGACTTTAGTATTGAGACTGCTGTTGAGTTTGGTCGTTTGTATAAGCGCAATGGCGAATGGAAATTTGAGGCTATGGGTGTAGGATATAAAGGCGGTCTTCAATTTTTTGTTGACAAATATGTAAAATAAGATATGGCAGTAAACTTAGTCAAAGGTCAGAATACCGTGCTCGACATGAACGTATTTCATGTCGGGCTCGGTTGGGATGTTAACGAAGGTGCGTCGCAATTCGACTTCGATTTGGATGTGGCAGCCTTTTTGATTGGTTCCAATAAAAAAACAATGGGCGATGACTATCTGGTTTTTTATAATTCAGAGAAGAGAGTCAAGCCAAGTGATCTTAAAACCATAGTATCTTCTTCTTTGTGGTCTGATAACGATAAGTTGCGTCATGAATCTCGTCCTGTAGATCCAGAATTGTCAGTCATAGGTTCTATCGATGACGAAGACGGGCAGACTTCTGAAGATGGTGATGATGAAACTATGGATATTAACCTAAATAAGGTAAATCCGAATGTTCAAGAAATCATCATTACTGTAAGCATATATGAATGGGAAAAGCGGAAACAGAACTTTGGCCAAGTAGAACGTGCTTATGTCCGTTTATATAAACCCGGCCATGAGGCAGAAGGAAAGGAAGATTATAGGTATGATTTGACTGAAGACTTTTCTGCCTGCGCTTCTGTTGAATTTTGTCGTCTGTATCGTCATAACGGAGCATGGAAGGTTCAGGCTACAGGCATAGCCCATAAAGGCGGTTTGGAAGAACTTGTTGCTAAATATATGTAATTATGGCTATTGTATTGGAGAAAAGTGGTGACAAGCACCGCATAAACCTTGAAAAGGGAGGCAAGCCCATCGTTGGTGAGATTAAAATCAACCTGGATTGGAGCAAAGGTGGCTTCTTTAAGCAAATGTTTGGGAATGCCATTGATTTGGATCTCGGCTGTTTTTACGAACTTCGCGATGGGAAAAAGATGTTAATCGATGGACTTCAGTTCTCTCATGGCAGAGGTGGAAGTCGTGACAAACAGACTCGTCAGGGCTGTTATACTCAATCTCCTTTTATTTGGCATAAAGGAGATGACCGTGGTGGCTCGTCTGAGTCTGGTGAAACTATTCTTGTTAATCCTGCCGGCATTCCTAACATCAAGCGCATCATTGTGTACACCTTTATTTATGAAGGTGTAGCCAAATGGTCAGAAACGAATGCAGTTGTTAAAGTATCAGTTCCAGGTTGCGAAGATATTATTGTCCAAATGGGACAACAATCGAGCAATAAAAAGTTCTGTGCTATTGCATCCATTGAGATGGGGACAGATAATTCTATGGAAGTGAAAAAACTTGTTACTTTCCATGATGGACATTCAGACTGTGATCGAATGTATGGTTGGGGGTTTAATTATTCTCCAGGTAGTAAATAGTGGTAATTATGAATCATTTGCAACATTGCAAGCAATAAATTGATTAAACGACACTGTTCAATTGTAACGTTTCAGAATCCACGATCAGTCGCGCTTTTTGTTGTACTTTTGCAGTGTGAAACTTAAAAAAGTATTAATATGATTAATTTGGAAAAAGGCCAGCGTGTTAACGTAGAGCTGCCGAAATTTACGATTGGATTGGGTTGGGACACTAACTCTTCAAGTACAGGTGTAGACTTTGACTTGGATGCATCTGCCTTTATCCTTGGCGAGAACAAGAAACTTTTGTCTGACGATTATTTTGTCTTTTACAACAATCTCAAATCGCCAGACGGCGCAGTCGAACATACTGGCGATAATCTGACTGGAGAAGGTGAAGGAGATGACGAAAGCATTCGTATTGATCTCTCAAAAATTTCGCCGAATGCATTTGAGATTTGTTTTGTCGTAACAATACACAAAGCAGATGAGAGAAAACAAAATTTCGGGCAGGTTCATAATTCATTCATTCGCATCTACAATACTGATACAAATGAAGAGATTATGAAGTATGAATTGGAGGAAGATTTCAGTATCGAAACTGCTGTGGAATTTGGTCGCCTTTATCGCCGCAATGGTCAATGGAAGTTTGAAGCCATTGGTGTAGGCATGAAAGGAGGTCTTGCTGATTACGTAAATAAATACCAATAAATTTTGTTAAGTTATGGCTATTAGACTTGAAAAAGGACAGAGAATCAATCTCGAAAAGGGAAATGGTTCGAAGCTTACCAATTTTTGTGTAGGCTGTAATTGGGGTGCCATCCGCAAGAGCTCTTTCTTTGGTCTCAGTTCTAAAGTGATTGATGTCGACTTGGATTTGAGTTGTTTGCTTTTTGATGTAGATGGAAAACCTGTAGATCACATTTATTCTCCATTGTATCGTTTCGGAGATCGTAATATTGGATTGCCAAACGGCAAGTTGGATTCTATTGATCGGGCTCTCCACCATACTGGTGATGACCTTCAGGGAGACCAGGATGGCGATGATGGCTTGGACAACGAAATTATAACTGTTGATTTGAACAGGGTAAGTTCTAACGTCAACCAGATTGTATTCTTTTTGAACATCTACAATAATGAAGATTTTCAGGGAGATTTCTCAGAAATTCCTTATGCATCTATTCGTATGTACGAAGGCACAGCAACAAAAGTTAAAGAGGTCTTTGCACAATATGATGTGGCTACAAAAGACAATTGTGCTGGAATGAGAGCCCTTATTATGGGTAAGCTTTATCGTAGAAACGGAGAATGGAAGTTCAATGCCATTGGAGATGCCTTTGAGGACAAGAATATTGTTGCAACTATCGCAAGAGTTTTGAAAGATTATAATAAATAATTTAGATATGGCTATTAGACTTGAAAAAGGACAGAGAATCAATCTCGAAAAGGGAAATGGTTCAAAGCTTACCAACATATGTGTTGGAGTGAATTGGGGTGCTATTACCAAGAAAGGCTGGTTTGGCATTACTCGTACAGAAGCTGTTGACTTGGATGCCAGTTGCGCAGAGTTTGATGCATCAAACAACATTATAGACAAGGTTTGGTTCCGCCATTTGGCATCAAATGATGGTGCTATTAAACATAGTGGCGATGACCTTACTGGAGATACAGATGGTGATGACGGATTAGATAATGAAGTTATTACTGTTGATTTGTCGAAATTACCAGCTAATGTTGATAAGATAGCATTCGTACTTAATAGCTTCCGTGGTCAAGATTTCAAAACAATCCCTTTCGCTTCGATTCGTATATATGAAGGTACTCCAACGAAGGTTAATGAGATTTTTGCGACATATGACGTCGCAAATGATCCGACCTTTGCCGGTAGCGTATCAATGGTTATGGGTGTATTCTATAAGCGTAATGGAGAATGGAAATTCAATGCTGTTGGTGCACCGACAAAAGATCGTAACTTCGAACAGACATTGGAGACGGTCAAGCGTTTATATTTATAAGTAACATATAATTTCAGTTAATTATGAGAAGATTGCCAGTTTATCTGCTCTTAGACTGTTCTGGTTCCATGTATGGCGAACCTATAGAAGCAGTCAAGAATGGCGTACAGGTGTTGGTATCAACACTTCGCCAAGATCCTTATGCGTTGGAAACTGCATATCTAAGTATCATTACTTTTGATAGCAGTGCCAAACAGGTAACTCCCCTTACAGAATTGTCTGCTTTTCAGCAGCCCACTATTGAGGCAAATGGCTGTACAGCTTTAGGTGAGGCTTTGTCACTTTTAGCAACTAAAGTTGATCAGGAAGTTACAAAGACTACTCCAGAACAAAAGGGAGACTGGAAACCCCTGGTGTTCATCATGACAGATGGTGTACCTACCGATGACATCAACAAAGGACTTGCTGAGTTTAAGAAGCGTAAGTTTGGTATGGTTGTAGCTTGTGCTGCAGGTCAGGGCGCGGACACCAACATCCTGAAGCAGATTACCGAATGTGTAGTTCAGCTAGATACTGCTGATAGTGCCACTATCAAATCTTTCTTCAAGTGGGTATCGGCATCTGTTAGTGCAGGTAGCATGAAGGTTGAGGAGACGGCTTCTGATGTGAACACGATGAGTGAGTTGCCACCTCCACCACCAGAAGTGAATATCGTTGTCTAATTCCTATTAACATCCTAAATTTTAAAATCATGAAACTTCAAGAACTGAAAGCAGATCTTCTTGCAGACGGAATAATTGATGCAGAAGAAGTAGTAAAACTCAAAGAAATTCTCTATGCCGATGGTGTAATCGACAAAGAAGAAGCAGAATTCTTGTTTGAAATTAATGATGCCGTGACGGGTAAAGAAAATGATCCCTCATGGGAATCTTTCTTCATTCAAGCAATCTCAGACTTCCTTTTGAAAGACGAAGTCTCTCCAGGTGAGATAGACGCTGATGAAGCAGCATGGCTCGTTGAGAAGATTGGTGCTGATGGTCAAGTTGATGGCACAGAAAAAGCACTTTTGGAGAATCTTAAGAAAGAAGCAAAATCTTTCCCAGCTTCTCTTGCAGCCCTACTCTAATTATATGTTCCATAGACCTGGTTTTCCAGGTCTATGGAATCAAAAATGACAAGACAAAGAATATGCGACGATTACCAGTATATATATTAATAGATATTTCCTCTTCTATGCGTGGCGAACCCATAGAAGCGGTAAAGGCTGGTATCAATACTCTTCTTAATTCACTCTGCCAAGACCCTTATGCCCTAGAAACTGTTTGGCTGAGTCTTATAACTTACAATTCCAAAGCAGAACAAATTCTTCCGTTAACAGAAGTGTATAAATTGCAGGTTCCAGAACTTGTGGCTAAGGGTCGTTCTGCAATGGGAGAAGCATTACTCCTACTGTCAGAAAGAATAGATAAAGAGGTCGTAAAAAATAGCCCTGAACAAAAGGGAGACTGGAAACCTTTATTATTTCTTTTGTCAGACGGAGGGCATTCTGGCCCAATTGCAAAACCAATAGCTGAATTGAAAAAAAGAAAATTTGGCGTCGTTGTTGCATGTGCAGCCGGAGAAAAATCACATTTAGATGTACTAAGAAAGGTTACAAACAATGTTATCCTAATATCCACTACAGAAGCTCAAAATATCATCGCATATTTTAAGTGGATTTCAAGTTCAATAAGTACAACTAGCACTAGAATTGAGAATTCAGGCAATGATGATGTGTTTATGCAAGAACTACCTCCTTTGCCCCAAGAAATACATTTTTTAAAATCTTTTGATTAAACTATTAATAAATATATGGCAAGAAGACTTCCTGTTTATCTGTTGATTGACACATCAGGCTCGATGAAAGGAGAACCAATTGAGTCTGTTAAAGTCGGTATAGAGACAATGTTAAGTACATTGCGAAATGATCCTTATGCTCTTGAAACTGTAAATATAAGCATTATAACTTATGATAAGGATGTTAAGCAAATATTGCCTCTTACCCCTATTGACGAATTACAACTTCCAGAGATTACCACCCCTGATAGTGGGCCAACTCATATGGGAGCAGCGTTGAAGAAGTTGCTCGAAATGGTTGATGTCGAAGTTAATAAAGGGACACCAACTCAAAAAGGTGATTGGATGCCTTTGTTGTTTTTAATGACAGATGGTCATCCCTCTGATATTATGGAATTTAACGAAGTTGTTCCAAAGATTAAGACAAGTCCTTTTGCAACTGTCGTTTGTTGCGCAGCTGGTCCAAAAGCTAAAACGGATGATCTTAAGAGACTTACCGATAGAGTTTATCAGATTGACACATTGGATAGTGCGTCACTCATGAAGTTCTTTAAATGGGTAAGTGGTGTTGTTCAGGAAGGTAACAAATCAATGGGAGCTACAGATGAATTGGTTCTACCTCCCCCTCCTGAAGAAGTTAATGTGGTATTGTAATTATATGTCTTGGCATAACCGACTACTGAATACATTACTCTTAATACTTTTGTGTTACGATATAAGATATGGATTGTAAGCTAATAGGCAACGTTTTTCAAGCTCTTGAAATAACTCTGGCACCACAGGAAGTTTTTTATGCAGAACGTGGAGCTATGATATATATGGATAGTGGTATAGAGCAGGATGTTCAGATGAATGGTTCTGGGCTTATGGGTGTGCTTAGTACAAAGCTTTCCGGAGAATCCCTGTTTCTGATAAAGTTTACAAACATGTCGAATAGCCCTCGTAAACTTACTTTATCTGGTCATTCTGGTAGTTTAAAGTACATAAAAATCACGCCAGGACAGACTTTGATATTAAGACGTGGTGACTATGTAGGTTCCAATAACAAAGTAAATATAGACATAAACTTCTCTATAAACAAGTTTTTGACTGGGTCAGGATTTGCATTCCAAAAGGTAACAGGAGATTCCACAGTATTTTTTGATTGTGTTGATTCTCTAATTACTCGTGATCTGATTCCCGGTGAAGAAATTATTGTTGATGAGAACCATATTAAAGCATTACTAGGAATCGACGATTCTAGAATATCTGTACAGCGTAATACAAATATATTAAAGAATTTAGTGTCAGGTGAAGGTTGGTTACTTACACGTATAACTGGGCCTGGTAAGGTGTTCATGAGTAGCGTTTCTTCATTTGCTCCAAGGCAGCAAACTATTTGATAATTAATTAAAAATATAACAATATGCGAAGATTACCAATTTATTTTCTCGTGGATGTTTCTGAGTCGATGGTCGGTGAACCCATTGAACAAGTTCAGAATGGAATGCGCACCATCATTCAAGAACTACGTGTAGATCCATATGCGCTAGAGACCGCATTTGTTTCAGTTATTGCTTTTGCAGGAAAAGCAACAAGTTTATCACCTCTAACAGAGCTGTACAAGTTCTATCCACCGACATTTCCAATCGGTGGCGGTACTTCTTTGGGTGTGGCCCTTGATTATTTAATGGATGACTTGGACAAGTCTATTCAAAAGACCACATTGGAGGCAAAGGGAGACTGGAAACCTATTATATTCCTTTTTACTGATGGCACGCCAACAGACAATTATAGTGCAGCATTCGCCAGATGGAATGCCAAGTATCGTAAAGGATGTAATTTAGTTGCAATATCTATTGGTGATAATGTAAACACTCAGATGTTGGGACAGATTTCGGATAATGTCCTTCGTCTTAAAGATACAGATGCGGAATCCTTCACTCAGTTCTTTAAGTGGGTTACTGCGTCAATAAAGGCCACAAGTGTTTCTGTAACTGATTATTCCAATGACGAAGTACAATTAGCTCCGACTACAGGCATTAATCTGGAAAAAGTTGATACTACAAAAGCATGTAAAATTGATGAGAATTTCGTAGTACTCTTAGGAAAGTGCCAAACCACAAAGAAAAATTATCTCGTAAAGTATGCGAAGCGAATAAATCGCGTCGAGATGGAAGGTGTTGGAGGTGTTGATACTCGTCTTTTTAAATTGGTTGGAGCTTATCCAATAGATGGAGAAACCTACATGAAACTTTCGGAAGAAGGTGCCACAAATCGAAGTATTAACACAGCAGAGATGCGTGGTGTTCCAACATGTCCTTGTTGTGGAAATCAATTAGGTGTGGTTGTATGTGAATGCGGTAATATTTTCTGTGTAGGCGAAGATTTGCATAGCTCTTGTCCTTGGTGTGGTCTCGAAGGCACCCTTGGTTCTACAGGTGAGGGCGGTGTAGATGTACGTAGAGGAAGAGGATAAAACAATGAGTCTTGTATCAAATATCCTTGATAAGTTTGGCATATCCGCTACGTTAATACAATCAGATGACTTCGAGAAGTGGCTTGTCAACGAAGCATGGAAGAAATATTCAGAAGAAAGAATGAATAATAGAATTATTTTTGAAAATAGAGTTAAGTCAGAATGTAATTTGCGCGTTCCCAACGGTACCGTCAGGAAAGAATATCTTGCGCAGATTGAGCTACCTTTAGAACTAGTGGAAGACGCTTGGTTTGATGGTAGTGTAGAGACACTGGGACTTTCATGGACTTTAGAAACAGATGCTGTAGTTAAGTCTGTAGTTACTACAGATGAAGATATAGATACAGATGCTAGTTCTGATAAAGGAGCAAATAACGGCTTAGATGATAGTGAGGCTGCTATAGTCGAAACAGAAGCTGTTGCAGAATCTGAAGCAAAGCCAACAAAGTTGATATTGAAAATCACGGGAAAACCTACTGAGGGAGGTGACTCTACGCTAACCCTTCATTACAAGTATAATGGATGGATTGACGGAGAGCCTATTTCGACAGTTAATATTCCGATTGCGTTTAATCCTGATCCCCGTTCACTATGGAAAAATATACCTACGAGTAAAGATATTCCTTTTTATAAGCCAGACTTTGAATGTGAATATGTTAAGGTAGAATGTGGTGCTGATGGAAATCCTCGTAAGGATATTGTAGCAGCTAGTCAGCGTGGTCGTTCTCATGCGCAGGAGGGGAAAGCACGTGACGATCATTTCAAAATGATACACTGTGATGATTCCGATTGGTATATAATTGCCGTTGCTGATGGTGCTGGTTCTGCAAAATTGTCAAGAAGAGGCTCTGAGATTGCATGTAACACTGTCGTAGATCATTGTCTCGAACAATTAAAGAACTATAGCGAATTTGAGACAAAGATTAGAGCATATCATGAAGCAAGGGAAGATGATAATGCTCGAAGAGAGATGAGCACAACCATTTATAATATTGTAGGTGGTGGCGCATTCAAGGCACATAAAGCTATAAAAGCTGCTGCAGATGCTAATGATAGTGTAACGACAAAAGATTTCGCTACAACTCTGATGTTTGCCATTTGTAAGAAGTTTGACTTTGGATGGTTTATTGCATCTTATTGGGTTGGAGATGGTGCCATGTGTTTGTATAATAGAGAGAAAGGGACACACAAACTTCTAGGAATACCTGATGAAGGAGAATTCTCCGGCCAGACAAGATTCCTAACTATGCCAGAGATTTTTAAGGATGCAAAATCTGTTATGGATAGACTACGTTTCTCCATTGAAGATGATTTTACCGCACTTATGTTAATGACAGATGGAGTTTCTGACCCCATGTTTGAAACTGTCAACAATTTAAATTCTACAGCCAAATGGGATGAATTCTGGGACACGCTCCACGAAGGTTTCAAAGATGATGAAATCCCTGGGGTTGATTTGTCTGATGACAATGAAGAATCAAAATATCAACTTCTTCACTGGTTGGATTTCTGGTCTCCAGGAAACCATGATGACAGAACTATTGCAATACTTTATTAATTATGGCACAGACAATAAGGCTTACAGCAACTGACGGTACACCTGTCGAGTTTATAGATGAAGTGATTGGCTCTGGTGCAATGAAAGATGTGTACTTCAGTCCTGATAAATCGTATGTCGTTGGCTTCTTCCGCACTCCGCAAGATGCCAATGCAAAGGATCGTCTTAGCAACATAACAGGCGTTTATCGCGAGCGGATTTTTAATCAAGTTGGTGGTGACTACTGGAAAAAGCTTTTCTGCTGGCCTACTAAAATGGTTGAATGGAATGGTAAACTTGGCATTGTTTGTCCTACATATGACAAGCATTTCTTCTTCGATAGTGGTAGATTTAAGGGCAAGGAAAAAGAGGGCAAGTGGTTCGCGTCCGCAAAATTGCGTAACAAGTTCATAGAAGATGATCAAAAAGGAACTTGGTTAACCCATTTTCATATGTGCATTCAGATAGCCCGTGCCGTAAAGCGTTTGCATGCTGCTGGCCTGGCCCATTCTGACCTATCATACAAAAATGTACTTGTCGATCCTAAAACAGGAAAAGCAAATATTATTGATTGTGATGGTTTGGTTGTACCCGGGAAATATCCTCCAGATGTTGTAGGTACACCAGACTTCATTGCTCCAGAAGTTTTGGAAACGCGCAGCTTGAAAGTTGGAGATCCGAACAAGAAACTTCCAAGTATTCAAACCGACAGACATGCTTTATCTGTATTGATATACATGTATCTCCTCTATCGTCATCCGCTTAGAGGAGGTAAAGTTAATGATCTTGATGCCGCCAAGGACGAAGAACTTTCAATGGGTTCAAAGGCTCTTTTTATTGAGCATCCTACAGATAAAAGTAATAGGCCAAAGGTAGATCAATTGGCTCCTAGCGAACTGCCACAGGGCGATGTCACGAAGTTGCCATATACTATTTGTGGCCCCTATCTGAAAGAATTGTTCGATAAGGCTTTTATTGATGGCTTGCATAATCCTACATTGCGACCTACCGCAGATGATTGGGTAACAGCTTTGGTAAAGACGACCGACCTCATGCAGCCATGTCAGAATCCAAACTGTAAGGCTCATTGGTTTGTCTTTGATAATTCAACAAAACCCAAATGTCCGTTCTGTGGCACTGAATATCATGGTCAGTTGCCTGTACTCAATCTTTACTATTCCCCAAAGCAAGGTGTGTTTAAGCCGGAGAACTACAGGTTAATGGTCTATAACAAACAGACCATGTATCTATGGCATGTTAATAGATTCATATTTCCAAATGAAAAACTTACAGAGGATCAGAAGAAGCCTGTAGGTGATTTCCATTTCTATAATGGAAAATGGATTTTAATTAACAGAAGGCTTCCTGAGCTATGGGACAAAGATACTGACACTAAGATAGAAATAGGTCAGTTCGTGGAACTAACAGAAGGAAAGAAAATCTTATTAGGGAAAAATGATGGTGACAGGTTGATAATTGTTCAACTTGTCAACAATTGAACCTATAGATACTTAGCGTATGATAAAAGACCAATGTAATAATTGTAGAAAAAATGGCACAGACAATTGTGGGCAGACTATAATCTATAATAGTCTGCCCTGTGAGCATTATGTGAAGAGATTGGATTTGTCTAAATCGAACAACAATGTTGTAGCATCTCCTGTTGCCAATCCTTCTTTGCAGCCAACCTCACAGCCATCTTCGCAACCCAACTCTTCAGAAAATAATTTGTCGTCAAATTCGTCTTTCTGGAAATCGCTATTCTCATTTGATGGTAGAATCCGCAGAACGCGCTATTGGCTTACAATGATTTGTACGAACTTGCTTTTTTTCCCAGCTAATATTTCTGGTGATAACATGCCTGAAGGTGTTGCGACTTTCACTCTTCTGATATTCATTCCTGCGGTTTGGATATTGGCGGCAAATGTAGTTAAACGTTGTCATGATTTAGGAAAGAGTGGTTTTTTTGCATTGCTGATGCTCATTCCTTTGGTTAACATTATTGTGGGAATCTACTTGGCCTTTTTCCAAGGTGATTTGAACGATAATGAATATGGTCCTTCACCTTATTAATAGAATTTTGCCGAATGATTTATGTAATTAGGAATAATCAGCAATTTGGCCCATACGATGAAACTACATTGTTGCAATATGTAAATAGTGGCCAAATTTTAAAGCAAGACCGAGCACTTGAGGTAGGAGGTTCCACAGAACAGACTGTTGCCTTTTATCTTAAAAAAGCTGGCCTAAAACCACGTGTCGTGAATAAAGGGAATATCATATCTCAGCTGTCCTCTATAGGCTCCGAATTGATATTTCCTCGTACTGCCTTATTTTCAAAACAGTTCCTGTCAGATCAAAGGTTCATGATTTTGGCATTAGTCGGACTTTTGCCAATGGTGATAATGAATATTCCTTTAGGAGGTTTCTTTATTTTTTATGAAGTAGCCTTGTATTTCTCTATTATATGGGGACTCTTCTTTTATGCGAGTTTCAAAACTCCGCAAGTGAAATTAAAAACGACTTTAATTGTCTTTTTCCTTACCCAATTATGTGTTTTCATAGTTTGGGATATATTTGGCTTGCCATCACTGAATCCATTCTATTCTTTATGTAACTATTCTTTCCCAATCAATGTGGGAGGATTTACATTAGGTGTCGGAATAACAGAAGAGTTAGGAAAGATGATTCCCTTGATAATAATCCTAAAAAAAGCAAAAGAACCATTGATACCACAAACAATGGTATTTTATGGACTTATGTCTGGTATCGCATTTGGTGTATATGAGGGCGTACAATATCAGATGACCGTTAATGCAGAACAAGATTATGATGTGTCTTTCTTTTTAAATATAGCAAGGCTTACAAGTCTTCCTTTCTTGCATGCTTGTTGGTGTGGTATTGCTGGGTATTTTTTATCTTTTGCGCAATTATACCCAAAATACAGAAGAGGTTTATACGTTTTGGCATTAGCAATTCCAGCGTTGATACATGGATTGTATGATTCACTTGCAAATTATCCAATAGTACCATTGGTATTAGTATTCTTTGGACTATTGCTTTTGACAATATACCTTAAACAGGGAGTAAACTATCAATCAAAACTCAGGAACTAATATGGGAAAGTGCAAATATTGTGGTTTAGATGCAGGTTTCTTTCATAGTCATCACGAAGAATGTGAGAGAAAATATAAAAAGGGATTGTTAGAAATATCTCGGATTTGTTCTGGTTGTTTCGCGACCAAGGAAGATTTCTATCTTAAGGACAGAGATATTAAACAAATTATTAGCGATTCGTACATAGATGAAGGTTCTCTCCAAAAAGAGTATCTAAATCTATTTGATAATGCCGTTGATCAGTATTTAGATGATGGTATCATTGATAATGCTGAGGAACGGACTTTGGCTAGGTTTATTCAATATTCTGGATTATCCCAATCTGTACTCAATACTAATAAATCCTTAGAAAAGATGTTGCAATCTAAAGTAATTCAGGATATCCTCGCCGGAAAAGTGCCTACACCAAGAATACAAATTTCTGGAGATTTTCCTTTTATGCTTGGCAAGACTGAACATCTGGTTTGGCTTTTTAGAAATATCACCTTACACCAGCAAAAGGTTAAGAAGGAGTTTGTAGGCAGAACACACGGAATGAGTTTTCGCATCATGAAGGGAGTTTATTACCGAACAGGAGGATTCAAGGGGCATCCTGTTGAGACTACGGTCATGCAGAAAATGGGGATTGGAAGCGTGTGTTTTACCGATAAGAATATATATTTTGCATCGCCCGAGAAAAGTTTGAAAATACCCTATAATAAGGTATTGAGTGTTGACACATATTCTAATGGTGTTGGAATCCAAAAAGATGGAGCAAACGATAAGCCGATTTTCTTGGAGGGTGTTAATAGTTGGTTCGCGTATAATGTAATAGCAAATTATAAGACAGTATAACATTTATGACAAAATTAGAAAAGTCAGCAATATGTAGAATTCTGTTTGACTTAATTCAAGCAGATTTAATAATTGACTCGGGGGAGATGGAGCATTATTCCGTTCTTCGAGATAAATATGGAATTTCAAAAGATGTTGAAATAGCTGCTTCTCAAATTACTCTATCGGAAGCGGTTAACACTTTGTCATTATCAGACATTCCTTCAATTGAGTCATTATTGCAAGACTTTTCTAATATGACACTTAGTGATGGCTTCTGTGCTCGTTCTGAAGCATTATTGCTGCTTGCTATAAAACGTAAATTGAAAGCTGAAGATTCCGATGTGCAAATCATCTCTATACCGAAACCTGTTTTCAATGTTGAAGCAGCATCTGTTTTATATATAGAATCTCGTTATGAGAAATCAATAAATGAAGTCATTAATCATAATTACAGAACGATTTTTAAGGAGTGTCAAATCGCCGGATTTAATTTCATTTTTATTCCTAAAGTAATAGAGCATTACAGGCAATCTGATATAGAATTAATATCCAAAATTATCCATTTCTTAGCACCGAAATTCTCTGATGATGGTGTGCGAACTATAATAGATGGGCTTTTTTCAATGTCATCTAGTAGTTTCTGTAAAGATATACTCTGTAATAAGCTCGGAATTACAGCCTTAAGAGATACCCCACCGTCTCTGTTGATAAAGATTGGTCAGAGTTATGTGGGTGAATCTGTATATTCTAATTATTTGAGGATTGAAATTGATGATTCAATCATTACAACTCTTCAAAATACAATAGATGACTTTCTATCCATGTTGAGTTCTGATATGATTTCTGTACGCATGGCTGAGGAGAAACATAATCAATTTCTCTATTATGGATTCTATAAACAGTTGCTTGAGATATTCCTGATTAGAAAAAATATTAGAAGTAGACTATTTATTCAGCCCTATACTGAAGAATTCATTTTTCCAGATATAGACGAGAAATTATCAAAGCTTCATAGACGTGAGAAAGCGTTATATCTTTTATTGTTAATCATGTCTAGCGAAGGTGGAATAAACTTCAATCAACCCAAAACTGCAATGGAACTAACCAATTATGAGAGAAATATGCAGCGAATACAGAAAAAGTATCAGCTGATTTATAAGTATCTAGGCGGTGACAAGGCTCCTGATCTCAGGCAACCAGAGATAAGAAGACCAATTCTTAGTTGTCTTAAAAAAAGCCTAGCAAATATAGAACATGTTCTCTATAATTCTAAAGACTATACAGTTACTAAAGATGACTATGGTACGTTAAAAATAGATTTAGAACCAGAAGTCCAGTATTTGTATGAGTCGAATAAGGGATATGTACAACTGTCGAAAACGGAACTGTTTACAAGAGTGTTAAATCTGTAGAGTTAACGTTGCAATGTTACAATCATTATAATCCGGAAATAAAGATTAATACTGAAACATTATAGAATATCGTGCAATATTCTATTTTGTCTGTAACTTTGCAGCAAATTCAATAAAACGAATAAATATTATAACAAGTTGAAGATGGAAAAAAGAAAAAGATGGAACTGGTTAGGCTTCTTGCTAACGCTTCCCATTGTATTGATTATATTAGGTGCATTTTATTTTGCGCCTTCGTATGCTAATGAGCTTAAATTGATTGATCGAGCATTATTTGTCATTGTGATAGTAGGCGTTTTCGCGATAATTTGTAAGAGATTTTATAATAAATATAACAATATTAATAGCTAATTAAAATGAAACAGAATCATTTTTATTCAGGCTTGACCGATGCACAAGTGCTCGAAAGTCGAGAGAAGAATGGACGTAATGTTCTTACTCCACCTAAAAAAGATCCGCTTTGGAAGCAGTATCTAGAAAAGTTTGAGGATCCGTTGATAATCATCTTGCTTATAGCAGGAGTTCTTTCCATAGGAATTTCTTGCTACGAGTATTGGGGGTTAGGTCAAGATTGGACTGTGTTTTTTGAGCCAATCGGTATTTTTGTAGCTATTGGATTAGCTACTTTTCTAGGCTTTATATTTGAATTAAAAGCCAATAAGGAATTTTCTGTTCTTAATAAGACTAACGATGAAGATCCTGTTAAAGTATACAGAAACAATGGTAATACTGTAGAAATTCCAAAATTGGATGTAGTTGTTGGTGATATCGTTATTATCAATACAGGTGATGAAATTCCTGCAGATGGTATATTGCTGGAATCAACTTCACTTCAAATTGATGAAGCATCCCTGACTGGTGAACCGGTATGTTCTAAGACTACAATAGAGTCAGAATTTTCGGCCCATGCAACGTACCCGTCTAACATGGTTCTTAAAGGAACCCGTGTTATGGAGGGTCATGGCATTTTTGAAGTGAAGGCTGTTGGTGATAAAACAGAAAATGGTAAAGTCTTCGCTTCTTTGACTGGTAGCGAGATAGATGAGCAGTTGGAAGAACTCGAAGGTATTAAAGAGGAAAGAGAACTGACTGATGAAGAAAATAAAGATTATATAAAGTTATTAGCAGCTAAACAAGGAGTACGTAAAGGAGTTAAAACGCCCTTAAATGAACAGCTAGATGGACTCAGTGATTTGATTACAAATCTAAGTTATGGATTTGCTGCACTGATAATAGTTGGACGTTTAGTCCATTTCTTCAATTGGACTCCTATAGCATGGACTATCACAATACCTGTTGTCGTATTCTTCTGGTTGGTCATCAAGAAGTTTGAGGATTGGTCTTCTAAGGTTATCATTGGAACTATAATCGGATTTGTCCTTTTGTTTGTAGGCATGGTATTGGGTGTACACCACATACTGTTACCCGATCAAGAATTAACTGGGTTACTTGCGTACACATTGGAAACTTTGATGGTTGCTGTCACCTTGATTGTTGTTGCTGTTCCTGAAGGCTTACCTATGGCTGTAACTCTCAGCCTTGCATATTCTATGCGTTCAATGCTTAAGACTAACAATCTAGTTAGAAAGATGCATGCATGTGAAACTATGGGAGCCACTACTGTTATTTGCACTGATAAAACAGGTACTCTGACACAAAATAAAATGCAAGTGAGAGAATCTACTTTTAAGGAGATTACACCAGAACTGGCAGAGGGTATAGCTGTCAATTCCACAGCATCACTTGACTTCTCGGAAAATATGCCAAAACCTGTTGGTAATCCAACTGAGGGAGCTTTGCTTTTGTGGTTACACAGTAACAATTATGATTATCGTGAATTGAAGGCTGCTTCTATTACTAAGGACGAGGTGCCATTCTCTACCGAGCGTAAGTATATGTCAACAACCGTAATGTCTGCTGTGCTCAACAAGGAAGTAACATATATAAAAGGAGCTCCTGAGATTGTTTTCGCTATGTGTGATACTTCAGACATTGATAAAGAAACACTTAAGGAAACTCTTAAGAGATATCAAGATAGTGCATATCGTACACTTGGTTTAGCCATTGATAAACATTTTGTGGGTGTTGTTGCTATTGAAGACCCAGTACGCATAGATGTTCCTGCAGCTGTTGCAGAATGTATGGAAGCTGGTATATCAGTGAAAATTGTTACTGGAGACACACCAGGAACAGCAAAAGAGATAGGTCGTCAGATTAATCTGTGGACTGATTCAGATACCGACCGCAACATCATAACTGGCCCAGAGTTCGCAGCTCTTAGTGACAAGGAACTTCAAGAGCGTGTAATGGATCTGAAAATCATTGCCCGTGCTCGACCTATGGATAAGAAGCGACTGGTTGAAGCCCTACAAGCAAAGAATCAAGTTGTTGCAGTTACAGGAGATGGAACAAACGATGCACCAGCCTTAAATGCAGCACATGTCGGCCTGTCTATGGGTGCGGGTACTTCTGTGGCTAAAGAAGCATCGGATATTACTATTATCGACAACTCATTCTCTTCTATTGGACGAGCTGTGATGTGGGGACGTTCGCTGTATAAGAATATCCAACGCTTCTTGCTGTTCCAGTTGACGGTTAATGTTTCGGCATGTTTTATTGTACTCGTTGGTGCATTTATGGGAACAGAATCTCCATTGACTGTAACACAGATGCTATGGGTTAATTTAATTATGGATACATTTGGAGCAATGGCTTTGGCTTCACTTCCACCTTCAACTGAGGTTATGAAAGATAAGCCTCGTGCACGTGGTAAAGAAGGTATGGGCTTGATGGACCACATGAAGAATGGTTCGTTCATTTTGAACCGTCCAATGTTATACAATGTATTAGGTGTTGGCTTCGCCTTCTTCCTTATGCTTCTTGCCTTGCTATTTATATTCCAGCATGCAGATGTTAAATCTATGTCAGACTTCCTCAACTTGCAACTTGGTGGAGCAAACAAAGTAACTCCTTATGAGCAAACCATATTGTTCTCCATTTTCGTTTGGACGCATTTCTGGTATATGTTCAATGCTCGCTCATTTGAGACTGGAAGAAGTTTCTTCTCCGTTCCTAAGAGCACTGGTTTCTGGACAATAGTATTTATTATTTTTGTTGGCCAGTTTATTATCACTGAATTTTTGCCAGATTTCTTTAATGTCGAGTCATTCCATTCTCATGGTGTACAAGGCTGGAAAGATTGTGCAATTATAATTGTGTTGTCATCTGCCGTCTTATGGATTAGAGAGATAGCTAACCTGTTGTCTCCTTCTGAGAGTAATTCTTAATAACAAAGTTATAAATTGAAGGGCGGGGCAAATCGCCTCGCCCTAATTCTTTTAAGATGGATACGGTATATTGCTTTTTATCTCTCGTTGCATTTGTAGGGCTATGGTTTCTTAATTCAAAGATTATTATTCCAAGAATGATAGAACCTATTCGTCAATGGCCATATACAAAGTTCGAGAAATGTGATCCAATGCTAGGAACAATCAATGGCATTGGCTGTTCTCTGTATGGAGGATGGGGTCGATACGATCCAGGGACAAACTCCACTGCGTATTATTTGTTCTTTTCATTTATAATACCGTTAATACCTCTTGGTTGTTATCGTGCAACACAAGTTGGAGAAGATGGTAATAATACCCAATATCAAATATATGGCCATGATAAATGGAGATTTTGGGAGATATTTGCTGTTTATATATCGAGCATTTCATGGGTTGGAGGAATAATAAGCTTGTTATTCCTAATAGTTTCCATATTTGACTGAATAAGGCTAAACATGTATGAGTAACAACAATAATCATCCTTTGGGGGAAGCTCCTTGGTTTCATGTGATATTATCCACTGGATTTGGTGCAGGTTTTTTTCCTGTTGCACCAGGTACTGCAGGTGCTTTCGTTGCACTAGTGTTATGGTGGATTGGCTATCGCTTCCTTCCTGAAAACGCCCTCTTTTGGGTCACGTTATGTACAACTATTTTTGTGACAATTATAGGAGCGTGGACATCCCAAGTAATGGAAAAGTATTGGGGCAAAGACCCAAGAACAGTTGTTATTGATGAATTTATAGGCGTATGGATACCTGCGCTTGTAGCACCATGTGGAGATAAAACCTGGATTCTAGCATTGTTAGGTTTTGTATCTTTCAGAATTATTGACATATTCAAGCCTTTGGGATGCCGATGGGTTGATCAGAATGTAAAAGGTGGTTGGGGAGTAATGCTTGACGATGCTTTGGCTGGTTTTTATGCTCTAATTATCGTATATGTGGTAAAAATGTTTATAATATAACAAAAAAGTGTAGGTTTATATGGAGCAGAACAAAGAGCATCATGGAACCAGGACTTTAGTTTCAACAACAGAACCTGATGTTTACGATGTCATTTTTCTTAATGATGATTTTACAACTATGGATTTTGTTGTAGAGGTACTGAAGAAGGTGTTTTATCATAATGCTACAATTGCCACCACAATTATGTTGACCATTCATAAGAAGGGGTCTTGTGTAGTAGGCACCTATAGCTTGGATATAGCTCAATCAAAACAACAGAAAGCTATTGAAATGGCCCAAAAAGCTGGATATCCATTAAGAATAACGATAAAACCACATAAAGATTAGAATATGATATATTTGGAGAATGAGTCATATATGTTAGGTAAAGCCTTGCATAAGGCTCAGAAATTCGCTATCAGTTCCAGACATGAGTTTTTAACTCCAGACCATTTATTATGGGCAATAGCTGAACAAGAGCCATTTAAGCGTTCATGCGTTGGCTATGAGATACAAAACGAACTCATAGAACATATCAACCAATATGAGCAGCAAGTTCCTGAAGATGTTGAGTACGAAATGCCTTCACCTTCTGTTCAATTTGTGCGCCTTATCAATATAGCTCAAAATGTCGTAGAGAATTCATCTGCTCCAGAAATGGATGTTCCACATGTCGTTCAAGGCATGATGTTAATGAATGGTTCATTTCCTGCCTCTATCATTGAACGAATAAGTGAAGGCGACGAAGTCCAGTTTATGTCAAGGTTGGTTTCGGAATATGAAGATGGTATAATGGCTAAAGAATCAAAGCATACGAAATCAGGGAATAGGCAAAAAGTACAAGGTGATTGGACGCAATTCGTTACTTGTCTAAATGATTTCGTTGACTCATGTAATCCTTTAATCGGAAGAAAAGAAGAATTGGCAAGAACCATCCAAATATTAAGTCGCAAAGAAAAAAATAATCCTCTTCATGTAGGTGAGCCAGGCGTAGGAAAGACTGCAATCGCTTATGGCCTTGCTGCGTTGATAGAAAAAAATGAAGTTCCAGAATGCTTGTCTGGTTGCAAAATCTTTGCATTGGATTTAGGCTCTCTAATAGCAGGAACTCAATATCGTGGCGATTTCGAGAAACGTTTGAAGGCTGTTTTAGATGGAGCTGTAGCAGCCAGTCCTTCAATCCTCTATATTGACGAAATTCACAATATTATTGGAGCTGGTAAGATTGACAAGGGCTCTTTAGATGCGGGTAACATTCTAAAGCCCTATCTTGAAGGAGGCGAATTGCGTTTCATGGGGGCTACAACATACGAGGAATACAATCAGAACTTTATTAGAGACAAAGCATTTTCAAGAAGATTTGAGCAAGTACCAATATCAGAACCTTCTATAGATGAGTGTATAGAGATTCTTAATGGAATAAAAAAGAAATTTGAGGATTTTCATCATGTCATATACACAGACGAAGCTATTCAATATGCGGTGAGGGGTGCAGGAAAATACATAACAGGAAGATTTTTGCCAGATAAGGCTGTTGATTTGTTGGATGAAGCAGGAGCCTGGCGTAAATTAAATCCAAATGATGATGCCGTGCAAACTGTAGATAAGAAACTGGTTTCAGAAGTTTTGGCTCACATTTGTAAGGTTGATATTCTTGCTGAAGATGATGATGACCTGAAGAAGATTGAAAATCTTGAAGAAAGAATAAAAAAACAACTTTTCGGTCAAGATGTCGCTGTTGCAGAAGTCACAGAAGCAGTACAGATGGCAGGAACTGGGCTTAATGATGACAACAAGCCAATGGCAAGTTTGCTCTTTGTTGGCCCAACCGGTGTTGGTAAAACAGAATTAGCACGTGTCCTTGCATCAGAACTGGGTGTGCCACTTGTGCGTTTTGATATGTCAGAATATGTAGAAAAACACACGGTAGCCAAGCTCATTGGGTCTCCTGCCGGGTATGTCGGCTATGAAGATGGAGGGTTGCTAACGGATGCTATTCGTAAAACACCTCATTGTGTATTATTACTTGATGAGTTGGAAAAAGCGCATCAAGATATATATAACATCCTATTGCAGGTAATGGATTATGCTGTCCTTACTGACAATAAAGGGCAGAAAGCAGATTTTCGTCATGTGGTGTTAATTATGACTACTAATGCCGGTGCTCAGTTTGCAAGACAAACAATCGGGTTTACACAATCATACACCACAGGTGAAGCAATGATGAAAAGTGTCAAGAAAACATTTAAGCCGGAATTCTTAAATAGATTGTCGGCGATAACTGTTTTTAATGATATGAATAGAGTGATGGCAGAAAAAATACTTAATAAAAAGTTGTCATATTTGCGAAATCGGCTGACTCCTAAAAATATATCTTTAGTTTTGAAACCGGAAGCCACAGAATTTCTATTAAATAAAGGATTCTCTCCAGAGTATGGTGGTCGTGAAATTGACCGGGTAATATCAACCTACCTTAAACCGTTGCTCATGAAAGCAATTCTCCACAGGAAATTAAGTCCTGGTTCTGTTGCAACTATTTGTGTTCAAGATGGAGAACTTAAACTACAATGTATGATTGAATAAGCCAAGACACTAAAACATTGCAACTTTATTTTGTAACTTCATTTGTGATAATACTGAAACATTGCATTTCTGGTTATTGAAAGTCATTTTAATACTATATTTGCAATGGAAATAAAAAACAGATAATATGAGAACATTGATTATTGCGTTCTTTTCGGTTCTTGCTCTTGGCATGAATGCTCAGGATAAGATGAACCGACCGACCTCTTACAATTATCAAAGAGGTGTTGAAGCTATTCAGAAAGAAAATACTGAAGAAGCGTTGGAGTATCTTAACAAAGAAATTAGTGATAATCCCAAGAATGGATATGCATTCTCTTGGATAGCTTTAGTTAGATGTCAACAAGAAGAATATGGCCGGGCATTAACAGCGGCAGATCTTGCAATAAAAAATATCCCCAAAAAGGATAAGGAGTATGTATATTTTGCATACGAAACTCGCGCAAAGATTTATAGTGAGCTTGAAGATACAATAAAGGCACTGTCAGATTATAGTGCAGCTATTAAGATTTCTCCAGAAGAAAGTGATGCTTATGAGAAACGTGCTCAAATCTTTTATGAGCAACAGAAGTACGACCTGGCCGATGCTGATTACAAGCAGTTGATTAGGCTCGACCAAGGTAGTGTGATGGGGTACATGGGTATAGGACGTAATCGCAATGCTCAAAAACGTTGGGATGAAGCCATAGAACAATTTAATTACGTCGCCAACTTGTATAGCGACTATTCTTCAGTATATGCATTTCGTGCTGAAGCTTTTATCGGCAAGGAAAAGTGGGCAGAGGCGACAGATGATATAATTTCGGCTTTATCCTTAAATGGCGATAATAAGGCATTTGTTCTTATGCAGGAGTTGAAAGAACCCGCTTTGGGCATGTTAAAGGCGAAAATGAAGATTCAAGGGACAAAGAATCCGAATAATGCCTATTGGCCTTATTGTATTGGAGTAATCCATGAGCACAACGAAGAATATGAGAAAGCTATACCTTTTTATGAAGAAGCACAACGTAAAGATGCTGATGATATGAATCTTCGGCGAATTGCTCAATGTTATTATGAATTAGGTGATTACGACAATGCCCTCAAAAACATAAATCAGGCAATAGAATTAGATTCCACAAAAGTTCAGTACATTCCATTTAAAGCTAATGTGCTATATGAAATGGGGAACGCTAAAGAAGCTATTGCGGAGTGGGACAAACATCAAAATCTATACCCAGAATACGGTTTTGGTTATTATCGGCGTGGTTGGTTTAAGTCGCTTTCTGGCGATGATGAGGGAGCAATTGAAGATTTTACTTTGTCAATAACCCTAGACCCAGAGTATTCATATTCTTACATTTCACGTGGAGATGTATATTCAAGACTAGGCAAGTCGGAACTTGCTAAAGCTGACTTCTTAAAGGTTATTGAAATTGAAGATAAGCCCGAAAAATATGAATGTATTCATTATGCTTATCAGGGTTTAGGAGATAATGAAAAAGCAATTGCTGCGATTGACACAATCATTGCTCGTAACGAAGATAAAAAGGGTAATTATTATGATGCTGCTTGTCTTTATTCACGTATGAAGAATAAAGATAAAGCACTAGAATATCTGGCAAAGTGCTTAGAAATGGGTTATAATAGATTTGCACATATACGTATAGACCATGACATGGATTTTATACGAGAAACACCAGAGTTTAAAGCATTGATTGAGAAATATGAGACAACAAACAAATCAAAATTTTCCCATACTCTGAATAGTGTTACCTCTAATGAAGAGATAACTACAGAGATACCATTTACGAAAGAAAACGGTATCTGTAATGTAAAATGCAACATTAATGATTTGCCTTTATATTTTGTTTTTGACACAGGGGCTTCGACGGTCTCCTTGTCTATGGTGGAAGCTAATTTCATGATGAAAAATGGCTATTTGGATAAGAAAGATGTCGTTGGAAGTCAGTATTTCCAAGATGCAAATGGGAATATTTCAGAAGGAACTATCGTCAATATTAGGAATGTCAATTTTGGAGGTCTTAAACTAGAGAATGTTAAAGCGTCTGTAGTGAGAAATCAAAAGGCTCCCCTTTTACTAGGCCAATCTGTTTTGGGGCGATTAGGTAAGATTGAGATCGATAATAGTAAACATGTGTTACGAATTACTCAGAAATCATTTTAATAACAGTCGCTTTATGACATGTCTTCATTTAGAATTATAAAGATAACTTGTCCAGACTGTAATACGGAAGGTTCCTATACTGTCTGGGATTCGGTCAACGTTGATTTGGATCCAGAGCTAAAATCCAAAGTCATGGATGGCTCACTTTTTACTTGGATCTGCCCGAATTGCAAAAAGAGCTTCAATGCTCCATACTCTTTCCTGTATCATGATATGACCCATAATTTTATGGTTCAATTTGATGCATCAAGAGGTCATATAATACCATTCGCTGAATATTTAAGAGTATTGGAAAATGGGCTTAATATGAATGCAATTGCTGTCATAGCAGAGAAGTTTCGTGACGACAATCCCCGTATGAATATTCTTTTCGATAGTGTGACGGCAAATAAGGAGCTTCTCTTTTCTGTACTTGAAATGCCTAACGATATTTGGATTTTCACAGAGCGTAAGCACGTTATATCATATGATGAATACTTACATGTTTGTGAAAAGATAAAAGAAGATGGTATTGAATGAAGATTATCTTTCTTGATTTCGACGGCGTGATGGACACGGCTTATTATGATCATGTCCTCAGCAAAGAGGGACTTCCTGGAAACGATTCCTATGGAACCGTATTCGACCCTAATTGTGTTCGCAATCTTGCAAGGATTATCGAAAGAACAGGAGCTGATATAGTTGTTTCATCATCTTGGAAATATTTTATGTCTTACAAAGATTTCCTTGATATGTGGGAGTATAGGGGCTTGCCAGGCTTTGTGACCGATGTAACGCCGACACCAGATGTAAGAAGGAATCGTGGAGATGAGATTGATGCATGGTTGAACGAATGCGACGTTGAATGCCAATATGTTATCATAGATGACCTTGATGGTGGTAATTTCAACGAGCATCAATTACCAAGATTACTTGTTGTCAATCCCTTTAATGGAATTGACGAAGAAATCACTAAAAGAGCAATTGCAATATTAAATCAGGAAGGATAGAATTGACAACAACAAAACAGATAACAGCAGCTAATGCTGATGAAAATATAAAACAGCAATATGAAACGGCATTCCCTGAAGACGAACAAATCCCATGGAAGGACTTGATGCGTCTGGTTGAGGAAATGCCGTTGGACTTCACTGCATACTACGATGGCGAACACTTCATTGGCTTCACCATCGTCTATCCACGTAAGTCTATCAACTGGTTCTGGTACTTTGCCGTGTGCGAAGAGTTACGGGGCAAAGGCTATGGTCAGCAGATACTAACTCAGATGATAGAACACTATAAGGGGCAATCCTTTGTCCTGGACATGGAAAGCCCGACGCAGGTCAGTGAGAACATTGACCAACGCAAACACCGTCGAGACTTCTATCTTCGCAACGGCTTTAGGGACACAAATGTCTATCGTACCTACAACGACATCACCATGACAATAATGATGAAGGGTGAAGGCACGTTCACAATGAAGGATTGGGATGACATCATCCACGAACTGCAACAGTTCTGGTGGCCTGACGACATCAATGAAGGATAGCGTATCTCCTGCTGACGCTATCTGTCTCGTCTAAAGTCATTCCGGCTATCACCTCTCCACCATGCGCCAAGCACGAGGAAGATGATGCGGAAGACTATGACGATGATGATAATGCTTCCAATATCACTCATA
>Ga0256405_10004271_pt1 | contig 27178 bp, 27 predicted proteins | sample RumenRJG_02DNA_FD_189096 | JGI IMG/M metagenome (GOLD analysis project Ga0256405, IMG submission 189096) | Bovine rumen microbial communities from Lethbridge, Alberta, Canada - RJG_02 | ecosystem: Host-associated > Mammals > Digestive system > Stomach > Rumen | place: Canada: Alberta... | reverse complement strand
ATCTGTTTTTTTTTTTTTTTTTTGTCAAGTGTTTTTGATTAAATTTCTTGATTTTTTGATAAAAAATAGAGATAAATCAAGATAATAGTTGATAATAAAGGATTTGGAAATGAAAAATATTTATAGAGGCACGACTTACTGATATAAATTATTATACCAATAAAAAATCTCCCCAAAAGAGGAGAGGCATACATATAAGCCGAGTTCTGTCAAAGTGATCATCTATCTTGGCATGAAATTGCTTCCATGCTCGGTGCCACCTCTGAAAACAGCCGAGCAAGCTATAAGTTTTCATCACGGTGTTGCTCCGGGTAGGGTTTGCGTAGCAAATTAGTCTCCTAATTTCTGGTGAGCTCTTACCTCGCCTTTCCACCCTTGCCTTGCGGCGGTTACTTTCTGTCGCACTGTCCCGAGGATTACTCCTGGCGGCCGTTAGCCGTTACCCTGCTCTATGGAGCTCGGACTTTCCTCACTTAGATTCCTTTCGCCCTCTAAGCGCGACCACTCAGTATACCTTTTCTATTTATATCACAATTTTAGATGTTTTAGTATGAAAATTTAGAACATTTTATTTTATTGTATTTTCATTATCTTCAGTCTTAATGTGTGGAACAATTTCAGCCCATAGTTCTGCTCCTTCTGGTGAGTTAATGAAGCGTGCCATTTTTCCTCGCAATTTATCAAGCATACCTAATAAATCGAACCAACTAATTGTTTTCTCCTCATTATTTTGTTTGATCGTAATTTTTTCTCCTGTAAGAATTTGTTTGGCATATGTTCTATTATTTATATTCCAACGGCTCCGGGCGCTTTTATCATTTCGCAATATACCACCATTCTTGTCATAGCGTTTGAAATTTGCTTCCGAGTCTTGATGGGTCCTAGAAGCTAAAGCTAAAGTCAATCTAACATAATTTCTCATCGAATCAGGGGTCAGATCAAAAGATCTGAGTTCTTCATCAACCTTGTTATCCTCCATAATGTCTTTTGTTCTATTAGTCACATCATCCCATAGATCTTTCAAACAAGAATATCTATTTCTATTATTCCAACTATTGCTAACTCTTCTTGCAATTGCCTTTATCCAACTAGCACCAAATGAAAAAAATCCTAAAATTACATCAGAACTGACAGTATTCAAAAATGGTTTGGATACTTGATCTAGTGTCTCGCACAACCCGTTAACATTTCTTTGTGAAATAAACCTATCTATCCATTCTTTTCCAATCAATTTCGTCATAAAAACCATCCCTCCTAGTTGTACCACATTAGCAATATAATGAAAAGGGCATTGCTAAAGGTAAATAGATGAAAAGAAGTCACGATACAAAAATAAAATGAAACAAAACAATTAAACTTTAAAAATTTCCCTTATCTTCCTATCACACTCAACAACATCATCTATAGACTGAATTTTCATAGTAGAAAATTTGTCTATAGATTTTTTTATATTAGGAATAATATCTAAAAATGATATTTTTTTCTAAAATTTCTTGACAAACAAAATCAAATATGTTAACATGATAATGTAGTCGATTACATATTATAAAAATTCAAGAGGTGATGTTTATGAAAAATTTTAAAAAAAGGGCTATTTTTGCGGCTATGATGGGAGCTTTATCTTCTGTTTCAGCTTTTGCTATGGAGAATGAAAAAAAAGAGCAAAAAGAGCAAAAATATCGAACGATTGATAATGCAAATTTATTTCAACACAAAAATATCAGTCAAGACAAAAGAATTATGTTTTTAGATAAAAATAATCCTAATTTAAATTTAACTCAAGATGAACTCGAAAAAATTTTTAAACAAATGGCTGAAATTCATTATATATCTTTTGACTATGGTGGGATAATAAAAACAAGAAGAGAATTAGAAGAAAATCTGAAATATTTCGCAAGAACCAAAAATATTCCGAAGAGAGATACCACCGAAGTTTTTAACCCCACACTCTATAAGAAAAAACAAAAGAAAGTTAATGAAAGAAAGAATCGCGAAATGAAAATAGTATACGATAGATTAAAGAACGAATACAATACAGGGATGCATTTTATGTTATATAAAGATCAGAGTGAGAACAAAATTGAAGGATACATTGCATTTAAACCTGAAGATCAATCAGGTAGCGTATATGTAGACACCCTTGCTAACAAGCATAGCCGAGTTGGTGGTCCGATGATAAGAGAAATGCAACGTAAATTCAGTAATATAACATTAATTCCATTGAACTCCAAAGCCTACGAATTCTATAAGCACATGGGGTTTAGTAGTGGGAGAAATATGCAGATGGAATGGAGTAAGAAACAAAAAATTAAATTTAAATAATTCTCCTATATAAATATTTTTCCCTTATCTTTCTATCACACTCAACAACATCATCTATAGACTGAATTTTCATAGTAGAAAATTTATCTATAGATTTTTTTATATTAGGAATAATATCTAAGAATGATATTTTCCCTTGTAAGAATAATTTTACACATTCTTCATTTATAGCGTTTAATGCACATGAAAGAGAGTTGTCGTTTATTGCCAATTTGCATAAATCGAAAATTTCATATGTGTCTTTATCAGGAGCATAAAAAGATAGATTTTGTATTTTGTCTAGTTCTAGAGATCCATGAGAGATATTTATTCTTTCTGGATAAGTTAAAGCATATTGAATAGGAAATTTCATACTTGGAATACTCATTTGAGAGATAATATTTCCGTCTACAAATTCAACCATAGAATGAACAATGCTTTGAGGATGAATAAGAACATCTATAGATGAAGTGTTAAATAGATGAGCAGCTTCTATGATTTCTAATCCCTTGTTCATCATGGTAGCAGAATCTACTGAAATTTTAGCTCCCATCTTCCATGTAGGATGATTTATGACTTGAGAAACTGATACATTCTTTAGATCTTCTTTTGGAACTCCAAAAAAAGGGCCTCCTGAAGCGGTTAATATCAATCTCTTTACAAATTTTTCTTTTCCATCTATGCATTGCCAAATAGCGCTATGCTCACTATCTATAGGAAGAATTTTAGAATTTTTTTCTTTTGCAAGATTCATTAAAAAATGAGCTCCAGAAACTATAGATTCTTTATTAGCTAAAATTAAAGTTTTTCCTTCTTCAACTGCAGAAACACTAGGAAACAATCCTGTAAATCCTGCAACAGCATTCAAAACAACATCAGAAGTTTTTGCTATTTGCTTTAATCCATCTATTCCATGAAAAAATACAATATTCTTAAATTTTCTGTTTATTTCTATAGCATCATTTTCACTTTCTACACAAACATATCTTGGATTAAATTCATTTATTTGAGATTCTAATAATGATATATTTCTTCCTGCTGAAAGAGATACAACTTTGTAGTTTTTTAGACTTTTAAGAACTTCAAGAGATTGCCTGCCAACTGATCCTGTGCTTCCTAAAATTGATATAGATTTCATTTTCACCTCATAAAGTTAAATATACGTAAAAATAAAAATATAAATGGAGAAACGAATATAACACTATCAAATCTGTCTAAAACTCCACCATGCCCTGGAATCATATCTCCAAAATCTTTTATACTAAGCATTCTTTTTAAAAGAGAAAAGCATAAGTCTCCCAAAATAGCCATCGGGGCAGCTAAAAATGACATTGTTAAGATCTTGAATCCATCTATAGGTATATTGTTAAAATAAAATGAGCAAAATGTATAAAATAATATAGAATACAAAAAGCTTAAGGTTATTCCTCCTATAGCTCCTTCAACAGTTTTGTTAGGGCTAACATAAGGAGACAGTTTATGTTTTCCGAAATATTTTCCTGTAATATATGCTCCTATATCACACATCCAAGCTATACCGAGAGACAAAATAGAAAGAAAAACTCCGAAATCTTTTCCTAAATTTCTAATTCCTACTATAGTTCCAAGAGAAACAGAAATGACAATATTCATAAAGAAAATAAACCAAACATTCCACACTGATTTATGTTTTGAACATGATTTCTTTTTGTTTTTTATGAATCTAGTCATTGCTATTATAAGACATGTAAGGCCATAAAGATATAATGATACTTGCCATTTTGTTCCTGCTCCTACCAAAGGACGAACTGTAGAAAATATAATAGATATCACATAAAAATAACTAAATTTGCATTCTTTTTTCAGTATCATAATTTCATTTACACAACATAATGATACAATAGATACCGCTAAATTCAAGCTAAACGGAAACAAGGTGCTCAAAAACATGACAACTATCAGAAGTAAAGTACATATTAATCCTGATACAACCCGTTTGGTCATTAAACACCTCCACAAATCGATTATATTGTAAAATATAAGGAAATACATCATCATATAAACAGTATTGAAAATTACAAGTAGATATTTCTTTCTGTGTCTATGGAAAAACATCTATTTGTACTTTGTAGGAAATATAGTACAAATATGATGGAAACAATAAAAAATTGTTGTAAATATTTTAATATAATTAGATATAAAACTAATAAACCGTTATCAAAGATTATACTTGTATTAATTTTTCTATATATAGAATTTTTAATCATAACATTTATTCTATTTATATATAAAAATCAAAAAATTAATCAAAAGTATTTTATAAAAAACGATTATACTTATAATAATAGCTGTTAAATGTTAGCTGACATTAGATAGTTATTTATGATGGTAATGATCATCAATTAATATTTTATTTATTAAGGATATGATGTTTAGGCAAACAAAAATTTTTCTAAAAAAGTTAGCTATTGTATTAGGTCTTTTAGGAGCTTCCGGTAGAAGGTTGAGTTCTGTTACTACACTGCTATGGAACATTTTTTTCTTGCAAAGAAACACGCTATGTGTTATCATAAGTGAAAATTTACAAATTAAGGAGAGTTTATGAGCAAGAGAAGTTTGAGAAATGCTCAAGTAGCAGGAAAAAAGGTTTTATTGCGTTGCGATTTTAATGTTCCTTACGATTCTCAAGGAAACATTTCTGACACTCGTCGAATTGATGAAAGTCTTGAATCTATAAATTTTTTGATTAATAACAATGCTAAATTGATATTGTGTTCTCATTTCAGAAGACCTCATGGAAATGTTGATCCTTCTATGTCTTTAAAAAAAGTTTCAGATTGTTTATCACAGAAAATTGGAAAGACTGTTAAATTAGCCTCTGATGTTGTTGGAGAAAATGCTCGTGCGCTGGTTTCGGAGATGCATGATGGAGATGTCTGTATGCTCGAAAATTTGAGATTCGAAATCGGAGAAGAAACTAATGATCCTGAATTTTCAAAACAACTAGCATCGTTAGCTGATATTTATGTAAATGATGCATTTGGTGCATGCCATAGAGAACACGCATCATTAGTCGGAGTTCCATCTCTTCTACCTTCATACTGTGGATTCTTAATAGAAAAAGAAGTTCGTATGATATCCAGTGTCGTCGAATCTCCCGTTAGACCTTTTATTTCTATTTTAGGAGGAGCTAAAGTCTCTGATAAGATTGGTGTTATAGAAAATCTGGTGGATAAAGTCGATACATTTATAATTGGTGGGGGAATGACGTACACTTTTATGAATGCTCTTGGATATAAAATTGGAGATTCTATTTGTGAACACAGCAAATTATCTTTGGCAAAGGATATACTTTCTCTTGTAAAAGAAAAAGGAGTTAAACTATTATTGCCGGTAGATTGTAAAATAGGTAAGGAATATGCTCCTGACACTGAAACTCAAGTTGTTCCTGCTGATCAGATTCCTGATGGATGGCAAGGTCTGGATATTGGACCGGAAAGTATTAAATTGTTTTGCGATGAATTAAAAAAGGCTGGGTCCGTTGTGTGGAATGGACCTGTTGGAGTCTCTGAATGGCCTGCTTTTGAAGATGGCACATTTTCTTTAGCTCGCTTGCTTGCTTCTTCTAATGCAAAAACTGTTGTTGGAGGAGGAGACGTTGCCGCTGCAGTAAATAAAGCTGGAGTCTCTGATTCAATGTATCATATTTCTACTGGTGGAGGAGCTTCATTGATGTTCCTCGAAGGAAAAGAACTTCCTGGAATAAAAGCATTACCAAATGATTAAGGAGGTTTTTTATGAGCTCCGTCGAATCTATTATTAATTTATGCAAAGCGCGAGGATTCGTTTTTCAAGGATCTGAAATATATGGAGGACTTGCTAATTCGTGGGATTACGGTCCTCTGGGGTCTTTGATGAAAAATAATATAAAGAAATTTTGGATAAAGAAATTCATTCAAGAGTCTCGTATGAATGTTTCTATTGATTCTGCCATTCTTATGAATCCTAAGACATGGGAGGCTTCAGGACACTTAAATGGATTTTCTGATATGCTCACTGACTGCAAAAATTGTAAACATCGGTTTCGTGCTGATAAGCTAATAGAAGAACAAGGAATTGAGTTTATCCCTGGCACTCCTGAGGATACTGATAAGTTTATTATAGATAATAATATTAAGTGTCCGAATTGTGGTAAATCTGAATTTACTCCTATTAGACAGTTTAATTTAATGTTTAAAACTTATCAGGGAGTCATTGAAAATAGTTTAAATCAAATTTTTTTACGTCCTGAAACTGCTCAAGGAATTTTTGTTAATTTCGGAAATGTTTCAAGGAGTATTAGAAAGAAGCTTCCTTTTGGAATAGGACAAATAGGCAAATCATTTAGAAATGAAATAACTCCTGGAAATTTTTTATTTAGAATCAGAGAATTTGAACAAATGGAGCTAGAATTCTTTTGCAAACCTGGAGAAGATGATAAGTGGTTTAATTATTGGGTTGATTCTTGCTTTAATTTTCTAAAAGAAATAGGAATAAAAGAGGAAAATTTGAAAAAAAGAAATCATTCTCAAGAAGAACTTAGTCATTATTCCAAAGCAACTACTGATATCGAATTTAAGTTTCCTTTTGGTTGGGGAGAACTCTGGGGTATAGCAAACAGAACAAATTATGATCTTACTCAGCATCAAAATTTTTCAGGCAGATCTTTAGAATATTTTGATTCTGACTCGAATGAGAAATTTATTCCCTACGTTATTGAACCGTCAGTAGGGGTAGATAGATTATTTTTTGCGATTTTATGTAATTCATACAATCAGGAAACTCTTGAGAATGGAGAAACTCGTACTGTGCTTAAACTACATCCTGATGTTGCTCCATTTAAGGTGGCGGTGCTTCCTCTATCGAAAAAATTATCGTCATTTGCTCTAGAAGTTTATGATAATTTGTCTAAAGAATATTTTGTCGATTTTGATGAATCTGGATCAATAGGCAAGAGATATAGAAGACAAGATGAAATAGGAACTCCATATGTTGTTACTGTAGATTTTGAATCATTAAATGATAATCAAGTGACAATCAGATATAGAGATTCTATGAAACAAATCAGAGTGCCATTAGGCTCTTTAAAAAATGTTTTAGAAAAAGGTGAAATATGATTTATATACTTTTAGCAGATGGATTCGAAGATATAGAAGCATTAGTTCCCAGGGATGTTCTATGCAGAGCTGGTGTTGATGTTCAAACAGTTGGATTAAATTCAAATATTATCAGGAGCACAAATAAATTAGAAGTTAAAGTTGATAAACTTATGGATGAAATTGAATTTGAATCTTTAGAAGGAATAATTTTACCTGGAGGAATGCCGGGAGCATCTAATTTACAAAAAGATGACAATGTATTGAAATTAATTGATTTCTGTTATAAAAACAATTTAATGATTGCTGCCATTTGTGCTGCTCCAATGATTCTAGGAAAAATTGGAATCCTTGCTGGTAAGGAGTCTTGTTGTTATCCTGGATTTGAAAGATATCTAGAAAAATCAATTGTAAATGAAAAAAGTGTTAATGTTTGTCAAAATATAATAACTTCAAGAGGACCGGGAACATCTTTCGATTTTGCTTTTGCTATTTTAGAATACCTCAGAGGATCTGATATTAAAGATAAAATTTCCTCTCAAATGCAATATAAAATTTAATTTCTTAATTTATATTTATTTTAATTATAATTTGTTAACATTTAGAAAAGTGGGTGATTTAATTGTTATCTTATTATAAGACTTCAGGTGGATTAATGCATAAAAAAGATAAATGTGATCCAGGATGCTGGGTAAATTGCACTATTCCGCTAGAAGAAGAAATAAAAATAATTTCTAAAGAATTTGATATAGATTTTGATTTTTTAAAAAGTGCTCTAGATGAAGAGGAGTCGTCGAGAGTAGATTTTCAAGATGGTGTGATGTTAATAGTTATTGATATTCCATTAGAAATAAAATATGATAAATCCGTTACTTATTATACTACTCCTTTGAGCATTTTTTTAACTGATGATAATGTTATTACCATAACTTTAAAAAACAGCGATATAATTAACTCATTTGCTGCCGGAAGAGTGAAAAAAGGAGATACATCAGATAAAATCAATTTTGTGTTAAATATAATTTTATATTCTGCGTCAAAATACTTAAGATATTTAAATCAAATAATAAAAAATAGTGACAGAATAGAAAAATCTTTGAGAAAATCGATGAAAAACAATGAATTGATTCAACTTTTGGAAATAGAAAAATCTTTAGTTTATTTTTCTTCTTCGTTAAAGACCACTAAAGTTACTTTAGAAAAAATGTTTAGATTAAAATTTTTAGACTCTGATGAAAGTGACAAGGAATTGATGGATGACGTTCTCATAGAAATAAAGCAGGCAATAGAAATGACAGAAACTTATCTAAACATTGTTTCTGGTACGATGGAGGCGTTTTCTTCAATAATTTCTAATAATTTAAATATAGTAATGAAAATTTTAGCATCGTTAACTCTGATAATTTCTATTCCTACTGTTATATCAGGAATATATGGAATGAATACTCCGGGATTGCCAATGATGGACAACTGGTGGTTTCCAATTGGTTTATCTTTAGTTTTAATGGTGATATCGTTTTTCATATTAAGAAAAAAAGATATGATTTAAATTGTGATATTGCTAAAAATGTGTAGAAACAGCTAATTTATGAGAGATTACTTATGTTTTAAACATGTGGCATAAAAGAGTTAGCGCACTTTCTTCGGTGTCTCCGGAGAAAATATCTATCTATATTTTGCAGTTCCCTAAATTGTTATATATTATCAAGTGACTCATAATTGTTTATATGTACGCATTAATAAATATTTTCTTATTGTCAAGGATATTTCTGTGGATTTTTTTAATATCATGCTCTTTACTTTCAAGACAATATTTTATATAATATAAAAAGGTTTACTAAATGAATTAAAATTGGTAATTAAGGAGATGATGAATATGAGTAAAAAGATAAAAAGAGCACTTGCTGCATCTCTTGGATTAATGACTTCTGCGACATTTGCTCATGAAAATATATCAAGTAATATATCTGAAAGAGTGCAATCTGTTGAAAGTTCATCTGATAGAATTAATTCTCTATGTAAGGAAAATCCAGGTCTATCTGATTTGTTAGCTACCGAAATAAGTAATAGAAAAGGGGAAAAAACTGGTAGAATAGTATTAGAACCGTTGTGTGAAAAGCATAGAAATGCATATTCAGATATATTCGATATTAAAGATACAAAAGAAAAAGGAAAAGAAAAAGAAAACAATGAAAACAACGAATATTATAAGTATTTTACTTCTGAAAACGAAATAACAGTAGACAAAGGGAAAAGATATTTCAATAAACATATACATCGTATAAATAACGAAATAAGAACTGATCAAAATATTTTTTTTACTATATCATATTCTTCTTTTGATGATGCATCTAATGCATACGGTCCTTCTCAATATGTAGGATGTATTGGGATTTCTCGTTACGGAAATAGTTATAATCCGGAAAGATATGTTCCAGACCTCGAAGTTGTAATTAATCCTAAATATTCAGGGAAGGGGATAGCTTCTAAAGCCTTGGGATGTATGATTAATTTTTTTAATTCTTATAATTTTATATGTAAAGAAGATAAAGTGGATTTAATTGAAGCAATTATTGCTAATAAAAATTATGGATCAATCGGAATGGTCAGAAAAAATTCATTTATTGATATAGGAAAAGTTAATGATCCCGCAGAATCTAATGGTCACGAGTCTCATAGATGGCGCCTTAAATTAAATAAAAATCCTGTTCTGGAAAGAGCAAGGAGGAACAAAAATCAATCTCTTATATTTCCTTGCGATGGTTCTTACCCTCAAGAAAAAGTTGTTACATTTGAAGAATTTTTCAATTCCAAATATTACTCCAGATACAGAAAGAAAAATTATGTAGATATAAAAAATGAAGTTTTAAGCGGAATAGCTTCGATTGTTAATAAAAAAGATATAGATTATTTAAAAGAAGAATTATCTTCATGGCCTGTTGCATGGGATAATCAATCAGAAAAGATAATGACGATAGCTATTAATTTAAATGAATTACCTAGCGAAATTTCATCTATCAAATATGAAAATTTGCATGATAAAAATAAAAAATATTACATTAAGTGTCCTGAAGTGTTATTTAGAGAGAAAGAAAAAAATGTCAAAGTAGAATGATAAAAGACATATCATTTTGAATAATATAAAGAATATTGAAAATGAAATATGTAAAGTAAAATAAAATTTGCAAAATGCGGACGAATAGGCAAAATTGATTTCATAGAGATAAACAACGATATAATGTAAACACTGTGGTGTAAGGATGGTAAATCCCTTTCGGCAACGTCGGGAGGGACTTGTATTCCTTTTACTATCGTTTGTTACTACTATAAATTTCAATGTAAACTATCACAGAATATGGCCCTTTCAACTTCAGCAATTGACTCACAAAAAAACATGTGTATAATTATACATAAGTGCTAAAAATCGGGTGTGAAATTATGAATATAAAAAAGATATTCAAAATAAAAATGAATTCTAACTTAAAAAGCATAATTATTTTGGGATCAATATTTTTTATAGCATCTACGTTATTTTATTTTTTAATTATTATGCATTTAAAAAAAACTATAACTAATGAGTATGGCAAAAGAGCGTATTCAGTTGCGGATTTTCTGTCAAAAACTTTGGATGTAGATAAAATATTAAAATATAAGGAAACATTGACCATAGATGATGAATATAAAGAAATTGTTAACAAGTTGGATCATTTGAAATCATCTTTGGATTTAAAATATCTATATATAAATAGTTGGGGAGATAATGGAGAAACATATTGTATATATGATGCCACGGTTCCTGGAGATGGATTCGGAGAAAATAGCACCCACGGAAGAGTAGAAATTGGAAGAAAGTCTAAGTCTGATGTTTATATTAAAAAAATAGTTTCTAATAGTGAACTAAATGATGCTTGGCATGAAGAAAATAACTCATACGGTCATACAATTTCATCTTATGTTCCCATAAAAAAAGATGGAAAGAATGTGGCTTTTGTAGGTATAGATTATTCTTTAAACAGCGTAAACGATCGTCTGCTTAAAATATCATTAAGTGTTATTATTACAACTCAAATTATGATTATTTTGTTATTTTCACTTATTATTATTTTCTATAAAAAATCATTTTCTAATCCTTTAAAAAAAATCACCAACATAGTCAAAAATTTTGTTTCTCCTGATCATGATAAAATAAATACACAAAATACTAATATTGATATAAAATTAGAACATGATACTGATATATATATATTATTATCTTCATTTAAAACAATGTCTAAAAATATTCAAAAATATGTTAATTACATAAAAGAGATAACCGCTGAAAAGCAACAAATAGAGACAGAGCTAAACATAGCTACTCAGATACAAAAATCTCTCATTCCTCATATTTTTCCTGCATTTCCTGATATGAAAGAATTAGATATCTATGCGTCTATGAAGTCTGCAAGAAAAGTTGGAGGAGACTTTTATGATTTCTTCTTAATTAACAATAATAAATTGGCTTTTGTTATTGCTGATGTTTCAGGCAAAGGAATAGCAGCAGCATTGTTTATGGTTATTGCTAAAACATTAATTAAAAATGAAGGAATGGAACATGATGATCCCGCTACAGTAATGGAAAATGTTAACAAACAATTATGTGTAGACAATGATTTAGGAATGTTTATTACTGCGTTTTATGGAATTCTGGATCTAAAAAACGGAAAACTATCATATACAAATGCTGGACATATGAATCCAATTGCCAAATTTAATCAAAATAACTTTGAAGAACTTAAATTAAGAAAACAATTTGTTATGGCAGGAATGCCTACTCTTAAATTTTCTACTGAATCTATTCAAATTCCCAAAGGAGGAATATTGTTCTTATATACTGATGGAATCTCTGAAGCGCAAAATGATAAATCGGAATGTTGGGGAAAAGAAAAATTGATAGAAAATTTAAATCTTTTAGACACCGATTCTATAAATTTAAAACAAGTATCTGAATTAATTATGAAAAAAATAAAAAAATTTTCAAATGACACAGATCAAAGTGACGATATAACTATGCTTATTATAAAATATATTGGATTATAAATAGAAAAATTCTATATACAGCATTGTTAATCTGATTTTATCTAAAAAAATATTAAAAATGTTGACTTTTGCATATTTTTATAGTATAATATGAAGAGTTTGTGCAATGAGGTAAAAGTATATAATTAAAATAATATTAAAAAAGAGGTGGTTTAATTATGAAATTTAGTAAATTTTCTAAAGATATTTCTACAATTGTTTCTTTATGTTGTTTATGTGCTGGAGGAATTAATGCATTAAAACAGAGCATACTAGACGCAAGAAATAGCGAAGACACAAAACTTCAAATGCCATATGTCGGCTACCCAATTAGTGAAGGGCTTTGCGGCTATATATATGAACATCCTGAAAAAGAAAAATCTGAGACGAGATTAATAAAAAAAGTCAAAAATGGGAAATACCCAAAATTCGGAAAATTGCATGAATTCGATATAGCACACTTAATGATGCAACAAGATGTGCCTTCATCGCTGATGAAAGTTTATTTTGCCAGTAATTATAACTGGCCTAATGATACATGGTATGAAATTGAAAAGATAAAAGGTGTGTCTATTTATGAAATAAAACAAGATATAGATTGGGACTTTTTCTGTCGCTACTGGGTTATAGGTTTATTTGAAGGAATGAAATATTTTCAAGATCAGGTTGGAATAACTGAATTATTGGATGGAAAGGGAGAAAAGGTAGAATGTTTTGCTCTTCTAGGAGATCGTGGGGGAAATAATATGCTGGTCCGCACAGACGGACCCAATAAGAATAAACCTGTCCTTATAGACTATTCATTTGCAACATATTATAGAACAGATGGAAAAAGACTTTATACTACCAGCCAATTTAACGAACTTAGACCTGTGGCGACCGATTTGCTTTATGTATTAGACCGCTATGTTATTAATGCCCCTAACCCCGAAAAACAAAATAATTTAAAAAACTATCTCGAAAATATTAAAGAAACGGAGGAATTACCGAATGAGAATACAGTAAATGAAATAATTGAAACAGTTAAAGAAATTACAGGAGTATCTTGAAAATGAACCACACGTTATCTCCCTGGGTCTATCAGGGAGATGATTTGTATTTTGTTATATCATAAAACTAATCTTAAACTAAATAGATTTCAAAGTGATATCTCCACAAATCTGATAATTTTTGCTGCATCCATTATCTTCTTTGCATGAAACTCTGCAATACATTTTAGGATCATCATGGCAGCAATCTTTTTTCTTTTCGCATATCACTTTACATTTTACTTTTTGACACTTAGGGCAATTGCATCCGTGATCATGACATTCAGACTTCGGAGCACATTCATCGCATGGATCTCCACAATTATGCATTATATCTCTCCTTTTTTGTTTTTAAGATATAATATGCGATTTAATATTTGTGTGCTATTAGAAAAGTTAAATTCAAAAGTATAAAAGGCCCATATTTTGTGTTTGTCACTAAGTCAGCCCACTCTATTTACAACCTCTATATTTATAACCTGTAAATTTCTGCCTGCATGAAGGACAGTTAAAATCAAAACGAGTCATATTTGATGACATTCGACTTAAGCAATTTTTACACATTGAGTGTCCACAATTTAAAGTAGCAATATCAATATCGTTTAGATTTTCATAACAAATCGGACAACTAGAAAAATTTTCTTTTATATACCTCTCTTTAAATTCATCTAATTTTTGTGAAAGTTGCCATAATATTACATATAAATTTTCTATATCACTAATTATATCATTAGTTTTTTTCTTCCCAATTTGAACATTTATTTCTTCGATAACAAAATTAATAAAATTAGATGTTTCCTTTAATCCCAAATTATTTCTACAACTTATTTTACAATTATAATTCAGATCATCAATGTACCAACCACGGTCAAAAAATTTTGATTTTATCGTATCCAAAATATTTTTGGCTCTAATATTTGGATACTTCTTCATAAAATCATCTAACTTATTTGTTTCTATTTGATATATTCCATATAAACGCCCTCCTGAGCCTAAAAATGAAAACAATAAACATTCCAAAATAGTACATAAATCATCAAATTTTGATTTATTCCACGATATACCTTTGTTGTTTGTAACAAACGTGGCTACTTTAGTATAAAAATCATTTATTTCTTCAGTTGATAGTTCGTAAGATGGGTAATTTGTTACAATAGTGTTGTAGTCTAGTATTGCTTGATCCAAATAATCAATTTTAAAAGGTCTCTTGCTTTCCATTCCTGAAATACAACAATTGAAATTAGACAAAATACAAGATCCGATAGCCATTGAAACTAAAAATTTAGAAATTCGTTTATTAAAACTCATAAAACACTCCTTAAAAAATAAAATTATGATGTAGAATTGAAATCCTACTTTGCAAGCTTGCATTTGTCATATTAGCATAACAAATTTTATTTGTCAAGCGATTTTTCGAAAAAATATTGAAAAAGTCATTACTTAGTACTTTTTATATTATATTAATCTTAATTGTTTTCATTGCCATTTTTTAAAAGATAATAATTCTCGAGATATGTATCTTAAAATTATTTTTTTATAAATGATTCTTTGACGTTTTCCATATATTTCTATTGACATTTATTTTTCAAAGTAGTACTATCTAACCATTATTTATTGGAGGTACTATAATGCCTAATATTAAATCTGCAAAAAAGAGAGTGAAAGTTACTGCTAGAAGGACTTTGCGAAATAAAATGCTGAAATCAAGGCTAAAAACTATTCTTCGTAAAGCTTTTGAAGATGGAAGTGATGAAAATTCTAAACTTCTTGCTATTAAAGAGCTCGATAGAGCAGTTTCTAAAGGTATTTTGCATAAAAATAATGCCGCAAGAAAAAAGTCTCAACTCTCTGTTTAATATGAGTCAGCATATTACTTTATTTTATAGTTATGATAAATTATAAATCATTTGACAAATAAAACTAAAATATGATATAATTAATTCAGCTTAGCTAGGCTGAATTTTTTAATAATTTTTAAGGAGGAATCATGGCATTTAATAAAAACCGTAAACGTGCAATTGGAATTATTGCATCTTATCTATTTGGACTATCATCTAGCAGTGGTGTGTTTAAGGATCATAGTTATTTTGAACCTAAATGGTGTGATAACTGTAAACATGTATATCATAAAGGAGACAAAAGTACGTGTTCACACGAAAAAGTAAATGCATCTTTTGATGATCTTTATCTTCAATCTAATTTTGTTGGGGAAGATGGATTATTATGGTTTAAAAATAAAAAAGATCCGGATAAAATTTTCTATATTATTCTGAGAAATAAAAATGGATCAAAAATCAATAGTAATCTTGATAAAGCATATGAAAACTATGATTTTGCAATACTTTCTAAAAAATATCTGGAAGATACTCTAAAAGGTTCAGGAACCCCTAATGATGTTAAAAATAATTACAACATACTTTTAGAATCTTTTAAGAATGCAGAAAATAAACAAGGTGGCTATATAGATTGGAGTGACAAGTTACAAGATAATCCTTTGGATAATGTTGGGGCATATTTATCAAACGGTGGTTTTGTGACAAGCCAACATCACACATTAATCAATGGACAACGACGTCCTATGTGTCAGACATATGTCTTATCACCTAATTGTAATAAAGATACTATAAAAATAATGTTAGCACACGCTACCAACATGGATAAGAAATACGATGTTCTAGAAACTAGATATAACCGTAAAGTCTTAGGTATCAATCAGGATACTTCACGAGGCCAAAGCGAAATCTGGAACATGCGAGAAGGAGGAATGTTGTTTTTCGCAATAGATGCAAAAGATTTACCGTCTCAATATGCCCATGGACCATCACATTTCATTTGTCCCTTGTCTAGATTTCCTATTGTTTTGATTGAACCTGATAAGGGAAAATGGATGGTACAGAACGCTGAAAATATGAAGTATTTCGATGGACTTTATCTGAATATCGTGATATCTGATGGCAAAACGATGCAAAACTATGTAAATGATTTGCACCAAAAAGGAGGTTGGAATTTATTAATGAAAAAATATCAAACTGACCAAAGTCCTGAGGTACTAGTACCGTGTAGAATTTTTGCAAATGATTGGAATTCTCGCAAATGGATTGAGGAACGCCAAAACAGTTGGAAAGATGAATGGGACAATTAATCTACACAAAATTAATTTTATGAAATTAAATTAACCATAGAATTATCAAAATCAATTTCGTAAATTCTAACAATTTCGTTATTGATTTTGAATTTTATTTCTTTTTTTCCTCTACCAGAAAAACTAAATGACTTACGAGTTACAGATGAATCCACAGTAGTAGTTTTTGATCTGTCTAATTCTCCATTGACATATACTCTGATAGTAGCATCTTCTTTAAATTTTTTATCATTTGACCAATCTAATGTTAGAGAAACTTGGTTATTTCTAGGTTGTCCAGAACTTAATGTTAATGTTATTTTTGATCCTGATGCAACGGAAACTCCTGGCAATGGATCAGATAAAATAACAGTATCTTTATCTTTGCTGCTATTATCATATTTTGTTTCTACTGAAAATCCTTGAGATGATAATTCATTTTTAGCATCATCTACATTTTTACCTATAACATCGGGAACCTTTATTTCTGAAGATTTTCCTTTGCTAACGTATAACTTAACGGTTGATCCCGAAGAAACTTTAGAACCTTCAGAAGGATCAACAGATTTAACTACTCCAGATGGAATATTAGAATCATCGACGTATACAATTTCAGGAACAAATCCCGCATTCAATATGTTTGATTTAGCATCATCTATATTTTTTCCTACAACATTAGGAACCGACATAGATAATCCTGTAGAATTCACTTTTAATGTAATAGTAGCATTTTCCTTTACTTTTTTCGATCCTGCTTTAGGATCCTGATCAACTATAACTCCATTTGATTTCGAAGCATCACAAACATTTTCTATTTGGAATCTAAATTTATATTTTTTATCATTTTGAACATCAGATATTTGTTGACCAATTAAATTAGGAACATCTACATTTTTTGATGATCCATATGGAGTAAACATGGTAACAAACATGAATATAAGAGAAAAAATTATCAACGTAGAGGTTATTCCTCCTACAATAAAGAGAGTTTTTCTTTTCTTATGTTCTTCTTCTATTTTCTTTTCATATACATCAGGAGAATTACTCATTAAAACACGAGTAGGATTTTCATCTATAAAACAGCTATATCCGAATTTTTTATCTTTGTTTTTTTCAAACTCTATAAGATCGTCATACATATTCTGAGCGGTAAAATAGCGTCCTTCAGGATTTTTTTGCATAGCTTTAAGAGTAATTTCTTCTAAGGCTATAGGAATAGAAGGATTAATTAATCTAGGAGCTTGAGGAGAAACTTGCATTTGCATAATAGCTACAGAAACTGCATTATCCGCCTCAAACGGAAGTCTTTTAGTTAATAACTCATAAAGAACAACTCCTATAGAATAAATATCAGATTTATAATCAGTTTTTAATCCTTTAGCTTGTTCAGGAGAAATGTAATGAACTGATCCTATTGTCTTGTCAGTTATAGTCTGAGTTTCATTGTTGAAAAATCTAGCTATTCCGAAATCAGTAACTTTAACTGTTCCATCTTGTAAAATCATTATATTTTGAGGTTTTATATCCCTGTGTATTATTCCTCTAGAATGAGCATGGGAAATAGCCAACAGAACTTGTTTAATTATTTGAACCGCATCAGGCCACTCAATATTTTCCTTCTTACTTATATATTCCTTTAAAGTTATGCCAAATATATATTCCATTACTATGTATTGAAAATTTGTCCCGAAACTAACATTCAAAATTTTAACTATGTTGGGATGAGATAATACAGATATAGCCTGAGATTCATTTTTGAATCTTCTCATAAAATCTTTGTTTCCGAAGTATTCATCTTTAAGAATTTTTATAGCTACATTTTTAGCTTCTATAACATCATAAGCTCTATAGACAAGAGACATTCCTCCTACTCCAACAAGCTCATGAACTTCATATCTAGCATCTAATCTTTTACCAATATATTTATCCAACGAAATTTCCTCCAAACTTAAAAAATTAAAGATACAGTTATATTATCAGGACCACCGTGCTTATTAGATTCAGAAATCAATATATCAACAGCAGACTCAGGAGGATTATTAGTTACTATATTTTTAATTTCTTCATCAGACAAGCAGTTTGTCAATCCATCGGTGCACAATAAAACTTTTTGACCATGTTCTAAAATTCTATTATAATAATCAGCGCTAGAATTAAGATGTCCTAATGCTCTAGTAATTATATTTTTATTAGGAGCATCTTTTGCCTCTTCTGACGTTATTTTCCCTTGATTGACAAGTTCATTAACTACAGAATGATCCTCCGTAACTTGAATTATTTCTTTATCAGAGATTATGTAAGCTCTACTATCTCCAACATTTGCCACATGAAGCATATTTTTTTCTACAAAAGCAATAACTGAAGTAGTTCCTAAACCAAAAATAGAATCATCAGACTTACTGATTGCAATTAGATGTTCATTAGCTACTTTAATACTTTCCAGTATAAGATCTTTAATACTATATTTTGGATGTTGTTCAAAGTATGACACAATCGTGGTAGCAGCTTCTTTGCTTGCAATTTCTCCTCCAGCGGATCCTCCTACTCCATCACAGACCACAGATAAACACGAAGAATCTTCAAAGTTTCGAACTTCAGCCCAATCTTGATTAGATGATCTCACAAGTCCTTTATCACTTTTATATATTGCTTTCACAGAAACTCCTTTCTATTTTCGACCTCAACTGTCCACATGAAGCACTTATATCTGATCCAAGAGTTCTTCTGACAGTTACATTAATTCCTAATTTAATAAGCCATTGAGCAAAAATGTGTACCTTATCTATCTGGCAAGAAACCAAATCATTTCCAACATAATTTGCAGGAATTAAATTCACATGAAAAATCAATCCTTTCAAAAACTTAGACAAAAGATTCGCATCTTCTTTGGAATCATTGACTCCTTTGAGCATTATATACTCGAACGATATTCTTTTGTTAGTTTTTTTATTGTAGTACTCACAAGCATCATGAAGATTCTCTAGACTATAAACCTTATTGATCGGCATTATACTACTTCTCAAATCGTTTTTCACTGAATGAAGAGAAACTGATAAAGTCACTCCCATATTTTCATCTGCAAATTTTCTTATTTTATCTGTTAATCCACATGTAGAAATAGAAATTCTTCTAGCTCCAATGTTCATTCCTTTTTGTGAAGTAGCAATTTTAATAAATTTCATAACATTATCATAGTTGTCAAAAGGTTCTCCTATTCCCATAAGAGTTATATTCGAAACAGAAATTTTCTCAGATTTTTCAATAGTTTGAATCTGTAAAATAATTTCAGATGGAGTAAGATTTCGCGAAAATGTCAAATTCGAATTTGCACAGAACTTACATCTCATTTTACATCCCACTTGAGTAGATACACAAACTGAATATCCGAACTTATATTTCATTAAAACCGATTCCACAATAGATCCATCAGCAAACATTATGGCAAATTTAATTGTTCCATCTTTAGAAATTTCTTTTTTTACTATGTAAGAAGTTGATATATTATAATATGAAGACAAAAGATCTCTATGGTTTTTAGACAAATCAGTCATTTCATCAAAAGAAGATACTCCTTTAGATATCCATTTAAAAACTTGTTCTGCTTTATATTTTTTTAATCCTATTTTTGAAAAATCTTCTACCAATTCATCTAAAGTTAGAGATCTTATATCTTTTGTCATTTTATTCCTTTGATTCTACAAAAACAAATTTATATTTCGTCTTCATAATTATTAATAATATCTTCCTCCAAAAACAAAAGAATCTTCATATTCATTTTCTTCCACCCGTTCATTTTCTTCCGCCTGTTCATCTTCTTCTATCTGTTCATTTTCTTCCAACTGTGCATTTTCTTCTATCTGTTCATTTTCTTCTATCTGTGCATTTTCTTTCACCTGTGCATTTTCTTTCACCTGTGCATTTTCTTTCACCTGTGCATTTTCTTTCACCTGTGCATTTTCTTTCACCTGTGCATTTTCTTTCACCTGTGCATTTTCTTCCACATCTCCAATTAGCAGTTCAGGAAACTTGAACAGATCTATTTTTTCTTTTTCACAATAGTCAAGCGTTTTAAACATTTTTAAAATTGAGTCCTTAAAATATGGTTTTGCAAAACTTGTGCTTATACTTCCAAACACTTCATTAAAGCTATTGTCACCTTTAGCATCAGATTTGACTTTGTCAAAAATATAATTCAAATAATCACATAAACCCAAAAATTGAGTATCGTTAATTACTTCGTTTTCAATTACGCTCTTTTTAATAGACAAAATACTATTTAATTTTTTCTTAACTTGACAATAACTATCCAGACAACCAGCATCACTTAACTTTTCAAGCGTATATATAATCCTTGCCACAAGCAACAAATTAAATTTGGTAATATATATTGCGAAGTTTTTTCTATCTTTCGTGGTTAAATTTGACGAGTAACTATTTTTTTTGTTAAAACTAATTGCAGTTTTTAACATTTTTATGATACAATCGTTAAATCTAGGTCCATGTTTAAATTTAGGCTTAGGTTTGCGACGCTTTTGACTGAGAAATTTACTATTTTGTTGTTTTTTACCTTTACCATTAAAGTCACCAAAAATTTTGGAGCTCAGTTCTTCTCTTTTTTTTTCATCCAACCCTTTCAAATAATTAATAAATTCGTCGATAACTTCATCTTTTCTATTCTTTGCTTCATTTTTTCCATTCTTTACTCCTTTTTCCATCATATAAGAAACAGAACTACCAAAGCAAGAAATTCCCATAGAAACTAACAAAGATTTTGCTAAAAACTTAGAAATATATTTATTAAAATTCATAAAAACTCCTTAAAAGATTTACTTACAAAGTGCCCCATATAATGCCATACTATCTTCGGCAACATCACCTCCAAAACATGATAATTTATACCACAGATTTTGAAAAAGTCAAATTTTAATTCTTCAAAGGAACGAATTTATGCTTAATTTTTTTAATGAACTTAATAGCATTACTAGCAGAGATAGCTCCATCAGAAGTAGCGGTAACTATTTGCCTTAATGATTTACTTCTGCAATCTCCTGCGACATATACTCCATCAATATTAGATAAACATTCCTCATTAGATTCAAAATATCCCAATTCGTTTGACGAAACTTCAGAAAACGATTCATTTGAAGGAACTTGTCCTATTGCTATAAACACTGCATCAGTTAAAATCTCTTCTTCTGATTTCAAAATGACTTTTTCTACTTTATTTGATCCTATGATTTTTTTAATTTCTGAATTAAACAAAATCTTTATATTTTCTGTATTTTTAATTTTATCTTGAAGAATTTTATCTCCTCGAAAAAAATCTTTTCTAACTAATATAATAACGTTCTTGCATATTCCCGACAAATATATAGCATCCTCAAGAGCAGAATTTCCTCCGCCGACCACTATGGAGGTTTTATCTTTAAAGAAAAATCCATCACATGTAGCACAATAGGATACTCCTCTTCCAAGAAACTCAGATTCTCCTGGACATTGTAAATTTCTTGTTTTAAGCCCAGTAGCTATAATAACACTCAATGATTGATATTCTTTTCCAGATGATAATACAACAGATTTAATATCGTTTTTCAGATATGAATTAATTACTTCATCATATTCAAAAGGCACATCAAGAGCTTCAATACAATCATACATTTTCTTTGCCAGATCCTCTCCCGAAACGGAAACAAATCCAGGATAATTGCAAATTCTATTGGTATAACTTATCTTTCCTCCATAAGCATCTCTTTCAATTACAAGAACATTTATTCCCGCTCTTGCACAATATATAGCAGATGTCAATCCTGCAGGACCTGCACCTATTATTATGGTATCGTGAATCATAAGATCTCCAGTTGTTTTTGGGTCTATTATAGCATCTTTGTGTGAATTTAGGTATTGCAAAGTACAGATAGATACTTTCTCCGGTGTCGCCAGAGAAGATACATTAAGTCCTTTATTCCAGTCACTGATGACAGAAATAATTTTTCATAAATTAACTATATAAAGATACTGTAGGTTTTCAGGAATTTCTTTTTGGTGTTAATGGAAAAAAAGCATTTAATATTGCTGGATTATGTTTAGAAGGTATTGGTGCAGCAAAAATTGCTGTTGGAGCTAAGTCGATATATGATACTAAAAAACAAGAAAAGAATACAGAACAAATTGATGTTGAAAAAAAACTAATTCATGCCGTTGAAGAAGCTATAGAAAAAAGAACAAAAAATTAGATATTAAATTTTTGTGATTTTTTAATGCAATTCATTCAAGGCTAAAAATTCTAAAAAAGGAGAAAGTTTATTATAAATACTATCAAAATCCTCAATAGGAAGAGGATTTTTTCCTTTTCCTATTTCTAGAGTGAATCCTGGTTTTTTAAATTCTTCTATGAACCAATCTTTAAATCCTCCTCCAACTGCTAGTCCAATAGGTTTACTAACAGAATAACCAGTTAATTGTGAAATATGTTCCGCTATTTGTTTACTTTCTTCAGGAGTATTAGGACCAAAATCCCAATAAATTTCTTCTCCTTGACTATGAAATGCAAAAGCTAAATCAAAATTTTCACTTCTACATAAATTCACGATTGCTTGAGTTTCAGGCTCTGATTCAGGAGCGTCTCCTCCGAATCGTGTATGATTTGGTCCTTTGAATCCATTTTCTATTTCTCGCACTTTTACTTCTTTCCATCCTGCATTAAAGTTATGATTGATATCTATTCCTCTGCCATTTGCTTGCCATTTATTTGTATTGCCTATTTTCTTCACTAAGTTTTTAAATTTTCCTGCCGATTTTGCTCCCGTTAGAGAAATTTCAACTCCATCAGGATTCATACAAGGAATTACATATATTTGATTCGATAATTCTGAATTCGAATATTCATTTAGAAATTTAATCAATACAAGATATGTCATCCATTCTAATCCATGAAAACATCCCGCTAATAATATTTTTTTCCCTTTATTTCCTATTTTAAACAATTCGATGTTTCTTCCACAATTGCTTTGTCCTATTATTGAATACTCTATATTTTTATTTTTTTTAAGAATTTCTGTATCTTCGTTTCTTTTTGTTTCAGTAGGAAGAGTCATAGAATCCTTCTTAATAATTCGTTTTAAAATAATTTCGATAATAAAATTTAAATTAAATTTACTGCATTCAGAACATGATTGATTTACAAAAGTTAGTAATAAAATTAATGATATTTTTCTACGAATCGACATTAATAACCTCCCAAAACTTGAGATTATTATATATTGACTCGGTAAAATTATCAATACTTATAAATATGGTGTATAATAGATAATATTTGTAAAATTCAAAAGAGGTTACATGTCTAGATTTGTTTATGCAGATAATGCTGCAACAAGTAAAGTACTTCCTGAAGTTGTAGAAGAAATGATTCCATATTTAGAAAAAAATTTTGGAAATCCATCGAGTATATATTCTGTTGGAAAAGAAGCAAAAGAAGCAGTTGAAAGATCACGAAAAACTATAGCAGAATGTATCAATGCAGACCCTGATGAAATATTTTTTACTTCATCTGGAACAGAATCTGATAATTGGGCTATAAAATCATCTTATCGTTCTGGAAAACACATTATATCATCTAAAATAGAACACCATGCAGTTTTGAAATCTTTGTCTTATCTTGAACGGCAAGGAGCTCAAATATCTTATCTATCTCCTGATAAATTTGGTGTTATTTCTCCTGAAAGTTTAGAAAAAGAAATTTCTTCTGATACGAACTTTGTTTCTATAATGACTGCTAACAATGAAATAGGAACAATACAGCCTATTGAAGATTTCGCTCAGATTTGTAAAGATCATAAAATAAAATTTCACACTGATGCAGTACAAGCGGTAGGACATATAAAAATAGATGCTAAATCTCTAGGAATCGATATGTTATCTGCATCAGCTCACAAATTTAATGGTCCTAAAGGAATAGGATTTTTATACGTTCGTAAGGGAGTACCTCTTTCATCATTTGTTCATGGAGGAGCTCAAGAACGCAATCGTAGGGCAGGAACAGAAAATGTTCACAATATCGTAGGAATGGCTAAAGCTCTCGAGATAGCATCTAATAATATGGAATCAAATAAGAATCATCTTGTTAATCTCCAAGAAAGACTTATTGAAAACGTGTTAAAAATTCCAGAATCTATATTGACAGGACATCCTTCAAAAAGAATTCCAGGAACTGCTAGTTTTTGTTTTAAAGGAATAGAAGGAGAATCTCTCTTATTGAATCTTGATTTTTGTGGAATATGTACCTCATCAGGATCAGCATGCACATCAGGATCATTGGATCCCAGTCATGTTCTTTTAGCCATTGGATTACCTCATGAAATTGCTCATGGATCCCTTAGAATCTCTCTTGGGCATGATAATTCTGTGGATGATGTGGATTATATTATCTCAGTTCTTCCTCCAATAGTTGAAAAATTGAGAAAGATGTCCCCATTGTGGAATAAATAGTGATATAATTAAATGAGGAGGCGTTATGGATAACAGTAGATCTTTTGTAGAAATAGACTTAAAAAAATTGATATATAATGTAGATAATATTTATAAATATTCTAAGAAGCAAATTTATGCAGTAGTTAAAGCAAATGGATATGGGCATGGTGCAGTTCAAGTGGCAAAATCCCTTGAAAATAAAGATTATGTTGTTGGATTCTGTGTTGCTGTTGTCCAAGAGGCTATAGAATTACGAAAAAATGGAATATCTAAATCTATTTTGAATCTTGGAGCTACGTTCATTGATGAAATTGATAATTCTATAGAAAATAATATAGAAATGACCGTTTATGATTTAGATATCGCGAAAACTATTTCGAAACATGCTGTTTCTTTAAATAAACAGGCTCTTATTCAAATTAAACTCGATACGGGAATGTCTCGTCTAGGATTTCCGATCAATGATAATGCTGTAAATGAAATAGAGTTCATATCTCATCTGCCAAATATAAAAATAGTTGGAATGTTCACTCATTTTTCTAAAGCAGACGAAAAAGACAAGACATTTACTTATAAACAATTAGATAGATTTCTTTATATTAAACATGAACTCGACAAAAAAAATATAAGATTTGATCATTATCATTGCTGTAATAGCCCTGCTCTTTTTTATATAAAATGTGACGAATTGGATGCAATTAGACCAGGTCGTATAATGTATGGTATGTATCATGACAATATTGATAAAGAATTAATAGATGTAAGTCCTATTCTTTCTTTTTATTCTCATGTATCTTCTGTGAAAAATATTCCGCCTAATTCTTTAGTTGGTTATGGAGGAACTTTTGTCTCTAAAAATAACATGAAAATTGCTACTGTTGCGGTCGGATATGCCGATGGATATCCTAATTCATTGTCGAACAAAGGACATATTCTGATTCATGGAAAAAAAGCTAATATCTTAGGACGTGTTTGTATGGATCAGATGATGATTGATATTTCTGATATAGATGATGTAAAATTTCAGGATAGGGTAACTTTGATAGGATGTGATGGAAAATATACAATTTCAATTGAAGATATTGCTGATCTTTCCTGTCATCATCCATTAGAAATTCTTTCATTGATCAGCAACCGTGTTCCAAGGATTTATATCTGAGTGAAATATAAAGGAGGACGAAATGATAATTCCTATGTTAGATAAAAATGGTTTTAATAAAGTTGTATCATCTTCTAAAATTCCAGTATTTGCCAAATTTTTTGCATCTTGGTGTGGTCCTTGCAAAATGATGGCTCCTGTTGTAGAAGATCTTTCTGAAAAGTTCGAAGATCAAGTTAAATTTGTTCAAATAGATATAGATATCTGCAAAGATATAGCACAAGATCTTGGAATAATGTCTATTCCTACGTTTATTATTTTTAATGATGGAGAAGAAATAGATAAACTTGTAGGAGCATCAGATTCGGAACATTTAGAAGAGTTTATTAAAAGGAATATTGAAAGCTAATATTTATACAAATTTGGCCTAATTACAAGTTGTGGTTTTTGTTCCTTTTCTTTATCATCAACTAATTCTTCAACGATTCGTAAAAGTCCAAGTCCGCAACTTCCTGCTCCTGTGCCCATTGCAATATTACAAGCTGAGTTCAATAATTTAGAGAATTCCTTGGCCCAGTTAGCGGGTTCTCCTTTCTTTATTAATTTTTCTATACCTTTTTCCAATATTGGCTCAGAAAGATTTTTAAGTTTATATCCTCCGACGCCTATTAAACTTCCTAACAATATATTTACACACCCATCGATGTAGGGAACAATTTTTGCGTCTACTTTTCCTGAATTCATTAAAACTGAAAGACAACAAAATAGAAAAATTTTTTTAAAATGTTTCATATACGAACCTCTCTTTAATTTTTTTAACTGAGTATATAGTATCATAAGTAAAATAATTTGTCAATAGTAATGTTTAAAAGGGGCATTGCTAAAAGTGGATAGAAGAAAAGGAATCACAATATAGGAACAAAAAAACAGAATTGATAATCATACTAAGACTTTTAGACCAACAATAAGTTTTGCGAGCAAAACGGGCTAGATA
>Ga0256405_10004270_pt1 | contig 27183 bp, 16 predicted proteins | sample RumenRJG_02DNA_FD_189096 | JGI IMG/M metagenome (GOLD analysis project Ga0256405, IMG submission 189096) | Bovine rumen microbial communities from Lethbridge, Alberta, Canada - RJG_02 | ecosystem: Host-associated > Mammals > Digestive system > Stomach > Rumen | place: Canada: Alberta... | reverse complement strand
CAAGGTTTTGAACAGGTTAATGCCAACCAACAGATACGCTCGGGAGCGGGTAACGCTACCGTTCACTTCGCCTTGGACCCACGACAGGAGTTTACTGGCGACATCACCACGCAAGGCATCAATCTGCATCAGCTATTGAACGACGAGCATTTCGGTATGCTGGTAACGGATATCAAACTAAAGGGCTCGTTAGCCAGAAATCATACTCATGTGCATGCCGACGGGGTGGTCAATAAATTTGAATACAATAATTACCTCTATCAGAACATCAAACTGAATGGTAGTTTTGCCGGCAACCAGATAGAAGGAAAACTGTCGGTGGATGACCCCAATATCAACCTCGCCGCAGAAGGCGTTGCCATGCTTGGTAAAGGGCAACAGAGCATTGATTTGAAATCAACCATCAGCGAGTTCTCACCACAGAATACGCACCTGACGGACCAATGGGGCGATGCCCGTTTCTCAGCCGTCATAGAGACAACGCTCAAGGGGGCTAAGCTGAATGACGCCGAGGGATTCATGCATGTTTCCAACTTTTCAATGAAAGGTTCAGATAAAAACTATAAACTGACTGATTTACAGCTGCATACCGGTTTCAAAGAACAGACACACTTCTTGCAGTTAACGAGTGATTTCATGGATGCTGAGATACGCGGAGGCTTCGATTACCAGACACTCACACAAAGCATCACCAACTTCCTGGCAAGCAGGATGCCTACCCTACCCGGACTGCCGAAAGTGAATCCGAATACGAACAATAATTTCACCATCCATGCGACGGTTCGGAAGAGCGATTGGCTGCAACAAATCCTGAACATTCCGCTTACCATCAAGAAGCCTGTCACGATGGAAGGATTTGTGAACGACCATGTGCGCGACATCAATCTGGAATGCCGACTGCCTGAATTCTATTACAAAGAAAGCGGCTACCGCGCAGGACAGGTTAACATCAGTACGCCGAACGACTCGCTGTCTATAGATGCCAGCATCACGAAACTGATGGAAAACGGTAACCACTTTGACATCAGCTTGAAAGGTAAAGCACATAACAACCACCTGATATCAACGTTTGCATGGGACAATCATGCCAAGGAGCGCATGAGTGGAATGCTGAACAGTACTGCCAATTTCTTCCAAACACCTGACGGCAGACAAGTGGCGTTTATCGGTGTGGCTCCTTCACACTTGAATATCCATAATACGATATGGAATGCAGAGCCATGCGCCATCAGCTATTCTGACAAACGACTGGAAATCAACGATTTGAATATTCACCACGGCAACCAATACTTAATGGTGAACGGTATTGCGTCGGAGAACGACCAGGATTCTATCGTCGTCAACCTGAAAGATGTGGATGTTGCCTATATCCTGGAACTTGTGAATTTCGATGCCGTCAGTTTCAGCGGTCTGGCTACGGGACAGGCTCAAGCCAAAGGCGTCTTCGGGAAACAGCTACATGCCAATGCCGACCTCATCGTCAACGACTTCAAGTTTGAGAAGGGACGAATGGGTGTGCTTGACGCGCATGTGAATTGGAACACGGAGAAGGAACAGATTGACATACAAGCGGTCGCCAACGACGGCGAAGATGCCATCACGCATATCGACGGCTACGTGTCGCCTGACAAAAACTTCATAGACTTGGGTATCAAGGCGGATGGCACCCATATTGATTTCATGCACTCGTTTACCAAGAGTTTCCTCAGTAAGGTTGAAGGACATGCTGACGGTTCTGTACGGCTCTTCGGTCCATTGGACCAAATCAACCTGACGGGCGGATTGGTTGTAAACGGACTGGCGCATGTAACACCTACCGGTTGTACCTACCAGCTGCGTAACGACACCATACGCCTCATACCCAACGAGGTGGAATTCGTGCGCTGTCCCATCTACGACATCCACGACCGCCAGGGCATCGTCACAGGAGGTATTCACCATGACTGTCTGACAAACCTGACTTACGACCTGTATATCAATGCGCAGAACCTGCTGGCATACGACTTCCCCGACTTTGGCGACGGCACTTTCTACGGCACAGTCTATGGAACGGGCGAGGTTGCCATTCATGGTCGTGATAATGAAGTGGTCATCGATATGGATGTGACCCCTGAACCCAATTCGGTCTTCGTCTATAATGCAGCCGATCCTGATGCTGTTTCGAACCAGGAGTTCATCCATTGGGGTATCAAAGCCCCTTCTGCGTCGTCCGACGACAAGAAACAGGCAGCATCCCCTATTGAGGAACGTTCTGACTTACGCATCAACTTCCTCGTGAACTGTACGCCTAATGCCACCTTGCGCCTGTTGATGGACAGTCGCACCAACGACTATATCAACATGAGGGGCGATGGTGTGCTGAGGGCAACGTGGTTCAATAAAGGCGGTTTCAATATGTTCGGAACGTATCGGGTGAACAACGGTACATACGATGTCACCATACAAAATGTTATCAAGAAGAATTTTACATTTCAGGAAGGCGGCACCATCGTATTCGGAGGCGATCCCTACAATGCCAGCCTCAACCTTCAGGCAGTACATACGGTAAATGGTGTTTCGCTCTCAGACCTGAACGTCGGTCAGAGTTTCTCTAATTCTGTACGTGTCAACTGTCTGATGAACATTACCGGTATGCCGTCAAAACCAGTTGTGGAATTCGACCTCGACATGCCGAATGTCAATGCTGACGAAAAACAGATGGTGCGTTCGCTCATTAACTCACAGGACGAGATGAACCAACAGGTAGTCTATCTGCTGGCTATCGGACGTTTCTATCCACAGGGAGCCAACAATGCCCAAAGCAACAGTAACCAGAACCAAACATCTTTGGCGATGCAGAGCCTGTTGTCCGGTACACTCTCAGGACAAATCAACAGTCTGCTGAAGAATGTCATCAAGAGTAATGACTGGAGTTTCGGTGCCAACATCTCAACGGGTGACGAAGGTTGGAACAATGCGGAATACGAAGGTCTTATCAGCGGACGCCTGTTTAACAACCGACTGCTCATCAACGGACAGTTCGGTTATCGCGACAACACCAAGACCGCCAACCCCTCCTTCATTGGTGACTTTGACATCCGCTACCTACTGTTCCCTAACGGCAACCTCGCCTTAAAAGTATATAACCAGACTAACGACCGCTACTTCACCAAGTCATCACTGAACACCCAAGGCATTGGTCTGATTATCAAGAAAGACTTCAACGGATGGCGCGACCTCTTCTCGTCAAAGAAGAAGAAGAAGGAGAAGAAGGAGAAGAAAAAAGAATAGTCCTCTTATTCGTCCTGATAGGCTTCTTCGCCTATCTGTTCACGGGCACCAATGGTGAGTTTGCGCAGGTCATAGAAGGAACCGTTGTAGATATTGAAGTCAACAGTACCCTTGATGCCGGCAAGTCGTCCGTTATCGGTATGCTGCCAGAATTTCCAAGGTCCTTCATAAGTCACCTGCTCTACATAATAGTGCGCTATCCAATACGGATAACTATCAAATACTGAGTCGTTTAAGTATTTGAGTTTAAACTTATAGTAAGTGTAGATAATAGGCTTGATATGATAATGCTTCTCTACGATTTCAAGCCACTGCAACACACTTGCTTTAAACTCCTCGTCGGTCTGGTTCTTGGGTTTATGCTCCACGTCCAGCACAGGAGGCAGATCGCCATTCTCCAGTTGCACGTTCTTGATGAAATACTCTGCCTGCGCCTTAGCCGGTGAATGCACGCTATAGAAATGATAAGCACCACGGGTAAAGCCATATTCACGAGCCTGATGGAAATTATCACGGAAATTCTCGTCGATAATACTGGCTCCTTCAGTGGCCTTCACGTAGATGAAGCGGACGGGATACTTATCTATCTGTCCGTTATCCTTTAGTTCCTCCCAGTCAATCTGTCCCTGGTGGTGACTGATGTCGATACCGTGAATTTCATACCCTTCAGGATAACTGGCATCACCATATAAGGCACGCCAACGGAAACCGAACGGTCCGACAAAAATATAATAGAAGAAAAAGATATACAACGCAACGATGCAGCCACCGCCTATCCACCACGCCCATCCTGGCACGTGCTGTAAGAAACGCACAAAGAGCCCTGGCCGCTTACGGCGGACAGGACTCGAAATGCGTCGTTTTTGTTGTGGCTTACGTTTTGTAGGCATACCTACTGATTATGCCTGCTCAAGAGCCAAAGTCTTAGTAGGCTGATCGCAAACCTCTGATGGTCCCCAGTACTGGATTGGACCAGGATATACATAGCAAGTATCCTTTGCCCAACGGTCACGATGAGCAGCAAACTCTTTGAAAGGAGCACCGTCCAACTCTACGAGAGCCTTACGGATAACGGGTTTCATCTCACCGTTACGACGTTCCATATTCATCATCATGGTGATGGGCACACCACCAGCAATCCATTGGTCAGCAGGTGCTGTGGTATTCTTCACGATGGCCATATAACCGGTCTTGCCATTGGCAATCAGCTGAGCAGCACTTGTTCCGAGTGCATAGCAGTAGTCGGCATCGAAGTTAGAAGGAGCAGCGCAACGTCCTTCGTAACCGAAGAAGTGGTGCAGGGCAGAGAATTTGCCGTTGTACTTACCCTCTTTCTTCATCTTCTCCAACTTCTGTGCAACCATTGTAGAGAGCAGTTTCTCGGTCTCAATCAGCGACACCTGCACGTTTCCATGTGGGTCGCGGTCGAGTGCCAACTGGCGAGCCACGCCTACAGGCAGGCTGTTGAATACTGCCAGGTTCTCGGCTGTGAGGTGAGCCTTGGCGAAATCCACCTGCTCGTCGCGGCTGATATTCTTAGCTTCAGGCAGAGCCAGCACGTCGTTCAGCTGGGCTATCAGTTTCTTGATAGCAGGAATAAACTCGATCAATCCTTCAGGAATGATGATGGTACCGAAGTTGTTACCCTCAGCAGCACGAACGACTACTGCGTTGGCGATATAGCTAACGATATCATCAAGACTCTGTTCCTTAGCCTCAACCTCCTCGCTGACGAGGCAGATGTTAGGCTGTGTCTGCAAAGCACACTCCAAAGCGATGTGAGAAGCTGAGCGACCCATCACCTTGATGAAGTGCCAGTACTTACGTGCTGAGTTACAGTCGCGCTCGATGTTACCAATCAGCTCTGAATAGGTCTTACAAGCGGTATCGAAACCGAAAGAAGTCTCAATCTGATCGTTCTTCAAGTCACCGTCAATGGTCTTAGGACAACCGATTACCTGTACGCCATAATTCTTAGCAGCATAATACTCTGCCAATACGCAAGCGTTGGTATTAGAGTCATCACCACCGATAATAACGATAGCCTTGATATCCAGCTCGCGGATAATCTCCAGACCTTTCTCAAACTGGTCAACCTTCTCCAACTTTGTACGACCAGAACCAATCATATCGAAACCACCGGTATTGCGATACTCATCGATAATCTCCTTGGTGAGTTCCATGTAGTTATGGTCAACCAGACCGCCAGGGCCAAGGATAAAACCGAACAGACGGTTCTCGGGGTTCAACTTCTTAATCTGGTCAAACAGACCTGTAATCACGTTGTGTCCACCAGGAGCCTGACCGCCTGACAGAATAATACCCACGTTCATCTTTTTGGTGTTAGCCTCTGTAGCAGGTTCAAACTCTACGATAGGCATACCATAGGTGTTGGGGAAGAGTTGTTTAATCTCCTCCTGATTGCCAACACTCTGAGTTGGTTTACCTTCCTTGATTTTTACTGCGCCCTGAAGAGCCTTTGGCAACTTGGGCTGATAAGCAGCTCTTGCTTTCTGCAATGCACTCTTTTCCATAAAACTTAGTTATTATTAATTAATGAATATTGCTTTTTGGCTGACAAAATTAATCATTTTCTGCAAGAAATAAGAAAGAATGAGGCCTATTTTCTGCTTTTTTAGTTTTTTTGTGACGAAAAACCTTGTAAGTTGGAAAATTTTCCGTATCTTTGGAGTTCAAACAATCATATACATATAAAATGGAGGAGATAATTTATGAGTAACAAACGACAATTGAAAAAGCAAATCAACCTTGTCTGCAACGAACTCTTCGTAGACTTCGTAGCAGCTACCTTGTATGGCAAAGACCCTACTGAAGAAAAGGCTGAAGCCATATTGCGCTCATTGGCACACTTACAAAAGAACTACACCAGCCGCATTTGTCATCCAGAACCTGGCATGCCTGCTAAGAAGTATTTCAAAGATCTGAGAATTAATTTTTCTAAGGATACACACGAAATCCTGGATCATATTATAAATCTATAAAAATATGTGGAAAGCATTTTGTAATTGGCTACTTTACAAACGTATGGGGTGGACCTCGGTGATTACGGAGGCTCACCCCGACAAGTATATTATCTGTTTAGCCCCTCACACCAGCAACTGGGACTTCATCATTGGTCAGCTATACAACGGCGCAACGGGCATGAGCAGCAATTTTCTGATGAAGAAAGAGTGGTTCTTCTGGCCCCTCGGTCCTATCTTCAAGCGACTGGGCGGCATCCCCGTTTGGCGCTCCAAGCACACCAGCATGACCGACAATCTGGCTGAGACTGCCAAGCGTGTTCCATCGTTCCGTCTCTGCATCACCCCCGAGGGCACCCGTTCTGCCAACCCAGAATGGAAGAAGGGGTTTTATTATATTGCCCAGAAAGCCGAACTGCCTATTCTTCTGTATGGTGTAGATTACGAGCGACGGCTCATCGAATGCACAAAAACAATCATTCCAAACGGCGACATCGACCAACAGATGCGCGAAATCAAGACATATTTTAGCAAGTTCAAGGGCAAGAAGCCCGAAAACTTTACCATAGGTGACATCTAATGAGAAAAATTACTATTGTACTGCTCCTGACGGCCTTCCTCTTCGGTAACGAAGCATTGGCACAAGTCAACACAAAGACCATCGAGGACAAACTGGAAAATTATTTCAAGACATACAAACCGCAGGGTGCTCAGTTCTCGCGGGCTGCCCATCTTGACGAATTACTCATCGACGATGAAGCCGAAAAGCTCATTGTCAAGACCAACGATGCCTTTGCCGAACAGAGTTTTACAACGCAGGTGGTCGAGAGTATTTACAACGATATCAAGGAACTGCTGCCCTCACCCTATGACGACTATTATCTGGAGGTTCAGACGCACAATTATGAGTTGAAGCAACTGGTGCCCAACCGATTGCTCAAGCATAAAGACAACTCGCGAATGTGGGGCAGCATTGACTATCATGGGCGACCATGGGTGGAAAACATTTCCAAACCGCATCACATCACTGAGGGACTGCAAGGGCGACACCTTTCCGTTTGGGCCAGTCACGGCCGCTACTACGATGTCAAGTCGGAACAATGGAAATGGCAGCGCCCCCGTCTCTTCGGCACTACCGAAGACCTCTTTACCCAAACCATCGTGGTGCCCTACCTCATCCCGATGCTCGAAAATGCAGGAGCCATTGTCTTCACACCACGTGAACGGGCTTGGCAACGTCAGGAAATCATTATCGATAACGACGGCAACAAGCGCCATTATATTGAAGCCACAGCTCACGGCAAATGGCGTGACTGCCCGCAGCCAGGCTTTGCCTACCATGATTCGGCTTACGTTGACAACGAGAATCCTTTTGAGTCAGGTACCGCCCGTATGGTGAAGACCACCACCAGCACCAGTCGCTATTCGCTCGCCAGCTATCAGCCCTATTTCCCAACAGAGGGACGTTATGCCGTCTATGTGAGTTACCAGACCGTGGACGGCAGCATCGACAATGCCGAATATACCGTATGGCACAAGGGCGAGCGCACCGTTTTCCATGTCAACCAGCAGATGGGCGGCGGCACATGGGTCTATCTGGGCACCTTCGATTTTGATCAGGGATACAGCGAGTTCAACCGTGTCACTATCACCAATCAGAGCGACCATAGTGGTGTGGTGACCACCGATGCCGTACGCTTCGGAGGCGGTATGGGCAACATCCGTCGCGGTCTTTCAGTCAGCGGTATGCCTCGTGCTGTTGAGGGAGCCCGTTACTATGCCCAGTGGGCTGGTATGCCCTACTCCGTCTATAGTAGTCGCGAGGGTACTGACGATTATGCCGACGACATCAACGTGCGTTCCAATATGACCAACTATCTGGCTGGCGGTTCTCCCTTTGTTCCTGACACCACAGGACTGCGTGTGCCCATCGAACTGTCGCTTGCCGTTCATAGCGATGCTGGCTATGCTAAGGACTTTCATTCACTGATAGGCACCCTGTCCATCGTCACCACCAAGAGCAACGAGGGAAAGTTGCACAGCGGTCTCTCCCGACTGGCCTCACGCGACTTCTCTGATGCCCTGCTCACCAATGTCACACAGGAGTTGCAAAACAAGTACGGACGTTGGAACCGACGCGAGCTCTACGACCGTAATTATTCCGAGTCGCGTGTGCCGGCAGTACCGAGTGCCATCCTCGAAACCCTCTCCCATCAGAGTTTCCCTGATATGCGTTATGGTTTGGACCCCACCTTCCGATTCACCTTGGCACGCATCATCTATAAGACCATTCTGCGCTACGTCGGCGAACAGCACGGTCAAGACTGTGTAGTTACCCCACTGGCTCCCACCAACTTCCGCATCAGCCTCTCCAAGGGCAAGGCTCAGCTCGAATGGGACGGTGTTAGCGATCCGCAGGAGTCGTCGGCTAACCCCACTGGCTATATTGTCTATACGTCACAGGGTGGTGCCGATTTCGATAATGGTGTCTATGTCAAGGGACATCAACATGAGGTGGAACTCATGCCCGATATGCTCTACCACTTCAAGGTGGTGGCTGCCAACAAGGGTGGCATCAGTTTCCCCACCGAGGTACTCTCTGCCTATTATCACCCTAAGGCCAAGAAGACCGTCATGATTATCAATGGTTTCCATCGTCTGTCGGCACCAGCCGTTGTCAATAGCGATGATGCCAAGGGCTTTGACATCGACCTTGACCCAGGTATCACCTACGGAACTACTGCTGGATGGGTAGGCAGACAGCGCACCTTCAGCACGGAGCAGGCTGGCGGCGAGAGTTCCTTCGACTTCGGATGGAGCAGTGACGAACTGGCAGGACAGTTTATTGCGGGCAACGACTTCAACTACGTCGCCACGCATGCCAAAGCCATCGCCTCTGCCCAAGAATACAATATTGTGAGTGCGTCGAGCAAAGCCATCGACAGCGGCAAACTCAAATTGAAGGGATATGCACTCATCGACCTCGTGTTGGGATTGGAGCGCAACGACGGCTATAGTCTTACGTTCTACAAGACGTTCACGGCTCCCATGCGTAAGGCGTTGCACGACTACGCCCGTCGTGGTGGCGGTGCCCTGCTGGTCAGCGGAGCCTACGTCGGCACCGATATCATGGGCAGCGAGGAAGAGCAGTTCGTCAACCAGACCCTCAAATGCAGCTATGGCGGACAGTATCGCGGACAGAGCAACAGCGTCGAGGGATTGGGTACCCACATCGACTATTACAACACCCTCAACGAAGAGCATTATGCTGCCACCTCTGCCGACATTCTCTCGCCACAGCAATCTGCCTATGCCGTCATGCGCTATGCCGACGGCCACGATGCTGCTGTCGCTTATAAGGACAACCACTATCGTTCGTTCACGATGGGCTTTCCTTTTGAGTGCATCAAAAGCCGTCAGCAGCAGGGTTCTATCATGCGTGGAATATTAAATTTCCTATTAAAATAACAAACTAAAAATCAATTAACTATGTACAAGATTCAAACCAATTCAAGCGGTACGCGAAACATTGAAATCAGCGAAACCCATCTGGAGACTATTGAAAAGTATCAACTCTTCCGTGATCTCATCGATTCCAACGGTTATGTAGATGAACAGGTTCTCGACAAACTGAAACTCAACATCCGTTCCATGCTGGAGTCTGATGCCGGCAAGGACAAGAATCTGCTCGACCTCTGTCTCGATGTCATCTATCATCAGAACATGAAGGCCTACGGTCTGCAACAGCTCGTGCTGCTCTTCATCAATTGGAAGAACCGCGGCAATGCCAATCTCGGCATGACGACACGTGCTTTCCAAGGAACTCCGTTTAATTAAAAGTTGAAAGTTGAAAGTTGAGAGTTATAGACTGACGGATTTTCTTCCTACGACAAAGAAGGAGTTGGAACTACGAGGGTGGGATTACGTGGATGTAATCCTATTCTCGGGCGATGCCTACGTTGACCATCCGTCGTTCGGGGCTGCCGTCATCGGACGCGTACTGGAAAATGCCGGCTATCGGGTGGCTATCGTGCCACAACCCGACTGGCACGGCGACTTCCGCGATTTCAAGAAGTTGGGGCGACCGCGTCTCTTCTTCGGTATCGCTCCTGGTTGTATGGACTCTATGGTGAATAAATACACGGCCAATCGCCGTCTGCGCTCCGAGGATGCCTACAGCCCTGACGGACGTCACGACATGCGACCTGAATATCCCACCATCGTCTATAGTCAGATTCTGCGTCAGCTCTATCCAGACGTGCCTATCGTACTGGGTGGCATCGAGGCATCACTGCGACGACTCACCCACTACGATTACTGGCAGGAACGGCTACGACCCAGCATCCTCTGCGATGCCCCTGCCGACATTATTATATATGGTATGGGCGAGAAACCCATTGTTGAATTGGCACGCCGTGCAGCCGACGGACTACCGCCCAGTGCTTGGCACGATGTTCCTCAGACGGTTTATCTTGCCGACGACATTACCCCAACCGACCGCGATATCGTACTGCATAGTCATGAGGAGTGTCTGCGCGACAAGCGTAAGCAAGCCGAAAACTTCCGCCTCATCGAGGAACAGTCGAACATGATGCATGCCCAGCGGTTGCTCCAAAGTGTGAACGGCTGTTATGCCGTCGTTAATCCTCCATATCCACCTATGACCACCGAGGAACTCGATGCATCGTTCGATTTGCCCTATACGCGACAACCCCATCCCAAATACAAGGGTAAGCGCATTCCCGCCTACGACATGATCAAGTTCAGCGTCAACATCCATCGCGGCTGTTTCGGCGGCTGTGCCTTCTGCACCATCTCGGCCCATCAGGGAAAGTTCATCACCTGCCGTTCGAAGGAGAGTATATTAAAAGAGGTGCAGCAAGTCACCCAGATGCCCGATTTCCGTGGCTATCTCTCCGACCTCGGTGGACCCTCTGCCAACATGTACGGCATGAAAGGGCGCAACATCAAGGCTTGCGAGAAGTGCAAGCGACCCAGTTGCATCCATCCGCAGATATGTCCTAACCTTGACACCAACCACAGTGCGCTGCTCGACATCTATCGTGCCGTCGATGCCTTGCCAGGTATCAAGAAAAGCTTTATCGGCAGTGGTGTGCGCTACGACCTCATCCTGCATCACAGCAAGGACGAAGCCACCAATCACGCAGCCATGGAGTATGCCCGCGAACTCATCACGCATCATGTCAGTGGCCGACTGAAGGTAGCCCCCGAACACACCAGCGACCGTGTGCTGTTGCGTATGCGCAAGCCCTCGTTCCAGCAGTTCTACGACTTCAAGCGCATCTTCGACCGCATCAATCAGGAGGAGCACCTCAACCAGCAGCTCATCCCCTACTTCATCTCCAGCCATCCCGGATGCACCGAAGCCGACATGCAGCAATTGGCTGAAATCACCAAGAAACTGAATTTCCATCTCGAACAAGTGCAGGACTTCACGCCTACGCCTATGACCGTCTCTACCGAGACCTGGTACACAGGCTACGACCCCTACACCCTCGAGAAAGTATATAGTGCCCACAGTCCCAAAGAGAAACTTGCCCAGCGCCAGTATTTCTTCTGGTACAAAGACCCCAATACCCCACCACATGCAGATCATCGAACAAAGCCTCGTCGCGAAGAACCCGGAAAAGAAAAGCGAAGACGGCCTCGTCGTCACCCCTGACTTCATTGCCGTCATCGACGGCTCTACGTCGAAATCCACCTATCGCCACAGTCATTTCCGCAGCAATGGCCGACAGGCTATGCGACTTGTCAGCCGCTACCTGAGTCACGCCCCAAAACAGATGACGTGTCATGAGTTTCTGCGTGGTGTCACAGCCTACATCCGCAAGCACTATTCCAAGTCGCGCCTTCAGCAGTTTGCCGAACACCCCGAAGACCGTCTCACCTGCTCTGCCATCATCTACAGCCGTTTGCAGCGTCAGATATGGATGGTGGGCGACTGCCAGTGCCTGCTCGACGGTCAACTGATAGACAATCCCAAACCTGCCGAAGCCGTTTATGCTGCCAAACGTGCCGAATATGCCCAACAGCTGTTGGCTACAGGCGCTGCCACCATCGACAGCCTGCTCGACCACGATGCCGCACGCGACTATATTCTGCCCGACATCATTGCCAGTATGAAACAACAGAATATCCAGTACCCCGTCATCGACGGTTTCCCTATTCCCGAACAGCTGGTACCCGTCTATACCCTCGATTTCCAGCCCCACCGTCTGGTCTTTGCCAGCGACGGCTACCCCTTCCTGTGCGACACGCTGGCAGAGAGTGAGCGCAAGCTGGCAGAACAGCGCGAGCACGACCCTCTCAACATTCACACATTCCAAGCCAGCAAAGCCTTTATGCGTGGCCAAACATCGTTCGACGACAGGACATATATCAGTTTTGACGTCTGAAATTTGGCAGTATTGAAAAAAATGTGTACCTTTGCACGCTGAAAATGATGGTTCCGTAGCTCAGCTGGATAGAGCAACAGCCTTCTAAGCTGTGGGTCTCGGGTTCGAATCCCGACGGAATCACTTTCAATGAAGAAACCGCAAGAAACTGACATTCAGAATCTTGCGGTTTCTTTTTGTTGATAATCGCGCACTTATTTCACCATCACTTTCTTGACGGTTCCGTCAGCCTTGCGCATGATGTTCAGTCCCTTACGTGGAGCACTGATGCGTCTGCCCTCGATGGTGTACCACTCGGTTTGTTCCGTATCTGCCTGGATGGTGCCGATACCCGTAGTGTATTGCCCAATGATTTCGATATTCTTTGCAGGCATCGTGGCAGGCACATCCAACCATTCGAAGGTATAACCAGCTTTTTCAGGTGCGGCAGGTGGCACGATGGGGTCACCGTATTTCACCATTTCTGTCTTAAACGGAGCACCGTCAATTCTATAGGTAATCATATACGAGTTGATGTTGTATGTACCCTGCAGCACCAGGTCTTCAGCAGGCATCGTGGCAGGCACATCGCCCCAGCCTGAGAAGGTGTAGCCCTCCTTGTCAGGTACGGTCTCGGGAGTAATAGCTGTTCCTACCGTAACTTTCATTTCCTTATACACTTCACCGTCCAGCAGATAGGTCAGCGTGAAGACGTCGGGCGATTTAAGTGTGAAGTAGCCTGGATTGGTCGTACCTTCGTCCACATGGGCATAGGTGCCGTCCATCTTGCCGTATTCGTAGGCTGTACCTGCACCGCCTTCAAGTTTTTCACAAAATCCGAACATTTCGTCAGATGCCGTCACATTCGTCATATCCCAGCGGTCGCTGACATAAATGGTTTTCACTGCATCGGATGCATAGAACATATAACTCATATCAGTCACATTCGATGTCTTAAAACTGTTCAGGTCAATCTCCGTCATCTTCTTGCAATGAGCGAACATCCAAGACATATCGGTCACGTTGTCCGTCTTGAAACCGCGAACATCCACGTTACCCAGCTCCGCACAATTGGTGAACATGGATCTCATGTTGTCTACATTGGCAGTATTAAAATTGCTAACATCTAAATTCGTCAAACTCTCGCAACTACCGAACATCCAACTCATGTCCGTCACTTCCTCCGTGTTGAATCCGCTTACGTCAAGAGTGGAAAGCTTTGCGCAATTGTAGAACATAGAGTTCATCTTTGTCACTTTCGCTGTTTTGAATTTGCTCACATCAATGCTGGACAAATTTTGACAATTATAGAACATGCAGTACATATCCGTTACATTCGCTGTATTGAAACCGCTTACGTCTAAACTCGTCAAGGCCTCGCATTCTCCAAACATCCAACCCATGTTAGTTACTTTGTCAGTATTGAATTTGCTCACGTCAAGACTGGTCAGACTAGAACAACCACCAAACATGCTACTCATATTTGTCACATTCGCTGTATTGAAACCGCTTACGTCTAAACTCGTCAAGGCCTCGCATTCTCCAAACATCCAACCCATGTTAGTTACTTTGTCAGTATTGAATTTGCTCACGTCAAGACTGGTCAGACTAGAACACCCACCAAACATGCTACTCATATCTGTCACATTCGCTGTATTGAAACCGCTCACATCAAGACTGGTCAGGCTGGAACACCTCATGAACATTCCACACATGTTTGTTACTTTATCAGTTTTGAATCCACTCAAGTCAAGACTGGTGAGACTGGAACAACCGGTGAAGGCATAGCTCATGTTCGTCACGTTGTCGGTCTTGAGGGCACTAAGATCGATACTCTTCAGGCTTGAACATTCATTGAACATTGCATACATACTGGCAACACCGTCTGTATTCAGATTCTCCATCCCCTCAATGGTTTCCAGTTTTCCCATCTCTGAGAAGAACCAATCAAGCGTTCTCAGTTTCAAATTGGCAAACGATGGGTCGATGACGCACTTCGTAATGGTGGCTATATACTCCTGCCAGTCTTCCTTATGCGGCAATACGGTTCCTGAACGTTTCGATTTTTGGTTGTCGAAATACAGGGTCATCGTCGTACCGTCAATCACAGCATAGCGAGTAGCCTGCGTACCATCGTCTGGGCGAATGTTCACTTCAGCAAATTGATCCTGTGTAAAGCCTTGCCAATCGCCCTTACCATCCATTGTGACGTATGCTTCAGCACCGCCCCATCCCCAATTCACATGGAAATAGCCGTCCTTGTAACCGTCCAGCACGAAGGCATGACCGCCGTTACCCGATTGACCCGAATAGAGCACGGGGCGACCTGCAGCCAGTTCGTCATAAATCAACTGGTCCCATGCTTCCGTGGTAAAGTTACCACTGTAGAGCTTCTCCAGCATATCGTCGTAGCCGAAATATTTCTTCATCGACTCTCCTGCCAGCCATGTGCTTGCGGCGCTTTCCGTCGGTCCGTAATCCATTTCTACAGACGAACCGCACAGTTTCATCAGGTTGGCAACAGCATTAGCCTGCGTCGTGTTGTAAGAATCACCATAGTTGTATGCAGGTAGCATATTTGCCCAGTCGATAGTTGTCTCCGGTATAGACGGGACATAGATTTTTAATTTTTCCGTCGTATATTCAGGAATCCGCTGCGTAGTCTTTTCTGGCCACTTATATTTATACATGATCTGCGCCATCGCCGTTGCTACGCATCCTGTCAAGCACCGACCGCCAGAGTTAGGGCACTGTCTGTTATAGGGGTCGCCCTGATTGTACCAACAGTTGCCCAGCAGATTGGCAATATTAGCTTTCGTAGCTCGGGCACTTCGTTTGGCTGTCTGCGCCTCGGGGTGCTGCTGCAGGAACTGCACGCGCTTGGCATAGCTTTCCAGCATCGCACGCATATTACAAGGTACGTTAACCTCGTCGTAGCTGCCGTTGTACGAGTACATCAACACATCGGGCATACGCGCCTCGCCACTGACCACCACGTAGCCACCGTTCGTCTTGTCGTTGAAAACATAGAACTCAGTGTTCGTACTTGCCAACGCCAACTCGGGCGCAGTACGAGGAGCACGGTTGTTGGCAGCTACGGTCAGCTGACTCATAAACTTGTTGGCTTTTGCCAAAGCCCCCTCTTTCGTCACTTGCTGTGCCAACAACGGGCAGATGCTCAGCACCAGCATCAACAGGGCTAGGAATCCACGTCGAAAGGTAGAAAGTTTCATCATAAGCGTTTAAGTTTTTAATTTTTCGTTTAGATATATTTTGCTGCAAATATACAAATAAATATTGTATTGACCAAATTAAGATTACCTTAAATTTGCTAAGTTTTTTTCTTTTTGGGGCACAAGTCGCAGTCTCAGTAATCTCAAATCTGCTATACGTGTATCAGATATCAGATATCAGTTTCTGAAAATTGATTTCTGCACTCAAAAGTACTATATTATATTTTATTATATATATAATATATATATTATATATATAATAAAATTTTGAGTCAACCTTTTTCCCGATTTTGAAAACTGATATACTGATATCTGATATAACTGATTGAGATTTGAGACTTGAGAGTGCTGAAATGTATTACTATGAAATTTATTGACATGTTCAAGGGAGAGACAGAGGGCGCTCCCCCGACATTGATTTCGAGAAATTTTGCGGGCATTAAGAGAAAAAATTGCGACCTTTAACAGTAGCAAAATTTTCTATTAATGGCTGCTGTTGGAGCAACGGAATGCAAGGAACAAAACACAATCAAAAAGCATGACAATTAAAAAGGGCGGATTAAAAAATATCTTAAATCATCGGGCAAAAACACTCGTTATTGCGGATTATTTTGTAACTTTGCACTCCATGTTACATAAAATAGTACATACATTATTACTCGCAGCATTTGTCCTAACCGCCAATGCCCAGGAGACCTTGGTGTTCACTCCCCAGTGGACGGCTCAGGCTCAGTTTACGGGCTATTACGTGGCAGAGACAAAGGGCTTTTATCGTGAAGCTGGCTTGAAAGTGAAGATAGAACACCCTACTCCCACCATCTCGGCAATGGAAAGGTTACGAACCAAGCGCAGTCAAGCCATCACGTTGCAACTCTGTCAGGCACTGGAGATTGTCGACGGGGGTACACCCTTGGTAAACATCTTACAGACCTCGATGAACAACGCCATGGTGATTGTTTCCCGCCGAGACAAAGACCCGCTGACGCAGAAAGGTGAGCGCGTGGGAATATGGAGCGTAGGTTTCGGTCAACTGGCGATGTGCATGAGTAACAAGGACCATCTGAACTATCAGTGGGTGATGTTTGCCCAGAATGTCAACCTGTTTATTGCCGGAGCCCTCGATGCCACGCTCGCCATGAGCTACAACGAGTACTACCAGCTGATGCAGGCAGGCGTTAAGATGACGAAAAAGAACGTGTACCGCTTCTGCGATCACGGCTACAACGTGCAAGAGGACGGTGTCTATATGACGCGCGAATACTACGAACAGCACCGTGACCAAGCCCGTCGCTTTGCCCAAGCCAGCAGGAAGGGATGGGAATGGGCAGTAGCCCACCCAGAGGAGGCGCTGGACATCGTGATGCAGTATGTGAACAAGAATCGGATAGCCACCAACCGCGTGATGCAACGGCTGATGCTGAAAGAGGTATTGCGCCTCCAGATAGACCGTGAGTCGAAGAAACGCGAGTTCCGTCTGCGCCCCGACATGGTGAAAAAGGCGAGCAGTCTGATGCTGGAGAACCGGATGCTGAATCGTGAAGTGACTTATCAAGAACTGATAGAACAGTGAATTGAGAACAATGAACATCATAAAAAAGGCCATCAATTATGTACGTCGCAAGCTCTCCGTCAAGGTGAGCCTGTGGGTTGTGCTGTTTGCTGCCATCATTTTCTATATAGCACTGGCATTCTTTTTCTATCAAGCCCGTGAGGCTGTGCGCCTGGAGGCCATCAACCGTGCCACACAGATTCTCGACAACACCACCCTGCGCGTAGAAGCCATTTTAAACAGGGTTGAGGCGGCTTCGACCATGACCAAATGGCTGGCTGAGCGCCACCCCTACGAGCCCGACTCAATGTTTGTGTACAGTAAGGGCACATTAAGGAAAAATCCCGACTTTTATAACTGCTCTATTGCCTTCGAACCCTACCATTTTATGGACAGAGGACGCTACTTCTCGGCATACACAAAGCATGTAGGCGACAGCCTGCGCACCATACAAGGAGGTAGCGACGACTATCAGTATTTCTACATGGACTGGTATCTCATGCCCCTGTTGCTGGATAAACCCTGCTGGACGGAGCCTTATGCGGACTATGACGTGGCTACGAACACCAGCGAAATGCTGACCAGTTATTGTCAGAGCATCATGGATAAGAATGGGCAGGAGATAGGTGTCGTCAATACCAGTCTGTCGCTCAATTGGCTTTCACAGACTATCTCGGCAGTGAAGCCCTACCCCCATTCGTACAGCATCATGATAGGACGCGGGGGCACCTATTTCGTGCATCCTGACTCAACCAAGATAACGCGTCAGACCATCTTCACGCAGACCATGGAACACCCTGACACGGCTATGACAGCACTGGGGCACGCCATGCAAAGGGGAGAGAAAGGCATCAAGCACATGACCATCGATGGCAACGAGTGCTACGTATTCTACAAGCCTATCGGACAGACGGGTTGTTCGATGGCTATCATCTGTCCTGAGAGCGACATCTTCGGTGGTTTCGACCATCTGCGCCACATTGTATGGGCAATCCTATTGATAGGTTTGGTGTTGATGCTCTTCTTCTTTATCCGTATCATCACCCGCGAACTCAAACCATTGGGCACACTGGCTGAAGAGGCAGAAACCATTGCTGCGGGACAGTTTGATGTCCAATTGCCCGACTTCAAGCGTATCGATGAAATAGGTCAGCTGAGCCGTTCCTTTTCAGGTATGCAGCAGTCGCTCGTACAATATATCAAAGAATTGAAAGAGACAACCACCGAGAAAGCCTCCATAGAGACCGACCTCCGTATTGCCAGCGACATACAGATGGGTATGGTGCCCCATCAATTCCCCACCAAGACCGACAGCGAAGATGTGCAAATCTTTGCCTCGCTGACCCCAGCCAAGGATGTCGGTGGCGACCTGTTCGACTTCTACTTCCGCGATGAGAAGCTCTTCTTCTGCATCGGCGATGTGTCGGGCAAGGGTGTTCCTGCTTCGCTCTTCATGGCGGTTACGAGAGCCGTGTTCCGCACGGTATCTGCCCGCGAATCCATGCCCGACCGCATCGTGACCGAGGTTAACAAAACAATGTGTGACATGAACACCAAACAGATGTTCGTCACCCTCTTCGTCGGTGTGCTCGACCTGCCTACAGGACGCCTGTACTATTGCAATGCCGGTCACGATGCACCCCTGCTCTTAGGCGACGTTGTAGGTGAATTGAGGTGCAACGAAAATATTCCTGTAGGCGTGCTTTCAACATGGAAGTTCACGCTGCAAGAAGCAAGGATATATACCGGAACCACCATTTTCCTCTTCACCGACGGACTGACGGAGGCTATGGATGCCAACAAAAATCTGTTCGGCATCGAGCGCATAGAAGATGTGGCTAACCAGATACTCGGTCAAGGGCATCAGGAACCGCAACAAATCATTGACCAGATGACCGATGCCGTTCACCAGTTTGTGGGTGACGCTGAGCAGAGCGACGACCTGACAATGATGGCTATTCAGTATATCCGCAAACAGAGCGATATAAGAACGAGAAGCCACCTCGTTCTTGACAACAATATGCAGGAGGTGCCCCGCTTGAATGATTTCGTGCAGGAGGTGTGCGAGACGATAGGCTTCAACGAACCGAACACATCGGATATCAAGAAAGCCATCACAGAGGCTGTGGTCAACGTCATCAAATACGCCTATCCGCGAGATACGCATGGAGAGGTGAACATTGAAGCGGCTTCGAACGACATGCGTTTGAAGTTCACCATCATGGATAGCGGAAAGCCCTTCGACCCAACCGTCCGCGTGGATGCCTCTGACGAAGAAAATCATCAGAGCACTCGGGGTATTCGTTTTGTGCGTCAAGTCATGGACTCTATCAATTACGAACGTGTGGACGGCATGAATGTGCTGACGCTGAGAAAGAAATTGACAGATATAAGCTGAAAAGAAAGTTTTTTTATCATATTATTTTAGACAGATTAGTTATATGGCAACAGGTAATGTAAGACCAGAGTCGATGGAGCGTATTACGACTCCCGCTTTGGCACAGCAATTCATCGAAGAACAGGTGAAGGAGCTCAGAGCTCAGATTGGCGACAAGAAAGTGCTGTTGGCACTCTCTGGCGGTGTAGATTCATCGGTAGTGGCAGCCCTGCTGATTAAGGCAGTAGGTCGTCAGCTGGTGTCCGTCCATGTGAACCACGGTCTGCTGCGCAAAGGTGAGCCCGAGCAGGTAGTTCGTGTATTCCGCGACGAGCTGAATGCCAATTTGGTGTATGTGGACGCTACCGACCGTTTCCTCGACAAGTTGGCTGGTGTAGCCGACCCGGAACAGAAGCGTAAAATCATCGGTGCTGAGTTCATCCGCGTATTCGAAGAGGAAGCACGCAAGTTGGAAGGCATCAGTTTCTTGGCTCAGGGCACTATTTATCCCGATATTGTTGAGTCTGGTCCCGTTAAGTCTCACCACAATGTAGGCGGTCTGCCTGAGGACATGCAGTTCGAACTGGTAGAACCCATCAAACTGCTCTTCAAGGACGAGGTTCGCGTAGTAGGTAAGGAACTCGGTCTGCCTGACAACATGGTATTCCGTCAGCCATTCCCTGGTCCAGGACTGGGTGTACGCTGCACCGGTGCCATCACCCGCGACCGCTTGGAAGCACTGCGCGAGAGCGATGCTATTCTGCGTGAGGAATTTGCCAAGAACGGACTGGAGGGCAAGGTATGGCAGTACTTCACGGTAGTGCCCGACTACAAGTCAACTGGTGTGAAGGACAACAAGCGCAGTTGGGATTGGCCCGTTATCATCCGTGCCGTCAACACTCGCGATGCCATGACCGCTACCATCGAGGAGATTCCCTACCCCTTGCTGCACCACATCACTCAGCGCATCGTCACTGAGGTACCAGGCGTCAACCGTGTGCTTTACGATTTGACACCGAAACCAACAGGCACCATTGAATGGGAATAAACTAAAAAGAGAGTCGGGGCAGCTGCCTCGACTCTCTTCCATTTTATGCGTTCAGACTATTTGTCTAAACCCAGACTCTTCTTGATAGCGGCAACCTTCTCCATAGCAGCCTTGGTGCAACGCTCGTAGCAGCCGGCACACTTGAAGGAAGGATCCTTGACTTCGCAGTAGAACTTAATCTTAGGCTCTGTACCTGAAGGACGCACACTGATCTTCGTACCATCCTCGCAGAACCACTGCAGTACATTGCTGGTAGCAGGCATGTCAATCTTGCTGGTAGTGCCGTCGGCATTCTTCTGTTCCAAAGAACGGAAGTCTTTCCAAACGCAAACCTTCGAACCGCCAACCTCCGTAGGAGGATTCTTGCGGAAGTCTTCCATCATCTGCTTGATTTCGTCAGCACCGGTCTTACCTGGCTTCACCACGTTGATAGTCGTCTCCTTCGAGAATCCATACTCAGCGTAGATATCCATCAGCAGGTCGTAGAGTGTCTTACCCTGATCCTTAGCCCATGCAGCAATCTCACAAATTAAGCAGATAGAGGCAGGAGCATCCTTATCACGCACCTTGTCGAATGGCAGGAAGCCGAAGCTCTCCTCACCACCGCCGATGTACTTCTTCTTACCCTCGTTCACACGGATACGATAAGCAATCCACTTGAATCCTGTGAACTCGTCGAACAGTTCTACACCGTTCTTCTTGGCAATCTGAGCAATCACTTCTGAGGTCACGATGGTCTTTACCATGAACTCGTTGCCCTTCATCAGGCCCAGCTTCTTACGGTTGGTGATGATATACCAGCAGAACATCATGGCTGTCTGGTTACCATTGATAATTTCCCACTCGCCCTTTGGATTGCGAACAACGATGGCCAAGCGGTCAGCATCTGGGTCGCTGGCAATCACGAGGTCGGCATTCAGACGGGTACCGAGCTTCATGCCCAGTGTCATAGCCTCAGCATTCTCTGGGTTGGGCGATACAACCGTTGGGAAGTTGCCGTCAACCACCATCTGCTCGGGCACCACATGGATGTTCTGGAATCCCCATGAGCGCAATGCCATGGGTACGATGTGGCGACCAGTACCGTGCATAGCCGAATAAACAATGTTCAGGTCTTTCTGACGGTTGATGACATCCTGGTCAATCATTGCCTCGTGAACAGCCTGGATGTAGTCCCAGTCCATTTCACCACCGATAATCTCGATGAGTTCCTTATTGCCTTCGAACTTCACATCGTTGATAGTCACCTTGTTCACCTCGTCGATAATACCTGTATCGTGTGGCGACAGCACCTGTGCACCGTCGTCCCAGTATGCCTTATATCCGTTGTACTCACGTGGGTTGTGTGATGCTGTGACGTTAACACCAGCCTGAGCACCGAGCTCGCGGATGGCAAACGAGATTTCAGGAGTAGGACGCAGACTCTCGAACAGATAAACCTTAATGCCGTTGGCTGAGAAGATGTCGGCTACGGTCTCAGCGAACATACGTCCGTTATTGCGGCAGTCGTGACCTACCACTACCGAGCACTGCTTGCCTGGGAATGCCTTCAGGATATAGTTGGCAAAACCCTGGGTAGCCATACCTACAATATACTTGTTCATGCGGTTGGTACCGGCACCCATAATACCACGGAGACCACCTGTACCAAATTCCAGATTCTGATAGAAAGCATCAATCAAGGCAGTCTTGTCAGGATTGTCCAACATTGCCTGTACTTCCTTACGTGTCTCCTCGTCAAAGGCTGGAGAGAGCCATTCCTTCGCCCGTGCTTCACACTGAGCAATCAGTTCGTTATTTTCCATAATACTTCAAATATAATTTGTTTTAGATTTGTATTTATATCTACTAGCTTACAAAGTTAAGAAAAAAAACGAAAACCAACGCTACTCCTGCATTAATTTTCGTTTTTTTAGCACTCGCGACACTCCTTTTAGAGCTTTCGCATGATTTTGTCTATCTCTTCAAACTGTTTACCCATGTTCAGGTTCAGGTAGATGCGGTAAAGCGCCGGTGCCCATTTATGCCGTGCTCCCGGCTCCAATTTGCGGTAAGCCTCCATGTAGGGGCGCGCCTCCATATAGAGTCGGTGTATCTGATCACGATAGACGCGCGGCTGGTTCAGTCGCTCGATGGCCAACACCTGGTTCAGTTTGGCTGTGGCTATGTTGAAATAGGGCTCTGCCAATGTGTCGTTTTTGGCTATCAGCCGTTCGCTCACACGGATACACTCGTCGTATCGCTCCAGATTCAGCAGGGCTACGGAGCGAGCCAACAGGAAGAGTTCGTTGTCGGGATTGGTACGCAGTGCTTCGTCGGCATAGAAAAGTGCCGAATCCGGACGCTCCTTACTGTTGTAATAATCTATCAGTCGTGGGAAGAAATAGTTGAATTCAGGATACTGTCCGAATCCGCGTTTCAGCATATTCAGATAATTGGCTTCATCGCCCTGCCAGCGATAGGCTTCGCAGGCATACTGCATAGCATAGCGTGCCTTGGCTGTATCTTTAACAGCACAATCGAAATAGCGCAGGGTGTGTTCTGCATCGTGCATCTTATAACCCGTATAGCATGCCCAATAAGCTACCTCAGACAGCAGTGTATCGGTCTTCTGATATTGATAGCTTTCAAAGAGCGGTTGCCGGGCTGAGTTCAAATAACACTGGAAGAAACCGTATGCCAAAGTAAGCTGTTCCTTCCGCAGATGGAACGTACCGCCGTAATAGAGGTTTTGACGCAAGCGATCCAGTTTCTCGGCATTATCTTCACGATAACGCAACTTCACCCTACCCTTCTCGTCGGGTTGGGCATCAATCGAGTCGAGTGTCTCAGCAATGCCGTAGAGTTTGCGTGTCAGATTGAAAAAAGCTGCCGTATCGTATTTCTGTTTCAGATACAGCTTTTCATTGGCTATTTCATACTGTTTCTCTACTGCCTGCATCCATGTCAGGTAGATTTTAGGGTTACTGCGATTGGCTGTGTCTTTTTTCAGCAGTCCCTCCATCAGTTGTTCGGCTTTATCCAGGTTCGTACCGCTTTTAACATACGACTTAGCCTGACTGATCTCTTTCTTCTGAGCCCAACTGATAGTGCATGCACCCAACAGGCATGCTAACGTCATTATCCTAATCATTATCTTATTTGTCTATTTTAATAATCAAGGTCACTTAAAAAGTGAAAAGAACATTTCAAGGGGATATTTCATCAGCAGATGGAAGAAATGACGACGACCCGACATGGTCTCATGCAGAATAAACTGTCCTTTCGAGGCTGATGGCTTCACCACCTGCAACGCCTCTTCCAATCCGAAGACGCTCTGCATCACCCACATGACTCCTTGGGCAAAGCGATAGAGACCGAAGCGTTTCAGAATCTTATCGTATTTTACCTGCGAAGCACGTTCTTTATTTGCCAAACGCTTCAACGCGAAATAGCAGTCAGTAAAATCGCGCATGGTAACACCTTTATAAAGGAACTTCCAATAAAGGTTCACCAACAGGTAAACCACATTCATCGATACCGCTGGGCGCACCATTTCGCCATCTTTCACGTAGAGCGACTTGCGATTCTTCTCAAACCATTTTTGCAACTTCCAATTCTTCAGCGGGTTACGGCCTTTCCCGATACTATCGGTCAGCGTAACGGGTGTCTCGTCCCAAGCAGGAATATCGACGGCAGACACGACTTCGTCCGTATCTGCATCCACAAAGAGTCGGATATCATCAGGTTCACGGAGCATCATCAGTTCGTCACCATAATCACGAGCAGCACCCTGTCCTATCAGCACACTCGATGTATAACCCTTCTCCATCAATTTCTGCTGAACCTTCAGCGTACGGTCGGTGAAAAGACTGTTGCGCTCTTCTATCGTTTCGGCTTCTGCCATCCAGTCAATCACGAGGTCTTGCGGTACACGCAGTCCAAACTCGAACAACACCTGCACACCACGATAGCAGATACCTGTCATCTGCTGCTGATGCGCCATGTCGTGCAGCTCGTGCCACTCTTCAGGTTCAGGACCGCGACTCAAACAATCCAACTGCTTGGTCGAAACTTGTATCAATTCATAAAACAATTGCTCCATGATCCCAGGTTTATATTGCTTTTGGTGCAAAGTTAGGCATATTTTTCGAGATAACCACACTTTCAGAGGGAAAATTTGGGAAATTCAGAAATAATTAATAACTTTGCCAACAACAATAGAACAAAAAATAAGTTTGAACTGCAGCTCGCTCCTGGTGTCAATAAGCCCATGCCTATTGACTACATTTGAGCGTTCCCGTTAAACGGGAAGCGGCTTAAGCCTAAGGGATACAGATTATGGGCAAAGAATTTGGTTCTTTGCCCGTTTATTTGTATATTTGCAGTCAGTTATGAAGCAACGAATACTGTTTATTTGCTTGGGAAATATTTGCCGATCGCCAGCTGCTGAGGGCATTTTCCAACATTTGGTGGACGAAAGAGGACTTTCGGACCAGTTTGTGATTGACTCTGCGGCTATCGGTCCTTGGCATATCGGCGATTTGCCAGACCACCGTATGCGGCGTTGCGGAGCGAAACATGGCTACAACTTCAACTCCAGAGCACGCCAGTTCTCATCAGCCGACTTCGACCATTTCGACCTAATCATCGGCATGGACCAAGAGAATCTGCGAGCCATCCGTGCGAAAGCCCGTTCTCAAGAGGACGAGCAGAAAATCCGCCTCATGGCTGACTATCTGCGCCATCACCCCCATCAAGCTACTATCCCAGACCCCTACTATGGTGGCGACCGAGACTTTGAACTTGTCATTGACCTGCTGGAGGATGCTTGCGAAGGCTTGTTGGAAGCAATTCATCAATGATTTCATGAAAAGACAAAAAACTTGATCGCCCCGTATTCGACTTTACCGACCCTGAAACAGGCTCTAAAAAGCCGATTGGAAGTTTTTAACAACATTTTGGAAGAAAAAAGCAACCATTGTAAGGAAATTATTTGTATATTTGCAGCGTGAAAGCATTAAACAATAACCGATAACCAATTAAGAGAACTTTATTTTATCATTAAATATTAATCATTAAAAACAAGTTTTATGGCTTACACAGAGACAACAACTACAGGGTATGGCACCCGCGTAGGAAACTCGTTTAAGAGTATTGGTACTGGTTTCGTCTTGCTCATTGCAGCCACCTGCTTGCTGTGGTGGAACGAAGGACGTGCAGTGAAAACGGCTAAGATGCTGGAGGAGGCTGGCAGCTCGTATGTAGAGATGCCTAACCCTGGTAAGAAAGACGCTTCGCTGGAAGGCGAACTGATTTGCGGTACGGCTCAGGCTACTACCGAAGACTCACTCTCTGATGCTCAGTATGGCATCGGCCAGAAGGGAATCATTGCCCTGAAACGTAAAGTGGAGTACTACCAGTGGGTAGAGCATTCTGAGAGCAAGAGCGAGGACAAACTGGGCGGTAAGGAAGTGACTACCACCACCTACACCTACTCACAGCAGTGGGTCAGCAGTCCCGTTCAGTCGAGTCAGTTCAAGGATCCTGCCTACCAAAACAAGAACTTCGTGCTGACAACCGTTGAGGACGCTGAGCAGTATGCCGAGAACGTCAGCTTCGGTGCTTACAAACTGAACGAGAGCCTCATCCACAGCATCTCTTCAAGCGAGGGCTTCGATTTGGCTATCAACGAGCAGTTGCTGAAGCAGTTCGACCAGGCTACCCAGACCGCTTACGAGCGTTTCTATGGTGTGCAGCCTAAGACTACCCAGCCACAGGCTAACCCACAGCCTGCAGCACCTGCTGTTCCTGACTCTGTATATGCATCACTTTCTGACTCAGCCAAGGCTGTCATCGACGCTCAGAAGGCTGCTCAGGACTCTATCAACAATGCTATTGCCAATGCGCAGAACAAGGTTGACCTGCAGTATGTTCACCAGGCTGGTAACATATTATATTATGGTAAGGTGCCAGGCTCGCCACAGGTGGGCGATGTTCGCGTAACCTTCGAGAAGATTGTTCCTGCCAAGGTAACCGTAATGGCTGTTGTGAATGGCGACACCTTCAAGCCCTTCAAGGCTAAGAACGGAAAGCGCTTCCAGACCCTCGTGATGGGTCAGAAGACAGGCGACGAGATTATCGAGGACGCACAGGATGCCAACTCCATGTGGACTTGGATTCTGCGTATCGTAGGTATTCTGCTCGTTATCTCTGCCTTCAAGAACATCTTCGGCTTCCTGGAGACACTGCTCAAGGTGGTTCCCTTCATTGCCAACATCTTCGGTTTCGGCGTTGGTATTGTTTGCACCATCCTCGGTGTGGTTTGGTCGCTCATCGTGATAGCTCTGG
>Ga0256405_10004269_pt1 | contig 27183 bp, 20 predicted proteins | sample RumenRJG_02DNA_FD_189096 | JGI IMG/M metagenome (GOLD analysis project Ga0256405, IMG submission 189096) | Bovine rumen microbial communities from Lethbridge, Alberta, Canada - RJG_02 | ecosystem: Host-associated > Mammals > Digestive system > Stomach > Rumen | place: Canada: Alberta... | reverse complement strand
TCTTCTGCCAGAAAAGGAAGGATACTGTTCGCAAAAGAATCCTTGATCAAAAGCAGCGTTTTTCCGTTCTTTATTCCCCCGGTAATCTCAAGCACTGCCTGATTCCCACCGGTAAAAACGCTGTACTGGTCTGCTGTTTTCAGGAAGGAAACATCATACAGTGTCTTTGTCTTCTTTTCTCCCATATTATAAACCACTTGCAGTGTATCCGCCGGCTCATAAATCTCAATTTTGTCTGCCTGTCTGGCATAATTTATTTTTGCATAGGTTGTTCCATAGAAATCTTTACTGATGCAACGGAACTTCTTTTTCCCCTGTGCCCTCTGAAGATCTCCACCAACCGCCTTTGTGTATTGTTCATAAGCATACCATGCTCCCAGCGTCGTCCAGTGATGGTCTGTCCGGTAATAAATTTCTTCCTCTTTATGTGCATCCAATACGGGCTCCACGGAAATCAGTACATCCTCTTTTTCTAATTTCTGCTGCAATGCATCATAAAACTTCTGCTCCTTATAATGAGGGGCAAATGCCGGAAGTTTTTCCCGGAGTACCCACGACTTTGTCGGCACCATCATCACATGGACATCCGCGTTCTGTTTTGCTTTTCCGACAAACTTCTCCAGAGCCTGCAGATTTTTGGAAATCTGCTGCGGATCAAACTCTTTTTCTGTATAGTGTTCCAAAAGGTAATGGTTCTTTCCGATGTAAACATTATGAATTTCATTTTTGCCCATAAACAATTCCATGTCTGTCTGGAACGAAACCCAATGATCCCTTCCGGGAAACTGATCCCGCAGATACGATTCATATTTTTTCTGGAATCTTCCATCCAGAACTTTCGTTATACTTATTTCCGGGCGTGTCTGAAGTTCTCTTTTTTCAACCGGAGAATAGGTTCTCTGATGCGACAGTGCTTCTTTTCCTGCCAGGCCGAGGAGAAGCACCATAAAAATCACACCCGGCAGCCGTTTGAATATCCGTATCATAATTTTCTCTATTTGTACAGTTTACTAATGGCTTTTACGGCCTTTTCATTCTGCTTTTTATATGCAGCAATCACTTTGTCCTCGGACTGTTCCTCCTGCTTGTTGCTGATTGTTCCAAGCATGATAAAGCATACATAGTTTCCTTTTACATAAACTTTGGAAGCCTGAATCTTTAACTGGTTCATCGGGTACTGACAGGTATCCTGTATCAGTTCCTCCCTGTATTTTTTTAATGCCGACCGGATTTTCTTTTTGGAAGCTGCATTCTTTGCTTTTACAATAACCAGTGTGTCTGCATTTGCACTGATCATCGGCACCTCTGCAATCGCAGAACTATACCATTTTGATGAAATTCCGTAACGCTGCTTCAATTCCTCGTTTGGGATACGCGTATTTGGAGTGTAATTATCTCCGTATGCATTTTTCACTGCCTGATATACCTTATTAATAGAAGGTACTTTGGTCTTCTTTTTCGTTGCCGCCTCCACTGCTGTCGGCTCCTGCCAGAATCCGGTCGATGCACATACGGTAAATGTACATGCAAATGCAAGCATCAGTGCCAATAATTTCTTTCTCATTTTTCTCTCCCTCTCCGCATCGGATTATTCTTTGCTGTTTTCCAGAATTGTCTTCATGGAACCGATTACCTGTTCCGCAATATGATACAACCGCGTTGTCTGTACCTGATTGGAACGGTCTTCCTCCAGTTCTCCCTGCTCTTTCATTTCACTTTCCCGTCGAATTCCGGACATTTCAAACTGTGACAAAGAAAGATCCGGCGTATATGCAACATGGATATCTGCCGGTTCCTGCATTGCATCCTGCAGTTCCTGCAGATGTTCTTCGATCTGCTTTGCGGTCTCTTCCTCGCTTGTCACAATCGTTCCAGAAATACGATCTGATTTTGCCTGAAAAGATGCAGTGATCTTTCCGGCCTTTTCTCCATCCAGAAAGATATCCACAAGTCCTTTTTCTTTTTTTCCTCTCACGATTTTCAGAGAAACTCCGGTAACGGAATCTCCTGTCTGCATCGGAATCACATAACATTCTTCCTGCGATTTTTTCGCACCGATCTGAAACTGTGCGGTCATCTGGCGCATTGCCCGGATATCAATTGTACGGACATCCGGATCTTCTATGATCATCGTATCCATCACGTGCTCTGCCACATCCGCAAGCGTCTCCATGGCATCTGCAAGATCCGAAGGATTTTTCAAAGCTTCCGAAAACTGTTCGAGTACCTGCTCTTTCATCTCTGCAATCTCCGTCATGGAATCTTTTGAAAAATGATCTTCCTTAAACAATCGCTCCATCATCTGATTCGGTTTGCGCAACATTTCCGATGCTGCCATGACATTAACCATACTGTTTGGAATATCATACCGCTCCAGGTAGGTATATACGTCTTCCGGTGTTTCTGCAAGCTGCTGATACTGCGCGAGCTGCTCCTGCCGATAGCTTTTTTCCGCTTCCTGTTCTCCGACGGACTCATCCATCTGCCGGAGTGCCTCTGCCAGCTGTTCCGGAGACATATTCTGCCACTCTTCTTCTCCCAGACGGGAAAGTTTTTCCGGTGAAATATGTTCCATCACATCGCGCAGACAATTCTGCTGGAACGCCGCCGAGATCTGTTCGTCAATTTTCGGACCTCCTGCTGTACTGTCAACACCGTCAAAATCATCGTCCACCTGATAATCCAGACCACTCTTTTTTTCTGAACGCACGGCACGCAAAAGGTTTCGCATCGTCACGTCCGATCCCTGATTCATCAGAAATCCAAGTGCTGCTCCATCCCCTTTTTCCACCTGTGCGATCAGACGGTAAATGCCGATATAACTGCTGCGCTCTTCCTCGGAAATCTCATGATTCTGCTCCAGTTTCCACAGATATTTGCTAAACCGTTCCTGCTCCTGTGTTCCGTCCTCCTGCTGGATCTCCTGTGCCGCCTGATTCAGCTGCTCCATAGTCATATCCAGTGGATTTTCCCCTCGACGGATCATTTCCAGCGTTACTGCCGGTTTCATATTGGAAAATGCACGCTGCATCTGCTCATCCAGTGCTTTTACCTGCTGGATATTGTCCGGTGTAATTTCGGTATTGTTGTATGCCAGTATCCGCACTGCACGACGATTTGCCTCGCTTGTATCCAGCTGCAGATCCTGTAAAATATCGTCCACATTGGAAAATGCTTTTGTTATGGAATCCCCCATGTCACTGCGCGGAGCAGTCATCAGTGTTTCATAACTTTCATTTGCCTGTGCAAATGCGCGCTGCATCTGCGCTCCGGCATCATGAATCTCCTGAACGGAATCATCCGCATCGATCTGCCCGATTACATATGCCGGCTGCTGTTTCAGTTCGGCAAACACATCCATGGTTTCTGCCATGAGATCAATATTTTTTTCACTCGGCTCAACCCCAGCACCGGCAAGCAGATCTTTATAGTATTCCCGCTCCTGGGATTTTAAGTCTTCGACCAGATTCGTCAGTGGAGTCAGATCCATCTCTACGCCCGCTTTTTCCATCGTTGCGGATGCCTCGCTGGTCATTACCAGACGCGCTTCCTCCATCTGTCTGCGCGCAGTAATCATGGAAGCATCTGCCGGACGCTTTCCTGCTGCAATTGCCTTCGCCATGGAATCCACGACCTGGTTCCAGTCAATATTATCTGTCTGCAGATCGTCCGATAATCCCTGCAGATCTGTCAGATACTGCAGATTTTCCGGTGTAAGGGGAATCTGGTTTGCCACAAGCCACTTGCTGTTGTCCACCGCATTTTCATCATCGGAAAGACCTGCTTCTGCAATAATCTGACGGATCTGCGGCATCAGAGAATCAAAATCAATTCCGCTCTGTTCCGGCTCCACAATATTTTCTGCACTGCTGCTGTAATTGGACAGATACAGATTGCGGATGGTCGGCTCCATATCATTTTTCAGAAGATAACTCATCGCCTGTTCCGTGATCTCCGGAATCGAGGCAGCCTGTGCCAGTGCATCCGCGCTGTCCTGCACATTTTCCTCCGTTGCCGGCAGATCGTTTGCCACAAGGCTGTTCATGATCTGCTGCGTCACAACCGGACTTCCGGTAATCTCCTCTAACTGTTCTTTCGTGAGTGTTCCGCCCATGGAAGACACATCCACTCCGGCTTTTGCCAGTGCTGCTTTAATCTTGTCCGTCACGGTAATGATGGTGTGGCTGTCTGCATCGGAAATGGAAAATCCGTCATCTTCCATCTTTTTTAAATCTTCTACAGAAGTGGTATTTGCCACTACAGCAATTTCGTTGCTGCGCGCCTGTCCCGAAGTTGTCTCCTGCTCTGTAATTTTTTCCGCTACTGTCTTTTCTTCTTTCCCCTGCTTTGCCGGGTTGGAATACGTTGCCATATCGATATTTCCAGCCTCGGACACCGCAGCTTTCTGCTGCACATAGGATTCCTGTCCGCTGAAAGCAGCAACCATCCCTGCGTTTGGCATATTTGCCTGATAAGCGGCAATCGCCTTACTACTGTTATCGCGTTTTGTACCACGCGTTACATCTTCCCATAAATTTTTCTGCTCAACCTGCATGTATTGCCTCCGTACCATTGCATTTTACGTTATAACATGTATCGGCAGATTCCCCCGGAACCTAAAGGGAAAGTTGTGATTAAAAGAAACGCGAACCTCTTACCTCGATATATCCTGTCAACATTGGAATCCCCAGAAACAGCGCCGTCCCTTCCATAATTTTCCCGATTGAAAAGGTGTGCGAAACTTCCATCATCCCAAGCAGAATAACAAGTGCAGCAATTGCAGATTTCCACATAAACTTCCAGAGATAGCCCATTCTTACACGGATATAATTTTTTTCGGATACCGGAACATAACGCAGGATCTTTGAAACGGAATCGGACCGTGGCACTCTCTGGCTGAACGTCTCATTGCCCCAGCGATACGGTGCCAGAAAAAAGGTCACCATCCATGCCTCCGCACACAAATAGCTTATCACTAACAAGTGATTGTCTGTGCCTGCGTCATAGAGGAACAGATATCCCATCATAAGTGTATATATGGCAAACATTCCATATAAAAACCATGCCAGTTGTCCCGTACTCTCCTTTAATGTCCGGTCAAACGTTTTTAATTTTTCCAGTTGTCTCTTGTCTTCCATCGTTATTTTATGCCCCTTCCTGATTTTCCTGAAAGGAAACAAATGTCCCCCGTTCAAACCGCCCGATATAATCAAACTCCCGCCGTATGTCATCATCCAGATGCGATGACATAATCACGGAACACTTCTGTTGCAACTGCTGCCGCAGGAGACGATAAAATTCTTTACGAAACACCGGATCCATTCCGGCCGTGGGCTCATCCATCAGAAGAAGCCTTGGTTTATGTGCGATCGCAAATGCAAACTGAAACTTCATGTATTCCCCGCGTGACATTTTCTCTACAATTTCTGCAACCGAAACACTGGTCTGCTCCATCGTCTCCTGGAATAACGCCAGATCAAACACATCATAAAAGTTTCCCAGTATTTTTGCATTTTCCAGTGCACTCTTTTGCCGTAAAAAACACTGCTCCTCCGAAACAAATCCAATCCGGTTCATGGACCACGCATGATCTTTTGCAATATCTGTCCCGTCCAGATAGAAATTTCCCTGATAACGCTTTTTCTCATCCATAACATAATGGAAAAAGGTGGTCTTTCCGGCACCATTTTCTCCGACAATTCCCATAATGTAGCCTTCCGGCAGCTCAAAATTAACATTTTTCAGTGTAAACCGGTTTCTTCCCGGCAACACTTTTTTCCCCTGTACCTGTTTTGCCGCAAAAATAATTTTTTCCATCTTACAATAACCCCTCCAGCATTTCGCGAATATCGTCCTCCTTAAGCCCTGCCTGTCTGGCAAGTGTGATCCATTCCTGCAGCCGTTTTTCTAACTCCATCAACTGCTTCTCATGAAGGTAATCCGTGTTATATTTGCATACATAAAATCCCCGGTTGGAAACGGAGCGGATCAGCCCTTCTTTCTCCAGTTCCTCGTATGCGCGCTTTGTTGTGATCACGCTGACTCCGATCTCAGCCGCAAGCCCCCGGATAGACGGCAATGCTTCATCCGGCTGCAATGCTCCGGAGATAATCTGATTTTTGATCTGGTTTACAATCTGTTCATAGATTGCATATGTCCCATGCGGTTCAATGACAATTACCATGTTTCCTCCTTTGTTGCCAGCTCATAGACTGCAAGTTTTTCCCGTATCCCGCGCCAGCGCCTGTGGACCGCGTAGGAAAGAGGCACATAGATAAGCACAAAAAGAACAGCTACGACATAAAATTCCGTATTGCTGACCGGTACGGAGCAGACCTGAATCATGATGCACGCGACCAGTATACTAACTACCATGATCACTCCGTTAAAAAATCCCATCTGTCCATAGGCGGCTTTTGCCGTACTCCGCCACCCCCCTCCATCGTTTGCGATTCCAATACAATATGTGGTAAAAAGCACTGATGCCAACTGCAGAATAACTGCTTTTATCATGGAATTCTGCTGATACAAAACAAATCCATCCACGAATATACAAAGTATCATGGGAAGTGCGATTTCAACCTGCAACATTCTCTTAAAGTAGCTTTCTCTCTGATTTTTGGTTCCCGGAAGCAGATAAAACAGGGGCGGCAGCTCACACGTATGTGTCATTCCCGAAAAAAGCGCCAACATCATGGGCAGCATCACCCACAGATAACCCGCCCCGGTTTTTGCGTTTTTTATGACTGTTGGAAGAAAAATTCCGCACAAAAACAGCAGACAGACCATGCTTTGGGCGAACCGGTTTTTGTATACCATAAAATATTCTTTGAGGATATTGGGATATTTAATTGCCTTTTCCATGCCAGGCTCCTTTCGTCAGAAAATACATCAGCTCGTCCACACCTGGCTCCCACACCTTGAGAGCCTTATCATATATTTTGTTTGTGTTTTCAATCAATGCACTGCTGCCAACCGAAGTCTCCTCCATATAAATCAGTCTCTCACCAAGTGCTTTCACCTTGCTTCTGTCTCCCGCTACCATCCGGTACTGATCGCGCACCGTTTCGATATCGCCATACAGTAGCTGCTTTCCGTCTTTTAAAAATAAAAGGTAATCCGCAAACCGCTCCACATCGGATGTAATATGGGTTGACAAAATCACACTTCTGGTCCCGTCCGCTGTAAATTCCCTTAAAATATGGTGAAATGCTTCGCGAAATGCCGGATCAAAATTCGCTCCCGGCTCGTCGAGGAGTAACAGTTTCGGATGATGGGCCAGCGCGAATGCAAACGCAAACTTTAACTTTTCTCCCTTGGACAGCTTCCGGTATTTCTTTTTTTCATCCAGTTGAAACCGGTCAAAACAGTTTTTCAACAGCAGTTCATCATAGTTTTTGTAGTATCTTCCATAATGTCTGCTGTTTGCAAGCAGGGACGCGCCGCCATCAAACCATTCTTCGTGAAACACATAGCCGATCGCTTCCTTCAGGTCTGACTCGTTCGACCGGTATTCTTTTCCGCAAAGATAAATGGTTCCGTCATACTCGTAAAGCCCCGCCAATATATGAAGAAGCGTTGTCTTTCCGGCACCGTTTTCTCCGATCAGACCACAGATATATCCGGCGGGCAGTTCAAAATGAACGTTGCTTAACGCAAATGTTCCCAGTTTCTTGCTTAGATTTGTTGTCTAGACCATAGTTGTTTCCATACGTTTTCCCCTGTATTTTTATGTTTTTGACATTTTTCCGTTATAGTTCTTCTCTCGTTACTGTATATATGTATATATACATATATACAGCTAATCTATTACTTTGTCAACTCCAATCCATATATAAAAAGATCCGGTGTTTCCACCGGACCTTAGTTCTCCTGATTTATTGTTGTTTCATTGCGTCTTCGTACTCTGCTAACGTATATTTGATAAGAATTTTTTCCTTTGGCACACCGAGCTCGACCATGTTGCGGATCGATGATATGCGTTCTTCATGCCGACCAGTTTCTCTTCCTTCTCGCAATCCGCTTTCCCAATGTTCTTCCCATGCTTTACACAAATCTACCACCTCTTTCTCATCCTCACATGCTACTTCAATCCCGGTAAACAGACAAATCGCTGCCACCGTTTCCGCATCCAGCCGCGAAAACTTTTCCGGATACCTGGTAAGCAGTTCTTCCACTTCCTGCTTACTTTCGGATGCCCGGATAAACTGCAACACCTGTCCGACTTCCGTCCGGAACACAGAAAAATCTTTGATCTCCCGCGGTGCCAGCAGATTGATCCGGTAATCCGGTACCCACTGCTTTAATTCTTCATCCAACGCGCCAAACATTTCATGCAGGCTTCGCGGTCCGTCCCACGCTTCTGCCCCGAGATACACCGTGATCGTGATAACCGGAGTCAGCGTGTCGTCCCTGTGAAATCCCGACAGGAATTCCGGTTTTGTTCCCCACTCTTTTTCCTTTTTGTGGCGTTTCCCCGCCTCTTTGACCTGTGCCCCATAGTTTAACCCGGCATAAACCATGTCCTTTACCGGCATCGCATAATGAACGTCACTTTGCAGTTCCGCCCCGATCAAAACCAGATACACATTTTGATTTTTCTTGATTATAACACGTTTTAACAGATCCCTCCACTTCTGAAACGAAATTTCTTTTTCATCCATTCCAAGCACCGATAACACCTCCGTTGTGTCGGTCGTTTCAAGTGCTTCCGGCAGGATAACCGGTCTGCCTTCAAACAGCGCTGCATTACACAAATCTGCAAAACGCCTGTTATCGGCAAAGTACTCGTTTGCCTTTCGGTCTTTTACTCCCATACATCTTCTCCTTTGTGATGTCTTACTATTTAGTTTTCCTGTTTCACTGGGTATCTTTGGGATGAAACTCCCATGATCAGTTCCGTACATAAAATAAACATTCTTTTTTGCCCGGAACCTATGTGATAAGATTACCGTATTTTTCTGACATTGTCAATCTTTTATCAGCTTAGTATATGGCTGTATTTTACACTTTATTTGTGTGCAAAAACAAAAAATTGGTTAAAACCTTCCAAAAATATGTTATCATAAAATAAAGAAATGGCATTCATACACTGAAGGGGGCAATTATATGACGGGCAAAAAATTTAAAAATGGAATAATTTGTGGATTGCTTGTTATAATATGTTCCATCAGCAATCTTATTGAAAACCTTTCACCTCATAGAATTATATTCTGGATCTATTTGTTTACGTTACTGTTTGGAATAATTCAGTGTGTTATTTCCTTGAATTATAAAAAATCATCCAGAAAAATACTGTTATTGTGCTTTGCATTGGAAGGAATCTATTATATTATTGCAACGATCTTTTTATTGACTCAAAATGCAGCACTGGCGGTCAAAATTTTGGGCAGCATTATTGCTATCTGCATATTGCTTTTCATTCTGATTTCCATCCAAAAGTTACTGAAAAGCGATTCTTTTTAGACAAAAAGTAATCCGGGAAGTATTATTTCCCGGATTACTTTTTTACCCAATATTTTATTTGCCCACAAATACAATTTTATTGTCCTGCCAGAAATTAATATCGTATTCCAGTTCAATATGCTTGGAGCGCCGCATTCTCCTTTGAGGAAACACAAACGCTCTTAAAACAAACCGGATATCCGCTTCTCTATGCACGAATTCCCCGGGACAGTGCCATTATTTTTGCATTTGAACATCATATGTCTGTTATGGATGCCAACGAACTACTGTATGATCTTCATCATGAAATTCTTTCATGATAATCGCCCCGTGGGGATATCCCCACGGAAATCCCCTGTCAAATACAAAATGCAGCATACAGCGGCACGATTTTTTTACGATCTTCAAATGCAAAATTCTTTGCAGAAAGTTTGATCGCATAATCCGGCTCATAAGTATCCATATAAACCTTTAAACTTTTAGCCCTTGTATTGTCAGCAGATTTTACTTCAATCGGGATCAGTTTTCCCTCCCTCTGAATGACAAAATCAATTTCCGCACCACGCGCAGATTTCCAATAATACATGTGATATCCATTAATCGATAACTGTACATTGACATAATTTTCCGTCATGCCACCTTTGAAATCATCCAGTTCTTTTACCATATAAAGTATATCATTTGCCATCAATCCTTTTTTTGCACAGAGCAGTCCCAGATCCGACACATAAACTTTAAATGCACCAATATCCCGATAGTTTTCCAACGGCTTCTTAATCTGTTCCACTTTATATACCTGTGATACAATCCCCGACAGACAGAGCCACTCAATTGCATTCTCAAATTCGGAAGCCCGCCCGCCTTTTTTGATCAGCTTATATTGAAATCTTGTATTTTTCTTTGAAAGCTGAATGGTAATATTATCATAAGCCAGACGTGTTTTTTTTATTTCGCTCAGGTTATTATATTTACTCATATCATTGAGGTAACTTGCCAGAATTGTATTTTGTGTATTCCGTACAAGAATATAATCCTTTGTCTGTATAAATTGCATAACACATTCCGGCATTCCACCCACAACCAGATACTGCCGATAAAGCTGCATGGCTGCATCATGTAGAGCTGCTGGCATCGGAGTGTCTGTCTGAAAACACTTTTTAATCAATTCCACAAGCTGCTCCTCACCGCTGGCAAGCATAAATTCTTCCATATCCATAGGATACAACGTTTTCATATCTACCTTGCCAACCGGAAAAGAAAATTTTACCCTGTTGACTGCCACACCGAGCAGACTTCCGGCCACAATAATGTGGTATTCCGGAGCATCCTCACAAAAATATTTCAACGAAGTCAGGGCTCTTTCACAAAGCTGTACCTCATCAAATACAATCAATGTTTTTTCTCTTATAATCGTCTGTCCCGCAATATGGGATAAAATCGGAATCAAATAATCCGGACTGATATTTTCTGCAAAAGTTTCATTTAATTTTGGATTGGTTTCAAAATTAAAATACGCTACATTTTCATAACAGGTACGTCCAAACTCCAGAATGGAATATGTTTTTCCCACTTGTCTTGCCCCCTGCAAAATAAGAGGTTTGCGATGTTCACTACTCTTCCATTTCTTCAAATAATCCATTATTTTTCTATACATCACTGCACCCCCATCAAATGTTTATCTTTAGCATATCAATTATTTATGTAAAAATCAACGTATTTTTTATCTGTTTTTACATTAAATCGCATGAATTATTTCTAAAATTATACATTATTTAACACGATTCCCCGTGTTACGATCAAATAATTAAAAAAGAAACCGGGCATCCACGTTGTAAACATGAACTCCCGGTTCCACTTTTTTAGTTAAAATTTAAATACTGCTACTCCGTAAGGCGGCAGCTTATATCCGATCGAATAATCCCGTCCATCGCAAGGCTTCTTTTCCGCCTTGTAGGAAACCGGACGTTTCGTATCTTCTGTGTCGTTTCCGCCAAACTGCGGATCTGCACTGTTTAATACCAGCTTATAGGTATGTCTGCCCGGCACACCTACCCGATAATCGTCACGCTCTACCGGCGTGAAACTGATCACAAAAAGCAGATTATTCTTTCCATCCTTACTCTTTCGCACAAAACTGAAAATACTGCGTTCATAGTCGTTGGCATTCATCCACTCAAATCCTGCCCAGGTCGTATCCTGCTCATACAGGCATGGATTTTTGCGATACAGATGAAGCAGTGCCTTTACCCAGTCCTGCATATGTTTGTGTTTCGGATCATCGAGCAGATACCAGTCTAACTCGCGCTCCTCGCTCCACTCACGCTCCTGTGCAAACTCCTGTCCCATAAACAACAGCTTCTTGCCGGAATGTCCCATCATGAATGCGTAACCCGCCATAAGGTTTTTAAACTTATCCCCTTCAAGTCCCGGCATCTTGTTGAGCATGGAGCATTTCAGGTGTACGACCTCATCATGGGATAATACCAGAATGTACTTCTCACTCTCATTGTAACTCATGGCAAAGGTCATCTTGTTGTGATTGTCCTTGCGGAAATACGGGTCAAGCTTCATATAGTCAAGAAAATCATGCATCCAGCCCATGTTCCACTTGTAGCTGAAATTAAGTCCGTCATCCTCTACCGTACCCGTCACTTTCGGCCATGCCGTTGATTCCTCTGCAATCATCACAGAACCCGGATTTCTTCCGAGAATCAGCGTATTGATGTGCTTGAAAAACTCAATGGCTTCCAGATTTTTATTTCCACCATAAATATTCGGAACCCACTGTCCATCTTCCTTACCGTAATCCAGATACAACATGGATGCAACTGCATCCACACGAAGTCCGTCTACGTGATAATTCTCAATCCACATCAGTGCACTTCCGATCAGGAAGTTCTTGACCTCATTCTTTCCGTAATCAAAGATTTTGGTTCCCCAGTCCGGATGCTCTCCTTTGCGCGGGTCTGCATATTCATAAGTTGCAGTACCATCAAACTCTGCCAATCCATGTGCATCTTTTGGGAAATGTGCCGGCACCCAGTCAAGGATCACGCCAATCTTGTTCTTATGGCATTCGTTGACCAGATGTGCAAAATCCTCCGGTGTTCCATAACGGGAAGTCGGTGCATAATACCCCGTTACCTGATATCCCCAGGAACCATCGTATGGATACTCGGAAATCCCCATCAGCTCAATGTGGGTATACCCCATCTCCCTGACATAAGGAATCAATGTCTTTGCCAGATCGCGGTAGGAATAAAATCCATCATCGTCCCGCCCCGGATGGCGCATCCAGGAACCCGGATGTACCTCATAAATTGCCAGCGGCTGCTCATATACTTCCTCTTTGGAAAGTTTTTTTCTGGCACTCATCCATTCGCTATCAGACCAGAGGAAATTGGAAATATCCGTGACAATGGAAGCTGTCTCCGGCCGCAGCTGTGCATAATTTGCATAAGGGTCTGCTTTGTACAGCTTTCTTCCGTCCTGCGCGATAATCAGGAACTTGTACATACAGCCAATCTGGACGCCCGGTACAAACAGTTCGTATACGCCCATCGTCTCCGGTGTCACACGTTTCATCTCGTGGGAAGTTTCATTCCATCCATTAAATTCCCCAATCACGTATACACGATCCGCATGCGGTGCCCAGACATCGAAGCATACTCCCTCTTCTCCTTCAATTGTCATTTTGTGAGCACCCATTTTGCGATAAATATCATAATGTGTTGCCTGTCCAAACAGGTAACAATCCATCTCTGTAAAATTACTCATAAATACCCTCCCTGTCTTCTCTTATCTATCTTACTCGAAATCCTTTTCCGTTAGTACAATTCTGTCATCATCCGTATAACGGCTAGCGGTCAGAATACTGATAGCTTTCTTTAACCCTCCATGTGCCTCCCGATGAATTGCTTCATCCACAATGTCTTTCACCTCTGTCAGGGTTGTAGCCTGATCCAGTCTCTGAATATTGCTGATCCGGTTATACAATGCCAGAACCGCCATGTCGTCAATTTTGTATCCAAGTTCTCTGGAATAAGAGCGTGCAAACGTAACCAGCTCATCATTTGTAAAAATCGGAACTGAGATCTGTTCACTGAATTTTTTGGCAAATGTTTCATTCTGCGCAAATAATCTCTTGATGCCCTTGGATGTGTCTTCGAGTATAACGAAAAGACCACTCTCATCTGCGTCCAGCAATCCGGATAACTCCGACACGGTCTTTTTCTCCATATCTCCTGCCTGTTCAATAATCAGGCATCCTCCTGCCACCTTATCCAGCAGCCCGCCGACATTTTTCTGGTTCAATGCTTCCGCATGGATCTTTCCAATCTTTCCATCCAAAACCCCGGTCTCCTGCTGCAGGACTTTGATCATGCTGGTGGCAAGTGTTGTTTTTCCACTTCCCTGTCCGCCTTTAATTACGAGATTCCCCCTCGATGCAGTTTCCTTATTTTTCAGATGGGACGAAGCAACTGTCAACGCTTTGCAGAGCTGATCCTCCATGCCCTTCACCGGCATAAAATACGAAAAAATCGCTTTCTGTTCATCGGTCAGTTCTACAAGCGGAAGATTCTGTTTTTCCTCTTTTCCCAGATCCACCGGTGTGTCTACCTGTGGAATATGTACTGTTTTTCCTTTCCAGGAAGAGCGATCTGTTTTTCTTCTTACAAAAGCAAACTCTTCTTCCCTCTCCTGTGCAAGTGTTGGTTTCTGTGGCAGATCCTCGATCGGAACCTCCTCAAAATCCTTTTTCTTTATTGTATCTGATTCTGTATTTGTTTCCATTTCTTCTACACCACGATTCTCATTTAAGTTTTTGTCATCTTCTGTCACATCGGATGTCTCTTCTGCCGGTTTCTGTGCGGCAGCTTCCGTCTTTTTTTTCTGCTGGGAACGTACCATTTCTTCTAAAGATACTCCCTCTGGCCAAAGTTCTTCGGCATCTGTATCCCTGGCAGGCTGTTCCTCTTTTTTGTTCTCTTCCTCTTCTTCCTTTCGTTCTTTTGGATCATCCGCTTCCGGCGGTGTTTCCCTTTCCGGCGTCTGTGGCGGTGTTTCCGTCGTTTCCTCCACAATATCCGCCTTCTCTGCCAGTACCGCATCCAGTTTTGGCAATACTCCTGTCAGGCGGTCCATAATATCGCCTGCCTCCTGCAGTGCACGCGCTTTGGCAGATTCAAGCTTCCGCTTTCTGGCATCTTCTAATGCAGCTTCCGCAGCCTTGCGCATTTTCTCCCACTCACTCAGCACTTCCTCGATTGTCATCTGGCCTGTGATCTGATGCTCAATCATATTTTTCTCATTTGTCATCATGCTCATCTGACCATCGGAGTCTTCTCCCAACAACTCTTTGAAATTTGTCCTGAGGGAACCATCAATTTCCTCATCTGTCTCAATGTGCCGTGTATTCTGTTCCGGCTGTGCCTCAGGCTTTTCTTCCTCCATCTGCATTTTCAGATAAGGGACATCTTCCACCATACGATTGATATTGTCCAGCGTATCCGTGACCGTCTCTTTTTCGGTTGCATCCATGATCTGCTGCATACCCTTTGCAATTTCCGCCTGAAGATTGACGGTATTAAACCGTTCTGTGTTTACTTCTACTTTTGGAATTGCGACCGGATCATGCACAATCTCCCCGGCACGCGCCATCTCATCCACATCAATGTGTGTCAAACCTGCTCTGTCATCTTTTGCCTGACAAAACGACCGATACTTTTCTTCCTGTGTTTTTGTCAATGGCTGATACAGCATTTTCAGTTCCAATGCACGCTCTACATATGGCCCGTCTCCAAACCAGAGAACCAGCTCATCACATGCATCAATACACTTCTCACTCATCCCTGCTTTGTGATACAGATAAGCAAGCTCATATGCCCACTCTTCCGTATATTCCTGCTCCTTGAGTTCTTCAAGAATCGGTATCAGTTCTTCATAAGAAGCCCCCTGTGCCTTCTGTATATCATAGCGAAGTACATATTTAAGGGTGTCATGAGGCGCAATCTCCACAAACTCATCGTAATAATCCTGTGCCGCCTGAAAATCTTTCATCTTGACCGCCACTTCCGCAAGACGGTAAATAATCATTCTTCCGATCGGCGAGCGATCATATGCCATCAGCAAAACTTCCCGGCTCTCCTCATAACGCTGTACTTTTTCGTACACTTCCCCAGCTTTTACCAGACCATTTACATTTTTGACCTTATTCCAATTGATGGTATCTGCAATATCTGCTGCCTCATCGTATTTCTCTTCCGCATAGCGGGATTTCATCTGATCAAGCTTCAGATTATATTCGTATTTGTCCAATTGTTATCTCCTTAAAGTATCCCCAAACAGGTCTATCTGTCTATTTTCAAGTATACCATAGGCGGCAATTAGTGTCAAAAAATAATCCGAAAAAAAGAGCTGCACACAAACGCGTACAGCCCTTGAAATTACTGGTTTTTCTTTGTTTCGTCTTTCTTTCCGGAATCTTTTAAAGTTCTCTTTTTCTTTTGTTTTTCCCCGTAATATATGATCGCACCGGTTGCCTCATTCACACCGGCCGCCTCCACATATGCCTCCGTTACGGTTGTAAGATTTTTCTTTCGTATGCTGTGGTTTACCAGTCTGCGGATGATATAGTAAATCATTGCAAACACCGGAACTCCAAGCAGCATTCCCAGGAATCCAAACAGTCCGCCTCCGATCAGAATCGAAAACATTACCCAGAACGCGGATAATCCGGTGGAATTACCTAAAATCTTCGGTCCGATAATATTTCCATCCACCTGCTGCAGAATAATGATAAATATCAACAGATACAACGCATGCAACGGACTCTGGATCACCACCAGAAGAAGTGTCGGAACCGCACCGATAAACGGGCCAAACACCGGAATGACATTCGTCACACCAATGATAACTGCAACCAGTATCGTATCTGGGATATGCAGAATCAGACATCCAAAATAACAGATTACTCCGATGATGGCAGAATCTATAATCTTTCCAATGATGAAACCACCAAATACTTCATCTGCCTTGTGGAAAACTTCGATAATAATGTTTCCATGTTTCGGTTTAAAGATCGCATACACAATCTTTTTGCTCTGTCCCACCAGGCTCTCTTTAATGGATAAGACATAAACAACGACAATAATTCCAATGATGAAGTTTAATATGAATTTGACCATCGTGATTACACCGGAAGTAATCTGCAGCAGATATTGCTGCATCTGTGGAAGCAGATCGTTCGTTGCCCAGTTTTCCACATAATCCGTCAACTTTGTCAGCATATCACTGATGGTATCTGTCACTCCATAGGCTCCGAGTTTTCCGCTTTTCACCATACGGATCAGACTTTCTACATTGCCGGGCAGTGTTTCCACCAGCCCGGTAACACTTGATACCACCGAAGGAACAATTGCGGCAATCAAAAGCACCAGGATCACCAGAAGGAACAGGATTGCCCCGGCAATGGACAATCCACGTGCCACTTTAGCCGCTGATTTTTCCGATTTCATTTTCTTTTTCAGAAACGGCAGCCAGCGCCGCTCCTGAAATTTCATGACCGGATTGAGCAGATAGGCAAGTCCCAGTCCAATGATAATCGGCTGCAATGCACCTGTAATCAGATGCCAGGTATCTGCAACCCCCTTGTACCGGAGCACCAGGAAGAAAAATACGGTACAGCAGGCAAAGGTGAGAAATACCATCAATCCGATTTTAATCAGAAGAACTGTCTGACGCATGCCATCCTCACTCTGTTTGATCTGTTCCATCTGTTTTTGTTTTTCCACGTCTGTCATACAAGATCTCCTATCCGCGGTAATAATTGATCAAACAGCCTTTGAGAATAATATCTTTCTCATCCGGTGTCAGTTCTCCCATACGCAGGGTAAATGGCTTTAAAGCACCATCCTTTACCACATATGCCTCAAATTCTGTTTTTCCGTCTGCGATCGCCTCACGGATCTTTGGAACAAACAGGTAATCCAGATTGTGGAACGGAAGCTCTCCCTGATCAATAACAAACGGGATCATACCCCAGTTAATCAGGTTGGAACGATATCTCTTGGTCGCATATTCATTTGCAATGTTTGCCCATCCGCCAAGTACCTTCTGGCAGGAAGCCGCCTGCTCACGCGCAGAACCGTCTCCCGGTTTTACTGCAAAAATCGTACTTCCGAAACCAACGTTTGAGCGGTTGACATCGGAGAACGTTGCACGGATGGTATCCATAACCGGATGAATCTCCGGAAGTGCATCCCCCGGACAGGTATCTGCCTCGACAGCCTTCTGTGCCTTCTGTACTTCCTTGGCACGTCCAACATATTCCGGATCCTTTCTGGAAAGTGCAAACTCTGCCAGTCCCAGTGGGTTGGAACGGAAAGAGGATGTCTCTCCGGAAGGAATCAGCTCGTCCGTTGTGGTCACCGGATCGTGAATCTCGGAAACAACTTTCAGTACAAGATTCTCCGGAAGCGGGCTCATAGCCGGCCAGTCCTTGATATTTGGTCCAAACTGGATCTCTACGTCCGGATCTGCCACACCCTTGCTGTCAAATACACGGTTTTCATAAATGGTCTTATCAAAGAAGTATTTCGGCTTGCTGTAGTTTACATCAATATCGGTAGCTGCGGTAAGGAATCCCTTATTTGCAGCGGTTGCAGCGATAGAACGCGCATCCATCAGTGCTACGGAAGCAACCTGTCCGTTCTGTACCTTAGATCCCTCACGATTCGGGAAGTTACGTGTAGAATGACGGATAGAAAATGCATTATTTGCAGGTGTATCTCCGGCACCAAAGCACGGTCCGCAGAATGCAGTCTTGACAATGGCACCTGTCTCTAACAGATTGGCAACAGCACCGTTCTTAACAAGTTCCATATAAATCGGAGTAGACGCCGGGTATACACTCAACGTAAACTCGTCCGCTCCAATGGAAGAACCCTTTAAGATATCTGCTGCATCGCAGATATTTTCAAATCCACCACCGGCACATCCGGCAATGATACCCTGATCTACATACAGTCTTCCGTTCTTTACTTTGCTCTTTAAGTCAAGATCTACTTTTCCATCAAAACTTACCTGTGCACGCTTCTCGCAGTCATCGAGAATATCCATCAGGTTTGCATTTAATTCCTCGATCGTGTATGTATTGCTTGGATGGAACGGCATCGCGATCATTGGCTTAATCTCGCTTAAATCAAGTTCGATAAAACTGTCATAGTATGCAACTTCTCCCGGATTCAGTTCCTCGAAATCTCCGGTTCTTCCGTGGATCTCATAGAATTCCTTCACCTGGTCATCGGTTCTCCAGATAGAGGACAGACAGGTGGTCTCTGTTGTCATAACATCGACACCGATACGGTAATCAACACTCAGATTGGACACGCCCGGTCCGACAAACTCCATCACTTTATTCTTTACAAATCCGTTGGCAAATACTTCACCGATAATGGCAAGTGCGATATCCTGCGGACCGACACCCTTCTGCGGGGTACCTGTCAGGTAAATGCCGACAACTCCCGGCATATCAATATCGTAAGTCTTATTCAAAAGCTGCTTTACAAGCTCCGGACCACCTTCTCCAATTGCCATGGTTCCCAGTGCTCCGTAACGGGTATGGGAGTCTGATCCAAGGATCATCTTTCCGCCGCCTGCAAGCATTTCTCTTGCAAACTGGTGAATAACTGCCTGATGAGGAGGAACATAGATTCCGCCGTATTTCTTTGCACATGTCAGACCAAACATGTGGTCATCTTCGTTGATGGTTCCACCGACTGCACACAGACTATTGTGACAGTTGGTGAGTACATAAGGAATCGGGAACTTCTCAAGACCTGATGCTCTGGCGGTCTGAATGATGCCGACAAATGTAATATCATGGGAAGTCAGCTTATCAAATTTGATCTGCAGTTTTTCCATGTTGCCGGATGTATTGTGACTCTTTAAAATTCCATATGCAATGGTTTGTTTCTTTGCATCTTCCGGTGTAACAGTCTTTCCTGTCTTCGCATTGACAGCAGATGCCGCTTCCGGTGAATTAATGACAACATCCCTGCCGTTGACCAGGTATGCGCCGTTCTCATATAACTTCATAGTTTCCTCCTTGTTTTCGAAATCATAGTTAATGATAATTATATAATAAAATGTATTTTTATGCAACGACTGCAAACGTAATGGATGCCGTAAACAGATCGCCATCTACCAGGATTGCAAACTCACCGCCCATCAGCTGTGTAAGATTCTTTACAATGGACAGTCCAAGACCGCTTCCCTCTGTCGTGCGGGATTCCTCTCCCCTCACAAAACGCTCCGTCAGGTCTTTCCTCGCCGCTCCCTGTTCCGGCAGCGGATTTTTCGAAATATTTTTGATACGGAAAACCGCATTGTTCTCCTCTACTTCCAGATCTACATAAACCCGGGTATTTTCGAGTGCATATTTTGCCGCATTGGTATACAGATTTTCAATTGCACGGTAGAGCTGCCGTCCGTCTGCCCGGATCATCACCGAATTGTGTGGCAGTTTCGTCACAATGGTCAGCCCCCGTGCCTCAAAACGTTCATTGAACTCACCACCCGTCTGGTACAGCAGTTCTACCAGATCGATGGTCTGCATATCCAGCTGGATATTTCCGGAACTGATCTTTGATGCTTCGACCAGATCCTCCGTCAGCTGTTTCAGCCGCTGGGATTTTTCATCCAGAACCCGGATATAATTACGTGCATTTTCGTTTTCCAGGTTTTCACGTTTGAGCAGATCCACATAATTGACAATGGAAGTAAGCGGTGTTTTGATATCATGGGAAACATTCGTGATCAGGTCTGCCTTCATCCGTTCATTCCGGATCCGCTCCTGAATGGCTTCGCTCAGCCCTGCACGGATATTATTCACAGAAGCTGCAATGCCTCTTTCCTGTCCGTGAAACTGCTCCACATCCAGTGTCGTATCCAGTGCCCCTGCCGCAATTTTTTCAATTGCATGCTGGATCTCATATCTTTCGCGCGCCTTACGCGTACACAGTCTGGGATTCTGTCCGGAGATAAACACCCGTCTAAGGAAGCTTCCTGCCTGATAGATCAGACTGTGTGTCAGAAGGGTATTGTTTTTGACCCGCCGGACAATGCTCATATAAAACAGCAGGAATACAACATCGACCAGATACCCGACTGTTCCGACCGCTACCATCAGTCCGGACAGTTCAAACTGGATGTCATGGAGATTTCTCCCCAAAAAAAGCACAAGATAAATGAATGCCACAAAAAGCACCATCTGGATATCCGTATAAATTTTATCGATCCAGGTCAGGTAAATGGTTGCATCCTCCTCCGACCGGCGCCCTGCAACACCTGTCAGATAGGCAAGAAATACAAAGCTTCCGACCATGCCGATCACCATAAACAGGCTGAGAATACCCAGCCCTCCGATATGTCTGCGCAGATTGTATCCGATCCCATAGATTCCGCAAAGCATCATAATCAGGAACATCTGATGCATGACAATGGCTGCGCCCTTTTTTCCGCTGGAGAATTCTTTCATAGACAGCTACGCCCCCGCTTCGATTTTATAGCCGACACCCCAGACCACTTTCAGATACCGCGGTTCTTTCGGATTGATTTCGATTTTTTCCCGGATATGCCGGATGTGGACAGCAACTGTATTGTCTGCGCCAATTGCTTCTTCATTCCAGATTTCCTCATAAATCTGACTGATGGAAAATACTTTTCCTTTATTTTTCATTAAAAGCAGAAGAATGTTGTATTCGATCGGAGTCAGTTTGACCTCTTCCCCATCTACCGTAACTTTTTTTAATTCATCGTTAATAACCAGGCCGCCGGCTTCATAAACGGCATCCCCGGAAGGGGTGCTCGAAAGTGTGGTATAACGCCGCAGCTGTGACTTCACACGGGCAACCAGTTCCAGCGGATTAAACGGCTTGGTCACATAATCGTCCGCCCCCACGTTCAGCCCCAGGATCTTATCCGCATCTTCTGTCTTGGCAGACAGGATGATAATGGGAATGCTGCTTGTTTTACGTGCCTGGAATGTCGCACGGATTCCATCCAGTTTCGGCATCATCACGTCGATCACCATCAGATCAATTTTCTTTGTGCGAAGCATCTCCAGAGCCTGTTCCCCGTCATATGCTTTTACTACCTGGTATCCTTCCTGAATCAGGTAAATCTCAATTGCGTCTACAATTTCCTTGTCATCATCACACACCAGAATCGTCATGCGGATGTCCTCCTATCAGGTTCTTGATCTTGTTCTGAAAGCCGGCGGATTTTTCTTTTTCTTCTGCCGCTTCCTGTTCTTCCTGTTCATCTTTCCACTTAAAATAATCAGCATCCAGATTCACACGCAGTTGTTCTTCCAGCTGCTTTAACTCTTCATCGTCATCTTCTACCGTAACCGGTGCCGGAATCTCCGGCTTCGGTGACAGCTTCTTTGGTTTTTTCACCGGCTTTTCTACCGGTTCTTCCGCAAGGTCTTCTACCGGTTCTTCCGGTACGGAAAGTCCCAGCTTATCCAGATATTCCTGGTTAATCTTAATATCGGTCTGCCGGTTTGCGTAAATTGCTTTTTCTTCACGCTTCTCCTGCTCGTACTCCGGTCTTCCTTCCATCTTTTCCTTCTCAATCTCGCGGTTCCGTTCCTCGATGATCTTTAAGTACTTTTCGGTATCAACCAGATCCTGCAGCTGTCCTTTGAGTTCGGATTTGTTGGTTCTTAATTCCTGTTCTTCTTTTTCCATCTGTTCTTTAATTTCCTGATAGATGGCACCGACCTTTTTGTCCGCCTCCTGCATAATATCCTGCATACGGTTTAACGTTTCATCCATATACATGACAGATGCCGCATAAATGTCCTCTGCCTTACGGCTTGCATCCCAGATGATCTGATCTCCCTTTTTATGGAAATCGCGCTCTGCCTTGTCACGGCTTCGTATGGTCAGTTCGTATTCATCCATAATCTGATAAATACATGTATTGAGTTCTGCCAGCAGATCAATCACCTGCTGCTTATCTATGATAACTTTACTCGGCTCTTTCGGATACGGCTCACTCTTCGACAGCAAAACGTGAAGACTGCGCAGTACCTTTTCCGTATTGTCCTGTGCTCCCATGTGTCCTGATTCCTTCCATAATAGATAATTCCGTACTTTCTATTATAATCAATCCCCCTATAATACGCAATATTTTAGATTCTTAGGTTTTTCTAAATTTTATTACACAAAACTTTATTTTTTACAGACACAAGGTTATAATGATTTTTTGAAAATGAACCTGGTTAATAAAGGATATATACTATGAATATCGTCAAAACTTACGGAAATTATATTAAAAAATATGCCGGCACCCACCCGGCAGTTTCCCGCAAAATGATTGACATCGGATTACATCTCGAACAGTTCCGGACTGAACATTTTGCAGAAAAAACAATGCCGAAAGCATATCAGAAGTTGAATACGCTCGGCGTAAAAAATACGCTTCATGCGCTGGAATACCCAGAATCCACGGTCTGGTGCAATCTGTTTGCACCCGTGGAAATTTTCCAGTGCTTCGGACTCAGTGCGCTTTCCATGGAATGTCTTTCCTCGTTTCTCTCAGGATTTACGTGTGAAGACTATTTTATCGACCGCGCAGAAAGCCGGGGAATTGCCTCCACGCTCTGTTCCTATCACAAAGATTTTATCGGTGCCGTAGACTCCGGAATTATTTCACCTGCCAGACTCGGTGTGACAACTTCCATGATTTGTGACGGCAATATTAACACATTCCGCTATGTCAGCCGGCACACGGATCTTGACACTTATGTGATCGATGTGCCGGACAGCTGTTCTCCGGAAGCCGTGGAATATGTGACCATGCAGCTGAAAGAACTGATTCAGAAACTGGAAGCAATGACCGGAAAACGTCTGTCCATGGATGACCTGTCGGAAACACTTGCCCGCGAAAACCAGTCGAAAGCTTATTACAAAGAGTTTTTAAAACTGCAGGCAGAGCGCTATTATCCATCGACACTGACTCTGCAGATGTACATGCTTTTTGCCACCCACTTAAACATCGGAACACTGGAAACCCTTGATCTGTTCCGCAGTTTTGCCGAGGATATCAAACAATATCCGAAATATGACGGCACCCGGATTGTGTGGGTACATCTGCTTCCTTTTTATCAGGAAACACTCAAACACTATTTTAACCTGAACAGAGATTACCAGATCCAGTGTACCGAAATGAACCTGGATTACATGGACGAACTGGATACCACCCACCCACTGGAAGCACTTGCCACTAAAATGCTAAACAATCTCTATAACGGTCCATACGAAAAAAAAGCAAATATGGTCGTAAAACTGGCAAAAGAAATGCATGCCGATGGCGTAATTAACTTCTGCCACTGGGGCTGTAAGCAATCTGCCGGCGGAGTATTCCAGCTGCGCGAAGCGCTCAAGGCGGCGGATATTCCACTGCTCGTTCTGGATGGCGATGCCATGGACCGCCGGAACAGCCATGACGGACAGATCAAAACCCGTCTGGAAGCTTTTCTGGAAATTCTGGATAAAGAGAGGAATTCATCATGTTAGGTTATGTATGTAAATATACCCCCATGGAATTATTTGAAGCCATGGACACGGAAATCACACGTCTGGAACCATCCGTTACAGATTTTAACCACGCGGACACCCTGATGCACGCCAACATCTGTTCCTATACCAAGGCCGTGCTGGAAGATGTGATGGAACATGACTATGAGGGTGTCATTCTGACTACCTGCTGCGACAGCATCCGGCGTCTGTATGACACATTAAAAAGCCAGTTCCCGGATAAATTTTTCTTTTTACTGGATATTCCCCGCAAATTTAATGATTTTGCAGTGACGCTCTATGAGCGCCAGCTAAAACAAATGCTCACCGAGTACGAGGCTTTCTCCGGAAAAACATTGGATCTGAAACGTTTCGTTTCCATGATGCAGAACAAAGCAGCTCTGAAAAAACAGGAAAACACCCGCATGTCTGCCAGCGCAGTGTCCGAAAAAGGAAACGGACAGAAACTCAATATCGGAATCATGGGTGCCCGATGCAACAATGAAATCTGTCAGTTGCTTGTCGACCGCGGTGCCAATCTGCTGTTTGATTTAACATGCACCGGACTTGCACGTGATTTTTCCATTACAGAGGATCAGGTCCTGCATTCTTATGCTGCCGCGCTGCTAAACCAGATTCCATGCATGCGCATGTTAAAAGCAGCGAACCGTGAACATTTTCTTGACGGTTTTACCGACCGCCTGGATGGAATTATATATCATACCATCAAATTCTGTGACTCTTATTCTTACGAGTATGCGGATTTCCGCCAGCGGCTGGATCTGCCGATTCTGCTGGTAGAAACCGATTCCACCAGACAATGTGCCGGACAGGTCCGGACCCGTGTGGAAGCCTTTATGGAAGAATTGAAAGTGAAAAAAGGATTGTCCCTGACCGGGGAAAAACAAATGATAAAAAGAAAGGGTGATACTGTGTATACATTAGGAATTGACAGCGGCTCTACCTCTACAAACGCCGTAATCTTAGACGAAAACAGACAGATCAAAGCATTTTCAGTTGTCCGCACCGGAGCCAAATCTTCCCAGAGTGCAGATGCCGCACTGGCAGACGTTCTGAAAAAGGCCGGACTTGACCGGGAAGATATTTCCCTGATTGTATCCACGGGTTATGGTCGTGTCAGCATTCCATTTGCGGACAAAAATGTAACCGAAATCAGCTGCCACGGAAAAGGTGCGCATCTTCTCTTCCCGGACGTTCACACGATCCTCGATATCGGCGGTCAGGATAGCAAAGCCATCCGGCTGAATGACAATGGAGAAGTTGCCGATTTTGTCATGAATGATAAATGTGCCGCCGGAACCGGCCGCTTTCTGGAAATGATGGCGCGCTCCCTGGAAATCAGTATCGACGAACTTGGCCCGGTATCCCTGCAGTCCAAAGAAAATATTGAAATCAGCAGCATGTGCAGTGTTTTTGCTGAATCGGAAGTTATCTCCCTGATCGCACAGAACAAAGAGATTGCTGATATTGCACATGGAATTCACAAGGCAATTGCCGGGAAAGCAATGTCCCTCCTGAAACGTGTCGGTCTGAATCCGGGATATATGATGACTGGCGGTGTTGCCAAGAATCCGGGTGTCGTCGCCGTGCTGGAGGAGCAGCTTGGAGAAAAACTACATATCTATGAGGAACCAGAGATTGTCGGTGCACTGGGTGCGGCATTGTATGGGCTTGAGGAGATCCTATAAACCAGAAAATAATTTTACAACAATCGTGATACGATTTATTTTCCAATCGTATCGCAATTGTTGTTTTTCTGTTACTGTTATAAATCATTTGACTTCTGTCCGAAAATACGATATTCTGTTTTTATTGGGTTTATAAAATTATATACCACAATTACTTATGCGATACATCGCCATTGTACCGCAATCACCACTCATGGAGAGCATTTCGCTCATAAATTTCCATTAGAACCACAATTTCATAGAACTGGTCATAACAGCTCTGTTTTTTATACTTTCTATATTGTAAAAGCAGATGCTTATGATATATACTAAAGGAAAGGTAGGACGCTACATGGGGAACACTGACATTTTGACAACTTCGTTGCCAGATGCCGACGCAGAAAACACAACAGAACACAGCACGATTTTCGACGATGTATTCCGAACCATTGCGCAAAAAATGCCGCAGCTTCTCATTCCGCTGATCAACGAAGTTTTCCATACTTCTTACAGCGAAGAGGAACAGTTTGAACAATTGCGAAACGAACATTACGAAAAGTACGGAACCGTGATCACGGACTCCATTATCCGGATTGGTGGACATATATACCATCTGGAATGCCAGTCCTCTAAGGACAGGACAATGGTTATCCGGATGTTCGAGTACGACATTTCGATTGCACTTGAGCATGCTTCTTTGGGGGAACATGCAATTTGGGAGATTGCGTTTCCTCAATCGTGCGTGCTTTACATCCGCAATCACCGTTCGCTTCCGGATTATCATGAGGCAATCGTAACGTTTGCAGATGGTCAGAAAGTACGTTACCGCGTTCCGGTTTTGCAGGCGAAAAGATACACGGTGGATCGGATTTTTGAAAAACGACTGCTGATTCTGCTTCCGTATCATATCTTACGATATGAGCATTTTTTGAAACATAATGGAACAAATTCAAAAAAAATGAAGCATCTGCTGGACGATTTCCGGGAGATCAACCGAAGGTTAGAGGACGCGTCCGAAAAAGAACAAAAGTCACATCTTTATATGGATATGATTGTTTTAATTGAGAAAATCGCAGATTATATTATCCCACAGGATAATGCTATCAGGAAAGGATTGGGTGAGATTATGGGTGGTAAAATTTTGAAGTTACGGTCTGAAGAATTGCTGGAACAGGGCGAAGCCAAGGGTAGAATTGATGCAATTCAAAATATGATCAAATATAACGTTCCAAAAGAAAAAATTTTACTGGATTACACTTCAGATGAATATGAAGAGGCATTAAATTCTATGCCAGTAAAAGTATAAACACACACCAAAAGGGATTCCAAGGAATCCCTTTTGATATGTAATGGCCATATTTACTTTTACTGTAACAGAGAAAGTACACCCTGGTTAGACTGATTAGCCTGTGCAAGCATAGACTGTCCAGCCTGTGCAAGAATGTTGTTCTTGCTGTAGTTTA
>Ga0256405_10004268_pt1 | contig 27185 bp, 25 predicted proteins | sample RumenRJG_02DNA_FD_189096 | JGI IMG/M metagenome (GOLD analysis project Ga0256405, IMG submission 189096) | Bovine rumen microbial communities from Lethbridge, Alberta, Canada - RJG_02 | ecosystem: Host-associated > Mammals > Digestive system > Stomach > Rumen | place: Canada: Alberta... | reverse complement strand
TATGTCACGAAAGTATGCGGAGTCGGTGACAATGCTGCGGAGGAATTTCCGATAGTGCTCGTATCCCCGGAGCTGGGACCTGCGGAAGGCGGCGCCGGTGATTATCACAGGGTCCAGTGCGACGCTGTCCCCGAGCATGTACATGTCAGGTGTCAGCCTTATCTGCCATTTCCCGTCCTGCATGCTTTCCGGCACTGTCACCTGGAAACGCAGGTCAACCTTTCCCCGCCTTTCGGCCACATTGCGGAACCTTGCCGTAATCACCGCGGCATCGATGACATCCGTGGCCACCATTTCGCCGTCCTGGTCCCTGACCGCCTTCATGATCAACACTTCCCGGCCGTCCGGATCTTCCACCTTCAGTGTGTCCCTTTTCAGGCCTGTGGTATCCAGTTCCGGAAGCAGGTCTTCCCGGGGAAGGAAGATCGCGGCGGAAGCGGATGATTTGCGCAGGGCCTCAGCCTTCCGGGAACTCCCGCAGCCAGTCACGGCCAGTGCCAGTGCCGTTATGATGAGGAATCTTTTCACGTCCAAAGGGGAATGTCATCGGTTTGACTGCATCTGGGGTGTTTCGTCGAGGATGGTGACCTTGTCGGCCAGAACCTCGTAGGAAGTCTTTTCCGTCCCGTCGGGAGCCTGGTATCTTTGGATACGGTACCTTCCGGTGACGTAGACGCCGGACCCCTTCCCGATAATGGTAACGTCGGGAATGTTCTTCCCCTCCCACGCCTGGATATTGTGCCAGGTCGTCTCTATGACAGGTTCTCCACCTTTCCCTTTATAAATGTAATCTGTCGCCAGCGAAAACCTTGCGACCCTTTTGTCTCCTACCGTACGTACGTTTGAACTGCCTACGATGCCTCGCAGTTCGATTCGATTCAATTGTTCCATCGTGATAGTTTTTACAGTTTGAAATTCAGGTGCGGATCCCTCCGGACAGAAGTGGCCGGGACCCGAATGCAAAGTAAGCGTGTTTCAGGGCAGCCCGCTACGGCAGCAGGCGAATGAACTGGTCTTTTTTAGCCTTTTTTCCGGAATCAGGACTTTTCTTTCGATATTCCGGACCCCCGGAAAGGATCGGAAGATGAATCTTTTCATGGAAAATAGATTGCCAGATTATAGGAAAGACGAATTTTTGAAAATACCCCCGGATCTTTTTTATACATCTTTTGAAAAGGGATTAAAATGGCGAAATTGGCCAGGAAAAACTGACTATGGAAACGAATGGTATCAAAACCGGTTACTGCCCGGGGGAGCATCGCTGCATGGAATGCGGGGAACCCTTGGGAGAGTATGGGAGGAGCGACAGGAAATTCTGCAGCCCCCATTGCAAGGATGGCTACAACAACAGGAAGAGGCATTACCTCAGGGGGGTGAGGATGAGGGTGGAGACGGCTTTGTCCAGGAATCATTCAATCCTGGAAAGGCTGCTGGAAGAGGGACGGACCTCAGCCCAGCTGGCAGACCTGGTCCAGATGGGGTTCAAAACCGACTACGTCTCTTCGTTCCGTAAGGCCGGAGGAAGAGACGTAGTGTGGTGCTATGATATCAAATATGTGCTTACCCCTACGAAGGTTATGCGGATTGAGCGTCTGTCTTCGGTTCTTTGAAAAGGAAAGCGAAAGCGATTGCCACCACGAGGGCGTAGCCGGCGAAAATGAACCAGGCTTTAGGCCAGCTGGGCGCGGCTGAGTTGTAGACTACGGCGTTCACCACCTTTCCTGCGGCCCAGGTCCCGATAGAGGCGCCGAGTCCGTTGGTCATCAGCATGAAGAGCCCCTGTGCGCTGGACTGGATGTCATTTGACGTGTTCTTGTTGACATACAGGGCTCCGGAGATGTTGAAGAAATCGAAGGCCATGCCGTACACGATGCAGCTGAGGACGAACATCCATACTCCGCTGCCCGGATTGCCGGCTCCGAAGAGGCCGAAACGGAGTACCCAGGCGAACATTGAGATGAGCATCACTCCCTTGATGCCGAATTTCTTCATGAAGAATGGAATGAGCAGGATGCACAGGGTCTCTGACATCTGGCTGATGGAGATGAGCGCGTTGGCGTTCCTTGCCCCCCAGGTGTCCGCAAAGGCGGGTATGTCCTTGAAGGATGTTATGAATGTATTGGCGTAGCCGTTTGTTATCTGGAGGGCGGCGCCAAGGAGCATCGCAAAGATGAAGAATATGGCGAAGTGCCTCTTGCCGAAGAGTTTGAATGCCCTGAGGCCGAGAGAATCGGCAAGTGATGAAGTCTGGCCTTTGGGCTTGCAGGGACAGTTGGGGAGGGAGAGGGAGTATATGGAAAGGATGAGCCCGAGGATGCCTGAGACGTAGAACTGCCAGTAGCTGTGCTGGAACTGGAGGGCGGGGTTGGAGGGATCCCGCATGAAGTTGACGAACAGCATCGAACAGATGAATCCTACAGTGCCGAATACCCTGATGGGAGGGAAGTCCTTCACTGGATCCTTGCCGAGGTTCTCAAGGGCGAAGAATGCTACCGAGTTCGAGATTGCTATGGTGGGCATGTAGAAGGCCACGCTGGTGGTGTAGATTGCGTAGAATGTCCAGAAGTTGAACTGCGGAGTGCCTATGAACTTGAAGGCATAGAATCCGAAGAGGAGCATGAAGGCCCCGGCGACTGCGTGGCAGATCGATAGGACTTTCTGCGCGGGAATCCATTTATCCGCAATTATGCCGACAAGGGCAGGCATGAAGATAGACACGAAACCCTGGGTGGCGAAGAAAAGCCAGATCTTCGGACCGAGGCCGGAAGCCCCGAGATAGCCTCCCATGGAGGTAAGGTATGCCCCCCAGACTGCGAACTGCAGGAAATTCATAATTATCAGCCTGAGGCTGATTGCGTTATTCTTCATATGCGGGTATTTTGTTTCTACTATTCGCAAATTTAATCAGAATTCGCAGAAAAATCATTATCTTTGTTAAACTTTAGGGATGAAATTCTTACTGGAAAAGACAGATGCCGCTTCTGATGCGCGGTGCGGGACCATCACCACCGACCACGGGGTGATCCAGACCCCTATCTTCATGCCCGTGGGAACCATCGGTTCTGTTAAAGGCGTATATCATAGGGACTTGTGTGATGATGTCCATGCGCAGATCATCCTGGGTAACACTTATCACCTCTACCTCCGTCCCGGACTGGACACTCTCCGAAAGGCGGGAGGGCTCCATCGTTTCGAGGGCTGGGACAGGCCTATCCTTACGGACAGCGGGGGGTTCCAGGTCTTTTCCTTGAGTCCCATCCGCAAACTGACTCCCGAAGGATGCACGTTCTCCTCCCATATAGACGGTTCGAAGCATACGTTTACCCCTGAAAACAATGTCGATACCCAGAGGGTGATAGGCGCCGATATCATGATGGCCCTTGATGAGTGCTGTCCGGGTGACGCGGATTTCAGGTATGCGGAGAAATCCCTCCGCCTCACACAGGAATGGCTGGAGCGTTTTTCAGCCAGATTCGCCTCTACGGAGCCCCTGTACGGTTATTCCCAGACGATGTTCCCCATCATCCAGGGGTGCGTTTATCCCGAACTGAGGAAGAGGGCCGTCGAACATGCGCTCGGCCTCGGCTGCGATTTCCACGGCGGGTATGCGATCGGCGGCCTGGCTGTCGGGGAGCCGGTGGAGAAGATGTATGAGATGCTGGAGCTTGTCTGCCCCCTTCTGCCACAGGGAAAGCCCAGGTACCTGATGGGAGTCGGAACTCCGGTGAACATCCTGGAGGGAATCGCCAGGGGGGTGGATATGTTCGACTGCGTCATGCCGACCAGGAACGGCCGCAACGGGATGCTGTTCACATGGAAGGGTATCATGAACATGAGGAATGAGAAATGGAAGGACGATTTCTCTCCTATCGATCCCGAAGGGACTTCCTTCGTGGACCGGAAGTACACAAGGGCCTACCTGAGGCATCTCTTTATCGCAGGGGAGATGTTTGCCGCCATGGTTGCCAGCGAGCACAACCTGGCTTTCTATCTGGACCTGGTGCGCCAGGCCAGGGCGCATATCCTTGAAGGGGATTTCGCCAGGTGGAAAGACAGTGTCGTGCCGATGTTAAGTAACAGACTGTAAGATTGCCATGCTTCACGTTAAGCTGCTCGACAAGTACATATTCAAGAAATTCATCCTGACCTTCTTCATGGCCATCATCCTGATAGTCGGGATCGTCATAATCTTTGACATCAGCGAGAAAATCGATGATTTCGTGGCTAAGGAAGCCCCGCTTCATGCCATCATTTTTGATTATTACGTGAACTTCGTGCCCTATTTCATGAATATGTTCAGCCCCCTGTTCGTATTCATTTCGGTCATTTTCTTCACGTCCATTATGGCTTCCAATTCGGAGATAATAGCCATCCTTTCCTGCGGGGTCAGCTATAAGAGGATGCTCATGCCGTATATGGCCGCTGCTGCGATCATCGCTTTGTTCTCGATGGGATTGAGCCTGTATATCATCCCCAACGGCAACGTGAAGAGGGTCGCCTTCGAGGCCAGATACACCAAAGCGAACCGTAATGCCCTGTCGGTGAAAAATGTACATTACCAGCTGAATCCCGGACAGTTCGTCTATGTCGAGTCGTTCAGCTCCTGGAACAACACAGCTTATGGTTTCACACTTGAGGAAGTCCGGAACAACAAGCTTGTGAGCAAGCTCTCGGCAGAGTCTGCAAAATGGGACAGTACCATGGCGGGATGGAAGCTCAGAAACTGGTTCATAAGGGATTATACGGAGGGACTGGAAGACAGGGTGCGTTCCGGCGCATTCATGGACACCGTGCTGAACCTCACCGTAACGGATTTCTACAGGAACAAGAAAACGGTCGAAGCCCTTCCCATAAGGCAGCTCAACCAGCTTATCCGCACCCAGAAGAACAGGGGGGATGCCAACGTTATGTTCTCCCAGCTTGAGAAGCATCAGAGGTATTCGATGCCTTTCTCGGCCTTTATCCTCACTATCATCGGGGTCACCCTTTCGTCCAGGAAGAAGAGGGGAGGGATCGGCTGGAATATCGGAATAGGCATAGCCTTGAGTTTCACGTATATCCTGTTCATGCGTTTCAGCCAGATGTTCGTCTATACCGGGGCCATGCCGGCCGTCGTCGCCCTGTGGATTCCGAACGTCCTTTATGCCATCGTTGCCCTGATCCTATACCATTTCGCTCAAAAATAACCAAAACCCAACCAAAATGTCAGAACAAACACTATCTCCGGTCAAACGTACCGTCGTGGGCATCCAATTCATGTTCGTTGCCTTCGGTTCCACCGTTCTCGTTCCTCTTCTGGTCGGCTTCGATCCTGCAATAGCCCTTCTTGCCGCAGGTCTCGGAACCCTTCTCTTCCACCTTGTCACCGGCGGAAAGGTCCCCATCTATCTCGGCAGCAGTTTCGCATTCATCGCTCCCATCATCAAGGCTACCGAGCTCTACGGGCTTCCCGGAATGTTCTGCGGCCTGGTTTCGGTAGGTGTGGTGTACATTATCATGAGCCTGCTGGTCAAGTTCTTCGGAATCAACCTGATCAAGAAACTCTTCCCTCCGGTGGTCATAGGCCCGGTGATTATACTCATAGGTCTTACCCTGGCTGGTTCCGGTGTCAACATGGCAAGCCAGAATTGGACTCTCGCCCTCATTTCCCTGGCGGTGGCCATCGTCTGCTCCATCTGGGGCAAAGGAATGATAAAACTCATCCCGGTGGTGTTCGGCGCCCTCGCCGGATATCTTGCGGCTGTCCTTTTCTTCCGTTCCAGCATGGATTTCTCCGGTGTGGCCTCGGCTTCCTGGTTCCAGCTGCCCCATCTGAACAAGCTTTCCTTCTCCTGGCAGGCCATCCTCTTCATGGCTCCCGTGGCGATAGCTCCCATCATCGAGCACGTCGGTGACATGTATGCCATCGGGGAGATCGCCGGCAAGGATTTCATCAAGGATCCCGGCCTGCACCGCACGATGCTCGGAGACGGACTCGCATGCTGCCTTGCTGCAGTTCTCGGAGGCGCTCCCGTCACAACTTATTCTGAAGTCACCGGAGCCGTTTCCCTCACCAAGGTCACGGATCCCGCAGCCATGAGGATCGCCGCCATTTCCGCGATAGTCATTTCCCTCGTGGGAAAGGTGGGCGCTATCATACAGACAATCCCTTCAGCGGTCCTCGGCGGTATCATGCTGCTCCTGTTCGGTAGCATTGCTTCAGTGGGTATCAACAACCTGGTCAAGGCCAAGGTTGACATGACTTCCACCCGCAACCTCGTGATAGTGTCACTGATACTCACGATCGGTATCGGCGGAGCAATCGTCTCTTTCGGCAAATTCTCCCTCGCAGGCATCGGCCTCGCTTCCATCGTGGGCGTTATCCTTAACCTCATTATTCCCGCAGAGAAGCCCCTGTCAGCTGTCGAGAAGGAATAACCTTATGAAAGTCAAGATAGTGAATAAAAGCGGATGGCCCGATCCGGCATACGCCACGGAGGCGTCTGCCGGGTTGGACCTTCGCGCAAATACCGATGCTCCCATCGCCCTCGGTCCCCTTGAAAGGGCTCTCGTCCCTACCGGAATCTACATCCAGCTTCCCGTTGGTTTCGAGGCTCAGATCCGTCCCCGGAGCGGCCTTGCCACGAAGAGGGGGATTACGGTGATCAACTCTCCGGGAACCGTAGACGCCGACTACCGCGGGGAGCTTAAGGTGTCATTGGTTAACCTTTCCTCTCAGGAGCAGGTCATCGATCCGGGGGAAAGGATTGCTCAGATGGTGGTCGCCCGCCATGAAAAAGTGGAATGGGAAGATGTCGAGTCCCTGGATGAGACATCTCGCGGTGCCGGAGGCTGGGGATCCACTGGAACAAAGTAATTTAATTAAATGGATATAAAAGAATTATATGGGCATTTCCTGTCCAGTGCCGGAGTGTCTACCGACAGCCGCAGCATTCGCGGCGGGGAACTTTTCATAGGCCTTAAAGGGGAGAATTTCGATGGGGGGGACTATGCCCTCAAAGCCCTTTCGGACGGGGCTGCCCTGGCGGTGGTAGATTCATCTTCTCCGGCAGCCGCCTCCGGAGACCCGAGGATCGTGGCTGTCCCGGACACTTTGGAGACCCTTCGCCAGCTTGCCCGGTACCATAGGGAGCACAGTTTCGTGAACGGGGAGAGGCTTACTGTCATAGGACTTACCGGCACGAATGGAAAAACCACCACCAAGAACCTCATAACAAGGGTGTTGTCCAGGAAATTCCACGTGACTGCCACCGAGGGGAACCTCAACAATGACATAGGCGTTCCTCTCTCCCTTTTGAAAATCAATCCTTCCACGGAGATTGCCGTTATCGAGATGGGTGCGAGCCATCCCGGTGATATCGCCCGTCTTACAGAGGTGGCTGAGCCTGACTACGGCCTGATCACCAATGTCGGCAAGGCCCACCTTCTCGGCTTCGGCAGTTTCGAAGGGGTTAAAAAGGCCAAGGGACAGCTTTATGACTGGATACTCGGGCACGGCAAGGCCGTTTTCGTTAATGTCGATGACGAAGTCCTCAAAGGCATGGCTTCCGAAAGGGCCGGGCTGGAGACCATACCTTATGGGATAGATGAGTCCGGCGCCATAGTTCTTCCTTCCGACCCTTCGCATCCTTTCCTTCGCATGGCCGTGCCTTCAGAAGACGGGGAAAAAGATGGTGAGGAAACCCTGCTTGGCATAGAAACCCACCTTGTGGGCTCTTACAATGCTTCGAACGTCATGGCAGCCATAGCAGTGGGAAGATATTTCGGAGTGAGCCTCGAGGATGCCATAGCGGCTGTAGATGAGTTCGTTCCGGAAAACAGCCGTTCCCAGATGATGCGCTGCGGGAGCAATACCGTCATAGCTGATGCCTATAATGCCAATCCTTCCAGCATGGCTGCCGCCCTGGATAATTTCTCGCTTGTGGAGGCATCCAGGAAGGCTGTTATGCTCGGTGACATGAGAGAGCTTGGCGAAGATTCACTGAAAGAGCATGAAGCCGTGGTGAGAAGGCTCGCCGCCATTCCGTTGGACCTTGTCTGCCTGGTAGGAGAAGAATTCGGAAAGGCAACTGAAGCCGTTGGACCGGTTCAGGGAATGAAACTCTTCAAGACATCCGTCGAACTGGCAGGATGGCTTAAGGAGAATCCTCTGAACGATACCGTGGTCCTGGTCAAGGGTTCCAGGGGGATACAGATGGAAAAGGCTATCGAAGCCTTGTCACGATAATCCTTGCAAGCAGGCCGGTCAGGTATCCTGTAACCAGGCCGAAAATGGCTCCGGTCATGATATCTCCCATGTAGTGTTTCCCTACGAAGACCCTGCTCATGGAAACCAGGAAAGCCCATGTGAATATCAGTATTCCGTAACCTGTCCACTTGCGGGATCTGTCGTTCCTGAATCCGATCAGGGAGCAGATTGCGAACCCGAAAGTGTTTGCCGCATGACTGGAGAAGAAGCCGAAGAGGCTGCCTTTTTTCTCCAGAACCCGGATGCCATCCTGGATCATCTGCGTATCGTATGCAGGGCGGAGCCTGTTTACAATATGCTTTATCATGTCTGACAGGAAGTCGCATAAGGCGAATGTGATGGCCAGGGAGGCTATCACGATAAGGCCCTTCTTCCATCCGAGCCTGAGAACGAGCATGATGGCGATTGCGATGTAGAGCGGGATCCAGACGCTGTTGTCACTGAAAAACGGCCACATCTGGTCGGTGGCTGGACAATTCAGGGAATTGACGGCCAGGGTAATCTTCTGGTCGAGGCCGTGGAGGTTATGGATAAGGTCCGTCATTTCCTGGATTTCAGACAATTATCCATTCAGGGCTTTCCAGAGCAGATCCTTGAGTTCCTGAAGTCCTTTGCCTGACACGGAAGAGATGAGCTGGGCCGGAATTCCCTTTGGAAGGGTCTTGCGTATTTCCTTGATCCTCTCCTCGTCGGCAAGGTCGCATTTCGTCACAGCCAGCACCCTCTCTTTGTCGAGGAGCTGGGGATTGTATTCCTTGAGTTCGTTCAGAAGGACTTCGTAGCTGCGGGAGATGTCTTCCTCTTCGGCCGATACCATGAAAAGAAGTACGGAATTCCTTTCGATATGACGCAAGAATCTGATTCCTAGCCCTTTGCCGTCGTGGGCCCCTTCGATGATTCCGGGGATGTCAGCCATCACGAAGGAGGTGTCGTCCCTGTGGCGGACAATCCCGAGGTTAGGCTCCAGGGTGGTGAACGCGTAGTTGGCTATCTTCGGCTTTGCCGATGTGATGGTTGCCAGGAGGGTGGACTTTCCTGCGTTGGGGAAACCGACCAGGCCGACATCGGCCAGGAGTTTGAGTTCAAGGATGAACCAGCCTTCCTGTCCTTCCTCTCCAGGCTGGGCAAATCTTGGAGTCTGGTTGGTGGCACTCTTGAAATTGTCGTTGCCAAGGCCTCCGCGTCCCCCACGGCACAGGATCTTTTCCTCTCCGGGTTCAATCATTTCAAACAGGACATCTCCGCTTTCCATGTCCTTGACCACCGTGCCTACAGGTACTTCCAGGCGGATGTCCTCTCCGTTCTTGCCAGTCCTCAGGGCCGCGCCGCCGGGCTCTCCGTCCGAGGCTATCACATTCTTGCGGTATTTCAGGTGGATCAGGGTCCAGAACTGCGGATTCGCCTTGAGGATGATGTGGCCTCCGCGGCCTCCGTTGCCCCCGTCAGGCCCACCCTTCGGGACATACTTCGCCCTGTGCAGATGGGTCGAACCCGCCCCTCCGTGTCCGGAGACGCAATGGATGCGTACGTAGTCTATGAAATTGCTATCAGCCATAACCGCGGGCGGTCCTAGAACTTTTCCAGGAGCTCGAAGAGCCTGCCGCGGACGTCTTCAATGCCTCCAAGTCCTTGTACCTCGTGGTACTTGCGGGCTCCTTTGTAGAAGTTGATCAGGGGTTCCGTCTTCTCGTGATAAGTTTTGATCCTGTTGGCGATAACTTCGTCGGAGGCGTCATCGGCACGGCCTTCTATGGAGGCACGGTGCTTTATCCTTTCGAAAACGGTCTCATCGGGAATCATCAGGGCTACGAGGGCGGTTACGCTTTCACCCCTCTTTTCGAGGATGGCGTCGAGGGCCTCGGCCTGGGCGATTGTCCTGGGGAAACCGTCAAGGAGGAAGCCGTCAACTCCCTTGACAGAGTTGAACTGATTCTCGATCATGCCTTCAACTACTTCGTCCGGAACGAGGGAACCGGCGTCGATGAGGGATTTTGCCTTCAGCCCAAGCTCGGTGCCGGCAGCGATTTCCTTCCTGAGGAGGTCTCCGGTCGATATGTGGCAGAGGTTGAACTTTTCCGCGATAGATGTGGCCTGGGTGCCTTTCCCCGCTCCCGGAGGCCCAAAGAGGATGTAGTATTTCATCTTTCCTTCGTTTTTGATTTCCTTGAGTGTGTCCGGAGTGCCGTCTCCGTCAGTGTCCAGTACGTAGATGTCTTTCAGGTTCCTGCCGAGCTGGTCGTAGTCCAGGCCGAATCCCACGATGAAATCGTTGGGGATTTCCATTCCTACATAATCCAGGGTGATGTTTTTGTTATAAACCTGGGGCTTGAGGAGCATGGTGCAGATCTTTACGTCCGAAGCGCCTTCTCCGCGAAGGATGTCCACGAGGTCGACCACTGTGGCTCCGGTATCCACGATATCCTCCACCACTATGACCCTGCGGCCCTTCACGCTGGAGGTAAGGCCCATGACCTGGCGCACCTTTCCGGATGAATTCGTGCCTTCGTAGGAGGTGAGTTTCATCGATACCAGCTCGCAGCGGAATGTCAGCCTTTTCATGAGTTCCGCAGTGAACATGACCGATCCGTTGAGCACGCACAGGAGGATGGGTATGTCCGTGCATCCTGCATAGTCCTTGTTTATGCGGGCGGCCACCGCATCTATGGCTTTCTCAATCTTTGAATATGGTATGAATGGCTTGAAAGTCTTGTCAAAAAGGATGATTTTCTCTTTCATTTCCGCTGCATTTTAAGATGTAATACAAAAATACGCAAAAAATAATCTTCCCATGCATTTTTCTTTTCGTTTTTGCCGGTTCCCTTTCCTATATTGGCAGAAAGACCTGAATAGACATGAAAACTTCTGCGATAGCCTCGGTGCTGGCCGCTTTCCTGCCGCTGGCCGGCCCGGCCATGAAAGCCCAGGACAGGGCCGATTCGATTGCCGCCGTCATTGGAGCCTCCTGTCCCGAAGAACTGGAAGAATCCGAGGTTGAAAGGATGACAGCATTGATGGACAGGAAGGTAAAGATCAACACGGCTTCCCGCCGGGCTCTTGTCTCGAGTGGCCTTTTTTCTCCATATCAGGCGGCGTCCATAGTGGACTGGCGCTCCAGGAACGGAGACATCCTCTCGTTTTCCGAGCTCTCGTCCCTGGATGGTTTCGACAAGGCGGCAGCCGAGTCCCTGAAGCCCTTTGTCAGCCTGGAATCTTTCTCCCTTCCCGGCGCTTCATCGCTGGAGAGGGGCCGGCTCAGGCAGAATGTGCTGTCGAAGGGAGGTTGGAAAGACGGCTCCTGGAGCTGGGGACTGAAGTACAGGCTGTACAAGGGGGAGATGGTTGAGGCTGGAATTGCGGCGAGAAGCAACTTTTCGGACCGGTGTTTCCCTCCCGGGGCGACGTCTTTCAGCATAGCCGTCCGTCCCCGTTCCAGGCTGGCGACCGTGATAGTAGGGGACTGGAACGCCCGTTTCGGCCAGGGACTCGCCATGTGGAGCGGGTTCTCCCTTTCCGGTTTCTCTTCGTCCGGAAGTTTCTGCCGGAAACCTTCCGGAATAACCCCGGCTGTCACCTTTTCTCCTGCCGGAGCTCTCAGGGGCCTGGCCGCCGAAGTGGAGGCCAGACGTTTCCTTTTTTCCGGTGGAGTCCATTTTCCCGGCCTGAAGCCATGGGCAGATGACGGGAAGGCCCTTGACTGGACGGTTGTGGCAGTGTTCAACGCTTCATGGCTTTCCCGGTCCGGTCAGGCCGGGGTGACGTATCTTTCCGGGCGGTCGGTTTCTGCGGATTTCCACTTCTGTCCTGGTGGGGTGGATGTGTTCGGAGAAGGGGCGTATGCGCCTGGGAGCCGGTCCCTTACAGCCCTGGCCGGAGTGTCTGTCCCTGTCCCTGGCGGATTCCGCATCTCAGCCCTTGTGAGGGGTTATCCTGCCGGGTATGGGAACATATATGCCGGAGCGGCAAGGGCGGGAACGAAGGTGTCTGACGAATACGGCGCGGCACTGGGACTGTCCCGGGGAACAGCTGACCTGACATTAGATGCAAGGTGTTCCGCCAGAGGGGACAAGTCGCAACTGAAAGCCCTCCTGAAAGTCCCTCTGCTCGAGAGGGGAGGCTGGAAACTTGGTTTGAGGATAGGGGAGAGGTTCAGGGATTACGGTCTTCGCAACCGCACGGACCTGAGGGCCGACCTGATATATGGGAAGGGACCGTTCCTGGCGTCCTTCAGGGGGAATGTCCTTTTCTGCAAGGGAACCGGCGGCCTTGCTTATCTGGAATCCGGCTACAAAGGGGACCGCCTGGCCTGTTATCTGCGCGGCACCGTTTTCCGTATCGACAATTGGGATGACAGGATATATGTATATGAGAGGGATGCGCCAGGGAATTTTTCCGTACCGGCATACTATGGAAGAGGAGCGTGCCTCTCTTTGTACTGCGGACTGAAGTCGGCTCCTACGGAAGCGGGACTGAGATGGAAACTGTATCTTAGGGGGTGGTCCACACTCTATTCGAAGAGAACGGCAAAGCCCGGGAACGCCGGGCTTAAACTTCAGATGGTTATCGATTTGTAAGATGTTATTTTGAGGGGATCTTCAACTTCTGCCCAACCCTTATCCTCGATCCTGAAATGCCGTTGGCCCTCTGGATGTCTGCCACGCTCACACCGGGATACTTAGCTGCGATGGAGGTCAGGGTATCTCCGCTTTTGACGGTGTATGTGCGCTGAGCAGGAGCGGCTTGCCCGGCCGTGGACTGTGATGATGATTCCTGGGAATTGCCGGAAGCTGCCTGTCTGGCGGTCTGGGTCCTGGCCTGGGAAGATGACGACGGGCCGGAACCTCCGGAATAGATATAGAGCCTCTGGCCGACGCTGAGGTTGTTGCCGCGCAGGTTGTTCCACCTTTTGATCTGGTTGATGCTTACATGGTAGCGGGATGCTATCCTGCCAAGATAGTCTCCCTTCTTGACCCTGTATACTATCCTTCCGCCTCCGCCTCCTCCGGAATTGTTCTCGCGGATGTTCGTTATGGTGGCGGGACTGAAGAACTCCTTTTCCTTGTAGGTGTAGACGGAATCCTCATGCTCGACGAATGCCCCCGTATACTGGTAAGGGATCCTCAGTATGTTGCCTTCGCTTCCTGAGGGGATGATGTCGGCGATATACTGGGGGTTGAGGTTGTGCAAGTCGTCCATGGGCACCCCGACAAGTTCGTTCACCTGCTTGAAATGAAGCATCTTATGGATATTGAACGTGTCCACGTGCGCAGGCATTGGCACCCTGTCGGGAATCAGGCCGTACTCCTTGGCATAGGTGATGGCGTACATCGCTCCTACGAAGGCGGGCACATAGCCCCTGGTCTCGCGGGGAAGGTATTCGTAGATAGACCAGAAGTCGGTCTTTCCTCCTGCTCTCTTGATGGCTTTGTTGACATTCCCGGCTCCGCAGTTGTAGGAGGAGATGGCAAGGTTCCAGTCCCCGAAGATACTGTAAGAGTCCCTGAGGTAACGTGCTGCGGCATCGGCCGATTTAACCGGGTCAAGCCTCTCGTCGATGAAGGAATCTATCCTGAGCCCATAGAGGGCCGCCGTTCTGTACATGAACTGCCACATGCCCTTTGCACCGGCCCGGGACACCGCGACAGGATTGAGTGCGGATTCTATGATAGCCAGATATTTAAGTTCCAACGGCATGTCGTACTTCGAGAAAATCTCTTCGAAGATCGGCATGTAATACTGGCAGAGTCCCAGGATGTGGGACATCTTCGTGGGCATTTTCTCCGAGTACAGGATGATGTAGTTCCTGACGGTCTCGTTGAAGGGGAGGGTGATGAAGGAATTCATCGCAGCCAGCCTCTGGAGGTAGACCTTGTCAGGGGTGTCGGAGGTCAGGTGTATCATGTCCATGTCGAGGCCTTCCCCTTCACGGCTGTTCTTAACCTGGTTGTGCAGGTACCAAAGGGTGAGGAGGCTATCGGAGACCGCCGCGTTGTAATCCTCCGGATTGAGGCCTGCGGCGCTCCTGGTCCCGCTGATCTCATACATGTCCATGATGTCGGCGGCCAGGCTGTCGGTGAGCCTTTTGTCGTTCTGGTATTCTTCTATGTCGCTCTTGAGAGAGTCTATCTGCCGCAGGAGCTCGGCGTTCTCGTCCGCGAGCTGGCGACGGGTTTTCTTGGCGGAGGCCGAAGGTTTCTTGAATATCCCGGGATTGCGGAATTGGGCATAGGACCCGTCCGGGATCAGGAACAGAAGGAGGACAGTTAAGGCAAGGAGCGTATGTCTTTTCAATTTCATGATTCTAGAAGGTAAGTCCAAGCCGGAGGCCTAAGGCGGAACCTGAAGAGGTGTTGAAACCTCCCTGGGCATAATTGGTTTCGGGGACTATTACGGTGGGGGAAACCTTCATCGTAAGGTCGTCGTTCACTTCGAAATCCTGCATGTAGGCAAAGACGTTCGCGTCGATGATCTGAAGCAGGTAGAAACCGAAGAGCGCGACGACCGAATAATCCCTGTACCTACGGTAAGTGTTCCTGTAGTACAGGGCCGTTTCCGCCGAGATCGGTCCGGAATAATCCGAATCAGGAGTCGTGGCTTCGTTGTGGATTCTCTTGTATCTCTTGTAGTTGGTGCTGTTGAGCCTGTAATAGTGGAGGGAGCCTATTATTCCGGCCCAGTAAATGGGGATCTTCCAGTATTCGCCGTTGTAGGCCTGCCCCAGTCCGGGCATCAGTATGGAGTAGATCGTGGATTTCCCGGGATGGGGATGCAGGTCGCTGCGGTAATTGATGACACCGTCCATCAGGGTTGACCAGTACAGCAGTCCTGCTCCGGCGAAGAGCCAGGTACTCATGTCCTTTGAGTGCTTGTCCACCGTGAGGGTGGTTTCCGGGTCAAGGGCGTAGGCGGCGTCAAAAGCGTCTACGGACCTGTTGTACTTCTTCCTGTAGTGGATTCCCAGTCCGACCGTTGCTCCGAGGCCCCCGTATATGACGGGCAGTTTCCAATACTGCCGGTTATAGATCTGCTCTCCGCCTATGAAGACGGTGGAACCGGCGAACATGGTCCCGATCTTCAGCTGGTTCTTGTGTCGGAGTCCGCCGATGTACTCTTTCATGGAGAACATCTTGTCGATCGTATCCTTCCTTGCAGTAGTGTCGTTGGGATTGTTGTAGTTCTGCTGGAAGGCTTCCTCACGGAACTGCGCCCCCGCGCTCGACGCGAAGGCGGCGAGGAAAAACAATACCAGATATGTTCTCTTGAGGAAATCCATCCGTGGGCTACAGGTCGGCTTTATCCAGCGCCCTGAGGAATCCGGCGATCTCTTCGTCGGAACTGAACCTGATGGTCATGGTGCCTTTCCCGCCGGGTGACCTCCTGAGGCTGATGCTGTTGTTGAAGAATTTACCTATATGTCCCAGGACCCTGCTGTACTCGTCGGGCAGGTCCTCTTGGGCGTGACCTGGTCTGGGTGCGTCTTCGGACATCTTCCTGATCCGGTTCTCCAGCTGCCTTACTGACAGGCCTTCCTTAACCGTGACATCGCAGAGATTCTCCTGTATCTGCGGGTCTTCCACACCCAGGAGCACCTTTGCGTGACCTACGCTCAGAAGGCCTACCTTCAGGTCGTGCTGGACCTTGGCCGGAAGTTTGAGCAGACGGAGGTAATTCGTCACGGACGCCCTTTTCTTGCTGACCCGCGCAGCCATCTGTTCCTGGGTGAGACTGCACTCTTCTATGAGCCTCTGGTAACTCATGGCCACTTCGATTGGGTCGAGGTTCTCCCTCTGTATGTTCTCCACGATGGCCATCTCAAGCATCCCCTGGTCGTTGGCATCCCTGATGTATGCGGGGATCATGTCAAGCCCGGCCTTCATGCAGGCCTTGTAGCGTCGCTCGCCGCTGATGATCTGGTATCTGTTGCCGGACTTCTTCCTGACGGTGATGGGCTGGATGAGTCCGAAGGTCCTGATGGAGTCAGCCAGTTCTTCCAGGGCCTCGCTGTCGAAGGACTTGCGGGGCTGGAACGGGTTCGGCTCGATCATGTCCACCGGAATCCTGATGATGTCCGATGTGTCCTGGGGCTCCCTGGCCCCGGCTATCTCCTTGTTTACATATCCGACGGGCTTACGGAGGGAGTTGATGTCGGCATTCTCTCCCAGAAGGGCTCCAAGGCCCCTGCCCAGTCCTCTCTGCTCTTTGCTCATTGGTCGATGGGGGTTTCGTTGCGGCTCATCACCTCGCCGGCGAGGTTGAGGTAGTTGTTGGTACCGTTGCTCATCACGTCATACAGTATGATGGGCTTGCCGTGCGAGGGGGCCTCGCTAAGGCGTATGTTCCTGGTTATTATGGTATTGAAAACCATGTCCTTGAAATGCTCGCGCAGTTCGGCGAGGACCTGGGAATGGACCTTCGTCCTTCCGTCGAACATTGTGACCAGGAATCCTTCGATGGTAAGGCCGGGGTTGACTCCCTTCTGCACGATCCTGATGGTCTGCAGGAGTTTGCCCAGGCCTTCAAGGGCGAAGAATTCCGGCTGTACGGGAATAAGTACCGAATTGGCGGCGGTCAGGGCGTTGACCGTGATGAGGCCGAGTGAAGGGGAGCAGTCTATGATGATGTAGTCGTAATCGTTCCTCACCGGAGCTATTCTTTCCTTGAGGACCGATTCCCTGTTCTCCATGGGGAGCATCTCGATTTCGGCGCCGACCAGGTTGATATGGGAGGGGATGAGGTGGAGGTTGGATATCTCGGTCTGGATCAGGACGTCGTGGACATCTATCTTGCCGATCATCAGTTCGTACACGGTTCTCTTCTGGTCGTCTTCGGGAGAGAAGTTGAGACCGGAAGTGGTGTTCGCCTGCGGATCCGCATCGATGATAAGCACCTTTTTCTCAAGTACTGCCAGCGAGGCCGCGAGGTTGATTGCGGTAGTGGTTTTGCCCACCCCGCCCTTCTGATTCGCTATTGCTATGACTTTTCCCATACGGTACCGTGTGTTTCTGAATAGATGTATCTGAACTCACAAAGTTAAAAAATATTATTCATTTCCCCTCATAAATCCTGCCAAGAATCGTTGGGAACGGCTAGACCGGGTCGACATCCAGTATGATGTGCCCCGCCCAGGACTTCTCCCTGGCGAAAGACTCCGTGGCCGCCTTGAGGGCCTCTTTCCGTTTGGTAAGGTTGGCATCCTTGAGCAGGGATACGCGTATGTGCCGGATGTGTTGTCCGGCCAGGCGGTCGGGTGCCGGGGAATATGGGCCTACTACCATGACGTGGGAGGCGGTGGGCGCCGGAATCAGGGTGGCTGTGGTGCCGAGGGCTCCGGCTACCGCGACGGAGAGCTCGCGGGATAGCTTCTCGATCCGGGGGCCGTTGGAGTCCTTCATGACTATATTGATTATCCTGGAGTATGGTGGATATGAGAACATTCTCCTCTCTTCCAGCATCCTCGTCCCGAGTCCGTCGCCGGCGCCTTCAAGGAATCTGTAGACCGGATGGTCAGGCTGGGTGGTCTGTATTATGAAAAGGCCTTTAGATCCCCTTCGGCCGCATCTTCCGCGGAACTGCCCGAGAAGCTGGACGGCTCTTTCGTCGGCCCTGAAATCCTGCTGGCCCAGGAGGACGTCGGCCTGCAGCACCGCAACCAGGGTGAGTCCGCTGAAGTCGAAGCCCTTCGCAACCATCTGGGTGCCCACAAGGATATTGATGCTTCCATCGGAGAAACCGTCGATGGTCCGTTTCATATATTCGCGGTCCTGGGCGGAATCGCTGTCAAGCCTGGCCACGACTGCGTCAGGGAACAGAGCGGAAGCCTCTTCCTCAATTCTCTGGGTGCCGCTTCCAAGTGGGATGAGGGGCCCGCCGCAGTCCGGGCATGATGCGGGAAGGGGTGATGCGTGACCGCAGTAATGGCAGAGAAGCCTGTCTTCCGGAGAACCCTTGTGGAGGCTCAGGGGAATGTTGCAATGGGGGCAACGGATGATTTTTCCGCATTCGGAGCATTGGACTGCAGGCGCCCAGGACCTCCTGGAACGCAGGATCATCACTTGTTCGCCCCTGTCGAGCCTTTTCCTGATCGCGTCGATCAGTTTCCGTGAGAAACTACCCACCATTCCGTTTTTCCGCCGCTCGCTGATGGTGTCGATAACCATGATATCGGAATCCGGCGCCCCGTGGAACCTTTCCCCGAGGGTTACGAGAGAGTATTTCCCGTTCCTGCAGTTGTATAGTGACTCGAAGGACGGGGTGGCTGAACCAAGCAAGACCGAGGCCCCGTGCAGGCGGGCAAGCATCACGGCCGCATCCCTGGCATTATACCTCGGAGCGGGGGAGTCCTGCTTGTAGGATGTGTCCTGCTCCTCATCGACTATAATCAGGGAGAGATTGTCATGGGGGAGGAAAATGGAGGACCTCGTCCCGAGGAGGATATACCTGCTGCTGCGGATGAATCCTGCAACTTCCCGTTTTGCCGTCGGGCTCACTCCGGAATGGAAGACCCTCAGATACGGACCGAATATGCCCGCCATGCGTTCTTCCATCTGGCGGCTGAGGGCTATCTCTGGGACCAGATACAGGACATTGCCTCCTGAGTTCAAGGCGTTTATGGCGAGAGAAACATAGATTTCCGTCTTCCCGGAACCGGTAACTCCGGAAAGAAGGACTGTGGAACCCTTGCCGAAAGCCTCCTGAATCAAATTGCGGGCCTTCTGCTGGGCGGGGGAGAGACGTGCCGGATTGCCGATGGGGCCAGGGGACTGCGTGGGACCGTCTTCCAAAGACAGGATTTCTTTCCTCAGGGCGGCGGCCTCCTGTTCATAGCGTCCCTTGGCGGACCTGGCCCTGGGAATAAGGCCTTCCAGCTTTGCCAGCCCGGCTTTCAGCCTTTCAATCTTCCTCCGTGCCGATTCCTGCGCGGAGGCTTCCATCTTGACCGAAGGGTATGCTGCCTTGTACACCTCTCCGACGCTGCATAGATAATAAGACGCCATCTGCCTCCAGAAGGCGATTTCATTCTCTCCGATCCGGTCCATGTCTTTCTCAACCGACAGGATCTCCGATATCTTTTTCGCCTGCGCCGGCGGTTCCACCCCTGTCCCGCTGACAACTCCGATATATTCCTTTCCGGCGAAAACCACCTTTACACGGTCGCCTGTGGCTGTTCCTTGTGGAGCGATATAGCAGGGCTCCCACGAAAGCCGCAGGGGAAGGATTACGAATATGTAGGTTTTACCGATGTCCACGATGCGAATTTAGTCAATTTGGGAAAAAAATCGAGGAAAAGTTTGTCGGGTCAGAAAAAATATCTATATTTGCACTCCCGAAATGGTGCTGTAGCTCAGGTGGTAGAGCAATGGACTGAAAATCCATGTGTCGCCGGTTCAACTCCTGCCAGCACCACCAGTCCAGGCCGGAATACACCCGGCCTGGACTTTTTCTTAACCCCCCTGCACCCCCTTTCAGGGGGATACTGCGGCCTTTCGGCCGGCCGTCAGAAGACGGCTGGTCGCTGCGCTCCGAAAATTTGGCTGCGCCCCCTTTTCTTGGGGATTTTTTAAATAAAATCCTTAAAAAATGCCATTGCAATTAGGTTTAATGAAGTTTTTTCTTTAAATTTGCACGAATTGATGTTGGTTTATGGCTGAGGAAATCCTGGAGCAATATCCATTGGACTCGGAGAAGACGTATCTCTCCACCGATTACCTGACGCTGGACACGGATGACGGTCCTGTCACTTTGCGTGTCGGTGCCTGGCTCAATCAGGACCCTGTCAGAATCCATCGTATGATAGTGAGGGAGAAGACTTTACATGCTGACCAATACGAAGTCGTCACCCCTCTCCAAAGCAAGCTTCGCTACGCCGATCCCGATTATTACAAAAGGTACATGGGGCTTAACCTCCTGATTGATTTCCCGGGTTTTTCCTCCGACATCGTGGCCCGTATCCCTTTTGAAAACGACCCCATCGGTTTCTATAAATGGTGGCGTAAAGGCAAACATGAGGGAAAAGTCTATCTTTCAAAGATAAACCAGTTCAAGCTCTTCCAGAAAGTCGCCCTCATGGATCCCAAGATCATCCTGAAGAAAGACCTGGACTACGTAAAGAATTTCTGAGATGGACTGGAAGAAAGTCTGCGCTCTCGACACCAGGGCTTCCAAGGCCGACCTCATGTCCGACGTCTGGGACGGGGAATATTCATGCAGCTATTCAAGTGATGGTACCAAACTCCTTGATGCAGAGAATTTTCCAGATAGGGTTTCCGTGCGTCAGGGGACTAAGGTCATATGCGACGGGGCGTTCGCCTTCCAGGACTATATGTCCGACCGCAGGATCGGGGAGGAGGTCCCGGAGGATGAAAGGGTGTCCTATCTGGAAAAGATATTCCTTCCTGAAGGCCTTACCCATATAGGGAAGGAGTCTTTCAGGGAATGCGGATGGATGAGGAGCATAAGGCTGCCAGCCGGACTGCTCTATATAGGAGAATCCGCCTTTGCCGAGTGCTGGGAGCTGGGGTCCGTCGCATGTCCGTCCTCCCTGGTGGCAATAGGGGATGACGCATTTTCCAACTGCGCCTCGCTTTCGAAAGTCCGCTTGAACAAGGGTCTCAAGGCCCTTGGGGCCGGGGCTTTTTTCAGTTGCGGGTCCCTGGCGGAGATTACGCTTCCGGCCGGTCTGGAATTCATAGGCGAGGAGGCCTTCGGCTACTGCACCTCGCTCAGGAAGATAATAGTCCCCGCTGCAGAGATGGACAGGTTCCGTTCGATGCTTCCCGGTCCGCTCCACAGGCGTCTCCGCCCTTCTAGGTAGGATTCCCGCCAATCGTGGGACAGTGTCGATAATTTTCTGATTATTTTGCGTTTTTCAACTTTTTCCCTATCTTTGGGAAGAAAGAAACTTTTATTAACCACAAATAATCAATTCAACCATGTCTTACAAAATTATCGACATAGAAGGCGTAGGCTCTGTCTATGGAGAAAAACTCGTTGCCGCCGGCATCGTTACCGTCGATCAGCTTCTTGAAAAAGGAAAGACCCCCGCAGGCCGCAAGGCTCTTGAAGAGTCCACCGGCATTTCCGGCAAACTCATCCTTACGTGGGTCAACCATGCCGATCTCTTCCGTGTGAACGGCATCGGCCCTCAGTTCTCAGAACTTCTCGAGGCTGCCGGTGTCGACACCGTCAAGGAACTCGCAACCCGCCGTGCCGACAATCTCGCCGCAAAGCTTCTCGAGGTCAACGAGGCGAAACACCTTGTCCGCAGGGTGCCCGTAGAGAAGGAAGTTGCCAAGATGATCGAGATCGCGAAGACCCTTCCCGGAGTAGTTACCTACTAGTCTGTTCCGGTTCGGAAAACCAGAGGGCGGAGGGTCATCCTACCGCCCTCAATTTTTCCCTTTCAAGTGGGTTTTAGGGGTAAATATCTCGTTAACAAAAATGTTATCTATTATAACAAAATAGTTTCTTTTGTTGAAAATAAAATAATTATGCCTACAAGACCCCTTTTGCTGAATTTTTCGGGTGCAGGGACCCGTTTTGCCTTGGAAACCGGTGCCGAAGTGCTGGACCTGTCCTCTTTGGAGGGTACGAACTGCTATTGCGATCCGGATTCCGAGGAGAGGATCAGGGGACTTTTGCGGAAGGTGGCCTTCCCTTCCGGTATGGGGGAGACTGCGTACCCGGTGAGGTGGATCGACACGGGAGACTACCACTATCTTTCCTGCATAATAGCCGGAGAAAGCCGGCGCCCGTTCGACCTCCTTCTCCTGGACAACCATCCCGACATGCAGGAACCGGCGTTGGGAGATATCCTCAGTTGCGGGGACTGGGTCAAGACCATGCTCGACCGTAATCACATGCTCGGCAATGTCGGCATAATCGGAATCGACGGCTCGTTGAAGGAATGTACCTCGGGATATGGCCGTAGGGTACGGGTTGTTACGAGGGAAGAAATCGGGGATTCTACGGGGGAGAAACTCGAAGGAATTGTTCGGGAAATCATTTCTTTCGATACTTTAGATAATGATATTTATCTTTCCATAGATAAGGATGTTCTTGATTGTGAAATTTACAAAACAGACTGGAGCCAGGGTACGATGGCACTCCATCAGTTGGAGACTGTCCTGGAGACCGTCTTTTCGATGCGCCGGGTTTCGGGTGTGGACGTCTGCGGAGGACTGCCTGCATCCAAGGGGGGAGTTGACCCGGAAATAAACCTGAAAACCGATGTCAAGCTTTGGGAGATTATTGATAATCTTCTAAAGAAACAGTATCTTTGTTCGGTTTAATGATTGGTCTCGGTTTCAGGTGAAAAATTATATCCATATCCTCGTTGTCGCCGCGATTTCATCAGCGGCGGCTCTTGTTTCGTGCGGACGTCAGGACACGGAGGTCGGTTCTTTTGAACCAACCGTCTCGGTCGGCGGAGTGAGCTTCGAAATGGACGTGGCCCCTGCCGGAGCATTTACGATGGGGCTGAGTGCGGACAGGAGGGCGGTGGTTAAGGACGCCGTCCCCCATCTCGTTGTCCTGGACACATTCGCAATCAGTTCTCTGCCCGTCGGTGAAGAATTGTGGACCGCCGTGATGAAGAAGCCCATGGGCGGCCGTGTCTCATACAAGGCTGCCAGTGATTTCGTGGTCAGGCTTTCCAAACTCGCAGGCAAGACTTTCCGTCTTCCGACCGAGGCCCAGTGGGAGTACGCGAACGGCCTTGGAATAATTTCCGGAGACAATCTGGAGTTGTGCCGCGACTATTATGTCGAGAAATACGCCGATACCGTAATGACAAACCCTACCGGCCCCTCCCGGAAAGGGCCCAGGCTGCTGAGAACAAGGAGGGAGAGGTCAGGAGTGCAGGAGTCCGTCGGTAAATCCGGAGTGGAATTCCATGTCGTCCAGGAGATTGGGGGAGCCCTGCCGGAAAAGGACCTGCAGGCGCTTGTCCTCGGTGACCATGGGCGGGAGAGTCATTCTTTCGATGCTCCGGGAAAGGAACGGTTCGAGGTCGGAGGTGTCGGATTCGAGATGGTTCAAGTCAAAGGAGGCAGTTTCCGCATGGGCAAGACTCCCCAGAACGTCAAAAATGCCGGTAAGGATGAAAAGCCCGAGCATGAGGTGACGGTCTCTGATTTTGAAATCGGGAAATACGAGGTGACTGCCGACCTGTGGAAAGCCGTCATGGGCAGCCTGCCTTATCACAATGAGGAGGGTTCCAAACCTGTCGTAAATATCTCCTGGTACGATTGCCAGCAATTTATCCACAGGCTGAATGGGTTGACAGGAAGGTCATTCCGTCTTCCTACCGAGGCGGAATGGGAATATGCAGCCAGGGGAGGCAGACGTTCTGCGGGCTTTGCATTCAGCGGAGCCGACAGGTCCTCTGACGTTTCGGTCTATTATGACAACTCGGCCGGCGGCAAGGTGCAGAAAGTGGGCGGCAAGCGTCCCAATGAACTCGGAATCTATGACATGAGCGGGAACGCATGGGAGTGGTGCCAGGACTGGTATGGACCTTATTCAGCAGAGAGTCAGATGGATCCTTCCGGTCCGGAAAGTGGCGTCGATAAGGTTATGAGAGGTGGAAGCAGTTCCAGCCGCTGGGAGGCCTGCCGTGTCTCCAACAGGACGTTCATCCCTCCGTTTTTTGTTAAATCCTCTTTCGGTTTCCGATTGGCGCTTTAAGGCATGGCATCAGGCAAAAAGAATTCAGTTCTCTCAGGCGTCGCGCTTATCGCGCTGGCTGTCATAGCCTTGCTCATTACTGGCGGGAAGGACGGTTTCTCCATTCTTCGGGATAATTACGCCGCCGACACCCTTCCCCCGGACCAGATGCTGCAGGATCCGGCCGGCCGGCCGGCCGCGGCCAGGCTCGAACTGCCATATCTTCTCGACACCGACAATAATCTGATTGTGGAGCATATGGGGTATACCCTGTCCTACAACTCCAGATACAGGATTCCGAACTGGGTGGCATACGAACTGCTTGACTCCGAGCTTTACGGGGATTTTGAAAGGGAGGAGAAGTTCTCTCCCGATCCCTTGGTCAAGGGCCGTCAGGCCTATGACAGGGATTATGTCGGTTCGGGCTGGGACAGGGGCCACATGGCTCCCTCCGGAGACATGAAATGGAGCTCCCAGGCCATGAAGGAGTGTTTCTACCTTACCAACGTCTGCCCACAGAACCACAATCTCAACATGGGGCTTTGGAACGACCTTGAGAAACAGGTGCGTTACGAAGCCAGGTATTACAAGAGGATATGGGTAGTCTGCGGTCCCGTCATGGAGGGAAACAGGAACGGAGTGATAGGGCGGAACCATGTGAAGGTGCCTGACGCCTTCTTCAAGGCCCTTCTGGCCAGGACAAAGGAAGGGAAATACATTTCGATAGGCTTCATTTTCCCCAACCAGGCCGGCAAGAAAGCCCTGTCGTCCTACGCCATGACGGTGAATGAACTCGAAGGGAAGATAGGGATGGACCTCTTCTACAACCTGGACCATAGTGTGCAGGAAGAGGTGGAGTCGAGGATGGATCCCTGGGAATGGAGAATCAAATAAACACGATTATACGACAAATAAATACGATTATACGATATGGAAGACAACCAACTCAAGAAAACCTGCCTGTATGACAGCCACGTGGCCCTCGGGGCCAAAATGAGCCCGTTCGCAGGCTTCATGATGCCGATCCAGTACTCGTCCATCACGGAAGAGCACAATGCCGTGAGGAACGCCGTGGGCATGTTCGACGTGTCCCATATGGGAGAGATTTTTGTCAGCGGTCCTGACGCGGAGAAATTCGTGAACCATATCTTCACGAACGACGTCACCGGCCTTGCTAGCGGACACGCCATCTACGGCATGATGCTATATGACAACGGTGGCGTCGTGGACGACCTCATCGTTTACAGGGAGTTTGAGCCGGATCATTTCCTGCTTGTGGTGAATGCGTCGAATATCGACAAGGATTACGGATGGATCATCTCCCATAAGGATGGGTTCGATGTCAATGTGGACAACCAGAGCGACAGATGGGGGCAGATAGCAGTCCAGGGCCCAGCCGCGGAGAAAACCCTCGTTGAGGTCCTTGGTCTGTCCATGGCCCCTTCGGTTGAATTCTACGCCTATGCCGAGTCGGAATGGAAAGGGGAGAGGATGCTTCTCAGCCGCACCGGATACACCGGTGAGGACGGTTTTGAACTGTATGCAAGCATAGATGCCACGAAAGACATTTGGGACAGGCTGCTCAAGGCCGGTGTCCCTCCATGCGGCCTCGGATGCCGTGACACCCTGCGATTCGAAGCCGGCCTGCCCCTTTACGGAGACGAACTCAGCGCCGATATTACCCCCATCGAGGCAGGACTGGGCATGTTCGTTAAGGTCGAGAAAGAGGAGTTCATTGGAAAGGCGGTGGTCGAGGACCAGAAACTGAACAAGACCTGCAAGAAGAAGCTTGTCGGAATCGAGATATTCGACAAGGCGATTCCCCGCGCCACGTATCCTGTCGAACTCGAGGACGGCACCCAGGTAGGAGTCGTGACTACAGGCTATCATTCGATCTCCCTTGACCGCAGCCTGTGCTTCGCCCTTGTCGACGCGGAGTATTCGAAGCTCGACACACCTCTGTGGATACGCATCCGCAAGAAGGTGTTCCCGGGCAAGGTAATAAAGAAGAGATTCTATCAGACGAACTATAAGAAATAATTTAAATAACGCTTAATAAACATTTAGAAATGAGCAAAGTAATTGAAGGTCTCCATTACAGTGAATCCCACGAATGGGTAAAGGTTGAGGACGGCGTAGCCGTCATCGGAATTTCTGATTTCGCCCAGAGCGAACTTGGTGATATCACCTATGTCGATCTCCCCGAGGTCGGTGACGAGGTGAATGCCGAAGAGGATTTCGGAGCCGTAGAGAGCGTGAAGTCTTCCAGCGACCTCATCTCCCCTGTGACGGGAGAGGTGTGCGAGGTCAATTCCGCCCTCGAAGACCAACCCGAACTCATCAACGAAGACCCTTACGGCAGCTGGATCATCAAGGTCAAGATGAGCGACCCTTCCGAGGTAGACATCCTCATGGGACCAGAGGCATACGAGCAATTCCTTGGATAAGATGGGCACATTCGCTTATTTCCCACACACACCGGCCGACGTGGGACAGATGCTTGACAGGATAGGGGTCAAATCCCTGGATGACCTGTACGCCGACGTCCCCCGTGATTTCCTCTACAAAGGGGAATACGACCTTCCTGAGGCCATGAGCGAGCAGCAGGTGAGGGATTTCTTCGAGGAACTCGATCGCAAGGACGTTCCCCTGAAGGTATTCGTAGGAGCAGGAGCCTATGACCACTACACCCCTTCCGTGGTTCCCTACATTACATCCCGTTCCGAATTCCTCACAGCATACACTCCGTACCAGTGCGAGATATCCCAGGGCACCCTAAGGTATATCTTCGAGTACCAGAGCATGATATGCAACCTTACCGGGATGGATGTCAGCAACGCCTCGATGTATGACGGGCCCACGGCGGCTGCCGAGGCCATGATGATGTCCGTCGCCTGCACGAAGAAGAAAAGCCGCGTCCTCCTTTCAAGGACCCTCCTTCCGAATGTGATCCGTACGGTCGAGACCTACGCATACTATCACGGGGTGACTCTCGGCTACCTCCCCGCAGAAGACGGAAGGACCTCGTTCGAGGCCCTTAAGGCCGAGCTCTCCACCGGTGACGTCGCAGGTGTCATAGCCCCTGGCACTAACCGCTACGGAATCATCGAAGATTTCACCGGCTTCGCCGATGCCGTACATGCAGAAGGCGGGGTATTCGTCGAATACTGCGATCCTTCCGCACTCGCGGTTATCCGTACTCCTGGTGAATGGGGGGCGGACATCGCTGTCGGCGACGGCCAGCCTCTCGGCATTCCCCTGAATTTCGGAGGCCCTT
>Ga0256405_10004266_pt1 | contig 27195 bp, 19 predicted proteins | sample RumenRJG_02DNA_FD_189096 | JGI IMG/M metagenome (GOLD analysis project Ga0256405, IMG submission 189096) | Bovine rumen microbial communities from Lethbridge, Alberta, Canada - RJG_02 | ecosystem: Host-associated > Mammals > Digestive system > Stomach > Rumen | place: Canada: Alberta... | reverse complement strand
GAGAAGGATGCTGAGATTAGGCGGATTTCTGATGTGATTGTTAGTAAGGATTCTGTTATTGGTGAGAAGGATGCTGAGATTAGGCGGATTTCTGATGTGATTGTTAGTAAGGATTCTGTTATTGGTGAGAAGGATGCTGAGATTAGGCGGATTTCTGATGTGATTGTTAGTAAGGATTCTGTTATTGGTGAGAAGGATGCTGAGATTAGGCGGATTTCTGATGTGATTGTTAGTAAAAATGGAAGAATTGATAATTTATTAAATATTATTTCTACTAAAAATGATGTTTTATTTGAAAATAAAACTAAAATTAGGGAAAAGTCTAATCAGATTACTTCTTTAAATAATGAAATTTCAAACAAAAGATCTGAAATTACTTATCTTGAGAATAAATTTTCTGATGAACATAATTTGGTTGAATCTTTAAAACTGAAAAATCAAAATTATGAATCTGAAGTTACTTCTCTTAGAAAGGAAGTCCAGAATCAAAAAGATTTATTCTCATCTTTAAATGATGACTATGGTGAGTTAAATAAAAAATTATTGGATGTCAATGAAAAAAATCAATTATTAGAAAATGAGATTTTTGAGTTAAAATCAGTTAATAGTAAATTATTAAATACACAAAATGATATTTTATCTTCAAAATCTTGGAAAATAACCGAACCAATGAGAAATGTTGTGGGTCGTGTTAAAAAATAATATTGGGGAGTGTTTTTTTGTTTAAAATTTCAGTTATTATTCCAGTTTATAATGTTGAAAATTATTTGAGTGAATGTTTGGATAGTATTATTAATCAATCATTGAATGATATTGAAATAATATGTATTAATGATGGTTCGACAGATAATTCTTTAAAAATATTGCAAGATTATGAAAAAAGAGATAATCGTATTCGCGTTATTAATCAGAAAAATTCTGGACTTGGTGCGACACGTAACGTGGGATTATCTCTATCTGAAGGAAAATATGTTTATTTCATGGATTCAGATGATTATTTGGAATTATCAACACTTGAAGAATTATATCATCTTGCAGAAACTAATTCATTAGATATTGTTTTATTTAAATTAATAAATTTTTATGATGAGACTGGAGAGAAATTCCCAACACCTTATTATGACATGACATTTTTAAGGGATCGTGTCCAAAGCAATGTTTTTAATTATGAGGATGTTAAAGATTTTATTTTTGAAATTTCAGTTTCTGCCCCGGGCAAATTATTTAAAAAATCATTAATTTCAGATATGCGTTTCCCAGAAAATATAATTTTTGAAGATAATCCATTTTTTATTGAAGCAATTCTTAAAGCAAATAGGGCATATTTCTATGATAAATATTTATATTATCGTCGAATTAGAAAAAATTCCATTACCTCTTCACAATTCTCAAATTATTCTGATGCTATCCCAATTTTAAACATGATTATTGATAAAGTTAAAGATTCTGGTCATTTTGAAGAACTTGCAAAAGATGTATATCAACGTAAAGTTAATCAGTGCATATTTAGATATGGTTTACTAGATGAAGAGTATAAATCTGATTTTTTCAATGTCATGAAAAAAGATTTCTCATTACATAAGTTAGAATATGAATCTGATGATGCATTTGGGGGTATTAATCCTAGATTAAAACATGCCTTTTATTCATGTATTGAATCTGATTCTTATAAAGAATTTGATTTATATTTGGAAATTTTCAATTATAAAAATGAAATTTCGGAGTTAAAACGAGATAATAATAATCTTTCTAATAAGTGTTCTAATTTAAGTAATGAAATTTCAGTTTTGAATAATAATCAGGTTAATGAGAAATATGATTTAAGTAATGAAATTTCAGAGTTAAAAAATCTTAATAAAAAATTAATCTTTGATAATATTAAATTAAAAAATTCAAATGGTTTTTATAGAAATGAAAATTATAAATTAGTTAAAGAAAATAACCATATTAAATCTACAAAGATTTATAAATTATGGATTAAATATTTTAATATGAAAAAATAGTTTATTTTTTTGGAGTAGGTTGTGTTATTATGTATTATCCCAAAATTTCAATTATTTTACCTTCATTCAATGTAATCAATTATATTCAACAATGTTTAGATAGTGTTATTTCTCAATCACTTGAAGATATTGAGATTATTTGTGTTGATGCTGGATCGGATGATGGGACTTTAGATATATTAAAAGAATATGAAGAAAAAGATTCAAGAATTAAATTATTATTATCAGATAAAAAGAGTTATGGTCACCAGATGAACTTAGCCTTTGATTTAGCAAGAGGAGAATATATTGGGATTGTTGAAACAGATGATTATATAAAACAAGATATGTTTGAAATGTTATATGATTTATCTGAAAATGGCCATATAGATATTGTTAAAGGAAATTTTTATCATTTTAATGATGAAGATAGTAATAATCCAATAATTGTTAAAGACCAATCAAAACAAGGTTTATCTAATGTAAAATTTACTATTCATGAAAATCCAAATATTTTAAACGGTCACCCTTCGATTTGGGCAGCTATTTATAATCGAAAATTTTTATTGAATAATGACATTAAATTTATGGAGGCGCCTAAAGGGGGATGGGTAGATAATCCATTTTTATTTGAAACTTTTTGTGCAGCCAAATCTATAAAATATACTGATGAACCATTTTATTATTATAGGGAATCTAACCCTGATTCTTCTTCTAATAAACTATCTGACTTAACATTACCTATGGTTCGTATGTTAAATAATATTGATGTTATAGATAAATATGGATGTTACGATGAGAATATTTTGGTTGCATTATATGTCCGAATTTTTTGGCATATTAATGATGTTATTAATAAACCTAATTTTAAAGAACAAGAAAATTTGTTAAATTCCTATTTTAAAAATCTTTGCAGTAGGATGGATAAAAATATTATTGAAAAAAGGTTAGATGACTCTTCAAAGAAACTATTTAATAGATTATGTTCTAAGTTAAATGTTAAAAATTCTTCCTATAAAAATGATTATAAAGTTTCTATTATTATGCCAATTTATAATGCAGAAGATGCCATTGAACAATCTATTGAAAGTGTTATAAACCAATCTCTTGATGGTATTGAACTTATTTGTATTGATGATGGGTCTACAGATAATTCTTTAAATTTATTGAATGATTATGCAAGTAAATATGATTTTATTAAAGTTTATTCTCAAGATAATCAGGGTTCTGGTAAAGCAAGAAATTTAGGTATGAATTTATCAAATGGTGAGTATATAGGTTATCTTGATGCTGATGATTATTTTATAGATAGTGATGCGATAGAGAAATTGTATGTTTCTGCAAAAAATAATAATGCAAATATGTCTACTGGAAATATTTTACATGATGTGGATAATCCTGGAGAATTTATACCATTTAAACATTTAGAATATTTTACTGAAGATAAGGTTATTCTTCCAGAAGAATATGGAATTCCATGGTCTTTTTATAAATCAATATTTAAGAAAGAATTTTTAGTTTATAATAACATCTTTTTCCCTGATTTATTGAGGGGACAAGATCCAGTATTTTTAGCGGAAATTTTAACTAAAGTTGATAAAATTTATGCAGTTTCGACTGATGTTTATGCTTATGTTTTTTATGATGCAATTAATCGTTGTGATGAGTTTAGAAAAATTTATGACCAATTATTGCATTATAAAATCGTGTTAGATTATCTTAAAGAACCTAGATTTAACAAAGCTAGGCATGATTTTAGAGTTGCATTTTTTTGGTTTATTGCTCATTTAAACGAGGATATTATTGAAGACTCATTAAATATTTTGAGAGATATATTTAAAGATGATATCTTTATGTTAAATGATATTGAAAATTACTTTTATTTAAATTATGGTTTAAATCCTAATTTCCATAATTTGTTTAAATCATATCATAGTCCAAAAATGTCTGTTATTGTACCGGTTGATTATATAAATGATATCGAAATTGTTATGGAGAATTTTTTCAATCAATCTTTTAAGGATTTTGAAATAATTTTAGTTAGTAATTCTGAAAATTCAATAAACAAATTAAATAATTCCTATCTTGATTATATGAAAGTTAAAACTATTTATACATCATGTGTGGATTTAAATGAATTATTATATGTTGGATTTAAAGAATCATCTAGTGAATGGTGCTTCTTTTATAATCCAAATACTAAAATTAATGATTATACATTAAATAATTTGCTTGATTATACTGTAGTAAATGATGGGGGATTTATTTTTAATAAATCCGATATTGATGAATATTTCAATATCCATAGGTTAGTGAGGAATTTTAATTCACCTAATTTTGATTTAAATTCGGCTATTGATTCAATTAATAAGAATTCAATTAAACATCCCAAAATTTCTGTCATTATCCCAGTTTATAATGCAGAACCTTTCCTTAAAGAAGCTCTTGATAGTGTACTTAATCAAACGTTTTCTGATATTGAGTTGGTGTGTGTAAATGATGGATCTAAAGATAATTCTTTGGCCATGTTAATTGAATTTGCGAAATCTGATTATCGATTTGTATTAATTGATCAATTAAATGCCGGTTGTGGTGCTGCGAGAAATCATGCCTTAGATTGGGCAAAAGGGGATTATATTTATTTCTTTGATCCTGATGATTATATTTCGCCTGATGCTTTTGAAAGATTATATGATAATGCTAGAAATAATGACACTGATTTAGTCATGTTTAAAATTGCAAGATTTGTTGATGGTGAACCAGTGAATTATAGTGCTCCGGGTTTTGATTTTGAAAATGTGTTTAGGGATGTTGATTTTAATAATTTTACATTTAATTACCATGACATTAAAAGATATGTTATGAATGCATCTTTTGCACCATGGACTAAGCTTTATAAAAAGAAATTTTTGGATAAATATGATGATTTTAGATTCCCTACAAACATTGCTTTTGATGATGCGCCTTTCCATGTCCAGTCTGTATTGCGAGCTTCATCAATATCTTTTATTCCAGCGTTTTTCTATTTTTACAGGTATAATCCAAATTCTATTATAAATACTTCTTCTAATGGTATTGATATATTTAGAATTTGTGATATAGTTGAAAAATTCATTAAAGAAAATAATTTTTATGAGGAATTTGTAAAAGAATTTGATTTATTTAAAATCACTCAAATTTTTAATTATCTTTCATCGACAGGTACTGAAGAGTATTTTATGAAAGCTAAAGAAGAATTTTCTAAAATTAATTTAGGTAATGATCATATTATAGATAATAATTTATTATATAGATTCAATTTAGTTTTGGAATCTGATTCATTGAGTCATTATTTATCTAATTATTATAAAAATGAAATAAATAATTTAAATAATAGAATTAATGTTCTTCAAAAGGAAAATCGTAAATTATCTTCTAATTCTAATAATTTTGAACATGTTATGCAAGAAAATAATGATTTATCTTTGAAATTACAGGTTCAGGATGAGGTTATAAGAGATAATCATGAGTTGTATTCTAAATATGAAGATATTTTGAGAGAGAATAAAAAATTGTCAATAAAATTAAAAGTTTCTTCTAAACGTTTAATTAAGCTTTCTGAAGAAAATCGAAAATTATCTATTCAAATAAATAATTTATTAAATAAAAAAGAGAATTCTTTTAAAAAATTATTCTCTCGATAGTAAATTATAAGAATTTTTTGAATTTCAAAAAATTCTATTAATTTATATTTTATAATTAATTCTTAAAGAAGTTGCAATTTTAGAAGCTATATCAATTACTTCTTTGTTATCAGTATCCTGATTAAATCCACTCATTGAAATAATGAATGTTGTATTAAATTTATTAAAATAAAATATTGCCCTATCTGTTTCATTACCTCTATCATTCATAGTTTTTAAAAACATTGAATTTAATGTTATATTATTTGCAGTTATTGTTCCATTGCTTAATATGGTTCTATTGTTTGGAATACCAATAGCTTTTAATACAGATTCATCATTTGAATAATTTACATTTTTATGTTCAATTGCTAAATAACCTAAATTTGAATTAAAAATTTGGATAAAAGATGTTTCACTTTTTATTAATACATAGTTTTGAGGTAATGAAATTGTATATCTATCAAAATTCACTGAAGCACTACCAATAAAATCCGAATTTTCTGAAATTATATACATATTAATTCCACAAATGAGAGTTATAAAAACTATTAATAAATATCTCTTGTCCATTATTTAATCACCAGTAAATATATTTCTATGTACTATTATATTTATAATTTGTCCATGCTATATGTTTGGATTCTTGTGAAATTTTTATTGATTATGTAATATTATAAACTAGAGTTTTAAGTCTTGTTTCTTTATTATGTAGTCTTGTGCTTTTACTTTTGTTAACTTCCAAATATTTTCTTATTACAATAAATATGATTTTTTTGAATATATTTTTAGTGTAAAAAATTTAACTGATTAAATTAATTTTATTTTTTCTAAATTTCATTATCAATAATTTAATGAGTTATTAAGTTAATACTGGTGGTTATATAAAAAATAAGTGCAAATTCATTTAATATTCTTTAATTAAATGATGTTATTGTTTTATTATAATGCTATTATTTTAAAATTCTAATGCAATATGGCACATTATTCTTAGAATTATCAATACTATTCTCTTTAATCTTCTGAATATATCTATATTTTATGTATTGAACATATTAAACTAAATAAATGTGATTAGAATAATATGTATTAGTTGTTTTAAATTTAAAGAATTTTAAAAAGAAAAAATGCTTCTAATTCCTGAAGATTCTCAAGATCCTCTCCATAAATCAAAAAAATGCCAAAATAAAAATTCTCGAAAAAATTAAAAATAAGGATTCTAAAAACAATAAAACAAAAATAAAGCATAAATTAATGGTAAATAGAAAAAATAAGTAAAATAATTAAATTAAGGATTTATTGACAAATCTCTTAAAAAATTATTATTTCAAAGAAACATATGGGATAGAACAATGGTTATTTATATTGGATTCTCTATATATTATATTAATAAAAAGTTATTATAGTGATTTTATGGATAATGTGGAAAAATCATTAAATTTTATAAGAAATAAGATTATTAATCAAGATAGGGAAATTAATCATTTAAGAGAGGAATTGGATAAAAGAGAGAAATATATTGAGTCATTACCTCAGTTATCACAAACTTATATTGGAAGATCTACTTCTGATGGTAAAATAACATATAGAAATTGGTGGTCAACTCCAAATGAATTTTATGGATTTTGTGATAGTATTTGGTTCACTCATTTTTTAAAACATTATTTTCCTGATGTTGATTATAAAATAAATATGTTTAGTATTTTTGGAAATCATTATAATATTAAAGATCCAATGGACGGTAAGAAAGTATTTTTTTCAGGTGAAAATTTAAATTATCGTTTCACTCATTTTAATAAAAATTTTGGAAGATATGCATTGGATTATGTTGATTTGGCATTGGGTTCTGATTTAATTGATCATCCTAAATATCTAAGATTTCCCTTATGGATTTTATATTGTTTTTTTCCGACTTTAAGTGATGAAGATATAGAAAATAGAATAAATAACTGGCATGAATCTAACTATGAAAAAACTGGAGATATTTGTGCTATTGCTTCGCATGATGACTGGGGTACTAGAAAATTAATTATTAATGATATTGAAGATCTTGTTGATATAACTTATGCTGGGTCTTGGAGAAATAATTCTTCAGATTTATGGGTTAAATATGGTGATAATAAACTTGAATTTTTAAAAAATTATAAATTTAATATTTGTCCTGAAAATTTGTTGGATACTGGTTATGTGACTGAAAAAATCTTTGATTGTTTGAGGTGTAATACTATTCCTTTATATGCTGGAGGCAAAAATTATTTAGAACCTAAAGTATTAAATCATAATGCAATTCTATGTTGGTATGATGATAAAGATAATTCTGATACAGTAGAATTATTTAAAAATCTTATTGATGATAAAAAGTCTTATGATGAATTTAAAGATCAAAATCTTCTTTTAGATGGTGCATCTAAATATGTAATAAAAAAATTTAGAGAATTGGAAAAACATTTTGAGAGATTAATATATGATTAATGTTCTTATAAAGTTATAAAAATTATTTTGAAGTGATATTATGAAAAAAGCATTGATAACTGGAATTACCGGTCAAGATGGTTCATATTTGGCAGAATTTTTATTGAATAAAGGTTACGAAGTTCATGGAATTCTACGTCGTAGTTCTTCATTTAATACTGGTAGGATTGAACATTTATATGTTGATGAATATATTGAAGATATGCATAATGAAAAGAATTTTTATTTACATTATGGCGATATTACGGATTCTACTAATGTTATTTCATTAATTCAAAATATTATGCCTGATGAGATTTATAATTTAGCGGCACAATCTCATGTTAAAGTTTCTTTTGATATTCCTGAATATACGGCAAATGTTGATGCATTAGGTACTTTACGTATTCTTGAAGCAGTTCATTTGTTAGGTTTAAAAGATACTAAAATTTATCAGGCTTCTACTTCTGAGTTGTATGGTTTAGTTCAAGAGGTACCTCAAAGTGAAACTACTCCTTTTTATCCTAGAAGTCCTTACGGTGTTGCTAAATTGTACGGTTTTTGGATTACAAAAAATTATCGTGAAGCTTATGATATTTTTGCATGTAATGGTATTCTGTTTAATCATGAATCTCCAAGACGTGGTGAAACATTTGTAACCCGAAAAATTACTCTTGCTGTAGCTAGAATTAAATTAGGTAAACAAAAAAAGTTATATCTTGGTAATTTGAATGCTAAACGTGATTGGGGTCATGCAAAGGATTATGTTGAGTGTATGTGGTTGATTTTGCAAAATGATGTTCCTGATGATTTTGTTATTGCTACAGGTGAAATGCATACTGTAAGAGAATTTTGTGAATTAGCATTTAAAGAAGTTGGTATTAATCTTTGTTGGGAAGGCGAAGGCATTGATGAAAAAGGAATTGATAGTAAAACTGGGAATGTTTTGATTGAAGTTGATCCTCAATATTTCAGACCAACTGAAGTTGATCAATTACTCGGTAATCCTAGTAAAGCTATGGAAAAATTAGGTTGGAATCCTACACAAACACCATTTGAAACATTAGTTAAAGAAATGGTACAAGAAGACTTAAAATTAGTAAAAAAAGAATTATGATATTTTTTCATGGTTGTGTGTTGATGGATTTGGATGATAAAATTTATATTGCAGGACATAATGGAATGGTTGGTTCAGCTATTCTTCGTGCTTTAAAAGAAAAAGGACATGATAATTTCATATTAAAATCACATAATGAATTGGATTTAACTGTTCAAAGTGATGTTCGTGATTTTTTCAATAAAGAAAAGCCAGATATTGTTTTTCTTGCAGCAGCAAAGGTTGGAGGTATACGCGCCAATATTGAAAATCCAGTTAGTTTTTTAATGGACAATATAATTATCCAGCATAATGTTATTAGTACCGCTTTTGATAATGATGTTGAGAAACTTATTTTTTTAGGTAGTTCTTGTATTTACCCTACACAAGCACAACAACCATTAAAAGAAGAATACTTATTAACAGGACCTTTAGAACCAACAAATGAAGGTTATGCATTATCGAAAATCGTTGGTTTGAAAGCTTGTGAATATTATAATAAACAATATGGCACTAATTATGTTGGTGTTATGCCACCTAATCTTTATGGTATTAATGATAATTTTGATTTAAAAACTGCACATGTTGTAGCTTCTTTAATTAAGAAGATGCATATTGCTAAAATCAATGATGAACCTGAAGTTGAAATTTGGGGTAGTGGAAATCAGTATCGCGAGTTAATGTTTGTTGATGATATGGCTGATGCTACATTATATGCAGCAGATCATTATAATGGTGATTCTTTCATTAATATTGGTGTTGGTGTTGATTATACTATACGAGAATTAAGCGAATCTATACAAAAAGTTGTAGGTTATGATGGTGAACTATTTTTTGATACAAGTAAACCTGATGGAATGTTTAGAAAAGTTTTAGATGTATCTAATTTTAATGAATTAGGTTGGAAATCAAAAATATCCTTGGAAAAAGGTTTGTCTTTAACTTATGATTGGTTTTTAGAAAATGAATGTGGTGATATGAATGATTAATTATCCGTTAGCTGCTGATACATGGGATGAAGCAGAATATGATGCTATAAATCGTGTTATTAAAAGTAATCGTTTTACTATTGGTCCGGAAGTTGAACTTTTTGAAAAAGAATTTGCAGAATTTTTTGGAAGTAAATATGCTGTAATGGTTAATTCTGGTTCTTCAGCTAATCTTATTGCTATTTCTGCATTAATATTGTCTGATAAATATGATTTAAATCCTGGTGATGAGGTCATTGTCCCTGCAGTTTCATGGGCAACAACATACACAGTACTACATCAATGCGGATTAAAACTTAAATTCGTTGATATCGATATTGATACTTTTAATTTAAATTTGGATGTTTTGGAATCTGCAATTTCGGAGGATACTAAAGCTATTTTTGCAGTAAATTTGTTAGGAAATCCGAATGATTTTGACAGATTATTGGATATTTGTGAATCCAAGGATTTGGTTCTTATTGAAGATAACTGTGAATCAATGGGCGCCACATATAAATCTAAATATACCGGTACTTTTGGTGTTTGCGGTACTTTTTCTACATTTTATTCTCATCATATGGCAACAATGGAAGGTGGAATGATTCTAACGGATGATGAGGAATTAAATGATATTATGAAATCAATCAGATCTCATGGTTGGACTCGAAACCTCCGTGAAAATAGTAGGTTTGCCACTAAAAAAGATGATTTCTATGAATTGTTTAATTTTATTTTTCCAGGATATAATGTTCGTCCAGTTGAAATGGAAGCAGCAATTGGAAGAGAACAATTAAAAAAATTACCAAATTTTCTTAATGAACGAAAAAATAATGGAAAATATTTTTTAGAATTATTTGGTCAAATAGATTCATTGAATTTGCAGAAAAATCAAGATGATTCTTCATTTTTTGGTTTCCCGATAATATTTAAAGATAAAGAAGAAAGACAAAAATTCATCAATTTATGTGATGAAAATAATATTGAGTATAGGCCGATTGTAGCAGGTAATTTTACAAAAAATAAAGTTATTGAATATTTCAATTACTCTATTTTTGATGATTTAACAAATTCAGATATTCTTCATGAAAATGGTTTATTTATAGGAAATCACCATTTTGATATTAAAAAAGAATTGGACGAGATTTATAACTTATTAATTAAATAATGTGGGTGAATAATTTATGAAAACTGTTGGAATGATTTTATGTGGTGGTTTTGGAAAACGTTTAAGACCAGTTACTGAAACAGTACCAAAACCATTAGTAGAAATAAGTGAAGATTACACAATACTTGATAAACAATTATTTGACTTTAAAAATGCTGGAGTTAATGAAGTTTATCTATTGGCAGGGTTTCTTCATGAAAAAATTGAAGAAAGATATGGTGCTGAATATAAAGGAGTTAAAATCCATTATGTAATAGAAGATGAACCATTAGGCACTTTAAATGCTATACGCTTAGGTATGGAACAAATTGAAGGAGACAAGCAGTGTATTATTCGTAATGGAGATATTGTTTCTGATGTAAATTTGAAAGCTATGATTGAATATGGTTCAAAATCTTCTTTGCCGGTCATTATGTTTGTTACTCAAATGCAGTCTCCTTATGGTATTGTTGAGATGAATGGTGACCGTCTTGTTTCTTTTAAAGAAAAACCGGTTCTTGAAGATTATTATATTAACGGCGGAATTTATTTCACTAAGTCTAAAATAGATTTTGGTGAATTAAAAACAGGAGATATCGAAAAACTATATTTCCCAACCATTGCTAAAGAGAATGGCCTTGGTTACTATAAAGAAAATGGTATTTATTGGATTGCAGTAGATACCTCAAAAGAATTGGAATCTGTTAAAAAAGAATATGAAAATAAAACTGATAAACCCTGGGGATATGAAAAAGTTTTAATTTATACTGAAAAGTACTTAACTAAAGAATTATATATTAAAGAGGGATTCCAGACTTCTTTTCATTATCATAATGAAAAGGATGAAACAATGTATATTTTATCTGGTTCAGGTTATATTGAATTTGAAGATCGTAAAGAATATTTCTCAAAAAATGATAGTATTCGCATAGAACCAAAAGTAGTTCATGCTATTGTTGCAACAGAAAATACTATTTTACATGAAGTATCTACACCTTATCTTAATGACACAATAAGGGTCAATGATTTTTATACTAGATAAATTTCAATGAGATAATGATTATTTGGTTTTGGTGCCGGATTATTTGAATATATTTTTCACATGAAATTGCAAAGAAAGGAAAACTGTTTGTTATTGAAAGAAGGAATCTATTGGTGGAAATGTTTACACAGAATTGGAATAAAGCATTAATGTCCATATGAAGTGCACATATCGGTATTATTAATAATTCGCTGATTTTATACACATGTCAATTTACCTATTGCTAAATATAACGGAAAATTGTATAATTTATCATTATGGTACTTTTTATCAAATTTGAGGTGTTAAATTCTGCTAAACTCTTTAATGGGATAAATTTAAAATTAAGAAGAAAAAGTGGAGTCTAATATTAAAACCCTAAAAATCTTGAAGAGCATGTGATTTCATTAATTGATAAGGATATCTATGAAAAACTTGTTAAAGGTTACATTGAAATAATATGGTAGAAAATGAGATGATTTGGCTTCGTTTATTATTAAAAGGTTCTAATAAGAACACTTTTGATAATAATTATTTCAATGATTCATGTCCTGGAATTCCTATCTGGAGATACACACAAATCATTGAAAAAATGTTGGGGCTATTGAATTTAAATTTAATATTGTTGATAAAATCATTTTTACTGCGACGATTGATGAATATTATGATTATTGTTATGGTGAATTGAATATGGATGATTGAACTTTGGGTTTGAAACATTGATGTGGAAAAATATCTGGTAATGCGTATTATTATCTATTAAACATAAGGATTTTGAAGATTCTAATTCTCCAAACAATAATCATGAGAGAATATCCAAAAACATGGGCTAATGTGATGGGCTTATTATCCTTTAAATAATGATAAAAATTCTGATTTATTTAAAAATATCAAAAATTGGCCGAAAAATGGGATAAAGTAATTTTTGGTGAACGATTTGAGATGTATCAATATTTTGATATGTGGCAAGTTATTGATGAGGCTTTAAAATTAGTCATTTCATCATTAACTTTTATTTTTTTTTTCTTTTGTTGATAAAAAATATATTAATTTTTTTGTTTTATAATATAAGTTTATTTAAAAAATATTTTTTTTAATGATGTTTTTTGTGTTTTTAAATAATAGTATATTATTAAAATATATAAGTTTAATTCATTATTATAGGATAATATTTAAATTATTTAAATACATAAATATTATTATGAATTTGACTGTTATAGGGACGGGTTATGTTGGACTTGTAACCGGAACTTGCTTTGCGGAAATGGGTAATAAAGTTTATTGTGTAGATATTGATAAAAATAAAATTGATAATTTAAAAAAAGGAGTTATTCCTATTTATGAACCTCATTTGGCCACTATGGTCATTGATAATCAAACTAAAAATAATTTATTTTTCACAACTGATTTGAAAGAAGCTTTGGATGACTCTAATATTATTTTCATTGCTGTTGGTACTCCTCAAGCGGAGGGTGGTAGTGTTAACTTAAATTTTGTTCATGATGTAGCAAAACAAATCGCGAAAGTTATCTCTAAAGATTCTTTAATTGTCACAAAATCTACCGTTCCTGTGGGGACGGGTTTTGAAGTTAAAAAGATTATTGATGAAAATAAATTAAATGATGTTAATGTGGATATTGCATCAAATCCTGAATTTTTAAAAGAAGGTGTTGCAATTGAGGATTGTTTACATCCTGATCGGGTTATTATTGGAACCGATGATGAAAATGCAGCAAATATTTTAAAAGAGTTATATGAACCTTTCGTTGCTAATCATGATAGATTTATTTTTATGGATGTTAAAAGTGCTGAAATGACTAAATATGTTGCTAATGCAATGCTTGCAACTAAAATCTCATTTATGAATGAAATTGCCCATATTTGCGAATGTACTGGAGCTAATGTTCAATCAGTGCGTTTGGGTATTGGATCAGATAAACGTATTGGTTATAAGTTTATATATGCTGGTTGTGGTTATGGTGGGTCTTGCTTCCCAAAAGATGTAAAAGGTTTAATTAATACCTCTGTTCAAAATGGGTATGTTCCAAGAATTTTGTCAATGGTTGATGAAGTTAATGAAGTTCAAAAAATGGTTATTATTGATAAAATTATATCTAAATTTGGTGATAATTTAAGTAATTTAACATTTGCTGTTTGGGGACTTTCATTTAAGCCTCAAACTGATGATGTTAGGTCTGCTCCTTCAATCACAATAATTAGTGAACTCTTAAAAAGAGGTGCTAAAATAAAAGCATATGATCCGAAAGCTATTGAAACATTTAAAAGAGAACTTGATGATAGTAATATTACATTTTTCTCTTCAAAATATGATGCATTAAGTGATGCTGATGCATTAATATTAATAACTGAATGGAAAGAATTTAGAAGTTTGGATTTAGATGAACTTTCAAAAAGATTAAATCAAAAAGTAATCTTTGATGGAAGAAATATTTATTCTAAAAGAATCCAAGATGAAGGTTTTGAACTTTACCAAATTGGATGTTAAAATTCAAATATTTTTATTTTAAGGAGGAAAAAATATGGAATATGATTATTTAATTGTTGGTGCAGGTCTATTTGGATCTATTTTTGCACATGAAATGACAAAAAAAGGGAAAAAATGTTTGGTAATTGAAAGAAGAGACCACATTGGTGGAAATGTTTACACAGAACTTGAAGAAAATATTAACATTCACAAATATGGGGCACATATTTTCCATACTAACAACAAAGAAGTTTGGCAGTACATTAATCAATTTGCAGATTTTAACAGATATACTAACTCCCCTGTCGCTAATTATAAAGGAGAATTATACAATTTACCTTTTAATATGAATACTTTCTATCAAATGTGGGGTGTTAAAACACCTGAAGAAGCTAAGGCAAAAATCGACGAGCAAAAAGCTGAATCAAATATTAGAGACCCTAAAAACTTAGAAGAACAGGCTATTTCATTAATAGGTAAAGACATTTATGAAAAACTTGTTAAAGGTTACACTGAAAAACAGTGGGGTAGAAAATGTGATGAATTGCCTGCGTTTATTATTAAAAGGCTTCCTGTAAGATATACTTTTGATAATAATTACTTTAATGATTTATATCAGGGAATTCCTATTGGAGGATACACAAAAATCATTGAAAAAATGTTGGATGGTATTGAAGTAAAATTAAACACTGACTTTTTTGAGGATAAAGAAAAATGGTTAAATATTGCTGATAAAATAATATTTACTGGAATGATTGACCAATACTATGATTATTGTTACGGGGAACTTGAGTATAGGGGATTAAATTTTGAATTTGAAACATTGGATATAGAAAACTATCAGGGTAATGCAGTAATCAATTATACTGATGCAGAAACCCCATTTACTCGCATTATTGAACATAAGCATTTTGAAGATTCTGATTCTCCAAAAACAATCATTACGAGAGAATATCCAAGAACATGGGCTAAAGGTGAAGAAGCCTATTATCCTTTAAATGATGAAAAAAATTCTGAATTATTTAAAAAATATCAAGAATTAGCAAAAAAAGAAGATAAAGTCATCTTTGGTGGAAGACTTGGAATGTATCAATATTTTGATATGTGGCAAGTAATTGATGAAGCTTTAAAATTAGTTGATGAGTTATAATGTATTATTTATTAGTTATTTTTAATAATTTGGAGATTTATAATGTTTAATAAATTAAAAAAATTTTTTTTAAATAATTCTAATTCGTATAACTATTATAAAAATAAATCTGATGAAATAGAGTTAATTAAAGAAAATAATAATCAGTTATTTAGTCAAATAAAAGATATTTTAGAAAATAATTCTCATTTATTATCTAAATTAGAATATAATTTAAATAATAATATTATAACTAATAATGAAAATATTTTAGAAATTAATAAATTGATTAATAAGAATAATATTTCAATAAATGATTTACAAAATAAAAAATTTTTGGATGATATTTTATCGGATGAATTTGTGATTGATTATAATATAATTAAAAAATCTAATTTATTCGACGAAATATGGTATGTAAAAAAATATCCTTCAGTCAAATATTTGAATATTGATCCAATAACTCATTATTTACTAACTTGGAAAATGAATATGAATGATCCTGCTAGTTTTTTTTCTACAAAATCTTATTATTTATTTCATAAAGATGTCCAGTCTTTAGGAATGAATCCTTTTGTTCATTATATTCAATATGGGGTAAATGAAGGAAGACAAGTATTTCCTTCTGGGCGAGATATTGATGAATTTGATAAACAATATCTTTATAATCAGTTGTTAATTCGACAAAATGTAACAAATCTTCGTTTAAAGGCTAATAATGGTTATAAGATTAATGTTGTTTTCATTTTTTTTAAATCCTATTGGATTTATGATATGTTATATAAATTATTTGACAATGATGATTTATTTGATGTTACATTGATTATTACTCCAAATGTGGTCAATTTATCTGATGTGGAAATTAGTGACTATAATGATATGTATAATTACTTTAAAAGTAATGGATTTAAGATTATCAAAGGTTATGATGAAATTTCTAATAAAACTATAGATTTAGAATTAGCATGCTCACCAGATATTGTATTTTATGGGACGGACTGGATTAATGGTTTTCCTAAGTTATTACAACCAGATAATATTTCTCAATCTGCTTTAATTTGTTATGTTCCATATTCTTTCATGGTTTCTGAATTATTGGATTCTCATTGTATGAATTCGGAACTCATTAGGAAATCTTGGAAATTTTTCTGTTCAACAGAATTTATTAAACAAAGAATCATTGATAAAAATATTAACAATTTAGACCCTGGCAAATTAATTGTTTCATACTATCCTAAAATTGATGGGTTTTTTTTAAATTGTACTGATGAGAATTTTTGGAAAAAAACTACTGATTTGGATGGAAATACTAAAAAAAGGATTATTTGGGCACCTCATTGGACAATTTCCCAAAGCATATTGAATTACTCTACTTTTAAGTATAATCATGAATTTTTCTATGAGTATGCAAAAGCTAATCCAAATATTGAATGGATTTTTAGGCCACATCCTTTATTAAAAGGTGAAATAATTAAATCTGGTTTGATGTCTGTTAATGAAGTTAATAACTATTATCAAAAATGGGATAAGTTACCTAATGCAAGATATTATTCTGGTCCGGATTATGCTTCAATGTTTAAATTTAGTGATGCAATGATTACTGATTCTGGTGGATTCATTGGGGAATTTTTAATGTGTAATAAACCTGGTTTGAAATTAGACAGTGATACTCAAAGATATAATGATTTTGCAAATTTAGCACTTGAATACTGGTATCGGTGTGATGGTGAGGATTTTGAATCTATTGAAAAGTTTATAAATGATGTTGTAATCTGTGATAATGATTCATTAAAAAAACAGAGAACAGAATTTGTAAATAATAATTTGATTCCTAAAGGTAATTTAACTGCTTCAGAAATTATTTTTAATTATATTAAATCTCATTTTTCTAAAAATGAATAGTGTTGTAGAATATTGCATTTTCCACTAAATACTGGAGATAAGTTAATGGATTAAAAGTATAGTAGTAATATTATAATTTTCCATTATCCCTTTTTATTTTTAAAATTGAGGACTCTAAAGGATCATAAATAGTTATATTTTCTTTTTCAATATCTTCTTTGACATATTGGTATAATATGGGGAATTCTGTACAACCAAGAATAATTGAATCGTTTTTTTGTTCTTTTAATAAGTTTATAAAATTTCCTTTAACTTTTTTGTTTACTTCTTTATTTTGTTTGACTATTTCTATTAAATTTCTTATTTTAAAAAATTCTTCTTCATTTGGGACATTAATCTTAATATTATAGTTTTCAAAAGTTTTTTGATAAATTTTTGATAGTATTGTTCCTTCACTAGCCATTAAACTAATTTCTCTGATATTATTCTTGTTTAATTGAATAGCTAATTCTTCGATTATATTTATAACATATTTTTCACTTTCAGGTAGGATATCATAAACATCATTTAAATAATAATGGGCTGTATTACAAGTAATAATTATCCTTGTAGCTCCAGCGTTTATTAGGTTTTTAATGGAACTTGCAAGACCATTAATTATCTCTTCTTCATTTTCATGATATAATATGCCTCTAACTCTACTGGGCAAAGTGCAATAATTATCAATCAAAATTCTTGGTCTATCCCATTCTTTTTCAGCAGGAAATGATTCTAACAACCTATTAAAAAAGTTTAAAGTTGCATATGATCCAAATCCTCCAACAACCCCTATGACTTCTGCAGGTATATTATTTTTGTCATACATTTTATCAATCGGTTTTATATTTATCTAAGTTCTGTAAAGCAAATTCCAAATCTCTTGGAGTGTCTACTTCGTATAAATGTTTAATGGTGTAAGATTGTAATGGTAAATGTTTTTCAAATTGTGTATAAACGAAATGTTCATCTTTGTCTAAAACTATTGGTTTTGTAATGCATGCTATATTGGCCCACTCATAAGGGGTTTTCTGTTTTTTTTGAAAAGAAGTTATTTCACGATTTCCATTAAGTGTTACATAGACACCATCTTCAGTTTTAGAAGGAGTTATGCCTAAAATTGTTTTACCTTTGAATTTTTTATAAAAATTCTTAAATTCCTTTTTATTGATTAGTAAATCACCATCTATCGATATGTATGGTTCGTCAATGTCTTTAGTGGCTAAATAAATGGAGTAGCTTGTTGAATTATGTTCATAACCATAATTATGAATAATTCTTAAATCATCTCTTTTATCTTTTACATATTCAAGTATTTTTTCATATTGGTATCCTATAACATAGGACACTAATTCAATATCTTCAACCATTTCTAATTGGAAATCAATAATCTTCTTATCTTCAGTTATGTTAACTAACGTTTTTGGCATATTTTTTCCAAGTCTAGATCCTAAACCTGCTGCACAAATTACTGCATGATTAATTTTTGTCATTAAATCACCATATCTCTTTAGATAAGTGTTTATTAAATTATGTCTTTTTTTCTCAAGTTATAAGCATTTATATCAAGTTTATTCATATTATGATTTTAAGATTTAATTTTTTAAAATAATACTTTAAATATGTTAAATAAGATTGTAGTTTAGTATATGTTAAACCAAAAATAAAATCATAATTATTTTTTGGAGAATAATTTATTTAATTCTTTCTTTTTTTGAAGGGTATCCACCAAATTGATTTTTGGGATTGGTGGCCAATTTTCATTAAATTATTGCTGCTGTGAGTTGTAATCGGTTTTTAGGATGTACTTTCACAAAAATCTTCTAAATCTTTTGTTGTATTTTTTATATCAAACTTTCTTTTAAACATAAATAACAACACCAAAATAACTTATACTCGATATAAGATATGTACAACAAAGAATATAAATTTATCTGTTTAAAAAATAGTTAAATTAAAAATAAAAACTCGTTATAAATTAATTAATAATGAAACAAAAAATTAAGGGTGTGTAAAAAATTTAACTGATAGTGTAACTCTTATCTATCGTATATAAATTGTTACTATATTTATTTCATTTATTTAAAACTAATTGAACTAATTTTTCAAAATAAAAAACAAATAATAATTTTCATAGCATTTGCTTAGTTTTGCATTAATTTTAAAAGAAGGTTTTGAAACTTGATCTCAATTTTAAAGGAGATATTGTTAATTTAATAAAAAGGACATAATCCATTGTTAAATTTGTATCATCTGATGAATATCAAATTTAGTACTTTAATATAATCTAATAAGTTTTTAATCCTAAAAATAATACTTTAGATAGGTTTAAATAGGAATACGGGCTTATTATTATATATGCAACAAAAAAACAAACCCGTAATTAATTTTATGGATGACAATTTATTTAATTCTTTCCTTTTTTGTGAAGGTGAGAATTTGTATTTGAACACTGCTGTTTCTCCGAATTTCATTTCCATTGCAGAGGAAATACTTCAAAAATCATATAAAATAATTTATTATGAGTTAAATCCAATTTGCCCAATTTGTGAACAACCATTAAATAAAAATGGATTGCAGAAGTTTATTTTAAACAAGAACAAAACAATATATAAACAAAAATACTCCTGCAAACACCATAAATATTACAAAACAACCTCATTAGAAACATTTATCAGTAAATACTGCAATTACACACTAGAAATAAAGAAATTAAGCTTAGATTCAGCACAATAACATATTCATCTTATGAAAACAAAGCAGATTATATAAATTTAATTTATGATGTCAAAATGAGTAGACAAACATCATACATTTCTCAATCTGCTTTAATAGACCAATACTTAGATAAAGAAGAAAAAAGAGTCAATAAATTAATTAAAAAGTTAAATATTAAACCAAGTGGTTTTTATAATTATGATGAAGAGTTTATAAAGATTAATAAAGAAATTTACGTGCGAATGACAATTATTGATTCTTATACTCGATTAATAATCAATGATCAAATCATAAGGAGAGAAGAATTCACCAAAGAAACCATTAAAAAATACTTTAAAGAATCATTAAAGGATTAAAACTAAACACAATAATTACCGATGGCTATGGTGCTTATCCAGAAATAATTGAAGAAATTGGAGCAAAACACCACACCTGCACATTCCACATAATGCAAGGATTAATGCTACCTTTACAAAAACACATAAATAAACGAAACAGAATCATAAAATCACTCAACGAGCAAATAGAAAAAACTACAGAAAAAATAGAACAATTAAAAAGCAAAATGCCACCAAAAATGGGAAGACCAAAGAAAACAGAGAAAAAATTAATAAAAAATCAAAACCAACGAAAAAAGCTTAAAATGGAAAATGACAGAAATAAATTCAAATTAAAACAAATCAAGAATGAAGTCAAAGAATACCTAGAATACAAGGAAAAAATGTCAAAAATATTTAAATCCAAAACTATTAAGACTGCTATGAATAGATTCAACAAATTAAATGAAAAATTCGATGAAATGCCTGAAATAATCCAAGATTTCATGAGAAAACTTTCTAAAAAACTTGAAATAACCTTGAATCACACAAAAAACAGAAAAATTCCAAGTACAAACAATTTAGCAGAATTATTATTCAGAGTAACTTTCCCTGGAAAAATAAAAAGAATCTTCAGAACATACAAAGGAGCACAAAGACAAATTCGATTAAACAACTTAAATTGGACAAAAAGAAATGTTTTGGGAGAAAACTGAAAATCTATCAGTTAAATTTTTTACACTCCCATTTATATAATTTAATGATTAATTTCATGACTGTTGTCATTTTTGCTTGAAAATTGTATTCTCTAATTAATTTTTTAATATTCTAATAATGATTAATTCAGGGGTTGTCTTTTAAAGTTAATTGTGTAATATAATAAATGGTTCATATAAAAATCAAAAAAATGTGCTTAATTAATTAAGCACAGTTTGAAAAAGATTATTTTTATCAATCTCTTCTAAATAGGTCTCTTGTATATACCTTATCTTCAACATCACCAAGTATGTCTGAGTCAAAACGATTTGCAAGAATTACATCACTTTCACTCTTGAAACGGTCAATATCATTTACAACTTCAGATCTGAAGAATTCACTTCCATCATCTAATGTTGGTTCATAAATAATTATTGGAATTCCTTCTGCTCTTATGCTTTTCATAACGTCCTGTATTGCAGATGCTCTGAAATTGTCACTGTTACTTTTCATTGTAAGTCTATAAATGCCGACGGTTTTTGGATTTCTTGAAATAATCTGGTCAGCAATAAACTCCTTACGTACTACATTGGATTTTACAACAGCTTTTATCATGGTCTGCGGAACATCCTTATAGTTTGCCAATAGCTGTTTTGTATCTTTAGGCAAGCAGTATCCCCCATATCCAAATGATGGATTGTTATAGTGTCCGCCAATACGTGGATCCATACAGACACCATCTATAATCATCTGAGTATCGAGGCCTTTTGTCTGGGCATAGGTATCAAGTTCATTAAAATAGCTCACCCTTACTGCAAGATAGGTATTAGCAAAAAGCTTGATAGCTTCAGCTTCTGTTAAATGAGCTAATAATATTGGAATGTCCTGTTTTGAAACTCCTGCTCTTTTTTCTTCTTCTCTTGCACCTTCTAAAAGCAGGTCTGCAAACATCTGTCCTTCTTCTTTTTGTTCATCATCGCATCCAACGACTATTCTGCTTGGGTGAAGATTGTCATAAAGCGCTTTTGACTCTCTAAGGAATTCTGGGGAGAATATGATGTTTTTGACTCCATACTTTTCACGTACAGATTCAGTGTATCCAACAGGAATTGTTGATTTAATAACCATCAAAACATCGGGATTTACTTTCAAAGTCCATTCTATAGCATCCTCAACAGCAGACGTATCAAAAAAATGGTTAACGTCATCATAATTTGTTGGTGTAGCTATAATAACAAGTTCCGCACTTTTATATGCTGCTTCCTTGTCTGTAGTTGTATAAAGATTAAGTTCACGTTCACCTTCACGCGCCTCTTTAAAAAATCTTTCTATTTCATCATCCTGAATAGGGCTAATGAACTGATTAAGTTTTTCTGCTTTTGATTCTGTTGTTGTAATTGCTGTAACTTCATGTTTTTGAGCAAGTAAAACAGCAAGTGAAAGTCCTACATATCCAACACCTGCAACTGTGATTTTCATTTTTAAACCTCTTTTAATATTTAACTGAAAATATTTATTTCAAATATAATAAATTTTTCTTTAAAACTTAATTTTATCATGTTATGTACTATAATTATTATAGTTTATATTGATTTTAATAACTATTTATTTATATTTTAAACAACAAAATATTATCATGTCAACTAAAAAATTTTTATTTTTATTGGTATTTTTGCTAATTATATCAGTTAATGGGGTAAATGCTGAAGATAATTCACTTTCGGATTTGCGGTTTTTGGTTGATGAATCAAATGATACTGTAAATCTGGATCGTGATTACGAATTTGTACAAACTGATTCCGAAGACGGTGTTTTCATTGATAAGGATATCAAAATTTATGGAAACAATCATGCAATTAATGGTTTAAACTCTTCAACATTATTGCATGTCAGTAACTGCAATGTCTATATGGAAAATATTAATTTTTTAAATGCGGGAAATAGTGCTTTAAAAATAATTGATTCTAATATTGTGATTAAAAATTGTACTTTCATTAATAATAATGCTATGTGTGGTGGTGCAATCAGTTTTGAAAGGAATTGTAACGGTGTCATTGATAATTCATTATTTTTCAATAATTCTGCATATAAGGGGGCTGCCATTATGGTAAATACGGGAGAAAGTAATTTAAATGTCTCCAATTCTATCTTTAATAATAATGCAGTTCCTACTAATCTGGTTATTGAGAATATTGATGGCGAGGCTCGCCTATTTAGTAATGACAATATTTTGGATAATCAAATGTATTATATTGAAGATAATCTTTATGGGTATTATAGCAATATTTCATTTGTAAATGTTAGTTATAATGACTTTAAAAATCAGTCATTCAACATCAAAAAGGGAGACTTTTATAGTTTTGGTTTGGAAAATAAGACTATTTCTTTTGAAGTATGTGGTGATGGCCTTTTAATCAATACTACAAATACTACTAATCATGTGGGTGTTGCAGCTATGGATTATGCAGGTTTGGCATTAGGTAATTATACCTTAAAAGTTTCATACAATACTCTTTCTGATACTAAAGAAATCATGGTTAGAAAAGACAGTAATTTTTCAATAGCTGTTGAAGATATTTATTTTGCTGATGATTTGATAATCTATTTCAACATTACTGAAAATGCAACAGGCAAAGGTCATTTTGCTATATGGTATAATGATACTACTTATGATGAGATTTATGATTGGAAGTTGCCTTATTATCATCCAGAACCAATTTTTGATGGGGAATTTAATTTAAATGATACAAAAGTCATTGTTCCTTATCTGGAAGTAGGAAATCACTTACTGTCTGTATCGTATAGTGGAGATGACTGTTATAAATCAAAAGATATACATCAGGTATTCACTGTTTATCCTATTGATTATAATAAAACAGGTATGAAAACAATTTTAAATGCCAGTGACTTTGAGAAATATTATGGCGATAATAAAAGATTAGAATTATCATTGACTGATGAGAACAATAATCCATTATCAAATAAGATTATTTCTATTAATGTAAATGGAATTGTTTATAATAAAATAACTGATAATTCTGGTAAAATTTCAATGGCTATAAATTTAAATTCAGGATATTATACATTTGTTGCATCATTTAAAGGAGATGATGTTTATTTGCCTGCAGCAGAAATTTCAACGATAACTATTCAACCAACAATACACTCCTTTGGGGATATGAGTATGTATTTGGGGGATGGTAGTAAATATAAAGTGGAATGTAAAGACAATGCTGGTAATACAATAACTGATAATGCTGTTGAATTCAACATTAATGGTGTTAAATATTATAGATCTAATTTTGATGAATCTGGATATGCTAGCCTGAATATTAATTTGGCTCAGGGAAATTATACAATAACTGCAATTAATCCAGTAACTGGTGAAATGACTTCTAATTTAATTGAAGTTTTACCTTTAATTAAAAATAATCATGATTTAGTTAAATTCTATAAAAATGATTCTCAGTTTAGTGTTCAGATTGATGGAATTTTGCCAATTGAAAATAATGCGGTAATTTTTAACATTAATGGAGTATTCTATCAAAGAACTGCTGATGAAAATGGAATAGCTAAACTTAATATTAATTTAGCTCCTGGTGAATACATCATAACTTCCGAGTTCAATGGTTGCAGGGTTTCTAATAAAATTACTGTTTTACCAATTTTAAAAGCAGTGAACATGAAAATGTCTTATCGTGATGGAAGCACTTTTAATGCAACTTTAATTGATGGTAATGGCAATCCTTTAGCTAACACTAATGTAACATTCAACATCAATGGAGTATTTTACCAAAGAACAACTGATGAAAATGGTATTGCCAGATTAAATATTAATCTGATGAAAGGGGAATACATCATAACTTCAAGTTATAATGGGTCCAATATTGCAAATAAGATTACTATTGTTTAGGATTTTTCCTAAACATTCTTTTTTTTGAAATTATATATAAATGATGTAGAAAATCACACTTCAAAAATAATTAAATAATATCTCACATATACTTTAATTATCAAAAATTAACCATTTAATTTTAATTTTAAATCAATAAATAAATTTATATTATAAAATATTAAATTAAGGTAGTTTTTGGAATAAATTTTAAAGGAGAATGTGGAGCATGATTGATTATACTATTGAAGAAGCATTGGTATAATTAAATCGTGTGATGAATCATTCACGCCAGATACAAATCAAAAGTGTGTGAAATAATGAACAATCACATGGTTTATGATTATATTGGGGATTCATTGTTTATTTATTGCATTGATTCTTATGAATATGATGTTTCTCTGGAATTGGATAATGATGTGATATTGGATTTTGGTATTAATTGTAAATCTGTAGTATTTGAATTTTAAATGCTTCTAAGATATTTAATTTGGATAAAAGTTATTTCAAGAATTTGGTAAATATTAATATTCCATCAAATATTACTGAAGATTTAATTAGTTTAAAAGTTCAGTTATTGGTTCTTGTACATAATAAAAATCAGGTATTTGATATTAATAGGATTACCAGTAATTTAAGTAACATTCCTGTGATGGAAACTGTACTGGCAACAGCATAAATTCAATGAATTGCATGTGACATGTAGATTAACCAAATTTTTTTTCTTTTTTTTATTTACAAATATACTTAAATTCAAGTAATGATAAAATATAATAGCAACAATAATAACTAATGCAATTTTAATCAACCATTTCTTTAAGTATTCAATGGCTTTTTTCAAACCAATTTCTTAATTTAAAATAACATGAAAAAGTATTTTAAATATAGAAATTAAAAATAATAGTATTATTGACTAAGTTTTAACTTTTTCAATTTTTATAAACCAAGAGGTTATATTTCATGTACGTACAAAAATTTGAAGATTTAAACAAGTCTGATATTGGAATTGCAGGTGGTAAAGGAGCTAATTTGGGTGAACTCACTCAAGCAGGCATCCCTGTCCCACCAGGTTTTGTAGTAACAGCAGAAACTTATGAAAAATTCATGGAAGACTCTGGAATTAATGATAAAGTTTTAGATATTTTAGACCAAATTGATATCAATGATACAAAAGCTCTTCAAGCTGCAGCTGAAGAAATCAAAGCTATCATTATCGAAACTCCAATTCCAGATGACATGGTAATGTTTATCAAAGAAGCTTACAATCAGCTCTGTCAAAGAGTAGGCGAAGATGACACTGATGTAGCTATCAGATCATCAGCAACCGCTGAAGACTTACCTGAAGCATCATTTGCAGGCCAACAAGATACTTTCTTACACGTAAGCGGAGACGAAGAAGTAATCGAATACATCAGAAAATGCTGGGCATCATTGTTTGAAGCAAGAGCTATTTTCTACCGTGAAGAAAACAACTTCGAACACTCAAAAGTATTAATTGCTGTTGTTGTTCAAAAAATGGCTATTGCAGATAAAGCTGGTGTAATGTTTACCGTAAACCCATCAACCGGTGAAGAAATTGCTTTAATCGAAGGATCATGGGGTCTTGGTGAAGCAGTTGTTTCCGGTGATGTAACTCCTGACAACTACCAAGTTGACAAAACCAACAATGAAATAATCAATGTAACCATTTCTGATAAGAAAGTAATGTACACTAATGATGAAAGCGGAACCAGTGTAAAAGTCAATGTTCCTG
>Ga0256405_10004265_pt1 | contig 27202 bp, 26 predicted proteins | sample RumenRJG_02DNA_FD_189096 | JGI IMG/M metagenome (GOLD analysis project Ga0256405, IMG submission 189096) | Bovine rumen microbial communities from Lethbridge, Alberta, Canada - RJG_02 | ecosystem: Host-associated > Mammals > Digestive system > Stomach > Rumen | place: Canada: Alberta... | reverse complement strand
AAAAGAAATCAACGAATAGAGCATATATATCGGGCTCATTGGTTCTAATTCTTCCACCATATGAAATCCCCATAATGCCCAATCCGACACGAGCTAAGGCTTTTTTCTGGTTATCGCTTAGTGTATCTAACATTTCAAATAGATTTTATAACTTCTCACCATTATAGGGAATAATATTGTATCCACAAGTTCGTATATAATTTACGAATTTGGTCTGTCCGGGGTCTTCATCATCATACCCTTCCCATTTATTGATAATATCTCCATTTGTCTTGACCAAAAAAGTCATGGGAATACTCCTTACACTATATTTCTCTTGCAGATCTTCAGTGCCATCCTGTTCAACATCAATATATGTGTAAGAGTTAATTCCTGCTTCATTTATTTCTTTTACGAATCGTTTAGATGGACCACACCATGACGCACTAAATAACAACAGATATGCATCATTGGAAGAAGTAGATGAGCTTCTTGACACATTTGTATCTCCCAAAGGAATTTCCATTGTTTGTGACTGAAAATCTCTAACTATGAATCCTGTAGATTTATTTATTCCATAACCTTTCAGGATTATTCCGTCACATTCTGAAGGCATAGGGGGTATTTCTATTTTGTCCATGCCAGTGACATCCAGGAGTAAAGGACGTCTTATATTCAGAAAATATCCTACGTTATCGTTATTAGTTCTTTTATTCACAAATACTTTTGACGATGAACGGTAGAAAACCAGTAATGGCTCGCCATTATCGTCTGTTACATAGGAAACACCTTTGAACGGTAGTATTTTACCTTGTAAACCTTTATTCACTGGAGGAGTCACGAGGGGTCTCTGCCCATCAAAAATAAATCCTTTTGGCACTTTATTACTTGTCTTTCTATTATAAGGACATAAGTACAAATTGCACACCTTGTTACCATATTGATCACATATTTCATATCTGTCAATTATGTGTTCAATGTTTGGGGCATTACAAGACCCTATCCTTTTCCAGGATATTTTTGAACCGTTGGAAAGGCGCAATTTTCTAAGATACACTTCATTCTGAGGTACACCATGAATAGGAATTGGATTAGTTATATCTAATCCGAATTCACCATAACCTTCTGGCATCACATCTTCAGCAGTTCCTGTGTTGCACATCATTTCCATTGCATTTAGCAAGCCAACGGTCTGTGACAGCTGCTTGTTATTATCTACTGCATGATTGTAGATAACTCGAATGTCGGATTCTGTCAACTGGTTATTTAAACGTTGTTTTACCTTTCCCGTTATTGCGCTTAGGGTTTTATCTTCATCCATAAACAAGCATGTCAAAACAAAAATATAGTTATTTGCCACTATATCTTCATTATATCTATTGCCCAATTTTTTGCATAATTGGCTTGTTAGAAGCTTTTGTTGACCTATTCCTTCTGGGAAAAACAACTTATATACCTTTGCTAATGCCTCTGGCATTTCAGGCTCTTTCTTGCGTTTAAAAATGTCAAAAAAAACCATTTTGTCAAAACAGTTTAAAATATGAATACTTCTATATATATAGCAATTGGCAGAAAAAAATGACGACACTACTTTGCTTCTGCTTCTTCTACTTCTGCTTCCTTTTTCAGACTTAGAGGTTCATTATCCAGACTTAGAGTTATTTCTGCAAAAGTCACATTATTCCATTCTGGGTCGTCTGCGACATTAATATCTGGCAGTAAGAAATCCTCTTTATCGGGATATTTGGCAAGAATTTCTTCATCTGTTAGTGATAACCTAACGCGAATCTTCTTGAAAAATTTGACTTCTGAGTATTCAATGCGCTTATCTGCTTCGATAGTCTTAAATGCTAAATCAACCAAACACATTTGCTCTTCCTTAGATAATGCATCTTCTGCTATGTCGCTTAGATAATTATTCAAAAATGACACTCCATCTTTGTTGATAGAATCCACATATTTCTTTAATACCACTTCAACATCTAATTCTTTGAACAAATCTGTGTTTGCAATAAGCTCACGTAATACCTGAACTTCCTCAGATGCGATGTCACCGTCACATGCCATACATGCGAAAATGGTTTTCAATAATAATTCTTGATTATTCATAACTCAAATATTTAAAAAGTTAAAAACCTATTCTGGGTCTATCGGACGTAATCTTTTCACCATTCATAATGGCTCTGATACGTTCATATTTTTTTAATTCGTTATCAGATATAGATTGCTTTACCTTTGAAATTGCATTTTGTAGCAACTCCATAGTAATCTTGCTATGCGCTTTTAAAGCAGCTCTTGACGCATCATTTACAATTAACTGAATGTCAGCAGAAACATAATTGTGCGTCATATCTGCAAGCAATCCATAATCTAAGCCAAAATCGTATGGACGTTTTTCAAGGTATAACTTGAAAAGCGCTTCTCTTGCTGCTTTGTCGGGAACTCCAATATAATATTTTTTTTCAAGCCTGCCAGCACGCAATACAGCCGGATCAAGAACATCAGGCTTATTGGTGGCACCTATGATAAAGATACCTTTCTCACCTGTTCTGTCCATCTGTGCCAGGAACTCGTTTATGCCAGACATACCTTTATCTTCAGCTAATGAACGATCCTTTAATAAATCATCCAATTCATCAATAAATATAATGGTAGGAGCATTTGCTTCTGCTTCTTGAAACATTGCTGCTATATTTTCCTGAGTAGCATTTATCCATTTGCTTTTTAGGGTAGCTGGAGTTACTTGCATGAAATTAAATCCAACTTCTTCAGCAAAGTGTTTTGCAAAAAAAGTTTTACCGCACCCTGGGGGGCCGTATAATAACATTCCGTTTGGAATTGTCACTCCATATCTATGATACTCCTCTGGATTATGAAGTGGTTCTATAACTTCTTCCCTCATTTGGCGTTTTAGGTCATCCATGCCAGCAATAGCTGCGAATCCAGGTCCCTCCACCTTGCGTGAAAGAGACCGCTTAGAATCGTTATCTTCCTTTTTTGATTCGTCAGATTTTACTTTTCTATACGTCGGCTGGCGTTCTACTTTTATCTCACCATCAATTGCTTTTATGAACTCCTGCGCTGTTTGGAAACGGTTTTCTACATCATAACTTAATGCCTTTACTATACAGTTTAAGAACTGTTCATCTAACTCAAAGATATCAGTTGTAGGGATTTTAAGAGGTTTTTCCCTTTCAGATAAAATGCGTTCCACTTTATCACCTTTGATCCTTGAAATGTCTAGAAACCAAGGTAGCTCTCCATATAGCAGGTGATACATCATTACACCGACAGAATAGATGTCTGATTGTATCTGGCAAACACCAGAGAACCTCTCAGGTGCCAAATAAAAAGGATTCAGTTCATTTAAGTTTGGCTTTGCTGGTGGTTGATTCAGGAACCGAGCATGTCCAAAATCAATCAACTTCAAATCCTCCAAGCCACCTACTAAATTGAGCATTACATTTTGAATCGTTACCTCTCCATGCACGATAGGCTCGTCTTGGTTGTGAATTGAATCGAGTGCTGACAGTACGGCTTTGGCAATCTTCTTAATATCGTAAACACTAATATCATCGTCTCGAATGATTCTCTGTGCAAGTGTTTCACCGCTAACAAACTCTGTCACAATATATGTTCTTTGACCGCCATTTACCATTATGTTTCCTGAGTCAATATAGCGACATAGGTTATGATGGTTGAGACATTTTGATATTTCTACCTCAACAACATGACCATTATCATCAATTTGATGACGATTCAATTTCGCATAATTAATGAGTTTCAAGAAACGAGTCTTTCCATTAGAATCCTTAACACGATAGGTCTCAGCATAAGCCCCTTCCTTATGCTGAAAAGTAACAGTGTATGAACCGATTATATCTTTTTTGTTATATAACATACTTTCATAATCTATTTAACAATGACTTTGCGGTTATTCCCCTCTGACTTTCCTCAATAGTAATCGTCTCAGGCGAAATGTCTTTACATATATCTTTTATATAGACTTCAAAACCATTATTTCTTTTCTTATCTAATTCTTGCTCTAAATACAATAGTTCGGCTTCACAGATGGGACAAGTACCAATACATGGCTCATTATTTGTGCATATAGTTTGTTTTAACACTATATCATTTATTATCGCGATTTCCTTTCGTATTCGCTTTAACTTTTTACAAATAGTTTTTCCCCTATCAGTTGCCATTAACACAGTAATTGATTACATTTATATTTTTGAATCCTAGTTTATTCAAAAGTTTAAAGCTTTTAATAATATCAGATTCATTATTATAATAAGGAATTAAGGGAACTTTTATTGTCACCCTATTTGAAACATTCTCAGCCAAAATTGACAGATTACGCCAGACGTTCTCGTTTGAGTTCCCACAATATGAACTATATATTGAAGGATTAGTTTCTTTAATATCAACCACCCAACTGTCAACCACATGTATCAATTCTTCTATATGAAATGAAGCTACATTTAGGGATGTCTCTATAGAAATGTTCCATTTTTTAGCATATTCATTCTTAAACTCTTTTATAAAAGAGGAATGGATAGCTGGCTCACCTCCACCGAAACACACTCCACCACCAGTAGAAAGAAAGTACAAATTATCTTTCTTTACCTTCTCGAAAAGTTCTTCACAAGAGACAAAACAAGCCAAACGCTTACTATCTCTTGACTCTGGATTTATGCAAAACCTGCACTTAAGGGGGCAACCATGCAAACAGACCAGCGTTGTCACACCTGGCCCATCTGTACCAATACGATGTCTAAGTATATCAAAAACTGGTGCTGTTTGCATGATATAGTCTAATTAATTGTTACCACGTAATAATCCAGCTGGAACAAATCCTCCTGTAGGACCATCAACTTCTCCATCAGGAAGTAGTTTAATTAGTTGAACGACCACAGGCTGTAACTTCTCAACAGTAGGATTATCACCTATAATACTAAGGGCACTGTTAATTAAAGAATGAGCATGAGACGCATCTTTCCAGGCTACTGAACTAAAATGATCGTTATAGTGCCGAACGAATCCTATGCACTGATAAAGCATTGTTAGATGCATGAACAATGCATTTACTTGTTCAAGCACTTCACGTCCCATCGTCACATCTTTAGCTTTAATTACCAAATCAACCTGCTTTCGCAATTGTGTAACGATAGAATTAGTTTTGTCGTTTCCCAAATCATTTTGAGCTTGTTCAAGACGGTCAAATTCTTCTCGTAGTTCATTTTCAAGTCGATCCCATTCAGTTGCATCATCTTTATCCTCAATCTCGCGAAGGACTTCTTTAAGGTGCTGAAGAACAGCTTTTTTCTCGGAACTATTAGCAGCTTCATTCTTTACGGCATCTAGTTTGTTCTGCAAGTCGTCTGTGTTAACTCCAGCATCACTAAGTCTGTGAATACTGCGTTGAGCTTCCGCAAGATCCTTGTTAATAACCTTTGTAGCATCATCAATAGACTGTTTCTTACTTGTATCAAGCAATTTCTCTACAGTTGTGTCAGTTGCAAGAAAATGAACTTCAAGGGTCATTTGTTCAGAAGTATCAACCTTTAATGTTACGTCTACAGAAGAGTCTTCAGTAATTAATGATTCAACATCTTCTCCTGTTATAATGATATCTGCAACATATTCATACAATGAAGCACTCCTACCTTCGGCACCCTTGAAATCATCTACCTGATAAACAGGTATCTTCAAAACATCACTTTCAACACCTGGACGTAATTTACTTGTGGTTTTGAGGTCATTAATAACTCCAACCGCAGGTACAGGTTTGTTTTTCTCCAAGCCCTTAGCCATTCTAAAGACTGGACGCTTTTTCACTTCACTCCATGTAGCGATACCGATATTATATGGAAGTGGTGCTGCTCCAACTTTAGAGCCCTGAATAATCGTTATCTCATTAGGGAAACAAGGTACTTTATTACCCTTCTCATCGTAGGCAACAATTGCAAATGAATTTGGCTTTGATTCAAGAAGATTGGCTTCTATTACATTACCAGTAGCGTCAATTTCCACCTTGCCGCTTGACCATGCCTTATCGCTTCTTTCTAATTCAACGAAAACTTTTGAATATGAGCTACCTGGTTCTAACCTTGCACTAACCCATTCTGTCTGCTCTACTGATGTTGATTCGTAACCGATTTCTAATTTGACAGTTCCGACCTTAATGTCCTTCTGGTCAACGACTGCATCCATGGTAGATGCATACAGTGCTGCTCCTGTAGCCACTGCAGTCATTGGGTCAATAGATGTGTCAACATTCGGGGTAATTTGATCCTTTAACATCTGGCGAATCAATGGTGAATGAGTTGGACCTCCCACAAGTATCAACTTATTAATTTGTGAAGAAGAAAGATGGTTGCGATTTACTAGTTCCTTACAAATATCAACTGCTTTCTGGAAATAAGGACGCATAACATCAAACACTTCACTTTGTGAAACTGTTAAATCCAGTTCCATTTCTTCACCATCTTCATCCTCTCCCAAGTCACCAAGATTTGAAAGAATATCATACTTATCCTTGAATGAAAGCTGATTCTTCGCTTCTTCTGCAAATGTCTTCATTGCATCACGGAGCACTTCCTTCTTTTCCTCGTTATCAAGAGTTTCATCCAGAACAAAGTTCTTTTGCAAATATGGGATGATTATATTATCAACAATTGCGTAGTCAAGATTTTTACCTCCAAGATAGTTATCACCTTCGGTGTCAAACACTTGCATGATACCATCTTCTACTTTCAACAAAGCTGCATCAAAAGTTCCACCGCCAAAGTCGAACACCATCCAAATACCATCTTTTGAATCCGTGGTTAAACCATAAGCCATAGCCGCTGCAATTGGTTCTTGGAGGAGTTCACATTTCGTGAAACCTGCCATTTTAGCCGCCTCCATTGTGGCAGTTTTTTGACCTACAGTAAACTTAGCAGGTACTGTAATAACCACAGAAGATATATTTTCATCTGTTACAAAAGACTTTAGTGTTTTCAACACTTCTGCAGACAGTTCTTCTGAAGAATAGTCACGGCCCATATATGTACTGGTATACTTTGTATCAGTACCCATGGTACGTTTGAACTCAACATAGGCATTTGAAGCCTCTTTCTTACCAGCCTTAGATGCACGTCGTTTATCACTCTTCAAATCGTTAAAGGCCGAATCTCCAGCTTTAACGCTCTGGCGTTTGGTGAATGACACGCATGAAGGCATTGTGTCCTTAAGAACGTCTGTCTTAATAACGACAGGTTCACCTTTTTCCATCCTGCAAATTGCAGAGTTGGTAGTACCCAGGTCGATACCGTAATCAATTTTTAATCTTGCCATAATTGTTGAAAATTTTTATTCTGCTTGGCTAACTTCTATCTGAGCAGCCTGAATCATTACTTGCTTATAATTAACTTGTGGCTTTATAATTCGAGATATGATTTGCTGGCCAGGCTCTAAAGTGTCATCTGTAACAAAAGTAACAGCTGCCTTCATTCCTGCTTGATAAGGTTTTCCCAGCATATCAACGATTTCATAATCATTAGCCTTGAAATTGTCCTTTATTCGCTGAACACCTCTTGAAAGTTGCTTATATCCTTTTATACTCTCGTCCATTCGCGAAAGATTCATTTCTATCTTTACTATCTCATCAGCAACTTTAAGAGTAAGGGAGTGATCAATCTCACCATCATCTGTTGTTGTTGGAGCTGATACTGATTGCTTACTCAATACTTCAATTAATTTATTATCGAGTTGAATTGTTTCTTCTTGCATCTTTTCCTGAGCTTTGCGGATATTCTCTTGTGCTTCCTCTAAAGAAGACTGTGCTTTACGAACGTCATCAATTGATGTTGAACCAGACTTGATTTTTTTCATGAACGCCCAAACAGTTGCTGCAAGTGCAACTATTAATGCTATAATTCCACATATTCCCCATAATGTACGAGAGGACAGAATCTGTTCCGTAGCCAGAACTTTTTCATTGGTCTCTCCAATGATTGTAGAAAGTTCAGACTTATCTGCTTTTTGATTGTTTGCAAGATTGTCGTATTCCTTTTGCAAGCTATCAAGCTTAAGACTTAAATCTTTATTTAAAGACTCTAAAGCAGAAATGCGAGATTCTGCCTTTGCATTCTTATTCTTAAGTACAGAGACTTCGCCTCTTAATGAATTAAATTCTCTTTTAATATTATTCTGCTCTATTGTTACAGAGGTCAAATCTACTGATTTTACAGGTTCCTGCGCCAAAGAACAGAATGAAATTGTAGTAAAACATACTACCATTAGAAGTAATTTTTTCATATATGTAAAATTTTATAAACAACTAACTAAAATGCCTAATGTCACAACAATGGCTATTACAACCATACAACCACTTCCACTACCGCTACCGCCAGACCAAGTTGAAGTGGAAATACCAAGTTTTTCACACAGACCTTTAAGAATTCTTCTATTTTCATCGTAACGCTTATTCTTAAAATCTGATTCCATATCAAACTTGTCCATGAGTTTTATTGCATTCCATGCAGACTGAGCTACACTCTTAAAGGAGTCAACCTGAGAATTGTGGAGTTTAACCCATGCATTATAGGTTGATGCATCTAAACCACCTAAACCATATCGTGATGAAGTATATAACGAGGAATAAGAACTGCTCCTCCTACCTAATATACTATCGAAAATAGGATCCTTATACATTTGTGATTGAAAATCCTCAAAACTTATAATCTTATTTTGTGCTCTATTCACTTCTTCAATAACAAATCCAAGGGCACAATTAACGACTATTGTAGATAGCTTCAAATAGTATGCTGATGATGCACCTAATTTATTTTTTATGCTTACTAAGTCATCTCTTGTGCCATTAAGAAGCGAAACTGCATTAGAAATAGTATTGGACTGCTTTGATGTATTAACCAACTTATCTTTGATGGCCTTGTCTTCTGCAAACACCTCTGATGGGGGAAGTTCTGCTATAATTTTTGTGAGAATATCAACATTCTCTTTGCAACGATCTCTTGCCATTTTTCCAACGACAACAGATTGTGCATATTTTTGTAGAACCATGGCTTTATGAGCAGCTTCCGCTGCATCAGAATCATTGTAGTAATCTATACCGCATTGCAGGATTTCCAAGCCGAGTTTATCCGCAATCATTTGATATTGCAAATCACTAGTAGAAACGAACTGCTTTAATTGTGTAAGATCGGCTTTGGTATCATTCATCAATTTTGTACCAGCGTTCAAACGAGCCGTAGGACCTTTTCCTCTTGATGATTTACATACATCAATAGCAGATGTGAGCTTATCAATGATTGGCTTTGTACTTTTGCTTCCAACAAATTCCTTCCATTCGGAATTTGTAATATAACCTAAGAATTGGGTGGGCTTAAACTCATCGCATAAGATATCCAAAAAGTCATGAGCCAGATTATCAGAAGTTGCTAAAGCATTGTCTCCCAATACCATTTTAACAAACTCATTGCTGTACGATGAATATAATGTCTGAGCATAACTAATTGCATTCCCTAACTGATTCTTAATTAAAGCACAAACGAGAAGGTTCTGCAATGACGAAGCTGAACTCTTTTTATTCCATATTTCAATTGCTCCATCAATATCACCATTCGTTAATTTCCCACATGCAATTTCATCCAACTGAGTGTTTTTTGAAAACCAAAACTGAGCATACTTTAGTTGCTCTGTTGGAAGAGACAGTTTTGATGTTGCGTCTGCAACACTTTGCTCTGTGCGCAAAACATCAGGTAAAAGTCCATTTAAATCAAGTGGAAACGATACCTGACGACCGACTTTCAGGAAAGCCTTCATCTTACCCTGGTTTGCAACAACTTCTTTCTGAGTAGAAGTTGAATAAACGCCAAGCTGACGATATGGGTTGTTATTGATAATTTTCATTGTTTTAATATCTGTATGTACTTATATAATAATCCACGCTGTAGTTGCCACCTTGTAAATTTTCGTTTCCTGCATAGTTACTAACATTTGACGCAGAAACTGATGCTGCAACTCTATAACTACCATTCTTTAATCTGACAGAGGATGTTCCACCTGCAGAAATAACCAACCTTTTACTATCAGGGCCACTATACAAAAGAGTTAGAGTATATGATGTACTGTTGGTCACCGTAATATATGACGTTGGACCACCACCATATCCAGTTCTATCCATTTCTGGAAGTGACCCGTGCTCACCTGCATATACACGAGAGACTTCAAGATCAATCAGTTTTTTCTCACATTGACTAATATGAGAACCATTTGGGTATAATGATTTGTATTTTGTAAATGCAGAAATGCTATTTTCTGACAAAGCCATTTGCCATGCTTTAGACTCAGTATTCCATGCTTGATTTTCTATTTCCTCTATCTTAGATTCAGAATCTTTGAAATAGTCTGTTGGTACCACTCTTTGATATTGCTTCCAACCAGAGGTGGTCGCTTTACTATCTGCAACTCTATACAATGAGTCGCAGATAGACTCTATCGCAGTTTGGGCTTTGTATCCATAACTATTTCCATCATTCTTGGAAATAAAGTCCTGCAACTTCTTAATCGGATTATCTATACTTGAAGAACTGCTATATAAAGAAGACCCTTCATAAGAATCGTAATCAAAATCTCCCGCTTCATTCAACAACAAACTCAACCATATATTACGAACCTTATCAGCATTGTCTGTATTATAGAATCGCTGAATGTATTTTTTACATGATTCTTCTGATGGATTGCTTATAATTTGATCATATAGTTCTTTTGACTCGCTTTCTTTCTCAATTTTATCTGCCCATTCATGAAGTCCAGCAGCAGAAAATCCAAACACGGCTGCAATAGCAGCACATATGAAAAAAGTGCCACAGCCACCATCCCTATCTTGCATTGACCCAAATGCTGCAAATCCAGAAATAACCGCAACAATAGTACAACCTACAGCAAAGCCCCGTATGCCCCAAATTAAATAAATGGCAAGAAGAATAAGCAAAGGTATTATTGCCCAAAGCATCCGCTTCAGAGCTTTACTTCTTTTTTCTGCTTTTTCTTTTTTTATCCGTTCTATTTCATTAATTTTTGTTTTTGCTTTCTGACCGCCAGTTGAACGAACACCATATGTTGAAACGACTTTTCGATAGTCATCTTCGCTTTTAGCTAATTCATACGCTCTTAAAGAACATTTTTCAGAATCAATCTTATTTGTCTTTTCTGATTCATATAATGTAACCACATCATTCGTGGTTTTACATGCAGACAAAGCCTTATCTTGCCGAGCAATTCTAACCTTGCGCTCATTTTCCTCACGGATAAGTTTGTTCATTTCATTTTGAGCTTTTGGCACAAAACTACTATTTGGGAAATCACCAATAAATTTTTGATAATCAGCAACTGTCTTACATTCCCTAAAACGCAATTCTACAAGATTAGATTTTGCTTGTGAAACATATTGGCTATGAGGATATTGCTGAATAAACTTCTCCAATGCTGCAACAGTTTTAGCAGCTTGGAAAGATAATTGTTCTATTTTTGACTTAGCTTGTGAGGCATATTTACCAGAAGGAAATCTCTTAAGAAAAGACCTATATGAAGTTAGATTGCGACATGATTGATAAAACTCTTCCTCAGTGCGCAAATCCACATCAGAAACGTCCAGGTCATTACACCACCCACAACCATATTGATACATAAAAGACAATCCAGAATCATCAAATCCCTTACAATTGCTAATAATTCCGTGAAGTGCTTCTCTGCATTCTTTATAGCGACCTTCTTTGTATTCTGGATCCAAGTCGAACTTATCCATATACAACTGAGCACGCCAAGCGGAAATAAGGGTAGTCTTCAGCGTGTTGAAATCAGAATTTTGAGCTTCATTAACCTCAGCTATGATATTGCCAAGAGCATTGTTAATAATTGTGGTTGAAATTTTAAGGTAATACTGGTGAGTACTTCCTAATTTCTCTTTTATATTAACTATATGTGGTGCACAGTCTTTAATCAACTGAATTGAACAGCTTATCAAGTCTGGCTCTATTGCAAATGCAGCCAGAGAAGCCTGAATAGCCCTATGGTTAGCCATTACCTCTAATGGAGGTAATTTGCTAATTATGCCTTCAAGAATACGAACATTTTCATCACACCTATCCTTAGCCATTTTTCCAACGACTACAGACTGTGCGTATTTCTGAAGTTTCATTGCTTTAAACGCAGCGTCATCATCATTAGAATCATTATAATAATCGATTCCACACTGAAGAATAGTCAATCCAAGTTTATCTGCAATTATCTGATACCTCGAATCTGACACAGACAATTCACTCTTTAAATTTCGTAGTGGAGTAAGCGTATCAGTCATTAATTTCGTACCGGCAGACAAACGAATATTCGCTCCTTTTCCTCTCGTTTCTTTAGCGATCGTTATACTGCGATCAATATCATCTATTAACGGCTTAACTATTTTACTTCCAACATACTCTACCCAATCCTTATTGATTATATAAAGAGAAACTTCTGATGCACCAATTTCATCGCATAATACGTCAAGGAATCCATGTTCAAGGCTTTCTGACGTAACAATATTACTTTCTTTTCCTAATATCAGTTGGGCAAATTCAAACGAATATTTACCATAGAACAAGAAAGCCAATTCTAATGCCTTACCATAATTTCCTCTTATGAGGAATGTTAAAATCCGATTATGAACAGAAGATAGGTTTTCTTTCTTTTCCCATATTGAAATCGCCTTATCATATGAACCTACGGAAAGGTTGTTTATGGCGATTTTATCTATCTCCGTATTTTCAATGAACCAAAATTGGGCGTAACGTATTAAATCTGTAGGAAGGGTTAATTTCGACTCAGCATCTGCTATGTTTTCTGCTGTCCTTTGAAGAGAAGACAACACACCATCTAAGTCTGCGGGGAAAGAAATTTGACGGTTAACGCGCATGTTCGCTTTTATACGCGCTAAATTGGCCACAATCTCTTTTCTTGTAGCTGTCGAAAAAACGCCTATGAGACGATATGGATTATGTCGAATTATATCAAGCATAAATTATATTTAGAGTTTTTGCTTTCTTAAGATGCCCAATTTAAGCGTGAATCATCGTGGTGAAGTGCTTACTAATAGTTCACGGATGTCAATTTTCAATAAAGCAGCAATTTTTGAGAGAGTTAGCAAATCCGGCTGAGTGGTATTCGTACACCACTTTGAAATTGTAACAGGATCCTTGCCTAATTGTTCTGCCAACCATTTGTTCGTTTGACCAGCATCTGCTAGAACAGCTTTCAGTCTATTTAAATTCTCCATGCATTAAAAAATTAAATTCAAATGCAAATATAATAAATTCTGCTTGGATTGTTCGTGAAAATACAAGAAAATTTTTCATTTTTAACGATAATAAATGAATAACCTATAAAATGACACCATAATTACACATTTTTGCATTAAAATATCAAATGAACAAATTAAACCATAAATTAGCAGATAGCATATATTAACTCAATATATATCAAGATAGGTATTACCACGCAAATAATAACAGAACTTATCACATAATTCCAGCCAATCCGTTTAAACCATAATAAAAATTCGACAGATTTGCTAAACATCAAATCACATCGGTCTCTAAATCTCAGCTGATCTTTCCAAAGAAAGATAATCCATGCCATTGCGAACATCGGCGTGAGGAATGGTAGCTTTGTGAGATAGTCGGCCATTATCACCCATGATAGAGGAATCAGTAAGTAGTATATTACAATATTCACCTCATTGTATGTTGCGCCAGTGAGTTTGGCTATGACGTGTTCAACCCCAGCAACGAAACCGAAGATGGGAAGTGCTATAATCAGTACAATCTTTTCTAGGAGAGAGAACCTCTTCCAATGAGTCTTGATGCTATTCATCTTTGGATAGTTGTTCTATTATTTGAGTTGCATTCTTTAAATATTTCTCTTGTACAGGATGGTCTTCCAACCCTTGTTCCATTGATTTTTTGAAGACACTGTCATTTTCCAATGGGTTAACCACCTTCTTTAGTTTGATTGTACCAATTATCAAATCGCCTATTTTTTGCGCTTCATCCCAATCCTGAACATAAAAGTTTTCATTGAAGTAAACTACAATGTGAGAATCCTGGAGATAGGTGACGAACTGTTTCTGAATAATGGTGTCATTATCCACATAATTTGCAAAGTACAGAATACTTGTAGGATAACCTCCGACTTCCACACTGTCTATCTCATGGATTAGTTCCGCATCATCACCACTGATTGCCCTTGCAGTCTTTGCCATCTCTTTTGCTTCATCAATGTTCTTCCATTTAATGGGCATGAATGTTTTGACAAAATGAAACCATACCACATTACCATTAGGGTCAAATATCTCTACTACGTTCTGTAAAGAGTCCAAGCCTTTCCAGCCCGAAGAATCGCATACCCAGCCTTTGGGTAAATCAATTGAAAACAGGTCGTTTTCATAAGTTATTGGGAATGGGTCGTCGTTAATGGTATTTCTTGCTGTTGGCTTGGTGCATGAAATCATTCCGACGATAGTCATCCCAAGTATCAAAAATCCAATAGTTCTCATGACGATTGTATTTTGAATACCTCACAATTGTTGATTTCTAATCTCTCTCGAATGGAAGAAACAATCTGCTTCAGGAAATCATCCTCAACGACTACCGAATCCAGAATTTTTTTTGCTGTTTCCATATCGCCAATCTCTCGATAGAATTCCGCTTTCATCACATTGTCTGTAATCAGATTGTTTATTAGCCAAAGGCCATTTTCACGAAATAGTTTTTTGTCTTCTTCGAGAATGTCCTTCTTGTCACCATTCCGATAATAGTAGTCATTATATGCGTGATGCAGCATCATACGCACGTTGATTTCTTCTTTTTCGTCAATAAAACCTTCTTTAGCTAATTGTGCGAAAGCTTCCTTCGTTTCAGGAAATGTCAGAAGACCTTTCTCAAAGCAATAGCCATCTTTGGCATACTTAACAGCTTGTCTTCCCTTGATGAAATATTTACCGCAATGGGGACATTTCTGGACATAAGAGATTTCTGGTAGCATTGGAGCTATCTGTTTATTATCAGACCACAGTTCTGAGCCAAAAGTGTTTCCAGACACTAATGACATGATTTCTTTCTCTTTGCCACAGAAGGGACAAGTGAGAATTTGGGGATTACCTGGCATCATAATACGTATATTTTAATGGGTTATAAATTAGTATTGAGTTATCTTTATTACTTTTTTGGCATTGTCAATCTCTATTTTGCCAAGTCTTGCGAGTACGCTTTGTCCGAGTAGGAGGGGGGCTTTTTGGTTCCTGACAACAGATGCACGTATGTTGTTCAGATCCAGACCTCCAAAATTGACATTCTTGATGTTGATTACGGTTCCGACATTGACATCGCCATTTGCATCCATATACCTTTGATTTCCTATCACGTCGTTTTTCGACAGGTAACCGTTTTTCATCATGAATGTTGCTTCGACCATTGAAAGCGTAACATCGCTGGCACCTGTGTCAAACACAAAATGAAGCGGCAATCCGTTTATCTGACATTTTACCTTGCAGATGCCATCTTCCTTTGTAAATGGTATTTCAGAGATAATCAGCTCTTTCTTAGAGACATTATTACTTTGTTCCCTGTTTATAGAAGAACTTGCAGATTTGTATTTTGTTATGAGGGCCTTAAACTCATCTGTTTCTCGCAAGAAATCCATGTCAAAATCTCGTTCAATGTGAGCAAACCTGTTATAGCCAAGTTCAAGACATTTCTCCAAGAATCTTAGCGCATTGCTTTTATCTTGCATACGAGAGTATAGGCAAGCTGCATCATAATAGTTGCCAGAGTCTGTGGAATCTCGTGCAATAATACTGTCCATTGCAGCGATTGCCTTGGCATTTTCTCCTAAACCTTGGTAAGCGTAATGAATACAGTCATATTTGTCGGGCGTATCTTCTATCTCTATTACCTTTTTGAAATCGGCTTCAGCCAACTCTTTCTTGCCCTGTTTCATGTAAATGTCGCCTCTGCTGACGTATGAGTAAGAATAATCTGGATCTAAAACGATAGACATTGATAGGTCTTCTATTGCCCCTTCCATATCACCGGCCAATTCCTTGAACCATCCCCTCCGATAGTAGCCAAAACCATATTCAGGCTGGGCTGTCAACACATTATCCCACTCAGCAATGGCAGAATGTACTTCTCCCATCTCATAATAGATATTGGCTCTACGAGCTTTATATGAAAGGTCTGTACTATCTAGACTTAATGCTTGGTTTATGCTGTTCAAGGCATCTTCATATTTTCCCATCTCATAATGACATATTGAGATTCGTTGATATACACTTGGTGACACGTCCTTACTATTAGCAGTCTCGTAGTATTCAATAGCTTTTGTATAATGTTTGTTTTGTTCATACATGGTTCCAAGAATATAGGGCCATGTCGCTTCATTCGGAGATTTGGCGGACTGTACTTTAATTTTAGAGACAAGCATGGTGAAAGCTGGTTCTTTGAGCGTTCCTGCCAGATAGTGGGCTTTTCTGTCCCAATCAAGGCTTAGAGCTTTCACAATATCATCGGTAGCTTCTGCCCACTTCTCTTTTCCGATGTATGATTCAGCCCTAAAAGCGTAACCTTGCGAATAATCACTTGCCAGTTTAGTAACAAAATCAAATTGCTTGATTGCATCATCCCACCTTTTTTGTGAGTTTGCATTACGTCCCAGTCCCATGTAGCCCATCGTCTCGCCAGGTTTCAGTTCAATCATCTTCTGATAGTCGGCATCGGCAAGGTCATATCTTTCCTGCTCATAATAGATTTGAGCACGTTTTTCGTATAAGCTGTTTTCATCTGGTTTAATCTTGATAGCGGTTGTTAGGTCGGAAATCGCCTTAACGGTATCTTCAAGATTCAGATAAACATCAGCTCTTGTTGTGTATGCAAAGATGACATACTCCGCATCCTTCTTTGGGAGCAATTTGATAGCCATATCTGCAGCAGTGAGTGCTCGGCCATGTTCTTCCTGATGTTCTCTCAGCATGGCTATCCATGAGTATGAATAGCCGTTCTTGGGATTTTCTTGTATGTCCTTGTTAAAGAACTCCAGGGCTTCTTCCGTTTTCTCATTTTGTACGGCTTCAACCCCTCTCATGTAGTTATATGATGTAGGGCGGCCTTTTTTGTCTTGCGCTGTTGCGCTAATCGCTACTGCGAAAAGTAGCATAATCAAATAATTCTTCATACGCGACGATTGTTTATTGGATATTTGGATTTTTCACTTTAACGATGACTAATACATCTTTAACCCCAAGACATCCCAGAAGTCAGAAGGCAGGGCCACGTTTTCCAAAGGAATACACTCTTTGAAAAGTGGAGCTACTTGATTGGCAGAATAGCCAGCAATTCCGCACCCGATGCGAGTTACCAGGAAGCGCATATTGGAATGTTCAGCTGCGAATAATGTGAATCGTTGAATGGCTGTGCTCATTTCTGCAATACCTTCCATTGTGGGAATAGCGTAGCTTTGACCTTGAAGCCCTTCGCCCTGTCCCCATATAGCTCCGAATCTGCGCATGGCGTGTGCTGCAGCCCCTCCACCATGGAAACCTCCGGCATTGCTGCCAAATACGAATATTTCATTCTCTTCCAGATGATCAATTCGGTCTGGTGAGACTCTTGGCCCATAGTATTCCTTGGCATAGCGACGCTTCCTTTCCAGAATTTCCTCCCTTGACATACTTCTTTCTTCACTATACATCATGTTCATCTTTTCATAGTAGGCGCGTCTAGATGACCGCTCACGTCCCCAGGTGCTACCGGCTCCAAGGTCGTCATGGCTGAATTCAACAACGTTTTCAATGGAGAGCAAATCTGTCACTTCCTTCACATTATGTGCTGACCCCATATATGCGAATGACCAACCTTCCGATTTAAGTTGCTCTATCAGACGGCGTAATCCGGCAGCATCCCATTCCCTTGATGCGTTTTCCAGACCATCCGTTAGTACTGTGACTACGGCAGTTGCATCTTTATCATCTTTTATGCGGTCATGAAGGTGGGTCAATGACAGTCCCATTGCATCATAAAGTGGAGTACACCCATTGGGCATGTAATCCTTGAAATCTTTCACTCCAGAGATAGGTTGGTTGTCAATCATTGTGCGAACATCTGGTCTGTTTGATCCTGAGTCGAATGTTACAAGAGTTAATGTGTGCTCCTGTGTAGTCAGAAATTCTTCTTGTGCACTTCGAATCGTGCAGATGGTTTCATTGATTCCAGATAGTGTTGCCTCTCTGAGGTGGCTCATAGAACCACTCTCGTCAACAATAATCAGATTATAAATACGTGCTTTGCCGTTACTCATTTTATCCTCTTTTGAATCAGAATTGTTTTCACTTTGTTCTGTAGCTTTTTCTTCCTTGCTTGTTGTTTCAGAGGGGGCGGTTTCAACCTTGGTCGATTCCGGCTTTTCCACAGTTTCTGTATGTTGGTTATTATCCTTATTGAATAACCTCCAGAATTTACTGATTTTTTTCATGTCGTTATTTCTTTATTTATTTCCGTACTTATTCTCGAACTCAGTTATTATATCAAGAAACTCTGCAGGAAGATACTTTATTGCCTGCTTCCTCAATTCGTCAGGAACTCCGAAATATGCTTCTGCAATACTTCCTGTAATACATCCGATAGTATCGCTGTCACCCCCGATGGATATTGCGTTTCGGACAGAATCCTCAAAGTCTTTACCATCGAGAAATGCTACTATGGCCTGTGGAACACTATCTTGACATGTTCCTCCCCATGTGTAGGTCGGTCTGATTTCATCACAGGTAAACTGCAGATTGTATTCAAAGCGTTTTTCTATTTCAGTGCGAATATCTTCCTTGCCACATCCTTGCCTTGCCATCATAATGGCTAATGCTGTTGCTTGGGCACCTTTTATTCCTTCGGGATGATCATGAGTACACTCAGAACTTTTCTTCGCCATAGCAAGAATGTCTTCCTTTGTGTTGAAAGCCCATCCAACAGGACCAATACGCATGGCTGACCCATTACCACAACTGTTGTAAGGTCGATAATCTTGTTGCCGAATCGTGCGGACAAGCCATAGTTTAAATCCACCACCATATCCTCCCATTGGCCAAGGATATTTTTCTCCATACCTACTATAGTAGTGTGCGACCTCACCTCCATGTAAAAGCCAGTCAGCTGTTGCAATAGTCAGAATACTATCGTCCGTATAACTACCATTCTCGTTAAAGAACTTGAATTCCTTTGTTTTGATGTTGTTAGGAGTGAATTCATATACACTTCCTACTATGTCACCTATAATGCTGCCAATCATAACTTTCTGTTTTTAGGTTGTCAATCGATATTCCAATAAGCATCAGGGTCGCCATCGAAGGCATCGTCAATTACGTCGTCGCTATATCCTGCAACATCTTGTGCGTAGGTTCCAGCGTACTTTCCATAATGTGTTCCATATTCCTCTTCATAGGAATCATCTTGGAACATTTCATAATCATCATACTCATCCATAATGAAACGTTTTTAGAGGTTATTATATTAAAGTAATAGTCTATACGATGCGGTAACGGCATTATAACCGAAACCATTTACATATTCTGTTGCTGCCAGCATCCTTACGTGTTCACCATTAACTTTATAGAACCTTTCGCCTTCAATAATCTTGACGTACAAGGTCTGCGAAACTATGGAGTTGTCACATATTCGCTGTACAGAAACGTCTGCGATATTGTGCCATTCAGGGATGGACTTTTCGTAATTCTCATTCATATCTTTTTCTATTTAATTGATACTATACCTTGTTTCATTGTGTATTATTGACGCTTTGAGAATTTGGGGCCATTAAAACCTCCCAGTAGGGGAGGCTAATGGTGTGACTCTTTTAGAATTCCAGTCTCATCCCAATTTTCTTGGCATCCTTATATGCTTCTTCATCAAAGGTATATAGCTTTGGAGAGCGATATGGATTGCCAGTTACTTTCTTTCCTGTTTCTCTGATATAGCCAAGTTTTAGCATCTTTTTAGGAAAGTTTCTTCTGTCGCGTATCGTGTTGTCATCTTCAGGTGGATTGAGAATGGCAATGTATATGTTTTGCAACTGAGGCATAGTGAATTCCTTGTCGAGAAGATTAAAACCAATCGGTTCAAAGTGAATCCTTTCTCTAAGTCGATCAATTGCATCTTGAATTATCTGTGCGTGGTCAAATGCAAGTTTCAAATTAGGTATTTCGTCAATTGAAAACCATTTGGCTTCTGCAGCATCATCGCCGCCTTTGATTATATACTTGTCCTTTTTAACAAGTGCATAATATGCTACGGTTACAACGAACTCTCGTGGGTCTCTTCCTCGTGCCGAATATGTTTTGAGTTGTTCAATAAACTCTGGTTGGATGCCTTTGTCATTATTAAAGAGCCTCATTGATGATTCTTCAAATAATTCTCTATGGACACATTCGTCAGTAGGCTCGTCTTTTTGGATAAAACCACCGGGTAATGCCCAATAGCCTTCGAAAGCAGGAGTCTCACCTGGTTTAGCTTTTCCTCTTTTGATAAGAAGGACTTGCAAAGAACCATCTTCCTTGTCGAATCCGAAAACTACAGCGTCTGTTGTTAATGCCGGATGCCAATATGGGGATTCCCATTTGCCTGTTTTCTTATTATATTCCATACTATTATAGTTTCATTGTGTATTATTTACGCTGCAAATTTACAAAACATTTCTAACTCCACCAAACTTTATTGCGTAAAAATTACACATTAGGATAAAATTTCAGGAGAATTAACATTTAAAATATATTTTAGAGGGATAAAACCTTTGATTAAGACTTCTGCTTGTCTTTGCCAATAGTCATTGTCTTCAGGTTTTGCAAATGGTTTCTTCGTTGCCTGAATGTTAACCCTTTTGAGGTCATCAAACTCTCCACCACATTTGAGATTAGGTTGAGTTGCTTCAATATCAGTATATAGAGTATCATCAAAGAGTGCAACTTCAGGGTCTATTTTCAGTAAAATAAGTTCTGCTCCTTCTGCTTGTCTTTCTTTTATTTTTGGTAATCGAGAACAGAAACTTGTTCTAACAAAGTCTTCGAGATCCATTCTTGCATCGATGTCTCGTGTCAATGCCATGTCTTCTCTAACAGGCATGGTAATACTTTCATCAAGACATCGCTTAAAGGATAATAGTCCACCATATTTTATAATCGACTCTAACCTATCTTTCTCTGTAAAATGATACAAATATTCAATTCCGTTCGACTGTAAATAACTTCTGATCTCATCTTTGTTTGCTTTGAAGGAAGGTGAAAAGTGGTCTCTTTTTAGATATGATATTGGCTCATCATTCTGAATGGCAATTTTCTCTTCTTCTTTGAAGTATTTACGTAGGAACAAATTGAGTTCGGAAATATCTTTCTGAGGCAGACTGTATTTTCCCTCTTTGTACTTTTTATGTATGGCCATTGCCAATTCGTCATTCATAAGAAATCCATCCTCTGATGCCCTTTCTGGAGAACTGGATTCAAAGATTTTTTTTGAATGGAACAATCTGATGGCATCTCTTTTATATATTGATTCATTGCCTACGATTTTATGAACATAAGCCATAAAATGTGCAGAATATAGGTCGGCAAGACTCATTTTGTTTATGTCTGCATCAATTATATTTGATACTAATTGCTCTCCATATAATTCAACAAGGGACGCTCTTAACCTGTAAGCGCGTAATTTGTGTTGGACGTTTATTGGCAAACGGGTGTCATCATACTTCTCATCTTTATCAGTTTCCTTATCTGTCCAATATATTGTTCTGGAAAGAAGTAGATAAAGTGTTTCCAGAAATACATTATGGAGTTTCGGGCTTAGAACAAGAAGTTGGTTCATTCCCTTTTGTCCTAATGCCTCCAGAATGTTATGGAGAATGTTTACACAACCAAAAATAGCTTCTTTGTTGTGCCAATAAATGTTGGGTGATGAAAAAATATGGTTAAATTCTTGGTGAGCGAAACGCAAAGCCAAATTAACTTTGTTTGCTCTAAAGAATTTTTGGAATAATTCGCTTGCTATATAGGGATGAAAGGTTCTCAAATACTTGTTTGCAAAATCTGTGCATCTTTCATCTTGTGCATCTAAAGAATAGAAAGAATCGGCTGCTTCAGTTCTGAAATCATCTAACAGCCTTCTGTCATTTATCTGATGGCTATGGTTTACATAATGGATGGCTTCTTTATGGTCATCCATAATACGATAAAACCTTTCTTTAATGGTTTCCAAAAGAAAATCTATGTCAGCATTGTTGATACCTGTAGCGTTCAGTTGGAGCTGGAATACCACAATCAAATCATATAGATTATCTTTGTTGATATTATTGAGAAGATACGAGGAGAGCCCCGGCACTTTAGGAATAAAATGATCAAGATAGTCAATCTCCTCAACAGTCATATTGTTAGTCCACTTAGGTTTTGGATTCCAAGTGAGGACATGATACAAGTCAAATTCTTTCTGTTCTATGTTTTTGTCTTCAAATTCTTTCCTGAACAAGTCAAACTTTTTTATTATTAGTTCAAGATTTGTCCTTATGCCTGAAGTCGATGTACCTTCGCTTTCAATAAGCATTTTGAAGCTTGTAATGATACTTGTAAGCTCACGACCATTGTGGTCTGTTAGATATTGTAACAGACCAGGAATTTTACAAATGATTCGATACAGTTTTGTGAACTGTTCCTCATTCAGGCAATATTTCCAATGGAAATTTTCCATTTATATCATTTATGGTAATGGGTGGTAATTCATGCTCATGTATCTTCCAACAAGCAACTGCTGAAACACTTGTTTGGTGATAGTATAATCCATATGCTCAAGAGGTTCAATGATAACATTACTCATTTTAGCAATCGCATCAACCTCTGATTCGCCAGACAGCCTAAATGCTATAAAATATAACACACTCATATCATTAAGTAACTCGAAGATATAAGAGAATTCAAGTTCTTCCTGATATTTCTTATCTGTTTCCGCTTGGGTAGCCAGTTTCTCAAAGCGAGCTGTGCACAATGAACCAACCTGTTCGTTCGGGTTGTTAGCCATCCATTCTTCAAGATAAGGCATTACTTCTCTCAGAGCCGTTTCACCATAAAATTCTATGACGTATTTTGCTGCTTCCTGGAAATCGTCAAATTCTGGCATTTCGTCGTTAGCGAAAGCTTGATATACAAGACGTGTACTGTAAGCTCGATACATCATGTTCAGCACAATCTTGTGAGGGTAGACTTGATGGGGATACTTGTTTCTCCAATTGCCTAAATTTCTCAAAGCCTCTTCAAATGCGGGTCTTAGTTCTATCATAATTATCTTTTTTAATTGGATATTAAATAATTGCCTTGCTATTGTCGTTTGTAACAACAAGTTACGCCTATTAATATAACGTAAAAATCAGCCAAATATTGCCCCCAACAAGCCAAATATAGCAGCAAACAATAGAATATTCAAAATATATCCAGCGATAGTGTACAAGCAGCCTTTCGCGTCATCCTTTACACTCGATTTAGAACCCTGCTCGTTCTCGTTACTCTGTTCATATCCCAACTGTTTCAGATTTTCTTCAAGGCCCTTATAGACCATACCTGCTGGAGAAATAAGAGTATTTTCTGAGTATTTTATGCTATGATACGTAGAAACTTCAGGTAAGTAGTTCATCCATAATGCCGTCAATACCTTAAACACGCGGATGATTGCATCGTTCTGTGATTGGGTCATTTGTATGTCCTCTGTTGAGCTTTCTTTCTGAAGATTTGCAATCTCCTTTGACCTATTGATAATCCAATCACCAAATTCAAAGTAATTCATGTTCCTACAGAAACTCTTTGATGCAAATTTGTTCATCTTATTCTCTACGGCCATCATTTGGAAAAATCCAATCCATCCTGGCACATAAAAAGAGTGATGAAATCCAATAACAGGTGTCTTCTGAGACAGCTCATTTATGACTATGATAATGTCATTAAGCTTATCTTTCATTTCCCTCTCTGGGAACATGTCTAAGATATTGTTGAAATTGTTCATGTTTATATAAATTTAATGAGGTTTCTTAAAAATGTGTGCAGCCTTGCGGACAAAGCCGCACACGTCAAATAAACAATATTAATGGATGAAGTAATACTTCAGGCCATCCTAATTATAACACACCTTACAGGGTTTTCGCCCCATCTCTATGGCTTTTGCCAATGTAATGGCCATAACATGCCCTTCTTCGTTACACCTTTTTAGTGTCCTGCATGATTTCTTCATGTGATATGCATAGGCACAGGTTCCTTTGCTAATATACACAGTGTTGTTGTCACTGCTTGATACATTGGGTATCAAGTACATCAACGCTGCAAGCAAAATGGTTTTCATACGACACGGGCTTTTTGTAATGTTACTCTATTAAAAGCATTCGAGAACTGTACAATCCTTACTTTCTGGGCACCTTTGATAGCAGCTTCGTAGTCACATTCTTTGTCAACGAGTTTGCTGACTACGACGAACAGTTCAAGACTCATAAGAAGAACAAAGAATACTACGTAAAAGGCACCTGCCAGTTTTCTCGTTGTGATAATGTCCCACATTGCTTCCAATTCTTCCAGGAATCCGACGCTTTCCTTGCATTCACGCCTAACGTCTTCTTCCACGTTTTGCTTTTTCTCAGTCCACTTTTGTTCTTGCTCACGCAGCTTATCGACAGTTTTGCTGTTGGACTCCAGAAGTGCCTGTTTAGGGTTGGCCACCTGATTGGTCGTAACAGAAGGATTCGTTACGGTCTTTATTTGACCGTCAGGCATAACCAGCTTGGACGTGCTGTTGGTGACAGATTTCTGAATGACAAACGGGTTAGCATTTATGTCGGCTTGTAAAACAGCATTGATGCCGTCAATGGAATCGATTTCCATGTGTAATGCAGCCAGCTTCTCATCAATTATTCGTACCCTTTGGTTGGTGAGGTCAGCAACTTGTATTTCAATCGTATTTGTCATTTGCTTGTCAATGTCCTTGCCGAACATGGTCTGGTCGAATATTGTGGAGCCGACGATGGCCATGATAAAAGCTATGATTGCTCTGAAAGCAACCATTGAGAATGCCTTTTCGCTTGTTAGAATGATTTGACGCTCAATCATAATAACGATTGTGATAAAGAACAGTGACACGAATCCACATGCCCATGTGGGCAGTCCTATATATCTCTGAGCAAAACAAAAACCAGTAACTCCCCAAATAAGGATAAGTATCAACAATGCGGACGTGTATTTACTTAATTGGCATTTGCTCGCCTCTGAACACTGTGACAGCACGCTCGAACTCCATCCTGTCAACATGCAACCGAATTTAATCCACCAGTTCATAATGATTCTTTTTATTGGTTTAACATTATTGATATTTCATTCTAAGCCGTTGCTCTTTGTTGTGAAAGTGGCTGGGCGATATTCGCCTGTGGCATGGCCTTTCTTTGAGGTGATGTCATGGCGATAGTAGCAATGCCTCTCAAGAATCCGCAATTGTAAGACTGAAGTGGCACTGATGCCTGGTCATCTGTTTTGAACTCTCTTTCGAGTTGTTCCAACTCCTGCTTGTGTGTGGTAATGATAGCCATTTGGTTCTCCAGTTCACTTACTGTAGAGATCAGACCAGCTGCACTACATGTGTCCATCCGAGTCTCAATATCTCTTTTCATCACATCGTAATTCAGATTGATTTCACGGAACACCATCAGGATCTTGTTCTTGATGATGTTCATGTTCATATCTCTGAAAGTCAAGTCGCTTTTTATCATGGAATCTCCGAACCCCTTTTCCTCATAGTTCTTGTGGAGATAACCATAAATAATGTCGATGGGCCAACCTGTAGCGTAAGAGACTGTCAATGGCTTGTTCTCTGAAGACTCTGGTTCAGTTGTCGTCATAACACTACTCACCTCTTCCTCGGCTTGCTCGACTGGGTTAATTACTGGCAGCATAGAAATAGCTGCATTGCCACTCTCATTCTTTCTGTTCAAAAAACTAAAAAGTCCCATAATTAAATATTGTTTATTTGTTAATACTAAAATCACATTCATTGTGTAATTCTGACGCAAAGGTAAGGCATTTATTTCAATCAGCAAAATCTTTTGCGTAAAAAATACACATTGAAGACGAAATTTAACCTTTGTTAACGAGAATGGCGTTAAATCCTGTATTTTTAAGGAAAAAGAGGGGGCTTTTTTATTGCATCAAGATAAGTGACTAAGTTATCATTAACATGACTGTTTAAAGCATTGAAATATAAATAATAATGTTCACATGCGCGTGTGTAAACAGATAGATTATTCAGCCATTTTCAAGATTGTCTTGAAAATGGCTGAGTTTCCTTTAACTGGTTACAAATTGTATTGTGCTGATGTATTTGCACGAAACACAAGTTTGTTTTGTACTATTCCTACTGACTTTATAAGTGGAAGGCTCACTTGACCTTCTTCTTTCTTTTCCTCTTTCCCCTTTCTTATAAGTAGTCTCATGCTGTTGTCTTGCAGACAGTCTTAGCCGAACATTCCTGTTCACCTTTCCCATTCTTCAGTTGTAGCCCATCCACTGCATTGCATCCTGTGCTCGTCGATGGGCATTCTTCGTTTTGCATACTTCTTACTGATAGCGGAATGATACGCTGTACCTCGCTATGTCCTTCTACGTCCGATGGCCATGACGTACTTCATGGAGCGTTGGACTGCCTTGCATCCTCCTTTTCGTTTCTGTCACTGAATTGTTCTTATTCCGACTTCCTCATTTATGACTTTTCCGGGCGAAGCGAGTCACACTTACTTTTTCCGTCGCAAAGTTAGTGCAAGCCGTATTCTGCAAGTACCAGCTGCCTTATTCCTCGAATTTTTTCAAAAACTTTTTGCCATCGGCTGTACTGATAACAAAAACTTTTCGTGGCCCAGGTGTGAAATAATTCGGTAATTCCTTGCATAGCATACTTCCCTTGCCAACTCTGAAAGCAACGTAAAAAATAAATGTTTCACTTCTAAAAATTCAAAAAATGAAAAAGATCGAGAACAATTTCGCAGTAACAGGTTTCGTAGGTAAGGATGCAGAAATCCGTCAGTTCACAACCGCTTCAGTAGCACGTTTCTCTCTGGCAATCGCACGTAACGAGAAGAA
>Ga0256405_10004264_pt1 | contig 27203 bp, 28 predicted proteins | sample RumenRJG_02DNA_FD_189096 | JGI IMG/M metagenome (GOLD analysis project Ga0256405, IMG submission 189096) | Bovine rumen microbial communities from Lethbridge, Alberta, Canada - RJG_02 | ecosystem: Host-associated > Mammals > Digestive system > Stomach > Rumen | place: Canada: Alberta... | reverse complement strand
GATCGGGGGTGTCGTGGACAAATGCAGATCGAACGAAAGTAAGAAACCCGGCGTAGCGGGACCGCAATTTGAGGTCCCTGTGCGCCGGGATAATACATAACGATCTGCTATGGGGATGAGCGCCAGGCAGTAGAGTATGGCAAAGGCAGGAGAGGAGATAACCAATGAGATTTGATAAAGGATACGGATATGAATCGCTGGCTGTGAACATCGTAGTGCAGGCAGTCAAGGATTACAGGAGTGCCCTGAAAAAACTGCAGCAGGATCCGGAGGACTTCAGAGCTGCTGCGACCAGGGCGGAGTGCGAGGGTTTCTTCAGATCATCCTGGTTCGGGGTGATCTGCAGTGTGGACCCGGAGGAACTATTGAGAAAGACGGAGGAGGTGCTGGAACGTGTCAACAGAGATTAATAATGATATGTACGGAATGCCGGTTTTCGGTGATCAGGTGAGTGATCTGATCGACCTTTTGCTTAGCGTAGAGGGCATCCGGCAAATCTATATGAGAAGACATGATCACTCCTGGATCGAAAGCGTGGGTAATCAGGACCTTCGGGACGGACTTCTGCAGCTCACGGGAACGCAGACGGTCATCATTGAAGCTGTGATCTTCGATAACAAGAATATCGCGGATATCAAAGATAGCACCGGAATGACAGGAAAGCAGATCCGGATCGAGATCCGGAAGATGAGAAAGACGCTTCTTTCTGCCATATAGCGGGAGGTGGCGCCCTTGAAAGATAAGAGGAAAAAGCCGTTTTACATCGAACGCGGCGATGTCTATATGGCGGATCTGGGATCGGAGGATGAGGTGGTCGGATCCGAACAAAGCGGCGTGCGCCCAATCGTGGTCACGCAATGCAATCGGCAAAATGAGAAATCACCGACCATCATCATCGCGATCCTGACCAGCCAGATCAAAAAAGAGCGGATGGATCCGCATGTGATCCTGCCGAAGGTCAAAGGACTTTGGAAATCGTCCATGGTCTGCGCGGAGCAGCGGAGGACGATAGACAAAAGCAGGTTGATCCGTTACTGTTGCACACTTGACGAGAGCACCATGAAGGAGATCACGCGGGCATGCCATAAGGCGGAGGCTCCGGACGAACAGAAAAAACGGTTCTGGTAGGCAGGATTTTGTGATTCGCACATTAGGCAAGAAAACGCGGACAGAGTAATATAAGCACCATACAGATGCAGATGGAGGTGAAACAAATGGAAAACACGAATAAAGTACAGACAAAGCAGCTGATCTCAAGTGAAGTACGTTTCTACACGATCGCCGATCTGAAAAAGATGCTCGGATGGAGCGAGGGCACAGTGCAGAAGATGTTCAATGATCCGAAGTTCCCGTCGGCGGATTTCGGCAGGACAAAGGTCGTAGAGAGCCATGCGCTGATCGAGTATTTCTCGAAGCGGCACGAAAAGGAAAGAGAACGCTATTGGGCGTAAAGGAGAGTCGGGATGGGACGAAAGAAGAAAAGAGGCAAAAGCGGAAACGGTGAAGGTTCCTTCAGGATCCTTTCAAGCGGGCGGATGGAGTATCGATTCACATATATCGATCAGTATGGCATGAAAAACAGAAAATCTGTCAGTGGCTACGATGAAGATGAATGCCTGCTAAAGGAAGCCGAATGGCTCGAACGGATAGGCAAACTCAAAAACGGGGTGGATCCTGAGGCGACGATCCCCGAACTGCTTTATCATAAATGCCGTTCGGACTATGAGAAAAACTACGCCCAGGAACAGGGCTATGCGAGGAATATTGAGACCATCAAACGGATCGAAAAGAGTAACATCGGACGCATCCCTATCGTACAGATCAATCGGCAACACATGGAGGAATTTCTGAGGTCTCTGACGGAGTATTCCAACAGCGTCATATCCAAGGTCTACCGGATGGTGCGTCTGGCCTTCAGGATCGCTGCAGAAAAAGAAATCATCGAACAGAACATCATGCTGTCTCATGACATGCGCTGTCCCAAGTCCAATAGAAAGGACACCAAAATCAGGGGACTCACCGTGGAGGAACAGAAGAAGCTCGTGGAGACCATGGAGGCAAGGAAGCCGCCGAAGGGAAGAAACGATTACCGCCTGCAGCTGTTCATTGAGCTTTACAGCGGCCTGCGGATGGGAGAGATCAACGCCCTGAAAGCAAAAGATATCGACCTGAAGAAGAAACTGATCCATGTCAGAGGGACCGTCTCAAAAGGAATCGATGAAAGGGCCTTCATCAAGGAGGGTGCCAAAACGGATACCGGTGTCAGAGACGTTCCGATCAATAAAAAGCTGGAACCGTACCTGAAGGAGGCACTGAAGCAGCGGCAGAAGAATCCGAAAGGCCTTCTCTTTTACGACTATAACAAGAACGAGATCATAAAGACCGCTCAGGTCAACTGTTATTACCACAGGATCTGTGAGGCGGCGGGGATCCCCTGCATGGGGCAGCATGCGCTGAGGCATACATTCGCGACCAGATGCATCGAGTCCGGGATCCCGGCAGTGGTGCTCAAAAGCTGGCTGGGTCATAAGGATATCCATATGACGCTGGATATCTATACGGACGTATTCAACTCCATGAATAACGGAGCGGTCGACAGATTCGCTGAATACGTAGATAAGCTATAACCAAAGAATAATCAATTATGGAGAACCTGCTCTAATGAGCGGGTTTTTTCGTGGAAAAAACGGGGGTGATGAGAGTGGAACCGGATGAAGGAAACAGAAAAGCAGTTAAGAAAGTAGACGACAGAAAGGAGGAATTTCATGAGCAGAAAAAATATTGCGAAGAAGAGCGGACTGTTCATGCTGGCAGTGATCATGGCCATGGGCATGTGCAGTGCCGCAGCATTTGCAGGTGAAAGCGCAGCCGGAAGCGTTTCCGTACAGATCACTTCCAGGGAGCACGGGACAGTGAACGGAAAAAGCGGAAGCTTTACCGAAACGGTGACTTCCGGAGAGGATCTTACACTGCGGTGCACGGCAGAAGATGGATACGTCATCAGCTCGGTAACGGTCAATGATGCCCAGCTTGCGTACGAGGATCTGGATGGGATCATCGGTGAAAAAGAGGCGGACCTGACTTTGGAGGAAGTGACGATGGATCTGTCGCTGACAGTGAATTTCGCTGCGGCGGACGAAGATGAGGCCTTGGACGATGAGACGATCACAGACGAAGGATCTGAAGCCGGAAGCGAAGACGCCGAGGCAGGGGATGAGGATCTGATATTCAGTGATTCGGAAGATCAGGAGGTTCTAGAAGCGGAGGGCTCGATCGATGAGCCGGGCAGCCTCTCTACCGGTGAGGACAACGCGGAGGAAGTCTTGATCGATGATTCCGGCAAGACAGGCGGAGAAGAAACCGAGGACGGTCAGGATACGGAAGAGGCTTCCGATGAACCGGCGACCACGGATGGATCGGAAGGAGAAGCGGATCCGGGTGCGGAGGATCAGTCCGCGGATGAACAGGAGCAAACTGAAGACACTGAAGAATCCGAGACAGGTAAGGAGGCAGGAAAGACGGATGAGGTTAAGGATTCGTCTGATTCCGAGCAGGAAACCGAAACCGTATACGAGGATGAAAGTCCGAAGACAGGAGATGACTTTCCCATAGCAGTCATCCTGATCATGCTGTCCAGCCTTTGCACGCTCGCCGGCATCGCGCTTCACGCTCTTCTGAAACATCACAGCGCAGACGCTTAAGGAGGTGGCAGGATGAGAGAAAAGACATCATACAGCAGCCATGCTGTGATTATCGTATTGGCAGCCATAGTTTTATTGATGTGCGTCACCGTCTGTGCATCGGCCCTGACAGTACCTGCGATTACTGTGGATTCATCCAATCTGACAGTAAAGGATAAGGCGCAGGCGGTGATAACGGGATCAGTATCAACCGCGAGTGGACAGAAGGTGGTCCTGCTCGCGGGCGACGGCGCGACAGTTCTGAATGAGGTGTCAATGGAGAACACCGGCAAGGCAGCGTCCTTCAAACTTCCTGTTCCGGCAAGCAGTGTGAAACGCCCGGGAACGACGAAGCTGTACGTGAAGAGCCTGCAGGCAGAGGGCGTGGCAGCTTCAAGTCCCGCTGCAGTTACGGTCAAAGCGATGAAGTCGCAGACCATAACCGCGCCGGGCAGCGTGACCCTGACCAATCTGAAAACATCGGCCAGTCTGAAAGCCAAAGCCAGATCAGGCCTTGCGCTGACTTATTCGAGCAGTGCGCCGAAGGTCGTTGCCGTCAGTTCCTCCGGTAAACTGACTCGTAAGAAGAATGGCAAGGCAACGATCACCATCACGCAGAAGGGCAACGGGACCTATCTTGCGGCGAAGAAGAAGGTCACCGTTACCAGCAGAAAGAGCACCAGGAAAGAGCAGATCAACGCAGCCGTCGCCTGGGCCGTGAGAATCGCTAAGGACAATAGCTTTACCTATGGCAGCGGAAACGGCGCCCACCACAACGGCTGCTACTTTTGCGGGACCAATTACGGACCGAAGAAGTATATGAAGCCAAGTAAGAAATACAAGAAGACCTACTGCTGCAATCCGTTCGTGCACGCGGCCTATGCTCACGGCGCGCAGAATCCTAAGATGCTGGAAGGCTGCAGAAGAGCCAATGGGATCGGCATGGAGAAATCCACCTTTTATAAGTTCAAGTGCTGGAAGTGCGTCGGCAAACCTGCATATAAGAAGCTGCAGAAGGGTGACGTGCTGGTGAGATCCGATCATGTCGCCATGTACGTTGGCGGAGGTAAGCTGGCGGAGGCCTCCGGCGGGGGATGGACGGCCGGATCCATTGCCGTAAAGAAGATGAGCAAGTCAAGATATAACGGCTTTTCCTATGTGATGCGCTACACTGGATATTAAAGACAGAGTCGAAAGAGGCCCGCAAATGCAAACAGCATCCTGCACGGATGCTGCCTGCGCCTTATGCGGGCCGATTGTTTTCTAAATACCGTATTCTGAGAGCAATGCCTTAAAGAACTTCAGCATCCTTAGGAGCATGGCCCGTTCATCAATGGTGCAGTCGGAGAATATCTCATAATACTCCTGTTCATCGTCTGATCTGAGAACGATGAGACTATCGGCCAGCAGATGGTCAGATGATGTTTCAAGGATGTTTGCTATAGTAACAAATACTTCAAGGCTGGGAACCTTGTTTCCGGATTCAATTCTTGCAATGTATTCTCTGGATACGCCCAATTCTTCCGCGAATTGTTCTTGGGAAAGCCGTTTCAGATTGCGGAAATGTTTGATGCGCATCCCAGTAGCTTTGCTATCATATTTCATGTTTTACACCTGCCTTTCCTGAAATTGCCCGCATAAAGGCAGTAGGTATATTCATCTTTTTGCCGTTACATCGCAAGGATGCGATTGGCTAAGATGGCGGTCGCTCAGGGTGTCTGGAACCGGAAATCTTAAGGCTTTTTGTGACCTGACAGGTCACAAAAAAAAGAAGGTGTGACCTGATGGGTCATAAAGACCGCCACCTTACCGCCATATAATTGATGGCGGAGGGAATATGAGTCAGGAATCGAGATTATTAACGCTGTACAGCGATGTGAAAGCCAGACAGGTCCGGTGGATCTGGTACCCATACATTCCCGCAGGGAAGATCACTTTGCTTCAGGGCGATCCGGGAGATGGAAAGTCGACCATGATGATGAATCTCATCTCGGAGATCTCAAGGGGAGGGAGTCTTCCGGACGGGACTCAGCTTGGCCGTCCCCGCCGCGCCATATATCAGTGCTCCGAGGACGGGGTGAAGGACACCATCAAGCCGCGTCTTGAGTCTTGCGGCGCGGATTGCAGGAACATTGCTTTCCTTGATGAAGAAGTGCACGGGGGGCTGACACTCGATGATGAGCGGATCCGTGAGGCGATCATTGAGTTCAGACCATGGCTGGTCGTGATCGATCCTCTCCAGTCTTACATCGAGAGCAGCTCGGACCTCATGATGGCATCCAAGGCCAGACGGCTGATGAAACGCATCGGCCTTTGGGCAGCGACTTATGACTGCGGCGTGGTACTGATAGGGCATTTGAATAAGAGCGAAGGATCCAAGGGCCTCTACCGGGGACTTGGGAGCATCGATGTGGCAGCTGCTGCCCGGAGCATCCTGCACGTAGAGCGGAGCATGATCTCAGGATCGTCCGGCAGATCAAAAGCAATCTGGCTCCGGCCGGGGAAGAGATTCGATTTGAGATCACAAAGGACAGTGGATTTCAGTGGCTCAGTAATATGAGAACTGAAGAAAAACCGGTGGAAGCGCAGGCAGAAATCCCGAAAAACAAACATGAGTTGACGGCAGATCTTCTGAAAGACCTTCTGGCCCAGGGAGAGGTACCGGCTGCCCAGATAAAGGACCTGATGAGACAGCATGAGATTGGAGAGAAGACTTTGCAGGAGGTCAAATCCGATCTTGGGATCAAGTCCGTCCGAAGGATGAAGAAATGGTACTGGAGAATGCCCGGGGTGACCGGAGCGGAAAGGCAGGAATGAACAGTGAACGGAAGCACAGCTTTGGTAAGCGCAGTCTCAGCGTCAGCTACAAGGACGCGGGAGAATACGCTATCAGAAGAGGGAATTCAGGGAAATGTATTCCGAAGACATATTGAGGATGATCCAAGCCGAGCTCTTATCGCGGAGCATCGCAGGTGGCTGGATGCGCAGCAGAAGGAATGTCCGATGCCATTTGTTCCCTACCGGATCGGCGTCTATATCCGATATTATAACCAGACAAAATACGAGAACTATCTAGAGAAGCATACGCAGCAGTTCATAGATGATATCGCCATGTGCCCGAACTGGACACTGGTGGATTTTTATATCGATAAAGGGATGACAGCGCCGCGCATGGAGAATTCCAAGGAGTGGTGCAGGCTGCTGGGTGACTGCTTTTCCGGTAAGGTGAACCTGATTGTGACACAGAAGGTCAGAAACGTATCAAATGATGCGGAGGAAATGTCCTTTATCGCAAGGACGCTTGCTGCGCAGAGGGAGCCGATCGGGATCTATTTTATCTCGGAAGATATATTTACCCTGGCGTCATATTACCGACCGGATCTTAGGGACCGGGATTACCTGCCTTTCGGCTGGCAGCTGCTGCCGGAAGATGAACTGGATGCGCCGATGATATGCGAAGATGAGAATCGACTGCTGCCTGAGCGGAATGAGGATGAATAAATGCCGGAACTGACCAACGAGGAGAGAAAAGAGCGGGTTCGCAGAAGAGTGCGCGCTGCGACAGATCCTGAAAGCTACACATATATCCCGGAGACCGAGAAAACGAACTACGTGAAATCCGATGAGTTCCAGCGGGTCGCGATCTACGCCCGCGTATCAACGGAGGATCCGGCCCAGACGTCTTCCTTCGAACTCCAGCAGAAATATTACATGAATCTGGTGGCCCAGCATCCGAAATGGGAGCTGGTCAAGATCTATTCCGATGAGGGTAAATCCGGAACGACTACCCAGCACAGGGAGGGCTTCCTTGAAATGCTGCACGATGCCTATGACGGAAAAATCGATCTGATCATCGTCAAAAACATTTCCCGTCTTGCCAGAAATGTGGTGGATTTTCTGAGCACGATCCGAAAACTTCGGGAAAAGAAGGTGGGAGTGCTTTTTGAATCGGAGGCGATCTACTCACTGAACCAGAACAGCCATCTGGCCCTGTCCTTTCAGGCGACGATAGCTGAGGAGGAATCGCGGGTCAGGAGCCGGAGCATGGAGACTTCTCTTCGTATGAGGCTTGACCACGGACTTCCGCTGACGCCGGAACTTCTGGGATTTGTGAAAGATGAAAATGGAAAACTGGTCATAAATGAAGAGACGTACAAAATACCGAAACTCATTTTTTCAATGTATCTCTACGGATATTCCACGGAGCAGATCGCGGACAAGCTGACCAGACTTTCCAAACGGACCTATCTGGGAAACATCAAGTGGAGCGCGGGCGGCATCGCGGATACCCTGAGAAATGAACGCTACTGCGGCGATGTGCTGACCAGAAAGCGGTATAAGGTCTTCGCTCCGGATGCCGGTGAACAGAAGACCTTCAAGAACCGCGGGGAAAAACCGCAGAGCTATTACCGGGGAGAGCATGAAGCTATCATTTCCAGAGATGATTTCCTTGCTGCGCAGAGGATCATGGACAACGCGAAATTCGGCGGGACGTCGCGCCTTCCGGAGCTGAAGGTGATCCCGGAAGGTCTGCTCAAGGGATATGTCATCATCCATCCCCGCTGGGGCAGTTTCTCGGCGGATGACTATATGGGGGCCTGCCGGAGCGTATGGAAAGAAGACACCGAGACGGAAGTAACCGTTCGGGCGGAGGAAGGGTCCTTTGATTTCCGTGGATACGAGGTGGTCGATTTCAAGCTGTTCGATGATCATCAGGTCCCGGCAGTCGTATTCCGCAAGGATTCGATCCAGTTCAATCTGTCCTGCATCAGAAAAATGGGATGCGACAACTACATCGAGATGCTGGTGCACCCGGTGTTGAAGAAAATCGCGATCCGGCCGGCAGCAAAGGATAATCGGAACAGGATCCAGTGGGCTTCGGGAACCAATACGAACCGGAGCTCCCGCTGCTTTGCCTGCATGGCATATATCAGAACACTGTATCAGATCTTCGGATGGGACACGGATTTCAAGTATAAACTCTATGGCGTCATATACCATGACGGCAGTGACAGTGCCTGTGTCTTTTCGGATATCAATGCTAGCGTATATATCGACAAAGACCAGTATCTGTCCGCGGAAGGCGTTGATGCCAGCGGCCAGCTGCTCAGCCAGTCAGGGAAGCATATTCGGGCGCTTGCGGGTGATTTTGAGAATGCTGTGGGCAAAGATTACTATGTTGAGATGAGCATGAATGAGATTGCTCATCTGACAAAGGAACAGTGGCAGACCCGAATCGAGGGGCAGCTGTGCGGATCAAGGAGCCGGCTGAATGTAACTCCCTACGAAGAGCTGAGAGAATTTATCATGCAGGAACTTGGAGATCTATTTGAGGAGGTTGAAGAAAAATGACGGAGCAGGCGCAGCAGACGATACTGAAAGCGGAAACGGACAGCGGCGAGCAGATGCAGATCGACGGGATCGAACCCATCGAAAGCATAGATCTTGATGATTATGAGATCGTCAGCGCGGAGTTCTTCGCGCAGGTCAGAGAGCCGGCATTCACCATCAATGTTAACAAGATCACGGCGAATGCCGCATGTGTGAGGATGCTGCCGGATGTGGACTATGTCAAGATCCTGGTGAACCAGAAGGAAAAGAAACTGGTGCTCAAACCCTGCGATGAGCTGGATATCTCAGGGTACAAATGGGCGAGGATGAAGGACGGAAGAAGATATGCGTCCCAGCGGACCGGTGAGCCCTTTGTCCTGATCATCTGCAAACTCATGGGATGGAATCCGGATTACCGGTATAAGATCCTGGGAAAGAAGAACAAGGCGAATGGCGAGGATGTGCTGGTGTTCGATCTGACTGTTGCGCAGGTATTTGAGAAGCCCGCGCCGGGCGAGAACGGCAAAGGCTCCAGACGGGCGATCATGCCGGCTGGCTGGAACGGAAGCTTCGGGCCGAAATTTGGAGAAAACAAGAGGACGCTGCAGGTGGATACTTTCTCCGGATATACGGTCTTTTCAATCAAAGGCGACAAAAGGAAAAAGGCAGGTGCTGCGCCTGAGGGAACGGATACGCAGAACGCGGATGATAAGGCGTCCGCTGAAACGGAGGAAGCATGAGCGAACAGGAACTAAAGATACGCATCAGTACGCGTTACAACAGGATCTGCATCCATCGAAAAACGATGAAGGCCATAGGAGACCCGACTTACATCCATCTGGGATATCGGTCAGATACGAAAGAACTGATGGTGCTCGGCACATGGGTGGATGACAGAAAATCGATCAGGGTCAGATACACGGCCTCAGGATCTTTCTATATCAACAGCAAAGGACTGATAGAAGGGATTCGCAGCGTCAGCAATATCCTTACGGAAGACGGGTCCTATGTTGTTGCAGGCAGGAAGGCAGAGCAGTTTCCGGCAATATCTTTTCCTCTGAGTGAGGCGAGGGCAGGTGCAGAGTGCGACGACGGGGAAGGAGGCAGGGAGCAGGCAACATGAAGAAACTGACGATAGATACGGAATTTTATAACCTGACCGTCCCAATCACAGAAAAACAGCAGGAACAGCTTGAAGAAAGTCTTCTCCGAAACGGTTGCATCGAGCCAATCATTACATGGGACGGCATGATCATCGATGGTCATAAAAGATATCTGATCTGCTGCATGGAGGCAATCGAGTTTGAAACCGAGGAAGTGGAGTTCCCTTCCCGTACAAAAGCCATGGCCTGGATTTGCAGGAAGCGGATCGGAAGCCTCAAACCGGGAACGCCGATAGACAGATATCTGCATGGGAAATGGTATATTATCCTGAAATCCGAATATCGAAAACTGCTCGAAAAAGGGACCATCGGTTTCCCGGAAGATCCGGATGGAAGAGTGAGAATCTCAAAGGTCATCGCTCAGGACCTGGGAATCAGATATACGAAAGTAGAGTCTTATTGCGGATACGCAAATACTATGGATAGAATCGCTCGCAGTGATCAGGATATCTTCCGCGCGATCATAGAAAGGCGGATCAAGCTTACGCTGAAGGAGACCAGGATGCTGGCGCAAGGTGACCGAAAGCTGAAGCGAACGGTAAGGGATAAGCTGAATCCGGGACCGGATCCGGAGATGAAGCCCCGCAGAGGACGGCCCAGGAAAACAGAAGAAAACGATGGCATTGCGCTACAGACTAAGATCAAGGAAATGCCTGCCTTTGATCCCGATATGGAGATCCGAGGACTGGCTTTGACGATCCCGACCTGGATGGCGGCAATCGCGCGGGCGGAAAAGAAAACGGACATGGAGCTTGCAACGGAGCATGCCAGACGGCAGCTGGCCGACAGCCTGTTGCGGCTTGAGAAGCAGATTCAAGAAACATTGGAGGCGTTAGGATGTACGGAGAAGGATTTCTGAGTGAACAACAACTGAGATGCGTGCCGGATGTATCATTTGAGCTGATACCGATCAAAAATCTGGTATCCAATCAGGACTATCAGAGGATGCTGTCGGAAAGCCATATCAAAAACGCTCTGGCGGAATTTGATGTGTATCAGATCAATCCGGTCAAGGTCAGCAGGCGCGATGGCGTAAATTATGTTTTTGACGGGCAGCACACGATCGAAATCGTTGCAGCTGAATCCGGGTCCAGAGATACGCCGGTATGGTGCATGATCTATGATGATCTGAAATATACGGAGGAAGCACATATTTTTGCTGACCAGCAGAAGAATGTAAAGAAGCTCACGCCTTACGAGACTTTCGCCGCTCACATTGAAGCCGGCGACGCGAAGCAGATGATGATAAAGACCATCGTTGAGTCATATGGGCTTGAAATATCAAATACGCAAAGGCCAAACTCCGTTACAGCGATCACTGCGCTGGAACGAATTTATGATAAATATGGGAGGGACGTTCTGGACAGCACGATCCGGCTGGATGTGTCAACGTGGGAAGGGGAGAAAAACTCCTTTTCCAGGGGTATACTGACGGGCATTGCCATAATCATCAACGCCTATGGAGATTCCATCAATGAAGACATTTTCATGGACAAGGTAGGGCAGATATCCGTAAAACAGATCGTTCGCACTGCGAAGGAACGCGGCGGAGGATCACGAGGGTTTGCTGAAACGATGATGCTGGCTTATAACAGCAAGAACAAATACCGTTTATCGATGAGAAAACTTTATGGAAAGAAATCAGCAAAATATGAATCCGGCGATGATGATGGAGATGAATAGGATCACGACTGAGAAATTCTGAGCTCATTATTTGACCATCTTTACATTCTTTTAGAATGTCAGAGCTTGTAATATACTTATGAGGAAAGATGGGAGGAAGAGAATATGATCTATTTCACAGCAGACCTGCATCTTGGACACAGAGCGGTCATCAATATGCAGAACCGGCCTTTTACAGATGTGGAGGAAATGAACCGGACGATCATCAGCAATTACAATGCCATCGTCGGACAGGATGATACCGTATATCTGCTCGGCGATCTCTGTCATCACCTCAAGGTCGAGGAGGCAAATGAGATCATTTCAAAGCTGAAGGGAAAGAAGATCCTGATCAAAGGGAATCATGACAAGCAGTATGACGTGTCACTATTTGAGGAGATCACGGATTTCAAAACGATTTCCGCGAATGGGATATATATCGCCATGATGCACTATCCCATGCTGTCCTGGCCGAAGAGCCATCACGGCAGTCTGCAGCTGCACGGACATGTTCACGGAAGGCGGGAAGACAACGAAGCAAATCGTGATGCCGGGATCCTGCGATACGATGTAGGGGTGGATGCCAACAACTACTGCCCGGTGTCGATCCATCAGATCACATCGTTTTTTGGTATATGATGAAGGGAATAGAGAATGATTTACGTGACAGGAGATACACACCGGGAGTTCAGTCGGTTCAGCCGGCTGGATCTGACCAAGGACGATCTGATCATCGTGCTTGGCGATGTCGGCATCAACTATTATCTGGACAGCAGCGATGACCGGGTCAAGAAGAAGCTGAGCAAATATCCGTGCAGCTTCTTTTTCATAAGGGGAAATCATGAGGAGCGTCCGGAGAATATCGAAGGGTATGAACTGAAACAGATGCACGGGATCGTGCGCGGGCCTGCCTTTGTGCAAAAGAAATATCCGAAGCTGATGTTCGCGACGGAAGGCCTGTATGAGATCGACGGAAACCGCTGTTTCGTGACCAACGGCGCATACAGTGTCGATAAATACTACCGTTTGGAGAAGGGTGCAAGCTGGTTCCCGGATGAGGAGTTGTCGGATGCGGAGATGGCAGAGACTCTTGCAAAGGCAGAGCAGGCCAGGACTGTAGACTACGTATTCTCGCATACCTGCCCGGCCAAGTATATGCCGACCTTCATGTTCATTGACGGGATGGATAAGTCAAAGATCTCCCACAGGATGGAGGAGTTCTACGATCAGTTGGAGGAGACGCTGGATTACAAACGCTGGTGGTGCGGGCATTTTCATACGGACTGGAGCATCGATAAGATGCGATTCATGTATTACGATATTTTGGAACTAAAGAGGGTGGAGCATGAAGAAGATACCAACATTATTTCATCGGATATTTGAGGGACATAATAAAAGGGAAATCACCGATCAGGTGACGCCCGGACTGGAATGGGTGCTTGCCGGTGAGGGCATTGCGACCGTCAAATACGACGGGGCCTGCTGCGCCGTGATCGATGGTGAGTTCTATAAACGTTATGACGCAAAGCATGGCAAGCCGGTGCCGGAGGGCGCAATCAAATGTCAAGAAGAGGCAGACCCGGTGACCGGACATTTGCCCTGCTGGGTGAAGGTGAGCCCGGATGCGCCGGAAGATAAATGGTTTCGGGCGGCGAGGGATCATTGTGAGGGCCCGCTGACAGACGGGACCTATGAAGCCGTCGGGCCGCACTTTCAGGCCAATCCTTATCGCTTGGACACGGACATTCTGATCCGGCATGGCATGGACATCATCGATGTCCCTCGGACATTTGAGGGCATCCGGGACTATCTGCGGGGACATAACATTGAAGGCATCGTCTTCTGGAAAGACGGCGAGCCCCGGTGTAAGATCAAACGGTCCGATTTCGGATTTGAGTGGCCGGAAAAATAAAAGAATACTTCAATCGTCTCTATGGTATCATATAACCAATAGAGACGATTTCATTATAAGTGAACATGCAAAATTATTACTACCCTAGTAAATGATCAATTATCGGTCAAGAGACCTGTTGTATATAGGACGGATCTTTTGTATATAAGGAATATCAAATGGAAAGAAAAACACATACTATGTCTATAGATAGTAGACAAACAGGTAGCGCACAGAAAAACACATCATATGAATCACTGACACCTATCGATAACATCCAAAACGGTGATGAATATATAGCTGCATTAGACTGGGCACTGGACCAGGATGATATTTCTAATATTGCTATTTCTGGACCATACGGTTCTGGGAAGAGTAGTATGATCAATACTTATTTTAAGAGTAAGGACCGAGGCAAGGTTTTGACAATATCTCTTGCGGCTTTCAATCTTGATTCATCTAAACTTGAGGCGGGAGAATCAATCGATAATGAAGATCTTGAAAGCGGTATTTTGAAGCAGTTGTTTTACAGTGTGTCTGCCGACAAGATACCCAGGAGTAGATTTAGAAAACTACAACCTGAAAATAAAAAGAGGAATGGGATTCTAGGGTTATTGCTTGAGTTTTTACTGATAACCTTGCTGTATTATATTACACCGAGGCAGATGGAAGTCTTTGTATCATCAATGAAGGATTTCAGCTTGGGTGTCTGCGTTCTCGTATTGGCAGGAATAGCATTCGCTCTATGGGTTGTATGTTTTGGCATCATTAAATGGATTAATACCAATGGCAATGTTCAAGAGATAAAAATATTAGATAGGGCTACTATAAAAAATGAAAGAAGTAATAATGAGTCTGCGTTTGATAAAAATATCGATGAAATACTCTACTTCTTTGAAGAGACAGGATATCGATATGTCATCCTTGAAGACTTAGATCGTTTTGAGGATACGAATATTTTTGTTGCCCTACGTGAACTGAACAGTCTGCTAAACCAGTATGAGGGAATTAATGAAAAAGTTACATTCATCTATGCAATTAAAGATGACATGTTTGAAAAAGAGGGAGAACGAACAAAATTCTTCGATTTTATAATACCTATTGTGCCATATATAAGTTCCACAAACTCTGGAGAAATATTACGACAAAAGCTACATTTCAAGGACGAGGACAGTAAGAGCCTTGTGTATGATATTTCAGAACGCTTTATATCACTAATATCTCCATACATAGACGATATGAGAGTTCTAACATGCATATGTAATGAATTCGTTATTTTTAAGAACACATTAAAGGGAAATCAGCAGCTAGACTTGATTGACGAGGAAATGTTTGCGCTGATTACATTCAAGAATTTATTTCCTAAAGAGTTTGCACTCCTTGAAATCAGTTCCAGTGAAAGCGTTGTTAAGCAGGCATTTAAGGATAAACGACGTTTAATAGAATCTCAAAAGGAATTGATTTCTGACAAGATCGCAGAACAAGAGCAAATGATCACAGCAATTGAGAAAGAAGTATTTGATAGTGTAAGGGAATTAAAGTATGTAATGCTTGGATGCCTAGTGGACTATCAAGGGAGCGTAAGAGCTATTTCATTTAAGGGGAAGAATTATTTTTTAGAAGAGTTGCTTGATAATGAGTTTGATTTTAGTGAGTTGAAAAAGAACTCACTCCATATCGAATATTGGATCCCTTCAACTCATACAGCAATAAACATTAACGATATTGAAGAGTATCTGTCCAAGAAAAACACGAATTATTATGAGAGAATTGCTCATTTGACGAATGGCCTAGAGAAATCAAAGGAAGAAGCACGTAGGAATATAGAGACTTTTGAAGCCAAAGTAAACGAACTTAGGACATATTCAATGTCTCGAATAATACAGGAGTTTGGAATAGATTTCTTTAGCGGAAAGGTCAAAGAAAATGACTTGATCATATTCCTGTTAAGAAATGGGTTCATTGATGAAAATTATGAAGATTATATCAATTATTTCCACCCAAAGAGCATTTCTAAGGATGAGATGAACTTTATATTAGGTGTGCGAAACCATAGGTCAGACATGGATTATACATATCCGCTTGACAATGTAGCGCGAGTATTTGAACGATTACAAGATTACGAGTTTAAGCAGAAAGAAGTTCTAAACTACGATCTTGCGGACTATTTATTAGAAGAAAAAGTATCCTCGTCGTCAACTGATTATTTTGTGAATCAATTGTCAAATCATTCAACTGAAAGTATGATTTTTATCAAATCGTATGTTGAAAGAGAAAGAAATGTTGAGATTCTAATACCCTTGCTTTGTAAAAACAATCATATGCTTTGGGAGGAGATTACTGAGGATAATGGTATAACACTTGAAACAAGATTTAAGTATCTAAACTATATCCTAGTAAATGCGGAAATAGACGATATACTTGCACAAAATAAGGCGCAAGAAAATGATGTTGGTATATTAACTGATTTCTTCGAGACTCATCCCAATATATTAGAAAAGCTATCGTCTGTGAAAACCAGCAAATTAATACAAGTGATAGAGGGTCTAGATGTTTGTTTTCGTAATACTGAGGTTGAACTCATTGATGAGTCATTAAAACAGTACATTTTTGACAATAATCGATATGAATTAAACGATTATATGATATGTAGAGTGGTACAGTGGAGGAATCCGGATGCAGTTCAATATCTCTCAAAAAGGAATTACACTACAATACTTGAATTAGGCTACAGGCCACTGCTTGAATATGTCCAAAGTAATATCGCAAGCTATGTCAATCAGTTTGTAATAGGAGTGGAATCAAATACAGAAGAAACAATTGTTGCAGTGGAGGACATTGTTGATTTACTACTTCCAGAACATATGGATGTTTGTCTGGCCGTTTTAGACAAAGAATTGGTAATATGGGATCGCATCGAAGAATGCTGTGACAATCTTGAGGATGATAATACGGAAAGTAAGAAAGAAATCTGGAAGTACTTGCTTATTAATCAGAGGATTAACTGCACATGGGAAAATGTGGCTTCTTATTATAATCACTACGGTTGCGATTATGAATGGATTGATTACGTTGAAAAAAATATTGATGATTTAGTTCGAGAGGAAGAAAAACCGGCGTTTGACGATGAAACTATAGAGGCCTTGTTTTATGCAGATATTAAAAACGATGCCTTTAGGACTCTTATTAAAGGTACTGGATTAGAATCCTATGATAATTCATTGGAAAAGCTGAGCTCTGAGAAAATTGAAGTATTAATCGAAGAAGGAATGATTCAATACGATGTTCATCGTTGGAATGAGTTACAACGATATCCTTTAGATTTGAGAATAATCTATGCAGAGAAATATGAAACGGCTTTTATTGACTCGATAGATAGTATTTCCCTGTCAGTGGATGAAGCCTGCAAATTGCTGAAGTCAGACGTATTCAATGATTATCAAAAGAAATCGATATTAATGAAAATACCTGCTCAGTCAATTAATACGGAGTTAGCAGAAATAATTAAGAGGATAACGTTTGATATAAGTAGACCATATATTGATAGATCGTGGTCAATTCTTCCCGAAGAGGAAAAATATGAACTCCTCCTTAATCACCTGAATGTATATACGAACGATGAGTTGCCTAGTTTGTTTTCTCAGTTAGCAGATATTTATCAACCACTGGTTGCAAGAACGAAGCATAAGTTTACACTTCCGTATACAGACTATAATCAAAGGCTTTTGTCAAAACTATTAGAGCGTGATTACCTTACAAGTGTTGAAGAAAGTAGGGGATACAATAGTATGAATGAAGAACAATCAACGGACAACCATGTATTGACAGGATACGTAAAACAATATAAATAAATCACTTACTAAAGGTGGAGATAGGCATGGAGAAATATGAGATAGAAAAAGTGTCTGATGACCTCAGATATGAACAATTAGTTAAACAAGTCGGCGATACGTTGCAGCAGGGGCGCAGGAGATTGGCCACCGAAGTTCAGAGTATTGCTGTAGAGACGTATTGGAGGATTGGACGAGATATCGTCGAGTTTGAACAGGGTGGTGATGAAAAGGCTGAGTACGGAGCCGAAATACTGAACCGTCTCTCAAGAGATCTGACAGATAGATATGGGAAGGGGTTTGGCAGAAGTAACCTGTTCAATATGAGAAAGCTCTATGTAACATACCCAAAAATCCAGACACTGTCTGGACTTTTGAGTTGGAGTCACTATATTGAGCTTCTGAAGATTGACGATCCACTGGAACGCTCATTCTACGAGAAGGAATGCGCAAATGAGCACTGGGGTGTCCGGGAGTTGAAGCGGCAGATGAAGAGCATGCTGTTCCATCGTCTTGCATTAAGCTCTGATAAGGAATCCGTACTGAAACTGGCAGCGGAAGGTCAGATCATAGAGAAGCCGGAAGATATATTGAAGGAACCATATGTGTTTGAATTTACTGGGCTGCCCCAGCTTCCTGTCTATAAAGAGGGTGATTTGGAGGAGGCTTTGGCAACGAATCTGAGTCAGTTTCTCCTGGAACTTGGTAAGGGATTTACATTCGAGGGCCGACAGCAGAAAATCGTTATCGATGGGAGAATATATTCTGTCGATCTGGTTTTCTATCATCGGATCCTGAAGTGCTTTGTGCTGATCGACCTTAAGCGAGGTGAAATCCAGCATGAAGATATCGGGCAGATGAACTTTTACCTGAATTATTATCGCGAAGAGAAGAACACGGAAGGTGATACGGAACCGATAGGCATTGTACTCGGTGCATATAATAATCGTGTGACAATGCAGTATGCATTGCAGAACATCAGCAATCAGATCTTCGTGAGTAGATATCAGTTGTACCTGCCGGACAGAGAACAGTTGGAAGCTGAGTTCCAACGGTTCTTATCTGAAGAACAAGGACCAGAAGGAGAGAATGGAACGGGCCTGTAGAGGCATCGGACAAACTCGTCCCGTTGGAGAAAAAATTGGAGAAATTATTTGCCGAACGGCTGAAACCGTTGCAAATACCAACTTCTTTTAAAAACAATACTGCCTACCCTAGCCAATGAAAATGACGTCCGACAGGACGTCATTTTTCATTGGCTAAGGGATAACAGACAGTAAGGATTCGGCTCTGTAAAGAATGTTGGGGTGGCGGATACTCCAAGGATTTCAGCCTGCGAGCAAGCCACCGCAGAAATATAGCAAAAGCATATCAGATCCTGCGGGATTAACGGACTTAGACCGGATTCGCAGGGTTAGACCCGCAGGAATCAGCTATGGATCGAAAAAATCTGCGGCTCTCCACTTGCCGTGACTCTTCCATGAGTCAAGTCCCGCAGAAATCAGGTGCTAAATCAGAAAAACCTGCGGCCACCCGCTCGCCAGACTTCCGACGCTTATCTGTTCCTCTCAGACAGGCAACCTTGCGAAAAGAATCGGGTGTCCGATGATTATCTGTTCCTAGCGGAAGACAACTTACATTTCGTGAGTCACCCCAACATATTATTTTGAACCTATAATTTATAGGGCAATGTGGTATCATAGAGATGTTGAAAAATCGCATTTTGCGGAGGCAATGATAGTATGAAGCATGAATGTAAAATAACTGTATTGGATACAAAGTGTTTTGAGGAGTATCAGGAAAAGTATTTGGCCGATCCAAATTCAGGGCCATGTCAGTTCTTCAAAAAAGGTGATACATTCCTTTTGAAAAGAACGCCGGAACAGGATGACTTCTACCATTTGATGAATGGTAAGTTCTGCGGGGAGGCATGGCTTGCGAAGCAGAACTTCTACAACGGACTGGAAGATGCGTATACAGGATAACAAAAGAGTGAACTGAAAGACTGGCAGATGATAGCCAAAGAACAGAGCTCCGAGAGAAATCTCCGGAGCTTTGTTCTTTCATCGGTGATATACTGCTTTGGACGCAGATCAAACGATTCTGAACACATTGTTCAATTATGTTCAGGACTATCTACCCCTGTTATGTTATTATGAGTTTATGAATAAGACAAAACCAAGAAAAAGGGATCGTCGTACAGAGTATACATGTTCCTCGATCAAGGATGCTGTGCTGGAACTGCTTTCCCAGAAGGATTATGGAGAGATCACTGTGACAGCGATCTGTCGTCAGGCGCAAATCGGCCGTGGAACGTTCTATCTCCACTACGATAACATGAGGCAGGTCATGGATGAGCTATTTGGAGACGCCATGGCTCAGGTGAAAGATATGCTTGTACATGTGGGGTTCGAACCCGAAGAGGACGGCGACTGTAGCTATCCTTTGTGCCGGTTTCTTCGGGAGCAGAAAAAGTATCAGGCATTGTTTTTTTCCGATTCGCTTCGAAGTGAAGTGATGGATGCGATCTACAATTCCGGCAAAGATCATTTCCTTGTGAATATGAGAAAACGGGTGGATACCAGCGATGAGATCCTGCTGTCACTGTTCTATTTCCAGTTGAATGGCTGCTTGGCATTAGCCAGGAAGAATGTTGATTGCAGCAATGCCAAGTGGGATGAGATCCAGTGCAGTGTGGACCGGTTTCTCACACATGGTTTGTCCGCACTTGGAGCAGTCGATCCTATGAACGGGTAAGGAGATAATGATATGCTGAGAACTGTATACGGAAGTAAATTCGCACCGGATATGTCTTTGGGAGGGCTGACCGGAAGTCCTTCTCCAAAGTATGCTGGAGCAGATATTTCCTATAAGGCGCCGGAGGTCTACGGCAAGGTGCTGGACGCGCTGCTGCAACCCTATGCGCCTGCGCCCAACCAGGGGGAAATCTTTCAGGGAATCGCCCGGATTCTGACCGAAGAGGAAGCAGAGCTTTGGCTTAGTGTGCCAGAGTACTCCTATGATCCGGAGGATCCACCTGCGCTGACGGTCGCGCAGATCGCGGCCAGAGTGCGTCCTGAACTTGCCCCAAAGGCCGGAGAGCTCATCCAATCGATGCTGGATAAGCAGTTTGTGTTCAATATGACTCGCGACGGGGGAGAGCCTGCCTATATGCGGACCTACATGCTCTGGCTTTGTAGCACCTATACCGGCAGGGAAGGTTCGCCCCTCTATGAACCAATGTTCAACTGGTTCTACAATATCATTCGGGGCAACAGTGCTGATATGCGCCCGGTGCCTAAGTCGGGTAATGTTATGATCGCTCTGCCGAATGAAGTGGCCCTGACCGGAGACTCCGCTCTGGGCAAAGTTCCAATGAATATCCAGATTCCCGACGACAGGACTGTGATCGATTATGATAAAACCTCAGAAGTCATCAACAATGCCTGGAGCTGGGCGGTAGGTGAATGCATATGCAGAGCCTCCACAGAGCTGCATGATGACAGGGACTGCGATAACCCTCTAGATACCTGCATGCTCTTTGATGAAGATGCTGAGCTCGCGATCCGACTCGGATGGGCAGAGAAAAGAACAAAAGAGGAGATGCACCAGCTTGTCAGAAGATGCCGGGAGTACGGAATGGTCCAGATGACATACAATGCGGAGCATCCACTTTCCATCTGCAATTGCTGCAAGTGCTGCTGCGTTTTCCTTAATTCGCTGAGGCGTGGGGAGAACACTATCGCCGGAGGATCCAGGTTCGTTGCTCAAAGGCTGGACGGATGCCGCACCTGCGGTCAGTGCATGAAGATCTGCCCGATGGACGCCATTGATATCACGGAACAGGGTGCGCGAGTAAACATATCCAGGTGTATCGGCTGCGGTCTGTGCGTGACAAAATGCAACTTTGGAGCATTGCAACTGACCCTGCGGGATCCGGAAGACACATCTACAGGCAGGGCCTGTGATTATCAGAAACGGGCACATATATAGCAACCAGATGCACACAAGTTCCAACAGGAACCCTCAAGAACCGGAAACAGGAGACAAATTAGGGAAATCACAGAATTAAAACGCTAAAACCATTGCAATTACAGCGTTTCTGAAAAACCAAATTGAGATACCCTAGCCAAAGAACAGGGCTCCGAGGAGAAATCCCCGGAGCTTTGTTGTTAAAGGAAAAGCCTAGTAATGCCAAGGGTTTGAGCCCTTAACCAAATGCGTACACAGAGGTTTTTCACGCATATACGAGCCCCTTTTTTGGCTCTGTTAAATATGTTGGGGTGGAGGATACTCTAAGTATTTCAGAGCCTCTTTATGTTTAACAGGAGTCTGATGATGATAAACCACTATGAGTATGGTTTATATGCTCATTATGGTACAATAATAAAACTGAAAAAGTATATACAAACTCATCCGAACCTGTAGCAAAGAGATTTATCAAGTATGATAAGTAAACACAACATATGAATAATAAGACAAAGATAGATGATTATTTCAATAATGGTATGTTTGAAGCAGTGAGATTTGGTAATGTCACTAGACTTACAAATATTATGAGTAAAGCACAGACCGACCAAATGCTTAAAGACATTGCATCCAAATATGATGAAATAAAAAACAATATTGATTTCCAAATAGAATCTTTAAGAAAGGAAGTTTCTGAATGTAATCCCGTTTCACTTTTACTTTTTGCATCGGATATTTTTCGGATAAGTCTTATGGGGACATATTCAGAAATCCAAATCGATCAAGACAGAATGGTTTCTGGACGCTTTTGTGAGTATATACAGAGTATTATAGTTTCAACACCAGACTCCGGCATCCGAACAACAGAAGATCAGTCATCATTATTTTTTAAAATATTATCAATGTTTGAAGATTTGTATGAGGATGTTCATTTGTTTTGTTACTCATGGGCGGCAAAAATGCACATTGAAAACAATATGGATGGAACAAAAGAGGATGGTGAGATTTTCGAAGAACTGTTGCTTTATTTTGTTAGAGGGAATAGATATCCAGTATTTCAATTTGATTACCATAAAAATCTATTGACAATTCATAATGATGAATTTGTCAAGCAGTTTGGAATAACAGCTGACGAAGTGGTTGAGGGATTTAGTAAACTTGAGCACACTATCGTTCATGGAAAAATAAAGTCCTTAAATAAATGGCTCACAACAATAGATGATAGCAAAGATATTGCTCTATCCGATGAAGAATTATTCGCCAATAATAGAAACGAATTCAATGATTTGTTTGAGTCAATTTTTTCCGTTAAGAATAATGACGTAAGAATGATAACAGGATGGCCGGAATCATTTGTACGGGGACTAGCGTATCAGATAGGAGAAGCAAGCGATTTCTTTGACTTTGCTTCTGGTTATGCTGGATGGCCCATTTTAGAATTGCCAATACAGAGAAGACCGTTTGTGACAATAGATGATAAAACTTATTGCTTTGACTACTATTCGTTTACAGATAATTTTTACAGAGCAGTACAGAGACTGTTGTGTTCAAATAATCCTGCTTATGCTGATATGTGGAATGATTATCAAGCATCCGCGAGTGAGGAATTTGTTGCAACAATATTTTCTTCATTATTGCCTGGATGCAAAGTACATAAAAATAATTATTATCCAAGAGGCAATTCAACAAAACAGATGAATGAAAACGATTTGTTGATTGAATATGAAGACGCTCTGTTGATTCTAGAAATTAAAGCAGGCGCATTCTCGTATACTTCACCTTTGTACGATTATGAATCACATGTCAGATCTTATCAAAACATAATTGAACGGGCGGACCATCAATGTAATAGAACTTATGAATATATTCTTTCTCATGATGATGCAGTTTTCTACACACAGGATAAAAGAACTAACTTTTTCGTAAATAAGAAAAACTATAATTTCATATATCAATTATCCGTTTCGCTCGATAACATCAATGGTGTTGCCGCGAGGGCAGAAAAAATGAGCTTTTTGAAACTGAAAAGCAATGCAATCAGTATTTCAATCGATGATTTAATGACCTATAAAGAATACTTTGATTCTCAATGGACTTTTATGCATTACTTGAAACAACGTAAAGAGGCGACATCTATAAAAACACTTTCGTTATATGATGAATTGGATCATCTTGGGCTATACATTAGTAATAATTGTTACACATTTGGAATGGAGGAATTATCTGCTAACAATAAGTACAACTACTTTGGCTACAGAGAAGAATTGGATAGATATTTTGGATTGTTGTATCATAACAGAACCGATAACATAAAACCCGAACAAGATATTCCCGATGGATTTCTAAATATTGTAAATGCATTAGGTAAAAGTGGAAGCCAAAATAAAATTTGGCTCACGTCATATATGTTGGATTTTTCAGAAGAGCTGAAGGAGAATTTTCTGGAAATCATCGATTCCATTTACAAAAGACAAGAGAAAGAAGGAAAAACATTACCGCTTCTGTATAGCGGTGATCAAAGATCCATTCATTTAACAGCATTTCTGAAACAACATGCAGTTACCCCTATGAAAGAAAAGGAAATAGATGATTATATCTATGCGACTATGATATGGAATCAAGAAAAATTGAGAGTACGTCTCGATATTATTTATGACCAAAATGGAATGGTGACTGACGTTTATGGTCGAAAATACTTAATAGATGAAGTGAACGAAGACGAATATGATCGGTTGATGCATAAAGGAAAAGAAAATGCAGAAGTAAGGATAGAACGCTATAAGAAAAAAACTGGGAAGAATAAAATAGGCAGAAATGAAAGATGCCCCTGCGGAAGCGGGAAAAAGTATAAGCATTGTTGTGGGAAAAACTGATGATAACCGAAGCTAAACCACTATGAGTATGGATTATAAGCTCATTATGGTACAATATATAAATAAGATAGTATTATAGGTTTTGCTGAAATGGATGTATAGCATTTGCAAATTGGCATGGATATATCAATTATGGAGAAAAGTTTCAATGAACAAAAAAACGATTGAACAATCATATATTGACGAGTTCATTGCAAAGGCAAAGTACCGTCCGTATAAAAATATATGTAGGTCCCTTCTTATTGAAGGAAAACCGTACTCCCTGAATTCCCAGATGGGCTGGGGAAATGCAGATATGCTCCGTACAAATATCCCGGCATGTGTGAAAGCATATAGCCGTGATAAAGACAATGCCATCAGGATGTTCCGGGAATTAGTGGAGTTCCTGAAAGAAAAAGGTGTTCAGGTGGATGAGATACAATTTCCGCCGATCCCGGTATCCAATTCTTTTGAACGACTGATGTACATTGCAAAATACCTGCAGGAACCAAAGAATCGGATCGCTGAACTGGAGGATAATCTGTGGGTCAGCAGCCGTCAGATCGAGGAAGATCTAAGGCGCCTGCGTGGAGTGGACGATCCGATCCAGGTGTGTGGAAAGAGCTTTTACATCCCGGATACGGAACGGCGGAACAGTCGGATCACCTTCGCATCGACGGCGCATCCGATTTTTTTGACGGAGAATCTGACGCAGGTTTTGGTCACTCTTAAGGGGCTGAAACTGATGGCAGAAGATCCAGCTTTTACACCATATGCTGAGCAGACTGGGGCAGAGATATGGAATCAGTTGTCGAACTATGCGAAGGAACGCATTCGTTTTGTCCTTGGAGAACTGCTTCCGGAGGATCTCAGTTGGTACGAATCTCTATCGGAACCTGCACCTGACAGAAACTTTCACACCGAGGAAATGTGCGGCAGAGTGCAGAGCAATGTGGTGATGGATTCGTATAAGAACGGGAAGAGTTTCTGCGTCGAGTATGATGATAGCTGTGAGCGGATCTTCTATAAGGATTGCCACATTGTTCCCGGAACTCTGCGGGGCGGTAAGGTTGAGGTGGAAACCGAAGGTGAGAAGGTCACGCTGATCCTGGATCAGATCGTGCGAAGTGCCTATACGATCGAAGAACTTGCCTCAGATTGAAGCTGGGCTTCATAGAGTGCATATTTTAGCTGTGGTATCATAATAGCGAAACGGAGAGAGGAGTCGTCATGGACAGCTTCAATTACAGTTATGAGCGATATCCATACGAGATCGCACGACAGTGGTTCGAGCGTGGACAGAAGGAAGAAGACAATGTGTTCCGATTTGTGTCCTACTGGATCGTATTCAACCAGATGTACAACTATGGTGTGAATGATTACGAAAGGACTACAGAGACCGAGCGGATCATGGATTTCTGCCGAAAGCATGCTGAGACGCTGATCGACACAGTCAATTTCGATGCCGATTATCTGAATGAATTCAAAGCCCGGCCGGTGATTTCATCTCACCACACAGTAGACGAACTGGACTGGCGTGGTGGAGAGGATTACATCGCCAGAAAGATCTATGAGAGGCTGGGACGCAGAAACGGAGAACGTGATAACGTGCTCTACAACAAATGCTTTAACATTGCGAAGGAGTTTGTCGGACTATGTGATTACAGATCGAATCCAAAAAAGAGAATCACATTGCTGTTCCTGACGATCTATCGGATCCGTTGCAATCTGTTTCATGGAATGAAGAATCCGCAGCCGAAGCGGGACTTCCGATTGATCAGCGACTCCGCTGATATTCTGGAAGTGTGTTTGCCGGCGCTGATGGATGAAGTGTTCAGAATAAGGTAAGGAGGCGATTACAGCAACGAAAATCATTGAACTTAAGAGACTAAATCACAGGGAAGCGGGCATCGATGAGATGGACGCAATGCGGGAAGATCTGAGGAACTTCCTGCAGGAAGAAGTGAATCCTTCCGATGAAATATGGAGAGAAAATCTGCAGGCTATTATCGATTTTCAGGATGCTGATGGCAGCTTCAAGCTGATGGATTCCTATCAGGTACCGACCGATGTAAGAATCGATTTCTGCCACACGCCGACGTATATCTGTTCGGCAATCCTGATGAAGGCGTTCCTGACGGATGAAACGTTGCTTGGGATTTCAGGTGAAGAGATTCTGAAGGATGCCCTCGAGGCGTGCTGCTATATAAATCTGCATGGCGATCGCTATGATGAGGGGCGGGGACAGATGGAGAATCTTCAGATGTTCATGCAGGCAGGCGTCAGAGAATTCCTGCAGTACCACGAGGGACTGTGCTCCAAATTCAGCCGGATGATGGAGAACATTATCGAGGAGTATAGGAATAAAGAGGCAGAGGACGATTACCCTGAAGGCTGGGAAGATGAATGGAAGGAGATCGTCCGCAGCATCAATCATTATTTCGCGCACAGCAATGTGTTCGTATATGGCACGCTGATGCGTGGGGAGAGTAACCATGAATTCTTCCTTTCGGATGACTGGTTCATCAGCCGGGCTATTGTCGCAGGATTCGACATGTATGATATCGGATATTACCCCGGGATCATTCCGGGGGAGGGCAATGTGCTGGGGGAGCTCTATGAGGTTTCGGTAGATGCCATAGAGAATCTGGACAGTCTGGAAGGAGAGGGCAGTCTCTATATCAGGAAGTGCGTGACGGCGATAAAGGAGAACGGCGAGGCAGCCTTCGCGTCAATCTACATCTATAACCACGATGTGGATGGACTGAAGATGATTCCGAAATCCCTGCAGCCTTACACTGCTGACTGGCAGGATGGGGCAGCGG
>Ga0256405_10004263_pt1 | contig 27203 bp, 33 predicted proteins | sample RumenRJG_02DNA_FD_189096 | JGI IMG/M metagenome (GOLD analysis project Ga0256405, IMG submission 189096) | Bovine rumen microbial communities from Lethbridge, Alberta, Canada - RJG_02 | ecosystem: Host-associated > Mammals > Digestive system > Stomach > Rumen | place: Canada: Alberta... | reverse complement strand
TTCCACCTGATTCAGTTCTTGTAACTGTAACTGGAATTACAGGTCCAAATGGCTTAAGTGTGATGCTATACTCCTGGCCTGTCTCAGGGTCTCTCTTACCACCATTCCACTTAGAATAATAAACTGAATAGCAATTTCCTTCGTATGAGCCATCCCCTCTTGGAATAACTTCTACTAACCACTTTGGAACATTCTGACAACCATTCTTTGAAGCATCTTCTACCCACTTCTTTAACTTTGTATAAGTAGTAGAACCAGCTGTTCCATCATATACATCCCCAGTTCCTTCTCTTACAAAATTAAGATCAAACTCAGAAATACTCTGACCAAGAGATGCTACAGACTCCCAACCATTTCCATCCAGAGTTCTATATGTCTTTACATCTTTTGTAACCTCTCCAACACTACAATCTATCATGCTAGTCAGCATAAATGTTCCTGTAGGTGGTAGAGTACTAGAATCTGTATAGCTCTCTAAAAAGAAATAAGAGCCATAGTTACTTAACAACTGATATTCCATGTTTATTCCTCCTAAATTAAACTTAAACTATATTATTAAATGCTTAGCATTTAATCACTAACTGAATATTCAATACTTAAATTCAAACTATATTGAGGTCTACCTTGTTCATCCTTACCTATGAACATTATATCACTTAATAAACTTATTTTACTTATTAATACTGACTTGTTATTATCTAATACAAAAGTGCTATTTTTTATTTTTATTAGAGTATCTCTTATATTAGAATTTAATTCAAGACATTTAGTTATACTGCCATTCTCGAACTTACCATTGGTTCTAAATGTTACTCTATTAGTATGATTATAATATTCACCAGAACTTAACTCTCTGTATCTGCTTACTACTGAACCCTTAATATAACAACCAATAGAATTATCTATCTTAACATTTAAATCATTGTATGATATCTTAAACTCAGTTAGATACTCTGTTAATATTTGTTTTAAACACAAGTATAAATTATATTGCTCCATATTTATCTAATCCTCCGGTAGCCATTAGAGCTATTAAATTGTTAGCAGCTTCATCCTCACTGTATTCCTCTTCTTCATCATCTTCCCAATCTACTTCTTCCTCTTCTTCTTTTGCCCTACGCTTAGCTTCTTCTTTTTCTTCTATATACTCCAATCTGTCTCTAACATCTTTTCTAAATGATACAAAGTCATTAACAGCTTTATATAATGGAACTGTATTATTTAATCTATCTGTACCCCTAACAAACATCTCCATATAAACATCAACACCTAATGGTTCAAAACCAAAATTGACATTTATCATTTCCCTACTGTATTCATCAGTTAGTACATACTTATTAATTATCTCAACAGCTGCATCCTCTAAAAATTTTGCTCTAGTAGGTCTCTCATGATAGTTTTCTAATTTCTCATGAACATATATTTGATAAACATCTGTCTCATCCATGTTATAAAACACTCTATAGTGACCAGCATTTATTCTTTTTATCTCTAACCTACTCCTAAGCTTACCAGTTTTAACAGGAGTATAATAATAAGCTAATCTAAATATTGCAGATGCTATAGCTTCAACTCTATCATACAATTCCTCCATCTCTCTTATTTTTCTATTTAAATGAAGGTCTTTAAATTTAGGTCTTTTAGCTAAACTCTTAATATACTCTTTATTACCCCTAGCTACTACCCTATAACTAAGTTCACTGGCATCCATATACCAGTTCATAAATCTTTTAATATGTTGTTTATTAAACTTAATCATATCAACTATTCCATGTTAATGCTTCATATAAAACTTCCTCACCACTAAATTCTGGTATAATGTTTACACTCTTAACTATTTGCCCATCTATTTCATCTCCAATGCTTATCTCTTTATCCATAACATAAGCCTGAGCACTTACAAGTCCAAAGGAATCATTCTGTCTAACATAAACCATCTTACCATATTTAAAACAGTCTCTTGTCTCACTAGAAGAAAAACTTGGCATAAAAGTATCTTCATCTTCATCTATTTTCCTTCTAATCACACAAGACATCGTCATATAACTACTGTAATCCATGATTTATAATGCTCCTTCCTACTTATAATTTTTCTGATATTTTATAACCCCCAAAATCCCACCCTACTGCTACATGAATTTTCACTCACAGTCACCTAAATTTTATTTAAAAGGAGATTAATTATTATATCTTATTTATAATTAACCATCTACTTTTTTATTTTCATTAATAAGCTTATTGAAATATGCTTCATCATCATAACCAGACAGATTATACTTTCCGTCTGACAAGTATTTCTTCATATAATCTACAGCCCATTCAATAAACTTATCAATATCATTTTGAGTAAACAGCCATCTCACACTCACTGGAACCTTACTATATATCCAATTCACAACAGTTGCATACTTAAGCTCACCAGTTCCACTACCTAAATATTTCTCTGCTTTAACAACCAAAGCAAGAACAATATTCTTAAATAATGTCTCATTCTTTTTCTTAATAAGATAAAGAACTCCACAGGCAGCAGCTACTGCTATTGCTATAATTAGTATCTCATATGGTTTCATACTTTTAACCCCAACTTACTTGCTATATAACCTAGCATCAAAGTACCTACAATACCAGCAAACCAATAAACAATTTTCTTATACTGTTCACTATTAGTTTTCTCAATTTTTTCTATGCTAGTATCCAATCTCTTAAAATGCTCCATACCAGAATCAAGCCTATTATTTATGTTCTTAATTTCATTAGAAGTATTAGCATATGCTAATTTCCTCTCACTCTCAAGTTTCAACATAGATTTGCTTTGCTCTGATAACTCAGCACTCAGCTTTACTATTTGAGACTGCAATTCTTCTATCTTAATAACGTTCTCTTTTAAAGCTGTAAGAGTCTCATGGATATCACAAATTTTTTTATCCATTTTTTCACTCTCTTTTAATAGAGATTCAATCTGAATCTCATGCTTATTAACTAATTCCTTATCATCCATTGCAAATCCCCAATATTACACTGCATATCTACTGTCACAAATCCAATCTCTAAGAAGTGCGTAAACCTTATCAGTATATATACCCCTTAAAGCGTTCCTGTTATATCTATTGTTTATATTATAACTCTCTGCTATTGGACCAGCCTTCTTAGCTACAATACCTTTAATGTTTACACCAGCCTGTTCCTCTACAACACCACCAAGATACCCTTGATATAATGCATTCTCAATCTGAGCTTCACTAGCCTCTTTAAGCCCGTCACCACAACCACCAGAACTAAATAAACTATTATCTACAAATTGACTTGTATATAATGCATATCCTATTCCTACAGGTGCTGTTAGTTTACGAGGAAATGCTAATGGCTGACTAACTCTAAGTTTTACACCATCATATCTAATAGCATTTAGACTCTTACAAGATGCCCTTAATAATGCTTCTTTATCTATATTACTAAGTCCATTCCACTTCTCTCTAACTTTGCTATTAGATATGTAGTTACTCTCTATATATAGCTCTGCTTCTTCTAATGTCGCATAGCTATCTACACCAACTGTCAGAGCCATATAAACCTCCTTTAATCTAATTCATCTATAACAGCCTGAACCTCAGGGTCATCAGACCTAACCATTCTATTAGTTTCTATCCTAACAAGCTTATTGTTTTTATCTCTTACAAAAGAGAATCCTCTCTCTTTTAACTCTTCCTGCCTTGCTACATCAGTGACCTCAACTAACATTCTAACAGGTCCATTAGACATTTTAAAACTCTTAGCCATAATAATTAAACTCCTTCTTATAAATATCAGATAGAGCTTTCGCCCTATCTGATATACCTATTTAATAACTACTTATTACTCAGATGTTACTGTAACTTCTTTAGTTCCAATAGCTCCACCAGCTGCTGCAACTATTGTAACTGTTCCAGCTGTTATACCAGTGAATGTAGCTGCACCATTAGATACTGATACATTACCAGTTCCTGTTCCAGCTACAGTTGTGAATGTTACATTATCATCAATAGTAACTGCTGCACCATCACCAGTAAGTGTTACTGGAATAGACGCGCTAGCTGCTACTGTGCTGTCACAATTCACAGTCAGTGTTTTATACTTAGGAGTTGGTGTTGGCTCTGAACCAGAATGCTGAACTACGAAGCAGTTTCTCTTTCTATTATCAAAGATATCACCACCATAGATGATACGGATATCATACTCGAAATCAGAACCCTTCTGATTAATACCAGCTGAACCAATCTCAATATTACCAAACATCTTACCATTTAAACCTGCAAGTTCAAGCTGAGCCTTATTAGAATTCACAAGGGCAGCAGGTACAATGAAGTTATTAATAACATGTCTAGTATTTACAAATGCTGCAACATAAGGAACTGCTAGAAGATCAACTAATGCAAAGTTCTCATCTGACTCATCAGGAACATATCCACCCTCTTCCTGTCCAACACTTGTTCCATCAAGCATTGTAATGAGATTGTACATTCTATCATCAGGCATCTCCATGATATAGAATCTACCAAACTCATAAATTGCTACATCTACAGAAAGCATTCCATCATTATCAGCAATAAGAGCTCCAAGCTCAGAATCAATATTAACAGTCATAGTCTTTTTGTTAAGCATTGCTCCACTAGCAAGACCATACTTATTAATAACTGCCTTCTGGAATGCTGTATAAACTGTGCTTCTCATAAACAGAACAGACTTTCCATCATATCCAGAGTTATAAATATCATTCTCAAGATTAAGAATGGTATTAAGAATGCTATCCTGATCAGTTGCATAGTTTGTTTCATCTGAACCATGCTTATTAGCATCAGGTACTCTGTTATAGAATGTAGCAATATTAGCTGCATCAATTTCAGCTGGCATCTGATTATTGAAGAAATCCCAGTTCAGAAGGTCAATAGATGGAGTCATTCCGTTTGCATAGCTCTGTAACTCATCCATGATATCAACTCTAAGAACCTTAGCTCTATCAAATGGAGCTGCATATGATTTCCACTCAACGCCTCTACCACCACCATAAGACTGCTGCCAACCGTGTGTCTTGCTATAAGTACCAGCCTTACCAGCATCGAACTGTCTTACCTGAGTAGCCATACCCTTCGGAGTATAAATCTGATACTTAGGGTTATTAAAAATACTCGTCTTACAATTTAAATATAAACCACTTACTGCCTCTTTTGCATATGCATATATGCCATCATATACTGTAAATCCCATTCCTATAAATCCTCCTACTTACTACTTAGTTTATTGTTATACCCTGTACCCTATTTTTTACAGGAGTAACAGACTTATTAGTTACTGAAAAAGTGATACCACTCTTATTTACGGCCTTGGCACTGGTCTTAACCACTGCTGGCTCATCACCCCCTTCATTGGTATCCTCCTTCTCTACAAACAATCCCTTATACTTCTTAACTACTGGCTCTAATGCTTCATCAAGACCCTTAAGTTCACCATCTTCCAACTCAAGAGAATCAACATCAAGTTCCTTAAGAATATTCTCTTTAACAACAGGAGTTAAAGGATTTAGTTCATCAATAGCCTTTTCAACAATTGCCTGCTTCTCACCACAAACCTTCTCATCCTCAAGAGCCTTAACTTTTGCCTTAAGCTCTTCATTTTCATTAACAAGTTTTGCATTCTCATCAATTAACTTATTAATATCCTCTTCTGTTACATCCTCATCAGACTCAGCTACCTTCATAACCTCGTCTACTAACTCTTTATTCTCATCAGCTTCAAAAGCTTTTGATTTAAAGAGTCTACTAAGAATAAAGTTCTTTTTCTTCATTATCCCTAGACCTCCTAGTCTATTTGAATCTTTATCAACAACATCATTATTTGATGCAGTTACTGAATTTTTATCAGAGTCCTTATTTAAACCCTTACTTACAACACCGCTGTCTCTCTGACAAGGTACTGCTACAAGACTCCACTCAAATATATCAGCTAAATTATCTACAACATTATATGCTAACTTACCATCATATATCTGACCCATAACATGCCCATTAGGACAAATTGCTATGCTATCATCACCCTTAACTGTCTCTGCTCCACAAATACTACAAGTATCTCCAGAACTCTCAAAACTAACACTAGTCTCTTTTAAAAGTCCAGCACTAATTTTTTCTATATACTCATCAAATCTCTTTAGAGTATATGCTTTGCCTAAAACATACTTATAAGGCTCCCCAATCTTATTAGTTTTAGTATCATCTGTAATAATCTCAGTATCATACAATCTTGATACCTGATTATTACTTGACCAATCATGATTTGAAATTCCAGTTAAGTTAGAACCTCTTTCCTTAAACTCTTCAAGGAATTTATCTGTCATTCCATCAAAGACTCTATCTATTTCATTATCACATAGCCTTATTTTAAAAGTAAACACATCTTCCTCTTTTAAAGGAACTATTGTATGTTTATTAATAAGGTCTATGTCTCTTACATCATTAGTATCAGTACTAACTTCTGATACTAATGATTTCTCCTTAATTTTTGTAACCATCTCTTTTTTAACTCCTTTCTTGATATGCTTATATCATTTGGAGGAGGATACATCTGTGTTTCCCACAAGGTATTACTATTTAATTTATCATCAGTAATTTCATTATTTACATTACTATTACTATTTTCTGCTACAACAGAAATATCATTAGTTTCTAGCATTGTATTATCACTATTCTTAATAGTGCTATCTGAAATACCCTGTAGATATTTTGCTTTTATTAAAGCTTCCTTACTACTTACATGATCTAATTTTCTAATAGCCTCATCAAGTGATATACTCTGCTTACCACCAAGTCTACTCTGAATAGCTTCTGTATATTCTTTAGTATCTTTAGGAAAACCATCTTCCCAATCTATGCTAAAATCAGAACTCTTAATCTTAATATTAGCAAGACAAGCTAACTTAATTATTATATCAATTAAACTTGTCTTTACCTCAGACATTATTCTATTTCCTTCAACTTTAGTTGGATACATAGCTGCTTCAATACTTTTAGCTGAAAGATTAGTTCCTAGTTTTTCAATATCAAAGAACACAGGACCAAGTTTTGTATCTATTGAAACATTCTTAATTGCCTTATCTAATGTTTCTATTGCCTTATCAATAGGTACATCAGGAACTAAATACTCTACATCAGGAGATTTCTCTGCTCCATCAGGATATGATATTGTTCCTCTATTCATAAATATAGAACCACCAGTTCTACCATCTGTCTTAATAGCTCCTTCTGGAACCTTACGAATCATTTCTCTATTTCTCTCACCAAGTCTAAATAGATTTTGTAAAGCTCTCATAGCTGTTACTAAGCTAGGACTCCAATATTCAAACATACATGTCCCTAATAGCTTATTACCTATACAGTTATGTTTAAATATTACTATAGGAGATAATCCTAAACCCTCATCTATCCAATACTCTTCTTGATGAAGTTCCTCTACCTCTTTACCAATCTCACCATCTACATAGTTAAAAACACTCTTAACTATTTTCCCATTATAATGGTACTCGATAAACTCAATATACTTATTATTATTTCTAGTATATACATTATAAATAACTGTAACTTCTACACTATTATAATGTTCTTTATTCATATAGAACAAAACATTCTTTGGTTCTATATAAAGTATCTCAGGTTTACCATTTAAGTCATATCCTATTTTATAAACGCCAATATCATTTATAAAACGATTAGCAACCTCAGTATTAATAAACTCATCAAAATTACTCTCATTTATTAAACTACCTACTTTAGCATCTAACTGGTCACTATTAAAGTCTATGCTTGGTAAATTACTACATAAAATACCAACCCAGCTATCTATGCTATTCTTAAATAATGGTAAGTTACTAATTAACTCTCTAACCTGCCAACCTGTTAATGGGTCTATCTCTGGAAATATACTTAATAAACTAGTATAAATCTCATCTGCCTTGTTCTCAAACAATAACTCAGCAGTCTTTAATTTATTTATTCTAGTTTGTAACTTACCGCCTGGAAATTTATCTCCAGGTTTGAATGGTAGTTTCCCATCCCAAACCTCTATATCTTCGCCAATTAAACTTAAATTGGTTTCTTTTGCATATGAAATATTTATGTTATCAATCATAACTGACTCCCTATAACACTATCTGTATATACACCATATCTCATTGCATCACAGAAATCATCCTTAATCTTAACTACTTCATCCTTACCACTATTCTCATTATTATCTTTAAAAGAATAGCTATACATTTCATCCAGTAGATTCTCACACTCATCTACTATGAATAATGTGTTTAAACTTAATCTATTTCTTATACAATCTATACCATCATCATGTTTATTCAATGCATTCTGATATTTAATACCATTTTTTCTCATTTCATCTTTAAGAGTAGCGGCAGCAGGATCTACATATACTGTGTGGTATCCACAATTCATAGATGCTAAATAATCTATAAACTTACCTATCTCAATAACTATATCAGATACTGCTGTTCTCTCAAGCTTCTTTTCTTTATTAACAACATATAAATCATTATATGTTAAACTAATCAAAAGTATTGCTGTTGGATGATCACTGCCATAGTCTACAGCTATGAAGTTTCTCTTCATTCCTTCATAGTTAGTTCTTTCCATAGAATTAGTCTCTTCATCCCAAACATAATGAATAATATGCTGTTTTGGATTAAACATAGGATAAACCATTCTATCACTAGATGTCCACTCTCCATTTACATATCTACTTAAGAAAGCTACATTATTTCTATATAGCTTTCTTAATCTCTTATACATAGCCTTAGCTCCACGCCATATTGCATCTTCACAATACCACCTTATATTCTTTAGTATACCATCATCAATATATCTCTTTATAAAATGGTTAGGAGCATCTGGATTACAACTACCTACATACCACATTGTAGTTGTACCCTCAGGTAATGCTATTTGTTTATCATCTAACAGCTTATCATCCTCTATATCTATATACTCAGCATCTTCATCATCTTCATCTACAGAACTATCAGAGTTAATTACACCTCTTAAACGTCCTATTGCATAATCAAATTGCTCCTGCTTACACAACGTACATTCATCATGAAGCATACCCATTATATTAGATAAACCCTGAAACTTTTCTCTAGATGAACTATCATTAAACCCTATGATATAAATATTCTGACCAAATAGAATTGCATCTCTATCTAGTCCGTCCTTATTACCTTTATGGTATTCAAAATCATTTCCAAATAGCTCAGTTAACACATTACACATGTTACGCTTAACACTCTGCTGTGTTTTACCTGCTAATATAAATGTTAAACCTACTGTACCAAGTGCTTGGAGTCTCATACAATATATACCAAAAGCTTCTACTAAACACCTTGTCTTACCAACACCAAATGGTCCACTATGAACAACCATTTTATCTTGAGCAAAGGTAGTAATTACAAATATCTGCTTTTTACTATAATCGCATCTATGCTTCCCCATATTTTTATACACTTCCTAATTCATCATCTGTACCTCAATCTTAGTACAATAGTTTTAACATTTACAAACAAATTTTATTTATCAACCTTAAACCTACCAGCTTCAGCAAATAACATGCTAATAGTATTGATTGTCTGCTTACTGTAGTTATTCTCATTAATAACTGTTGTAGCTTTTTGAATTGTTAAATCTTCTCCTATTCTATTAATAAAATCATAAAACTCCATAATGAAAGTTCCATCTTTAACACTGTTTGTATTCTGTTCAGCAACTTTCATTCCTAAATCTATTAATTTTCCCAATAGAATATTCTTTTTAAAATTAAAAGCCTTAGCAAGTTCTGGATATGAACCAGTGAAGAACCAACCCATAAACTCTTCATATTCCAGTTTATAACTTCCAATATACTGCTTATACTCATTTAAAACTCCATTATACATTTCTTCAGGAGTTTTATTCATTATTGCTTGATACCTTATATAACAACAAAGTTCATTATATCTACCAAGTTCCATCATATAATCAACAAAGGGACTTGTATTTTGAAACTGACTAGTATCAAAACCTAAACTCTTAAAATCACTTTCCTTTATTGTTTTAAGAGAATTGATAGGAGTATCAAACTTAGTTCCCTTTTTATTCTTTTTTCTATTATTCATACCCTTATCACCTCTTATTATACATTATATATTAATACTACTTATAAATCAAGTCAATCTAAGGTGCTTATTTTACTTACTGTACTTAAATTTTAAGCTACTGTTTATATATTTCAGAACAAATGTTCTATTATATCTTTATATTAAAACATAAAAAATAAACACCCTAGCACATATATATCTCTATACATGCTAGGGTGCTATCAAAGGAGAATCAAAAATCTCTAGTCTGCTATTTCTTACAATTTATATATTTAATTAGTATATCTTTCTGTCTCTGAGATAAGTCCTCACCAGATGCTTGTAACATCTTTAGCACATTATGCTCTTCTTTGCTTAGATTGTCTGACACTATATAAATGTCAAACAGCTCAAATTTGTTCTTAACAACTGATAAAGTATTGCAAATACTCTCCATAATATCAGAGGATGGATTTACTACACCATTCTCTATTCTAACATAGTAACCCTTGTTTAATCCAACTGCATCTGCTAACTGCTGACATGTCATACCCATTTTGGTTCTGACATGATATAAATTAGCTCTAATCAGTTTGGTACCTGTATATCCTTTTTTATGACCCATAATTAGAACCCCTCTTATAAATTCCTTATTCCCAGAGTCTTAAACTGCTCTGGCTTAACTGTTATTTTACCAGCAAAATATAGCTTCTTTATTTCTCGTCTAAGTGTGTAGATTGACATATCAAACACACTAGCGATTTCCTGAATGCTCATACCACCATCAATGAGGTTCTGTGTCCACTCAACGTTTATCACCTTACTAGGTCTGCCACGCTTAGCTAGCTCACCAGGTTTATTCACTAGAGCTCTTTTATTAGTAAACCCATGAATTTTCATAAGCTTAATCATATTCCTAAGGTTATCTATTTCTTTTTCTTTAGTCCTTAGTTTAGCTTCTAGTGTCACACACCTCTTAATAAGTATATCCTTATCAAGGGCATCAAGAACAATAGCCAGATTAGCTATCTCCTTACCCATAAGAATCTTTTCATGATCTGGAAATTTCTTTCCTGATTCATTTAAAACACTACCAACTATCTCACCATATTCATCAGTTATTCCATTCTTTATTGTTTCAATTTCATTCTTATTAATCTCTTCCATAGTATCCTCCTCTGTTAAATAAACTCATTATATCTCATCCAAGCTTCATCTCTTTTTCTGTATGCTTTATTCTGCATATCTTGAAGTAACTTATTATTTTCATATCTTTCCTTCTTATACATTACAGTTATATGAAGAACTGTAACTGCTACTACTAATAAATAAAAATATAAATATAACATAATATCCTCCTCCAATTTTTATAAGAGGCAGCAGGCGTTTATTCTACTGCTTATTCTTAAATATATTTTTTATCAGATGCTGAAGTATCTCTACTCCAACACCTGACAACCACCCTATTACTGTGAATGCTAATATCTCTATATCAGTAAACTCACCATTCATTTAATCTCATCCTCAATACCCTGCTTCTTGAATAACCAATTAACAAACTCTTTAATATTGAAGTTAGCTTCAAAGATACCCTTCTCAGCTTTAAACTTGAGAATATCAGCTATTGATACTTTTATATTAGTAGTTATAACCCTACCATCCTTAATCATAGTATATTTGCTACAGCCAAGTTCATCAACACAATGCTTATGAATAAAACTCAGAACCTTAGCATGTGCTGAGTTTTCAACTGAATAACCCCACTCCAAGTTACTCAAACTATTGTCAGTACGATCATTATTAATGTGGTTAACAATGATTTTATCAAAGTTATATCCAACACCATCAACAATCTTTACCAGATCATTAAACATATAAAGAGCTGCTAGTATCACGTGAACGCCAACCTTACGTTTACGTGAATCAAACCCTTCCCAGCCGTCTAACTGAAATGATATATCAGCGTACTGATATCCATTTCCAGCATGTCCGAATGAGGAAAGGTCTCTTACTCTATATCTCTCATCTCTCTCATAGTAATCACGAGAATATGCAGATGATAAACAAGCTTCTTCATCATCAGAATACTCTGAAGGTATAGTAACTACATAGCTACCATCTCTCTTAAAGAGATACTCATTGCCATCATAGTCACTAAATGCAATATCCTCACCAACCATATAACGGGTACTTGCCACCTGCTCAAATAAACAAGATATAACGTTACCATTTACATATGAACTGTCTCTCATAATTTTAATCTCCTTAATAATAATAATTTTTTTATTTTGGAAGTCAATACATTATCTTGACTCCCTATCTCTCCTTTAATTAATTTCATTATACATTTAATTTTATTTTTTGTCAACAAAAATCACTTATTATTTCTAATATTTTTTATTTTTATTTTTCATCATCATAAACCTTCAAGATGCTTCATAAGATAGATGCTGAAAAATACAGCTACTAAAATAATTTGAAATTGTATATTTTAAGCACAAGGCGCTATTATATCTTAAATTAAAAAGATACAGTATTATATAATACTGTATCTTATAACTTATATTAAATCATAAACCCTTACTTAGTATATCTTTTACTATATCTATAACATAAAGATAGAATGGAATGTTATCATCTACCTTCATTATATATCCTCCGTTATCACCATTAATCTCCCAATGATTTTTAATGCCCTCCACATCACCTACCATGTCAAGTAATCTAGATAATACACCAACATAATAATCATCTTCAATCATTATATTTTTATAATGATTGTAATAATCATTATTTAATATAACTCCTATCTCATAGGAGCTATTAGAACTCTTAAGGTTATTATTTACATAATCAGATAAACTAATTATAATTTTATCAAAATTATAATTACCACCACTACCTAAAACAATGCTTGTTTTCATATATCTAAACCTCCCAAATTGCCTTGCTTAACATATCACAAATATGATCAATTAAGTCCAGCTCTATGTCCATTCTCCATTTATTTAGAATAACAAAACCAAGATACTCAGTATCTAAAGTATCTAATAAACTCTTATGATATTCCAGCATTCCGCTCATCTTATCTTTAAATGCTCTAATCTTATTAGCACAAAGTGTAGTACAATGCTGTCCACAATGTTCATCACTGTATCTGCACTTAGTATTATAATCATTTCTTATAATACTAATAACAGTGCTATTAACATCAGTACTATTTATACCTATGAGACTGTTCAAATAATGAACAGTTGTCTCAATTTCAGTATATGGAGTATTATTACCAGTTCTCTTAATATACTTAACCAAATTATCTTTATTTTTATTAATAAACATCAGCATATCTATTGCTATTCCACCTACATTATGTAGGGTATTTTTTCTCTCATTTAAGATTGTATCTACAATAGCTTCTTTTCTACTATCTGCTGTATTCATAAACATTCTCCTTTTTGTTCTAAAGCAGTACAGTAATTTTATCACTGTACTGCTCATTTATCTTAAATTAAACTCTTTATTGCTTCTATAACATTCTTATCAACAAAATACTTAACTCTATTTATATCCTCAGCCGTAATATTAAGCATATAGTCACTGCATGTTAAAGTTAGGAACTTTAATCTAAGTTCTACCTTTTTAATAACAGTCTCCCTATCTGAACCATTATATCTATTTATTAAGTAAATATATAGTTTAGTTAAAGACTCTAATTCTTTAACTAATATATTATCCTTAGTAAGAGCTGCTTCATTGAAGAAAACAGCACCATGCTCTGTATTTCCAAGATCATCTGTTATTTTATAGATAACTCCATCTTTATAGCTAGTTACTTCTGCCATTAGATTTCCATTCTCTAAAAGTAAAGGCTTATCTGAATCAATAAACTCATTTTCGCTTATCTGATAGTAAAAGCCACCATCAAACTCTCTTGTGTGACTAGTTCTGATTTTATCAGCCAGCTCAACAATCTCCTTCTTAATTGCTTCGCTGTTTTCTACAATGTCACTCTTACCTGCTTTTCTAGTAATCTCTGCTATAAAATCTTCATCTTCTACATTCTTGTTCATCTTAATAACTCCACTCTTAATCATAACTTAAACCTCCTAAATAAATAATTTATACTGCTTCGTTATAATGAGCTATACACTCATTATAATTTTTACTATGAGCTTCAAAGGATATAATACTATCATCCTTCTTAAACTCTTTAATAACTGCATCTATAACCCAAAACATCCGGTTATATTCTGTTGGATAGTATGCTCTATACAGAGCTAAGCTCTGTAGCATCAGATCAGCTACATCATCAAGAGCTTCACTATCCAAATATTCATAATCTCTTTTGTATTTATAGTCATCTACTATTTTATAAATCTCCTCAAACTCTGGTTTGAAGTTATCATATAAAGTATAATATGCTTTATCATAGTTCTCATCAGTACATGCTATAAACTCTTTAATAGCCTCTTTTCTTACAAGAGGCTCTTTATATATTTTATTAATCATAATTAAATCTCTCCTTATAATTATTTTATAAATAGCTTTCATCCTCAGAATAATCTGTATCAAGCATTACTCTTAATGGAGTTGTTAATCTATTAAGAGGAAGTACTACTCCATACTGTCTCTGCATTTCAACAGTATCTCTTAAACCAAATGCTCTCTTAATCTCTGCTATTGTGTTGTTTATCATTTTAGTCATAATTTTAACCCCCAAATATTTTTTATTTGAGAGATACTATACTGGGAAATATAGTATCTCTCACAAAAGAAAGCGAGTTGTTAAAAGAATGCTTAAACTAGTTATTTATTTATTTTGTTCACTTATCTTTTAACTATCTTCATTCTATACCTTATATTTTATTTTGTCAACAAAAATTATATATATTTTTCTAATATTTTTTATTATACAATATTTTGTACAAAAATATCTATTTTCTTGCGTTAAACACTATATCTAGTAAACTCAAACACTTATTCTATTTTATTATAAACCCAAACAAATATTCTAATTTTTAAAACTATAAACCCAAACCCTTAAAGTTTTAATAAGATTCTCAACAGTCACTGCTACTAAATTTTACTCACTGCTACTATTATTTTTATCCTATATGCTTCTCTAATTTTTAGTTACTGTTTATGTTTTTTATATTTGCTTATAACTATTATATTTTTTATCTAAAATTAATTATTTCTTATTTTAATTTTTTATAATGCTATATTCATATATAAGGTTATATCTTTTATATAATAGCTTATATCTTAAACACTCTAATTTATTTTATTTAAGTTAGATGTTGTGAAGTGAGGAGAAACTCCCACCAATCCGATATGCTTATTCATAACTATAAACTTATTTACACATAACTCTGTATACTCTTTTATATCTCCAAGATTCTGTTATGTGAGTAGAACCTCACTCATTCCAATAAACTTATTTGCACATAACACTGTATACTCTTTTATCATTCCTTAAACACTTTCTTATAACTGCTCCTACTTATATCTCTTTATATTTCTTATTTCTATATGTCTCTCTTTAGGTGCTGCTAGATGCTATTATTTCATTTCCCAAAGTCTATATTCTAGGTGCTTCATATGCTTGGTTCTTATTTTATTTGTATATTATCTTAAACACTCTAATTTATTTAAACTATATAACTCTCTATACTCTTTTATATACTGTATATATTTAGGTGCTGCTAGATGTTATGATTTACTTTTCCAAAGTATTTGCTTTAGGTGTTTATTAGTCTATGTTTTTATACTTAAACATTATCTCTTATTTGATGCTATGAGGAGAAACATTCTCCTTAAACATTCTCATTTATAATGTATATGCCTCTATTATTTTTTATGTTATGCTATTGCTAGGTGCTTATACATGTTGGGAAATCTCTCCCTAAGTATTTGCTCTAGATGCCTATAACTCTTTATACTCTTTTATCATAAGTATATAAACACTATTATTTTAAAACATAAAAATAAGAGGTACCTGATTAGATACCTCTTAAATACTTTCTTTATTTATATGCTATTATATTTTCTCTGCATAGTTTAAGCTTATATATCCTGCTCCACTTTTTAGCTTACCCCATTTTCCTTTCTCTGCTACTATAGTATAAACTTCATTTGTTTTTACTACAGTGACTATTGGAAATGCTGTACCTGGTCCTTTTCTTACATTTAAGTTTGTAAGTATTTTTACTCTATATGGGAATTTATTTGATGTGTTTGATGTGCTAGCCTCTGAGCTATTATTTAAACTCTCATTCTTATTTATCTGACTATAGTCTGGAGTTGAACCATCTCCATTAGTCAATGCTACTACTGTATGTCCTTTTGTTTTTGTTACTAGTATATCTCCTCTTTTTAAGCCTGATGGTAATGCTATCTTATTTGTTACTTCTATAAACTTACCTGTCTTTAAGAGTTTATCTGCCATATTTCCAGTATAGAAATCATCTACATTTATTCCAGCATAGAGCACACATATCCTGACTAATCTAGCACAGTCTGTATTTGAAGGAATTTTTAACATTGACACATTGTACCCTAAACTCTTAACATTTCTATATAGAGATTGGTTATCATTCTGACTATATCCAACACAAGCATTCTCGCATGCTGCATACATATTATCTGCTATGTTCTTTGCATCCAACGCTGATATTGGTCTTATTACTCTCCATCCTTTGCTATGCTGATAGTACTCTTGTGTTGATACTTCTGTTCCAGTCTGATCTCCTGGTATGCCTGATGCATATGTTCCGTTCTCATTATGTCTAGCTGAACCTATTATACATTTACTCATTCTTATTTCCTCTTTATTTTATATAAGTTATTGCTTATGCTTTATTTATATAAGTCTGTATGTTATTTTATTCTCTCATAGTATCTATTTAAATAATCTTTTGTTATTAGATATGAATTAGAGGTTTTACTCTCTCTTATATAAACATAATCTGAATCTCTGTCATTGCTCAAATCATTTTCAACATAAATTATATGAGTTCCATGTTTTAGTTTAAATAAATACATAATAATACTCCAAATTGCAATACTATCTCTCCGGAACGACAATCTTATTGTAACACTAAAACTTAAATTTGTCTAGCCCACTGGTAGAAATTTTTTAATTTTTTATTACTACTAATATTATAAATATAATCAAGGCAAGGCGCCAGCCCCTTTGGGGCTGGCAGTATATTAATTAAACCACTTCATATCCATAACTTACATACAGTACATCATTAGCCCCCTTGTTAATTGGTTCACTTAACTCTGCTAAACTAAGTAACTGACAGCAATCACTCTTCTTACTATATGTCCAACCAATATTGTATGTTATATTAGCTGTTATTCCATCTAACTTATACTGAGTATATTCCAAAGGGCTAACTGTTATACTAGCTGCTGTATTATCAATAAGATATCTAGCATAATTCCAAAGGTCAAATACATAGTAATTATCATTAGTTTCATCATAACTAATAAAACTAGCTTTCTTAAATAGACTAGGAATACAATCATAACATATTAAGTTATTATTACTATCTGGCTGCTTATCTACTATTAACATAGTATTACAATCATAGTCAGCTCTATTTCCACTTAATGTGTCACATAAACCTACCTTATTACTACCAAAACTCTTTATTGTATACTTAGTACTATCTACAGTAAATCCTAATCCTAATGTTACTAATTCACTATAATCAGTATAGTCTGTTCCCTTCACCCCATAATAATCATAGCTTCCCTTAGTTAACTCTGTCATACAAGGAGTTGTAGTATCACCTCTATTACAACTAGTTACAAATAATCTTTCACTAGTTCCATCATAATAGAATAGCTGTTTTCCATACTGATTACCACCAATATAAATATCCTTAACATTTACACATGTTGTCTTATTATACACATGCACATAGTATCCATTTACTACATATAGATAATCACCAATAATTATTATATCACTAGCTTCACTCATATAACTAGTATCTATTACTTTATAACCTGTAGGGTTATCATCAATAACTCCAGTCTCCAAATTAACTTTATGAGTGCTTCCATTTTCATTTGTATAATTTATGAATATTTCATTAGCACTTAGACCACCACAACCTGGTGGACAAATATAACTACTAGGAGTAAAACTTCCACCCTCCTGTATAGTTATATCATCTAAGAATCTATAAACTCTAATTCCTTTAGTATCATCAGGAGAACCTACACACATTCCAATATGAGTTATAGTACCAGTCCCTACACCAGTTTCATACTTATATTTATTTATAATTGTCTTATTAGCTACAGCATTAGCATCAACACTGTCTCTCATATTTATACCATTATTACCTACAGCATCTCTTCTAGTATTAGCATATCCAGGAACATTAAGTACATTTAAACTCATGTCGGAACTCTTTAATGCATTAGGAACTACACTAGGAACACCACTTAGACTATTTTGATTTATTAACACATTAGTCATGTTAGTAGGCCCAAAACAATCATAATTAGTACTAGAATGATAGTACATAGGATTTAAAAGAGCCTTCTGTCCAAATAGTCTGCCCCTACCATACATAAACTGACCTACACTAGATGTTAGTATAGCTGCCTTAAATGCATCACTGAGAGCATTATAATATTTATAATGCTCTCTACCATTATTTTTAACCAACTCAATTTCTACAAAACCCTTAATTTTAAAACCACTCTCACCACTGATACCCTTACTCATTCTACTGCTCCTTTATAATCTTATTCTTTATTTGTTGCTACTACATCATTTATAGTAGCATCTTCTATACATTCTTTATTATATGTAGTAGCTCCTCTCTCATATACTGTTTCAAATTTATCATTTATATTTATATCATCTACTACTTCACTGTTAAACTCACTAGCCCCCTTCTCATAAACTATTTCATTTGTATCTACTATTTCAACATCATCTGTATGTTCTTCATTATAAGTTTCAGAACCACTCTCATAAACTATTTCATTTGTATCTACTATTTCAATATCATCTGTATGCTCTTCATTATATGTGTTAGAACCTTGTTCATAAATGATCTCAATTATATCATTTAATCTTACCTTATCATCAACATCATTGTCTTTTTCACTGCTTGCTTTATATTGTCCTGCACTAGCATCTACATTAAACTCACTACCAGCCTTAACTGTAACAGGATATTGACTGTCTACTATAAGTCCGCTGTTAGTTTCAATATCAACACCACTATCTAAAGCTATATTTGCTTCTACCTTATTATCACCAGCTACTAAATGAATAGGACCACTCTTAAACTCAACCTCTTTTATATTTCCAGATGCATCTCTATATGCCCCCAGCACTTTTAACTCTATATTTTGTTCTTCAATACTATATATACTGCCATTAAATGTTACATAAGGAGTATTAACAGCTATCTTAGAAGCCTCTGCTTTACCAGGATTATATAATGTGCTTGCACCACCATTGTTATTTATATTTTCTATAAACTTATATCCACTACCATGAGAATTTCTATAACTATTTCCTGATCCATCTATACCCTCAAGTATAGCATCATAGTCATAAAAACCATAAGTATAAGGACAAGGTTGTCCAACAAGTCCTATTCCTAATACATCTGTATCCTCATAAACATCATAACTACTATTTAATGAATCTCCTACTAATCTTAAATGCCATACACCATTACTCTCATATTCTACATGTGAAGTCCATGTCCAACCATTCTTATTTACTATTAAACTTAAATCTATATATTCACTACTACAAAATGCTCCATGACTATATCCATAAGCTTCTCTCTCAAATCTTATATCCATTACTATATGATTTATTTTAACATTTTTCTGCCTCTCTTCTTTTCCCATAAGTACCTTAACAGGTATTTCAAAGTAACTTCTATCAGATGTTATAAAAACATCATAACTGTCAGGAGTTTGTACCTTAGTTCCTAGCCCCATAGTTACTAATCGTATTTTATTTCCTATGCTACTACTATTATTATATACATTATTTCCATCTTTATTTAAGTTCTTCAATATTATCTGACAAGGATTATTAATACAGCTACTAGGTACTATCATATTTAAACTATTATTAGCACCATATTTATATAACTCACTTATATAGATATATCTATCAGACCCATCTGAGTATTTAATTGTTCTAAGAGCTTGTACAAATCCAATCTCTTTTCCTTCTTCATATTCTCCGTATAAATTTAAACCTACTAATACATAAAATAGTATAATAGGTTTATCATAATCATTTGTATTATTTAAGCTTCTGCCTGATATATACCAAATGCTAGGTACTTCAGGATGACGTCTATATGTTAAACTACCATTCCAATTAGCTCCAGCTTCTATACCTTCTATAACAGTGTTATCTCCGTCACACAATGTTACATCAAAAGCTCCATAACTAGTTTTAACATCATGTGAATATACAGGTATTTTTAATACATTACTTACTTCATTTGAACTTACATACTTAATTGGTAATATTCTTATACCCATATCTGAAGGTTCTTCACCAATAGGTACATCTTCTACTATTTGATTGGTCTCATGAAATCCATTATTCTTATTTCTTAATCTTAAACCAGCTATAAAACCACATATGAAGTTATACCATTCATCATCTGTTATATTCATATTATAAGGAGTATAACTTGTCATATTCTTTAATCTCCCTTAATCATTATTTTCTTCTGCTCTTAGTCTTAATACATGTCTATCATCTGATAGTTCTGTTTTTATATTTTTGTTTTTATTTCCTTCCCCTTTCCAGAAATACTCATCTGATGCTATACTAGCACCAAATAAGAACCATTTATATTTATCATATGTGCTAATCTTCATATCTTATGTTTAACCTCTTATTTTATTTATTATATTATATCACAATATTCTTTATTTGTCAATATCAAATTCCAGTATCTCAAATAACCACTCTAAAACCCCCATTCACCCACATTCACCCCTTACCCTATAAAATATTCATCTAAATCACCAAACCACCCTTAAAACTCAAGGTAAACCGGTTTACTTCAATTATCAATTAATCATTTATATTCAACCACATTTAAACCCAAATATAAAAACAAACGTTTGTACTAACTTATATATAACTTATTATAGTATATTTAATTTAATGGACTGTTTATTTTGCTAAATGTTATGATTCTATCATCATTAACTTTTACACCATTAAATACTTGATGTTCATCACACATCCACTGAAGTTTAGTTGGCTCAGCTGCTCCGTCAAAGTATAATTTACATCCATCCTGATAAGCTTCTACCTTATTTAATACAATGCCCCAACCTATAGCTCCACCAATCTGATCAGTACTAATATCTTGGCTACGATACATTTCACAAGATATTAAGTCTACATTATAATCAGAATGATTTACTATTATTAATTTCATACTTTTTAGCTTATAACTAAGCATTTGTATATCTCTACTCTGATAACATATAGTATCTATAGTATTATCTAATTTAGTAAATGATACGTTATATCTAAAAGGTATCTCTACTTCATCATTATTTACATAAACACCTTCTAATACTGCTTCAATTCTATTTCTATAGTTATAAATCTCTAATATAGTAGTACTTAAACTTATCACAAGTTTTCTATAGCTACTAGAATTTAAGCCCAAAAAATATAAATCATTTAAATCTACACTAGCATATCCGCCACTTATTAAATGAATCTTATTATCTACTATGCTAGCTCCTTGTATTAGAGACCATTCACTGAACTCCATTATAACATTATCTGTTAAATATGATATTTCATTAGCCATTTTGATTCTCCAATCTTATTAAAGTACATTCTACATTATAGTCTGTTCCAAATGTTATATCTAGATTACTTACTCTATATCTACCATCATAAACATCTGTTGCATCATCTATAACTACCAAATCTCCTATATTTAATCTTGGAGTAAGTATACATCCGCTTATAAGTACCTGATTCTTTATATTCTCAAAATAACTTACAAGACTATTCTTTAAACTGATTGCATCATTTTCACTCATCATTTGTTCAGTATTAAATCCATATGTCTTATTACCACTATTTTGAATGTTTGCTGTTAAAACTTCCTCTTTAGTATTAGCTACTAAACCACTACCATAAACAGTAACATTATTAATAGCAGCAGTACAATCCACATCAATTACAACACCACCCTGATATGAAGTATAGTCTGTGTTATTAATATATTGAGCTCCATCACCTTCTATCTGAACCTGCTCTAAACTTAAACACTTATCATAAAATCTTATTAACTCAGTCCTAGAAGTTCCAGATGCAAAACTCATAGTTTTTCTAAATAGCTCTTTTCTATCTTTATCTACAATGCTAAGATATCTAAGTTCCAACTTATTGAAATCTACAGCTCTGCTTAATTTATTCTGTAAACTACCTAACTCATTTCCACTTAAATCTAGTTCATCATAGTTCTCTTTTAGACTCAAAGCTGGTATTACTCTTATTTTTCCATGTCTATCTACTATTATTCTAGCTATAATATTCTGACATATATTGTTCAAGAAGTCTCTAACCTTAGTTCCATTATAAACACCATAAGCCATCCACTTATTACAAGCCGCATCAATAACAATATCATTGTTATTAATTCCACATGATGTTAGAACTGTTCTTATTAAACTACCACTATATACATCTGCATATGCTGGTAATAATGGTAAGTCCATATTTCCTATAACATTAATTTTATCTTCACATGTTATTGATGTTAATTCATGCCCACCAATGCTATATCCACCAGACCAGCTAGTTACATACCAAACACCATAATCACTCCAAGTGCTACCATCATAAGATATAAACATATCTATCTCTACGCCATTGTTCATCTTACTATAATAAGGAGAACTCGTATTTAAAGGTGAAAGATAATCATTTACATCATATAGTTTTAAATATAATATACTAGATTCATTTATTCCTAAAGGATTTACATTTGTATTTCCATCCTTCAAACTAAATGAAGCTGAATATATAAAATTGTTATTAGTAGCTCTATTATTATATACTGTATAAATAGTATTATTGTCAAACTTAATAACACATTTTAAGTATTCACCTTTCCACAATTTGTTACTTATAATAGCCATAAATTATCTCCTTATATACTTACTGGACTATTCAATATCTTACCATCAACCTCTATCCAATGAAGCTCTCCACTAAAATACTCTATGCTTCCCTTATTATCCTTAGCTCCTAAACTCTTAAAGCTAGTTGGAGTTCCTAAATAGAATGTTCCACTTACAAACCCTAATCCAGGAAAATAAGTATTTATTTCAAAGAATCTACTATTATATAATAGTATTTTATCATATATTAATGTCTTATATAATCTATTTAATTCATCCTCACTAATACAATCAAACACCCAATTTATTTTAGCCTTTATATTCACTGGTACATCATTAAACACACCATACATATTATTCCAGCTCTTACTAATTAAGTTATGAGAAGGAACTACACTGCTAGGATATACGGGAATCTCTACTGGATTCCCGTTATCATTTACATGCTTTATTGTATATTTCTGAACATTAGAAACTTCCATAACCTAAACCACCTCTATCATTTAAAAGTATTCCAAGTCTATCTGAAATCATTCTAGTCATTTTATCTATCTGCTCTTCATTATCTGCTATGAGGGTACCAACATTTAAACTAATCTCTATATTATTACCACCATTAGTTACTTGATTTGTATTAGCCTCTCTCATTGCATTAGCAAGATAATCTATACCAGCTTGTGTCTCTAATGGTATAACAGCTTCTGCATGATTGCCTTCAAAGGCAGTTATTAAACTCTCTTTAGTTCCTATACCACCACCAGCGAATCCACTAACATTCTTTAACATTCTGCTTCCAATGTCTATTACATTTGAAACAGTTCCAGTACTAGCACTAGCTGCACCAGTTAAACCAGTAAGACCACCTACAGCTGCAGCTCCACCAGTAGCAAGACCAAGCCCAGTTCCCAATGCTTTTAAATTTTTATCTAATGTTGTACCAAATAGATAAGCTCCATTATATTTTTCAAGTTTCTGACTGCTATTAGTGCCCTTATTTTTATACTCATTTATAGCCTTCAATACATTATTTGTATTATTACCAATGCTACTATCTGTAATCTTAGTAGCATTATTAGCTATACTATTAGTACCAGCCTGTAACATACTCTCTTCTACAGCATTTTGAAAGTATGATTCCATATAATTATTTTGCTCTTCTGCTTCAGCATCTGCTAATGTTTGTTTACTAACTCTAATTTTAACATTTGCTACTATATCTTTACCAAACTCATCTCTAAGCTCTTTAATTATCTCAGGGTTATTTATACCAACATCAATGCCTATGCTTCTATTCTTACATAGTTCATCTAGTTTAGCTCTGCAATCTGCTACCTTATCTGGGTCTAGTTTTGGTTCTAAAGGAGCTTTATTACCAATTATCTTATCATTTAATTTATCACCACTAACTGGATTCCCATCACTATCTACTACAGGTATATTATAGTCTTGAGCTGATAGCTGTATAACCTCATCAAAACTAAACAATTTCTGCTTGGTAGAATCCATCATTAAACCCAACTTTTTCCAATCTTGAATCTGCTTCTGTCTTATTCTACTATCACTCTGAGCTAGTTCAGTTTGTAACAGCTGAAGTCTATAGTATTGTTTCATAGCATCTGTTATTTCAACATTGACTATGTCTACACCTTGAGATGCCATATATCCAGCCAAAGTATTATCATCTACTATAGCTCCATATTTAGCTGCTGCATTACTACCATCTATCCAAGCATCTGCAATTTTCTTAATTGTATCTTCTTGATCTTTCTCACCAAATATATTGGCTACATTTTTTCCTATCTGTCTAGTTATACTAGCCATATTCTTTGCTGAATCTAGATCATAGCCACTCTCTCTTAATCTAGTTGATATATCAGCAGATGATACAGTTGCATCTATTTTATTCTCACCCTTATAGCTTGCATCTATATTTCCTATTAAAGTACCTAAACTAGCTGCAAATATATTAAACAGCTCTCTAGTTTTCATAGTTATATCGTCTATAAAGTTACTTAGAGCATTAGTTCCTTCTCTTAAGGAGTTGTTGGTATTAATACTACTCTTTTGAGTATCATTTAAAGAACGACCAAGTGTTATCATAGCACTACTAAATTCACTTGTACGTTTCTGTCCTTGGGCAGCAGCTGCTGCTAACCCTAATACTGCAACTGCCAATCCAGCAGCTGCTACACTACCTGCTCCAATAGCTGCTCCAGCACCAACATTTGCTCCAGCACTAGCCCCACCAGCACTACCTAATTTAGCTGCTGTTCCAGCCTTACCACCAGCTGATGCTAATTTACCTATATCTATTAAACTCTTTCCCTTAGCTGCTATATTAAGAACTATTTGCATCTTATCTTTATTCTTAGCTCCTATTATATTACTAAGATATTTTGTAGTATCCTTAGTAGCTTCTCTTTTTATATCTGCTACTAATTCCTTAAACTCACCATCTATAATTTTACTCTGTTTTTTATACTCAGAGCTACTATTATTTCTATTTATGGTTCTTCTGCTATTATCTCCGAGCCTAAATTCATTTCTAGCTGTCTTAGCAGTATCACTTAACTCACCCTTTAATGATTTTAATCTACTTGAAAAATTATTTAAGCTATCATTACTCTTATCTATGCTTCTATTAATTGAATTAAATGCATCTACTATTTTATTTAACTGTCTTATCTCAGCTTCTGCATCTCCAACTAATAGCTTATCTTTATCACTCATACACTGTAACCCTTCTTTCTGAGCCTCTGTATATACTTAGGAACCTTAGGTTTATTTTCACCAATTTTATTAAACTCTATAACATCAAGCTCATTTGTAAAATGCTTATCTCCCCAAACAGCTTGAGCTATCTTACCTGCTATTCTATGACCTATTGACTGCATGTCATTCATTAAATACTCTCTTTTCTTTATAAAACCATTTAAACAGTTTGTATAAAATCTGAAATCTCTATCTAAAAAATCATCATATCTTAAACCCATCATAACACAGTTACTCTGTATATCATCTAGCTCATCCTCAGCTGCTTTCAGAGCTTTATTTAGCTCTGAAATGCCTGAATCTGATTTATTCTTGTCAGCTGGTCCTGACCCACTAGTGTTGCTACTACATCCGGAGTTTTGTTCTTTTCCGAAACTGTCTCTAGAAGTTTTGTTTCGGCCTCCCCCATAAAAAAATGTTTATCCTCCATAATCTGAATCATTAACATATGAAGTATTCCTATAAACCCTTCATTCTCTCTCCAATCATCTAAAATCTCATATGCCCTATCCAATGCTTTATCATAAGTTTCTTTATTATACTTACCAGCTTCTCCTATAATACCTGCCACAATAAGAAGTTTAGTTGCTTCCTCCAAATTATATTTAATCTCACCACCAATATTAAACACACAACCCCTTAACTGATTGAGAGATACACCTTCTTCTTTTACAAGATACTCTATAGACCTAAATGTCCACTTTAAATTATAATTCTTAACCCTATCTAATGCTGCATCAAATTCCATAACAGTCTCCTTTTAAATTTAAAATAATAGGCTATATCATAAATAATGTTTAATTATATATAATATAGCCTCCTTAACCTATTTTATTATTCTATATTCAATTTAAATCTTTGCAAAACTCCAAGTTACTGTTCCACCTGATTCAGTTCTTGTAACTGTAACTGGAATTACAGGTCCAAATGGCTTAAGTGTGATGCTATACTCCTGGCCTGTCTCAGGGTCTCTCTTACCACCATTCCACTTAAAATAATAAACTGAATAGCAATTTCCTTCGTATGAGCCATCCCCTCTTGGAATAACTTCTACTAACCACTTTGGAACATTCTGACCACCATTCTTTGAAGCATCTTCTACCCACTTCTT
>Ga0256405_10004262_pt1 | contig 27205 bp, 19 predicted proteins | sample RumenRJG_02DNA_FD_189096 | JGI IMG/M metagenome (GOLD analysis project Ga0256405, IMG submission 189096) | Bovine rumen microbial communities from Lethbridge, Alberta, Canada - RJG_02 | ecosystem: Host-associated > Mammals > Digestive system > Stomach > Rumen | place: Canada: Alberta... | reverse complement strand
TCCGCCGACCCGACCTTGGTCGGGACAAAATGGTGGCTCACACAGCGTCACCACAGGCTGCCGCCGCCCGCCCCTCCTGCAGTCTGCCGACCCGACCTTGGTCGGGACAAAATGGTGGCTCACACAGCGTCACTACAGGCTGCCGCCGCCCGCCACCTCCTAGAACCGCAGGCCGAACTGAATGCTCGGTACAACCCGTACCGAGCTGTTCAGACTGATCTGTCGCATAGTTTTGCGCCTTATATAGGAATCGAATGCATCTTCGTTGAATCCTTCTATATTCATCTCACACAGCCCCGCTATGAACAGCCGCATTGTTCTCAGGAACCGTACTGACAGCGACGTTCGCAGCATCGGTACCAGATTAAACCTGCGGTCATCGTCATCGTTCTTATCCAATATCCACAGGAATTTTGCCAGCAGCTCCGCATCAAACCGTACCGGTCCAATAATACTCTGCTGAGTACCGCCGCCGAGACTGAATTCTACGGATTTTCCCAAACCTGCAAGTCCGTTCCCGGTGAGCAGCGTGGCATACACAACGGGCAGTCCTACATGCAGCCCCATGCCCGCATGCAGGTCTATGTTCATGTTTACCTCCGGCTCAATACGGAAACTCCACTGCGGCGCCAGACCGTTCTGCCGTACCAGTTCGGAGGCAGTTTTACCGTACAGTTTTTCGGGCTGTATATCGCCGGTACGCAGCGTAATGCCGCCGATACCGAACATGTACACCATGCTGCGGTGCAGGTACAGCTTGCGTTTCTGCGATGATCCAATATAAACGCCGCAGCTGTCGAACCGTTCTACCGTCACCCAGCTGCCGGTAGGCAGCAGCGTTTCATTTGTCATGACCAGATCAAATTCCAGATTGGAAGGAAAACCGATGATGATATTGCCGCCCAAGGCCGGACAGGCGATCACAGGCATGGTAAAGTCACCGTACTGCACCCTGCCGTCCAGAATACGGCACAGGCGGTTTCCGCTTTTATCCATCACCGCAAGCTCTTCATTGCCGTTCACCACGATCGTACTGTAGCCTATTTCGGTAAACAGCTCTGCTTCGCTGAACGCATTCATGAACGACACATACGTGGGGCCGCCGTGCATATCATACAGCGCATGGGTAACATACTCCACGCCGCCGTTGGTACGCCGGTCAAGCCACGACAGAATCCTGCTGCCCAGGCTTTTCTGCGAATCGGCAGCATCCTCAGATTCATCGAACGAATCCTTGTTCTCACCGAATGCCTTTACAAGCAGCGAAGCGGCACGGTCATGCAGCGCATAGCGGCCGGAATAGAAACGCTCGACGCTGCTGTTCAGATTGTTGATTACTGTAGTTACCAGTATGGGCACAAACGGCCCGGTCATAAACGGATGATATTCCCGCCCCATCTGAGGTACAAACAGACGGTTCAGGCGGGGCATGCACTGCTCCTTAAAATATGCGTCATCAGTATTGGTGCAGTTAAAAAAAGAACGGCAGCGGCCATACTTACGGTATTTCCACGCGTCCCTGTTAATCGGTACGGTGGGGACAATATCCTCCGCATTGATGATATTCCAGATAAAGCCGTACACATCATCCCCGGCATGCTCATCGGTAGTCACATTCGGACTTGCAAATGTATAGATAAACATGTGCTCGGACTTAAAGAACTGATCCTCAAGCAGGAGCCTGCCCAGCAGGTTCGACACGGCACCGCCGCGGCTGTGGCCGGTAACCAGCAGATATGAATCCGTCGGGTCTATTTTGTGACGGAGCAGATAGGAAATAAGCGCCGTATGAACCTGATTTGCCGCACGTACAAAGCCTTTGTGCACTATATCAGCCATTTTATCGCCGTCATTGATATTCAGGTTTGAAAGCCATTCATTCGCCCCGACCGGCGTTCCGCGGATAACAAGGAACACAAGCGTTTGACGGCCGGCTGCCGTAGGAATTTCCCGGCTTGCAATGCTGAACGCGCACTGGTCATTGCCCCACATGGAATCCGTATAGTCAATGTCATAATGGAACTCCACATCTTCAGGACGCATGCCGAGCAGCCCGTAGTCCGTCAGCAGCAGGCTGCCGTCAGCGGGACCTTTGTCCGCATAGGACGCCTGCGCGAACACGCTTGCCACGCGGGCAATGCCGTGGTCATATGTATACGCAGATACCGTGCTGAACCAGGACTCTTCCCATTCTGTTTCCACCTGAACGGGAGCATCCGCCCCGGAAACAAGCAGCGGCACAGGACGTGCAGACACGCGGACAGTAAAAAATATGAACAGGCCTGCAAAGCAGACAAAGCTTCTGCGATCCATACATGCAGACTATAGCACATTTTTACCGCATTGCGCTATAAAAGCTTCACACGGTAAGGTGCAGCACCTTCTCCTGTCAAAGTAAAATCTACTACCCACAGCCCCCGTCATATGCTATACTCTCGGTACTATGGAGTCAGGCACATGGCAGAAAGATGATCCCCGGTATCTTTCCGAGCAGCTTATCACCTACATCGGGAACAAGCGCAGCCTGCTTCCTTTTATTGCAAAAGGCCTTTCGATCGTTCAGCAGAAGCTGCACAAAGAAAAGCTGTCCTGCCTTGACCTTTTTTCAGGGAGCGGCGTCGTCTCCCGGTTTCTCAAGCAGTATGCATCGGAGCTTTCCGTCAACGACTTTGAACTGTATGCCGACACCATCAGCCGCTGCTATCTTGCGGACATACCGGACACAGCTGAAATACAGTACTATTACAACACCATAACTGCCGCTGCCGCGCGCCGTATGCAGGAACTCGGAGAACCGCCCTATGCCGTGCCTCCGGGATTTATCTCGGAGCTGTACGCACCGCATGACGCGGACCGAATACAGGCCGGAGAGCGGTGCTTCTACACGCCGCGCAATGCCGCCCATATCGATGTGCTGCGGCAGGAAATATGCGCGGTGCCGCCGGAGCTGCAGCCGTTTTTTATAGCGCCGCTGTTGTCCGAAGCGTCAATACATGCCAACACGGCGGGGGTATTCAAAGGATTCGATAAAAATAAAGAAAGCCATATCGGGCAGTTCGGCGGTACGGCACGGGATGCATTGTTCCGTATCACCGGCGGCATAACCCTGCCCTTTCCGCTGTTCAGCAGATTCTCATGTCCGTGCCGTATCTACCGGCAGGACGCGAATGAACTTGCCCGTGAGCTTGCATCCCGCGCCGATACGTCTTTTGACGTTGTGTACCTTGACCCGCCCTACAACCAGCATCCCTACGGCTCGAACTATTTTATGCTTAATCTGATCGCTTCCTACGACAGGCCGGATGATACCAAGCTCAGCCGTGTCTCCGGCATTCCCAGAGGATGGAACCGATCCGCCTATAATAAGAGGCAGAAAGCCGCGGAAACCTTCCGGCAGCTGGTCACCGACCTCAACGCACGATTCCTGCTCATTTCCTTTAACTCAGAAGGCTTTATTCCGCGCGACACCATGCTTGAGCTGCTCAGCGGCATAGGCCGCGTAACATGCCTGACGGAGCAGTACAATACTTTCCGCGGCTCACGCAACCTCAGAGGGCGCGCAATTCATGTAAACGAATTCCTCTATATCGTAGAAAAGTAGCGCAGCGGCATCCGCCCCTGCAGCCCCGTATCCGCAGGACTTCCGTGACAAAAATCGATTTCTCCGTATAAAAAGTTTGACAACTGCAAGATGTCGCTGTATACTGTGTTTACGTACACGCAAATAACGTGTGCGGTTTTATGTAAGATAGCAGAATAGGAGAAATCACCATGACGGTCACTGAAATCGCAAAAATGGCAGGAGTATCAATCGGTACCGTAGACCGCGTGCTGCACAACCGCGGAAGAGTGTCTCCTAAAACACAGGAAAAAATCCGCAAGATCATCAAGCAGTCAGGCTATCAGCCTGATCCCATTGCCCGTCATCTGAAAAAGCATATGCAGTACCATATCGGCGTACTGATTCCCGAACTGGACAGCGGCTACGGCTACTGGCAGATGCTGTATGACGGCATTACCAATACTGCCGCTACTGAGCTGGCCGCGTTTTCGTTCACTATCGTGCCGTTTTTCTTCAAGCGTCCGCTCCATACCTCGCTCATCACACAGTTCAAGGAAATGATTGACTCCGACTGCTGCGCATACATCATTGCTCCGGTAATGCAGGAAGAAACAAAGGTGCTGCTCGACACCGTAGCGGAGATAAAGCCCTACTGTTTCATTGACTCTCCGCTGCCCGACTGTATGCCCGTATCCACCATAGCCCAGGATCCGCTTAAAGCTGGTTTTCTGGCGGGACGGCTTACCCAGATGATTGCAGGTAAACCGGGCACCTATATCGTACTTGAGTCCTATGACGAAGCCTACAACCAGAACGAGCGTGCCCGCGGCTTTACCAACTGGTTCAATAAAAGCAGCGTAAGCGGCTGCAAAGTCCTGCGCGTAGTGGCAAAGAACGCGGACGTGCAGGGCATAAAAAAAGAGATTGATGACCTGCTTGCTGCTATTCCCGACATAGCAGCCATCTGTACGGTGAGCGTCGAAGTCCAGTTTGTGGCGGAGCATTTGAAAGAGCTCGGCAAAACCGGCATCACCGTCACCGGCTTTGAGCTGGTACAAAAAAACTATGAAGCCCTTGTAGACCGGTCCATTGACTGCATCATCAGCCAGCAGCCGGAAGAACAGGGCAGAACCGCATTACGCCTGCTGTTCCGCAAGCTGGTATATGAAGAGCAGCCTGAAAAAGAAATATCCATGCCGCTTGAAATATTTTTTAAGGAGAACCTTTTATGACCACAGAAGAAATTAAAAAAGAGATTAACGACGGGAAAGCCGTTCTCGGCATTGAATTCGGTTCAACCCGTATAAAGGCAGTCCTCATCGATTCCTGCAACAACCCCGTGGCGTCAGGTGCTTTTGACTGGGAAAATTCTCTGGTCGATGGCATCTGGACATATTCCATGGATGAGATCATACACGGTCTGCAGACATGCTATGCCGCGCTTAAAAAGAATGTTCAGCAGACCTACGGTGTCACCTTAAAAAAGTTCGGCGCAATGGGCATAAGCGCCATGATGCACGGCTATCTTGCCTTTGATAAAAACGACAAGCTGCTGGTGCCGTTCCGCACATGGCGCAACACGATCACCGGACAGGCGAGCGCCGAGCTTTCCAAGCTGTTCAACTACCCTGTTCCCGAACGCTGGAGCATTTCGCACCTGTATCAGGCGGTGCTGAACAAAGAGCCTCACGTTCCTGCGGTCACGTTCTTTACGACATTGGACGGCTTTATCCACTGGCAGCTCACCGGAAAAAAAGTGACCGGTATCGGAGACGCCTCCGGTATGTTCCCCATAGATACAAAGACACGCAGCTACAATACGGATATGATCCGCGCGTTCGACAAGCTTGTGGCCCCCTACGGTTTTCCGTGGAAGCTGGAAGAGCTGCTGCCGCAGGTTCTGCTTGCCGGACAGGATGCAGGCAGACTGACGGAATCAGGCGCAAAGCTGCTTGATCCGGACGGTGATCTTGAAAGCGGTATTCCGCTGTGTCCGCCGGAAGGCGATGCAGGAACCGGCATGGTTGCCACAAACAGCGTAGCAAAGCGTACGGGCAACGTTTCTGCCGGCACCTCAGTGTTTGCCATGGTTGTACTGGAAAAAGAGCTTTCAAAAGCATACAACGGGCTCATTGATCTGGTTACTACTCCTGAAGGCTCGCTCGTAGCCATGGCGCATGCGAACAACTGTACGGGAGAATATGATCACTGGATCAAACTGTTTGCGGACGTAATCACCGCAACCGGCGGCACGGTTGCCAAAGGCAAGCTGTATGATACGCTGCTTGGTCTGGCGCTGACCGGCGACAAGGACTGCGGCGGCCTTATTCCCTATAACTATCTGTCAGGCGAAAGCATGACCGGGCTTACAGAAGGCCGTCCGCTGTTCATGCGCACGCAGGACGCCAAGTTCACATTGCCGAACTTTATGCGGGCGCAGCTGTTTACCGCGCTCGGCGCACTTCGCACCGGCATGGATATACTGTTCGACACGGAGCATGTGTCCATAGACACGCTCACCGGCCATGGCGGTTTCTTTAAGACCACTGAGGTCGGATTGAAGATCATGGCCGCGGCAATGCACACACCGGTATCCGCACTGGAGACTGCCGGAGAAGGCGGTCCGTGGGGCATGGCGCTGCTCGCCTCCTACCTGCTGCACGGTAAAGGACAGGATCTGGGAACATGGCTGGAAAAAGAAGTATTTTCCAGCAGCAAAAAAACTACCGTTAAACCGGAGCAGGCAGATATAGACGGCTTCAATGCATTCTTTGCGAACTACAAAAAAGGTCTTGCCGTAGAAAAAGCGGCCGTAGAGGCCATATCATAACCAGTTCCGCATACGTATGCTGAGTTTATAAAAGGAGGCATGGCGCGCGGCTGCCGCCGTGGCTTTAAAGGAGGCATGACAAAAAGTACATGGTGTACTTTTTGTCATGGGCACTTGCATTCTAAAGCCTGCAAGTGCTGTCCGCGCCATCCTTGGCGCGCGGCTGCCGCCGTGGCTTTAAAGGAGGACTATATGATCGATATTTCAAAGTATGAATTCTGGTTTTTAACCGGCAGTCAGGATCTGTATGGCGAAGAAACGCTGAAGCAGGTTGCCGAAGATTCCCAGAAAATTGTGGACGCGCTGAACAAAACGGCGGTGCTGCCGGTAAAACTGGTGTGGAAGCCGACGCTTCTGACCCCCGAATCAATTCGTAAAACGCTTGAGCAGGCAAACGCAGATGACGCCTGTGCCGGCGTCATCTGCTGGATGCATACATTCAGCCCTGCCAAAATGTGGATCGCGGGGCTGAGCTCCTACCGTAAGCCGCTGCTGCAGCTCAATACTCAGTACAACGTCAAAATTCCCTACAGCACCATGGACATGGACTTTATGAACCTGAACCAGAGCGCACACGGTGACCGTGAATTCGGCTATATCACCGCGCGCATGGATATACGGCGCAAGGTTATTGTAGGCCATTGGAGCGATTCCCGTACCCAGAAGCGCATAGCGGACTGGATGCGTACAGCGATTGCTGTTGCAGACGGCAAAAAGCTGCGGGTCATCCGCTTCGGCGACAATATGCGTGAAGTTGCCGTTACCGACGGAGACAAAGTGGGTGCGCTCATGCAGTTCGGCTGGTCAGTGCCCTACTACGGCATCGGTGATCTGGTAGCCTACATGAACGAAGTTTCACAGGCGGAGATTGACGATCTGTTTGACCAGTACACCCGCGAATACGAAATCGTGTACGGAACCGACAAGGAATACACGGTTGCCCATATAAAAGAGCAGGCTAAGATTGAGATCGCGCTCAGAAAGTTCCTGGCCGACAATGACGGCAACGCATTGTGCACCAACTTCCAGGATCTGTGGGGCTTGAAGCAGCTTCCCGGACTTGCTATCCAGCGTCTGCTTGCAGACGGCTTCGGATTCGGCGCGGAAGGCGACTGGAAGACCTCAGCTCTGGTCCGCACGTTCAAAGTCATGACCGCAGGTCTTACCGGCAACGGCAAAGGCAATGCGTTCATGGAGGACTACACTTACAATCTTGAGACCGGTAACGGCATGAACCTCGGCTCTCATATGCTTGAGGTGGATCCGCAGGTTGCCGTAACCAAACCGCGCGTAGAAGTGCACCCGCTCGGCATCGGTGACCGGGAAGACCCGGCGCGGCTTGTATTCACCGCAACAAAAGGCAAGGCGCTCGTCTCTGCTGTAGTCAATATGGCCGGCCGGTTCCGCTGCGTAGTGAACGAAATCGAAGTCGTTGAGCCGCCTGAGGAATTCCCCAAGCTGCCTGTAGCACGCATGCTGTGGATACCGCATCCAAATCTGGAAACTTCTGCCGAAGCATGGATCCTTGCGGGGGGTGGACATCACACCGCGTTCAGTAATATCATAACAAGCGATATGATGCGTGACTGGGCAGAAATGACCGGCATCGAGTGCGTAGTCATCGACAACGACACTAAGATTCCTTCGTTCCGCAATGAGCTGAGGTGGAACGAAGCATATTGGAGGAACAGACAGTAATGAGCAGCAAATATCAGGACATAAAGGAAGAGGCATTCAAGGCCAACATGGAGATTCCTGCACAGCACCTTGCCATCTACACGTGGGGCAACGTGTCCTGTTTTGACCCGCAGAAAGGCGTATTCGCCATTAAACCGTCCGGAGTTCCCTATTCGGAGCTTACGGTGGACAGTATGGTTATCGTTGATTTGGAAGGCAAAAAAGTGGAGGGCGACTTCAATCCTTCATCGGATACCCTTACCCACTGCGTGCTTTATAAAGAATGGGCGGTAAAAAAAGGCGCAAAAATCGGCGGCATCGTGCATACCCATTCTCCGTACGCGGTCGGCTGGGCACAGGCAGTACGCCCGATTCCGCTGTTCGGTACAACCCATGCGGATCATATTCAGACGGCAATTCCATGTACTCCGTACATCACAAAGGAAGCGCTTACCCGCAACTATGAGCTTGAGACAGGTAATCTGATTGCAGAGCATTTTGAAGCGGAAGGTCTGAATCCTGCGGAAGTGACTATGGTGCTGGTTGCAGGCCACGGTCCCTTCGCATGGGGCTCAAATCCGAGCAACGCAGTATACAATGCGGCGGTACTTGAGGAATGCGCAAAAATGGCGACTTTCACGGTTCAGGTGAATCCAGGAGCCGCCGCGCTGCCGCAGTACATCGTAGACAAGCACTATCTGCGCAAGCATGGTCCCAATGCCTACTACGGTCAGGCAGGCGGCCATCACTAAAGCAGCCTCATATTTGAATCCTGCATGATACGGGCAGGTGGTCAGAATACCCCTGCCCGTTGCTCAGACGGTACGCATACGGCGTACCGTTTTTTTGTGCCCACGGGCCTTCATATTCTGCACGGAATCCTTTAATGCTGCAGGCACCGCAGCTGAAAATGCAGTCTATACGTTCCCAGCGGTTTCTATAGTAATATGATCCCTGCACCGGCAGCGTCTTGTCATAGGCAGTCCATGGAGAATGCATAAGCACTTCAGATCCGTCAGCAGCTTTCATCACAACAGAATGTCCGGTCCCGGTTATACGGTGCTCAAATTCAGCTTCATCCCGATTAAAATCACCGCATGCTACAACCGCGCTGTACCCGGTATCAGTCCGCAGAACTGGTTGTATACAGGCGGCAAGCAGCTGTTCCTGCAGCCGTCGCAGCGGAGCGGTAGCTGCTTCGCCGCCGCTTTTCGATTTCCAGTGGTTTACAAACAATGTCAGCCGCCTGTCCTGCACCACCACATCCGTCTGCAGTATCGGACGCAGTCTGCCGGCACCAGCCGTGTCCGTCTGTACCATGTGCACGCAGGCATCGGCAAGATTATATCGTGACAGTACCGCGCATCCGAAGGACGCGTCCGGAGCACGCGCAAAAAACGCATAGCGGTAGCGCTTCGCACGTTTCCATGATTCAGATGCAAGCCCGTTTGAAATATCATAGATAATGCCCTTATGCTCAACCTCAAGCAGGACCGCCACGTCCGCATCAAGCTGCTTAAGCACGGCACACAGGCGCTCCACACGCTCAGCATACCGCTCCCGGTTCCACAGACCGCGGCTTTTTGAAAAGCTGCTGAATTCCGTGCCGTCCGTAACAGCATCAAAAAAAGTCTGTACATTCCACACAACAAGCTTCAGCTCCGCAGAGACCTGTTCCTCGGGCAGCCGGCGGCCGGTTCTGCATGCAACCAGCCAGACGCCGCATAAAACCAGCATCATTCTTTGCTTTATATGCAGCCGCACCTTGCCATAGCATCCATACATATCCATATTTCCTCCGAAAAAAACAGAGGGGGTACCGGACATTGCTGCCGGCCCCCCCTCTGCATTCGTAATACAACGTAATCAGAAAAAATATGAAATTCGTTTCTATGCAGAAACGAAACTATACATTGAACTTAAAGAAAAGCACATCGCCGTCCTGGACCACATAGTCGCGGCCTTCAAGGCGGTAGCGGCCGGCTTCTTTGATCTTTGCCTCGGAACCATATTTCCGCAGATCATCGATCGAATACGCCTCTGCTTTAATAAAGCCCTTTTCAAAATCTGTATGTATGGTACCGGCAGCCTTAGGTGCCGTATCACCGGCATGAATTGTCCATGCGCGGCATTCATCTGAACCGCCGGTAAAGAACGTACGGAGGCCCATAAGCGCATAGGCAGTCCGTGCCAGCACATTAAGACCGGACTCTTTGAGTCCTGCGGCCTCCATAAACTCCTTGCGGTCCGCCTCATCGGTGATTTCAGACAGATCAGATTCAAATTTACCACAAAGCACCACAACATCGGAATGCTCCTCTGCCGCATACTTTCTTACCACATCAACGTATGCATTGGTACCTGCCGAAATAGCGTCTTCATCTACATTACATACATAGAACGCCGGCTTCATAGTCAGCAGGAACATATCCTGTACGGCATTTTTTTCATCATCGCTCAAATCTGCCATACGGGCACATTTGCCGTCCTCAAGCAGCGGCTTGATCTTTGCCACCGCGCTGTTCCAGGCGGCATACTTCTTTTCTTCTTCCTTACCCAATGCACGGCACGCTTTGGTCACCTTTTCCTGACGCTTGCGGATCGTATCAAGATCTGCCAGCGCAAGCTCCATGTTAATTGTAAGGATGTCGCTTTCGGGATCAATAGGAGCGGACTCGTTTGCATTGTCGCGGACATGCATGATATCAGGATTATCAAAGCAGCGTACCACATGGGCTATACACGTAACTTCACGGATATTAGCCAGGAACTGATTGCCCAGACCTTCGCCGTTGGCCGCACCTTTAATAAGGCCGGCAATATCCACGAATTTCACAGAAGCCGGAGTCTTCTTCTTGGGCTGAAACACGCTGCTGATAAAATCAAGGCGCTCGTCAGGAAGATCTACAATACCGATGTTGGGATCTATTGTACAAAACGGAAAATTCTCTGCAGCCGCAGGTGCAGCTGTAAGCGCCGTAAATATAGTTGATTTGCCGACGTTAGGCAGGCCGACAATACCACATGATAAAGCCATATATAAATCCTTTACTGAATAGAGTCAGTGCGCCCGGTCTGCGTACAAAATGCAGGCGCACCAGAATGAAACTATTATAAATCTTTTTCCCTGTTGTCACAACAGGTGTATTATCATAGCAGAAATACGATGCAGCGGGACAGCCGTCAGTCCTCAACAGCCTGCATGACCGCTTTTGCCAGCTGATCGGCGCAGCTTGTACGCCGGCTTCCGCACAGATTGCCTGCAAGCTTGCTGTTAATTTCCTGCGGTGTCATGCCGTCAACCAGAATGGCAACAGCCTTAAGGTTTCCGTTACAGCCGCCGTCAAAATGAACGTCAGTGATTCTATTATCATCAGTTTTAGTAAAATGTATGACCGAAGCGCAGGTTCCCTGCGTCCTGTATGTATACTGTTTCATAGAGACTTACTGTACTATTACCTAGTAAATTTGTCAATATCATTGTATACTATTTAATAGATTTGATTATTTATGAATACAATGATATACTATGGACGCTATGGAAAACGAGAACTATCCTTTACGACTGGACAAGCAGCTCTGCTTTGCCCTGTATGTCTGTTCAAAAGAAATCATCCGGTTGTATAAGCCGCTCATCGGTCCCTTAGGCCTCACCTACACTTCGTATATTACGATGATGGCGCTTTGGGAAAAAGACAACATTTCAGTCAACGAGCTTGGAAGCAAACTGTATCTTGATTCCGGCACGCTCACGCCGCTGCTCAAAAAAATGGAAGGGCAGGGACTGCTTACCCGTACGCGCTCAAAAACAGATGAGCGTACCGTCATCATCACCCTTACGGACAAAGGTCGGGAGCTGGAAGCGAAATGTTCATCAGTACCAGAAAAAATGGTCTGTACCGCCAAAATTGATCCCAAAAAGGGAATCAATCTGCTGCAGGAACTTCATACCCTGCTTTCCAGTCTTGTTGAAGTCAATGACGATGAAGAAATCCCTGAACTGCTGAGAAAATAACTATGTTGTATTATATCGGATCTTCCTTACAGAGTATTTTCGGTCCGGCACGTCTGCTGCAGTCATTCACGGTACTGATAGCATTGGCGCTCTACGCAGGTTTTATCCTCACGGAGCAGCTGCTGCCCAAATGGTACCGTTTTCTGCCCAGCGACAGAGGCCGCGAATTCACCATCAACGCAGAGGCTGCAAAAGGCAAGCCTACCGGTGCGGGAAGCTTTTTTATCACGGTATTCGTACTGCTGTGCTTTCTGCTGATTCCCATGCAGCTGTATCAGGCAGCCATACTGCTGCTTACCTGGTGCACTATGGTCACCGGCTTTCTGGACGACAAAAGCGTCACAAGCTGGGGAGAGTACAAAAAAGGCCTGCTTGACCTGCTCATCAGCGTAGCAGCGTCCTTTGTCCTGTACGCCGCCTGCAAGCAGTCATCCGAAAGCGGCACGGTATTTTTCTGGCTGCCGTTTGTAACCGACACCATCACCGTACCGGAGCCTCTGTACATAGTGGTCTCCACCGTCCTTCTGTGGGCTTCAATCAACACAACAAACTGCACCGACGGCGTGGACGGCCTGTCCAGCACGCTTGTGCTCATTGCACTCATTACACTCGGCTCGGTCTTTTACTTTATTCTGGGACATAAAATCATCGCCACCTACCTGCTGGTGCCGCACATCGCGGCCGGAGCAAACTGGGCGGTCATGACATTCGCGCTCGCAGGCGTACTGATGGGATACCTGTGGCACAACGCATACCCGAGCAACGTGCTTATGGGCGATGCAGGAAGCCGCGCGCTCGGCTTTTTTATCGGAGCCTGCGTCATGTTCACAGGGAATCCGTTCCTTATCCTTGCCACATCTTCCATCATCTTTGTAAACGGCGGCATGGGACTCATGAAGGTTGCGCTGCTCAGATTCTTCAAAGTGCACATCTTTTCAAATATCCGATTTCCGCTGCACGATCACATGCGCAAAAAGCACGGATGGTCGCCCGCCCAGGTATTGATTAAGTTCATGATCATGCAGCTGCTTATTACCGTTGCATTGATAGGAGTATTCTTCAAGATCCGCTGAACCGGAACGCCGGGTGCAAAGCATCCGGCGCGTCTCAGCGCAGGCAGAAAGATTCGAGCAGGTTCACGCCCCGTTCATAGACATAAGTCTGCGGAAAAGTAAACTGCGAAAGCTGCCTGCCGTTCTCACCATAATAGGTCAGCGTTATATCGTAGCTGCCCGGATCAAGCGTAAATCCAGCAACAGAAACCGCGGACGGAAAGTAGCGCGATGTGCGCACATCGGCACGCTCAGAAACTTTCGTCGTGACGGCCGATGCCAAGGAAAGCAGCGACAGCACCATGCTGTTCTGCTCCTTTGCGCCGTACTCAAGCGCAGCCGTTGTAGCAGCCTTGGCAATGGAGCGGGAAAGCGTTTTTATAAATATAAGCGCATAATGCTGCTGGTATGTATCCAGTGCAATATTCTCAAGACTTTCAAGCTTTTCAACCGGCGCTGTATACTTTTTACCGTCCGATGATACGGCAGTCACCGTTATGGATGTAATGCGGGACGACCGTTTTTCCATCTTAGGCAGCGCAAGCCGGTAGAACGTCACACCGAGCGGAATTTCAAAGGCATCCTCAGTCTTTACAGGAGCCTGTCCTGTAAAGCAGAAGATATTCAAGCGGCCCTTTCCGCTTTCCACGGCCCGGTCACCTTCGATACAGGCAGGAACAGGAAAATCATACAGCTCCGGCTGCAGCGCAAATGCTTCCTGTATTTTATTATAATCTATGCGGACATCATCTTCCATAAAGCGGGCACGGTACAGAATCATGCTCAGATACCGGGCAAAGGCAGAATTATGAAACTTTAAGTTCACCTTCGGCGCCGCATCCGCATCAGAGCCAAGGCTCCGTCTGGCATTTTCCAGCACCGCCTGGCTGTTCACCGTAAATTCCCTGAGCTTATTATCAAAACGGCGGATTTCTACGAACGCTTCGTCAAGCGAGCCCTGCATCAGATAATTAATGCATTTCAGGATATTTATATAGATATCCTCGTAGAACTCGCCTTCATAATCTTTCACATTATCATTTACAACGGCAGATGCCATGGCCTGCGTTATGCTCGTGGCCGAATACTCCTCTATCAGGCGCTCCGCCTGCTCAAGTTCAGTATTCGACCGCTCCGTACTGCCCGCATAGTGCGATAAAACGCCCAGATCAAGATTTCTGAGCACTTCATCGTGCTTGCCGTAGATTTTCTTCGATGCGGAGGAAACATCCTCATAAGCACTTTCGTATTGGCCGTTCTCAAGGCTTGCATCCACCGAAGAAAAATCATAGTCGCCCATGGTCGTACAGGAGACAAGAAGCAGGAGCAGACCAAAAACAAAACATCCGCTGAAAACAATTCCGTGGTATCGTCTCATCACCTAATTCCTTCTCTCCGTACGGCTGATGTACTTTTTAGCCGAGCATAAGTGCTGCAAGCGTCTCTGCGTCGGCAATCATATTATCGATAATACAATACTCATTCGGCTGGTGGCAGGTTTCATCCAGCGAGCTCCAGACCGCAGCCTGAAAACCTTTATTGCGCAGATAGGCAGCCACCGTGCCGCCGCCGATTCCGATAGGACGAACCGTCTTGCCGTGCACTTTTTTTACTGCATCGGCAAGCAGCTTTACCACCGGAGCATCCACAGGCGTAGCAGGCGAAGACTCAGCCTGCGGTGTCGTAACCTCAATCTTCACTCCGTACTGCTGCTCAACCGCATCGCAGCGGCGGCGCACTTCAGCCATCACTTCCTCTATCGTATAGCACGGAAGCACGCGGCAGTCCATGCAGAACACGTCATCACCGGGAATAATGTTGATACCGTCCACATTCGACAGGCTCTTGGTGGGAGAGAACGTAGAATATGACGGCTCGAACAGCGGATCTTTCTTGTCAAACACCTGCTCAAGCGCATGCAGGCGCAGCGCCAGATCACAGGCAGCCAGACACGCATTTTTACCAAGGTCAGGGCGTGAGCCATGGGACTGCTTGCCCACGGTGTGCAGCTGGATCCACAGCACATGCTTTTCAGCAATCTCCACCGTCTCACCCTTAGGATCACCGCCGTCCGGTACCAGAATAATATCGTTCTTACGGAACAGATCATGCTCGCGCAGCAGATACTGCATGCCGAATTTAGAACCGTTCTCTTCATCAGCCATGAACAGCAGCTTGACCGTATGGGCAGGAACAATACCGTTCTTTACAAATGCAAGGGCAGCGAACACGCCGGAAACAAGTCCCTGCTGGTTATCCTCCACGCCGCGCCCGTACAGGCGGCCGTCCTTTTCCACCACCTGCCACGGATCAGTGTTCCACAACGACAGCTCGCCCGCAGGAACCACATCTATATGGGCCATAACCCAGACCGTAAAATCATCGCTTTTACCGGGAATAGTGGCCACCAGACTGGGGCGCACTCCGCTCTGCACGCGGCTGTCGGGAGCTTCAAAACGCTGGATATCAGTTATACCGTGCTCGGTGAGCCACTGCGTCAGCGCGGCAGCCTTTTCGAATTCACCCTGCCCCCCGTTCTCTGGAGCAAGCGCCTTTATTTTTGTCAGCAGCGTTTCCAGCGCGATCATTTCACTGCGGCTGTCACGCACAAATGTACGAAGTTTTGAAAGTTCATCAGACATAGTATATTCTCCTTAACAAAGTCCGGTTCCCGGCATAAAATCACCGCAGGCCGGAACTGCATGTTTCAATATGTATTTATTTTGTACTGGCAGTACCGTTCACGCGGATATATTTCTGATATGCGTTCCATGTAGTGCCGAGCAGCGTATCCACATCAGAATACTGCGCTTTCCAGCCCAGCGTTTTATACGCATAGGCGGACGTGGCGACAAGACAGGCAGGATCGCCTGCGCGGCGTGCGGTATACTCCGCAGGAATCTCTTTACCCGTAATGCGGCGGGCAGCCTCCAGCATTTCGGTGACCGTAACACCCGTCTCGCTGCCCAGACCGCACGTAATGCTTTCATTATGGCCGCAGATATAATCCAGCGCCTTTACATGAGCCGAAGCAAGGTCGGATACATGCACATAATCACGGATACAGGTGCCGTCGCGCGTATCATAGTCATTGCCGAAAATCTTAAGTTTGGGCCGCATGCCGCAGGCCACTTCCATAATAACAGGCAGCAGATTGGCCGGATTGCGCTCCAGACCGAACAGCACTCCCTCAGGATCATAACCGGCAGCGTTAAAATAGCGCAGCGCGGCGAATTTCAGTCCTTTAAGCTGGTCATACCAGCGCATAATCTGCTCAATGGCAAGCTTGGTATATCCGTAGTAGTTTTCAGGATTGGTGGGATGTTTTTCATCAATCGGCAGATACTGCGGCTCGCCGAACACTGCCGCAGAGGAAGAGAAGACCATACGTTTGCAATCATGCGCCATGGCAGCGTTAAGAATATTGATAGTACCGCTGATATTGTGGGAAGAATATTTTTCGGGAACAATCATGGACTCACCGGCAGCCTTATACGCAGCCAGGTGGATAAAAGCATCAAAACCTTTTGAAAAAGCCTGATCAAGGTGCTCCTGCACCATGATATCACCGGCAATGAATTCATTTTCAGGGAACAGATTCTGAACCAGTCCAGAAGACAGATTGTCAAAAACGGTGACACGATGACCGTTTTTCATCAGTTCTTTTACTACATGGCTGCCGATATATCCGGCCCCGCCGATTACCAATACATTCATATATCCTCCAGTTTATAACAGGTTACAGTATACCATCACAGGCAAATTACCACAATCATGTACCGGCGGAGCGTAAAAATTGGTTAAGCGAAAACTGCAGATAGTGCTATAATATACATAATACATGACAGGTTCAAAAGCTCTGAAAATAGCTTTTATAAAAACACTCGACGTCTCTTTTTTGTATGATGACAAGGAGTTTTCACGTAACTACACTCAGATGCCAGAATATCGGCGCCGGAAAATCGATTTTTATAAATTCAAAAAGGACAAGGCACTGAGTCTTGGAGCGGGAATCCTTATGGAAGAACTTATTGATTACCTGAAAAAAAATCTTCCGGCTTCCAAGCACCGTTTTGAAGTTACTTTTACAGATCAGGGAAAACCTTTTTTCAAAAATCTTCCCGACATACATTTCAGCCTTGCCCATTCCGGGAAAAAAGTCATTGCGGCAGTTTCTTCTAACAAAATCGGAGTTGATGTTGAAGAAATCGACGCAAACAGGGACATAGACCTTAAAAAATGGACAAAAGCCGAAAGCTATATAAAAGCGAAAGGGCTTTCCATTTCTGATTACATTGACGGAAAAATCCGCCTTCCCGACAACTCATATTTTAAGCAATGGCAGGAAGACGGATATATTTTTGCCGTTTACGAGGAAAAGAACTGATTTACAAAATCCTATTCACTAAAGAAGCCTAAGGTTTCAAGAGCCTTCAGGAATTTCTGAATGTAAATAAGACCTGTTATCGACCAGCTGAAGCCGAGCCTGTACAGAACTTTTACTGTAAACCTTCCGTCAGCCAGAATGACATGACGGCTTTTTCCCTCATTGCTCCGGTATGAAAGCAAAGACGAAACCTGAACAGTCTTATCGTCATCCTTTAAGGAATCCGCAAGTATTTCGTCAAACTCCGTTTGGCGGACAATTTTGACTTTCATGCCGAAGTTGTTGCAGGCCTCAATAACGTTTGCCATATGGACGGTGTGGCAGTTTTTATTGTTGAATACCGTAAAGCTGTCAGGAGTTCCGCTCAAAAGTAAAATCGATTTTGCGACAAGATCAATCGGTGAAAATTCTACTTCCGAATCAAGCATTTCAACCGGGAATGCGCCGAGAATCCTATAAGCCTTAAGACGCGACATAAAGCCGTTTGTCTTTGCGTTAATCTGGAATTCACCGTCTTTCCAGCGGCTTGAAAGGTTCCCTACGCGGATGATTTTTGCACGAAGGCCTTTCTGTTCAATCGCGTCAAGAATCGCAAGCTCAGCCTTAAGCTTTGAATCAATATACTGATTTTCGTGAATCTGACCAAAATCGCACATTGTCTCAGTCATACGGAATGATTCCGGGAACTCAACACCGCCTTCCCCTGCAACGCTCGTTGTAGAAACCTGAATCAACTTTGCATTTTTACTGAGCGCAACTTTGATAAGGTTTTCTACTCCATGAAAATTCACTCTTTCAATAGAATCATCAACCGCAAAATGCTTGACGCAGGCTGCACAGTTTATGACGGCATCAAAATCATAGTCCCGGACTTTTTCCGAAAGATTTTCATCGGTGATGTCGCTTTCGATAAGGAAAACCCTCTTTCCATAATACGAATCCAACACATCTGAAAAGTAATAGAAGAACATTGAATTAAGTCGTTTTTCAAGCGGCTCGTTTTTTCGTTTACGGATAAGACAGAAAATCTTTCGTTTTTCATCAGCCAGAAGCTCATTCAGGACATGAATCCCCAAGAATCCGGTACACCCGGCAAGAAGCACATTGCCAACCGGCGTGTATGAAACTTCATCAAGATGCTCGTAAGTGTTGCCGGCAAGGGCCGGACGGATTTTTGCAGATGCGGAAGACACACTTACAGGGGCGTTTGCAGCGCCAGAAGGCACGTCTCCTTCCTTCCTGCCTGCCATAATGAATTGTGCCAGAAGCTGCGGAGTCGGATTTTTGAAAACGTTTTTGTATACAAGATTGTAGCCTTTAGAAATTGCAAAGCTAACAACCTTTGTTGCGCTGAGACTTGTTCCGCCGATTTTAAAGAAGTTATCTGTCGCACCGATTTTTTCGCGCTTTAAGACTTTTGCAAAAACCTCACAGAAGAATTTTTCAAGCTCGTTTGCAGGCTCCACATATTCAGCTTCTTCAAACACAACAGTAGTTTCAGGCAGAGCCTTTTTATCAATCTTACCGTTTGTATTCAAAGGCATTTTATCAAGCTGAACCAGAACATCAGGAATCATATACGGTGTGAGCTTTGTTGCAAGGTAATTCTTAAGCACGTTCACATCAATCTGAATATCGGCAGTAAAGAACCCCGCAAGATAATCCTCAGTCCCGTTATTGCGCACAATCACCTTTACAAGGCGCACCTTATCAAAGCTGCCGATTACGTTCTCAATTTCATCAAGCTCAATGCGAAGACCACGGAGTTTTACCTGATTATCAAGACGGCCGAAACATTCAATAAAGCCTTTAGGAGTAATGCGCACTTTATCACCCGAATGATAAGCCTTATAGCCTTTGTATTCGATAAAGGCAGCCGAAGTTTTGTCAGGAAGATTTATATAGCCGCGGCCGACACCGTTCCCGCAGATTAAAAGTTCGCCCTGCATTCCCGGCGGTAAAAGATTTAGTTTTTTATCTACGACAAAGCATTTTACATTCGGTCCCGGATGACCAATCATAACCCGTCTGCCGGGTTCTGCATCAAAAGCGACAGGAGCAACACTTGTTTCGGTAGGACCGTAGCCGTTTATTAAATGGAAGCCAGGATTTAAGGTTTTTATCTTAGTTACAAGACCATCAGGGAGATTTTCGCCGCCGATATGGCCTGCCTTAAGATTTTTTAACGCTTCGTGAAGTTCTTCAAAATCATAAAGACTTGAAAGATAGCTTGGTGTACACACAATCGTTTCAACCTTGTGCTTAAGCATCAGCTGATTCAACTGCAATGGATTATGAATCTCGTCCAGCGTTGCCATTACAAGCGTAATACCGTTGCAGAGCGAAATAAAGCGTTCTGTAATCGACATGTCAAAAGCAATTGAAGTAACAGAAAGAGAAGTTTTTATGCCGTTTACCAAGGAATAGTGAGAAATATTTTTTTCGCTGAAGGTTACGTAATTGCACATATTTCTGTGCTCAAGCATTACCCCTTTCGGCTTTCCAGTAGAGCCGGAAGTATAAATACAGTAAGCAAGACTGTCTGTCGGAATATTCAAATCAGGATTTTTATCACGCTTTCCGTCTGCACCTTCGGCAAGCAGTTCTTCTATTGTAAGAACTTCGCAAGGCTTTGCCGCATCAAAAAGCGTTTTTCGTTCTGACTTGATTTTTTCCGTTGTAAGGACAAACGGAGAGGCCGCATCATGGAGACAGAAAGAAATACGGTCATCAGGATATTCTTCGACCATCGGAAGGAAGGCCGCTCCGGATTTTAAGATTCCGTGCTCGGCAATAAAAAGTTCCTTTGTGCGGTCAAAAACCATTCCTACAATCGTATCTTTGTGCACTCCGCGTTTTATAAGCGCATGTGCCACGCGGTTTGCAAATCTGTTCAGCTCGTCATAGGTAAGTGATTCATTATGTACGATTACCGCAGGTTTCCCTTGATTTTTCGCAGCCTGGCGTTCAAACAGTTTATTAACGCTTACAATATCAAAAGTAACGTCAGTGTCATTCAGACGCTCATAAACTTGTACAGCCTCATCAGAAACAAGGGAGATTTCTGACAACAATTTTTTTGTGCAGAATTCTTTTACAGCTTTATCAAGATTTTTCAAAAGCCGGCGGACAAAGGCATCATCATAAAAATCAGCCCTGTACTCAACTACATAATTAATCTTTCCGTTTACAACAAAAATCTTAATATCCAGAGGCGTTTTTGCCGCATTCAGCTCAAGCGGAATTCTTTCAGCCTTTTTTCCACAGATTGTATCAAAATTGAAAGAATCTCCCTGGAAAATAAACTGAATGTCAGCTTTTATGCCAAACTTCCGGGAAATTTCAGCAAACGAATACAAATCATTTGCCATACTGTCAACAAACTGAGTCTGCGTTGTACGGCAAAGCGCTGCAATATCATCATTCTTTTCGATGTTCACATAAACCGGAAGCGTTTTAACAAGCATCGTGACTGTATCAGAAAGCCTTGAATCACTTCTGCCGTTGTAAATTGTCGTAAAAACAGCATCTTCACGGTAAAGATACTTTGAAAGAAGATAACCGAAAGCCGAAAGATAGAAAGCGTTCATTGAAACTTTGATTTTTTCAGCAAAAGTCTTAATCTCTTCAAAATTATTTTCACTTTCCAGTTTCAGATTACCGTAAGAACTTTTTATTTCACATTCATCAACTGATTTTGCAATCAGACAGTCCGGGTCACAGCCGCCAAAGACAGAAGAATAATAATTTTCCGCATCTTTAAGCTGCTGAGTTTCCCGTGCAGACTCTTCTTCAAGAGCAGCTTCATATCCTGTAAAGTTTTCCGCTTCAAGGGCTTTTCCAGAATAAGCTGAATCGATGTCACGAAGTAGAATTGCGATGGAGCTTCCGTCTGTCGCAATATGATGCATATCCATAAAAAGGAAATTTCCTTCACCGGTCTCATAAATACAGATACGATAAAGATTATCTTTTAAAAGATTAAACGGCTGAACGAGTTTTTCTTTTGAAGGAAGCTTTTCGCATTTTTCAATTTTCACGACTGGCAGTGCATCATCATTTCTTCTGGCACGCACATCTCCGTCTGCCGTGGCAAAAAGCTTTGCCTTAAGATATGGATGTGCATTTACCGCATTTTCCACAGCAGCTTTAAGCTTTTCCAAATCAATTGAAAAATCAAGCTTGTAGCAGGCAGGAATATTGTAAATCGTCGTATCTGGATTTGCCGACGTTTCAACATAAATTCCCATCTGAGTCATCGTAAGCGGATAATCTTTAAGGCGCACAAAGGAATCAGATTTCTTTTTTGAAAGAATCAGCTTTTCTATAAGGATTACAGTATTGTTGTTTTTAAGCTCTGAAGCCTTAAGCGGAACGTCAAAAAGCTTTCCAAGCATTACATTCAGCTTTAAAAGTGCGATTGAAGAAAGACCGTAGCTTGAAAGCACTTCGTTTATGCTGATTTTTTCCTGCGGGATGCCCAGAAGCTCGGAAACCGCACCGCATATTTTTTTCTGCGCTTCAGTGGCAGCAGGAACAACTTCCGCTTCTTCAAAAACCGGCGCAGGAAGCTTTCGTTTATCGACCTTGCTGTTTACATTGAGCGGAATTTTTTCAATCTGCATGATTGATGAAGGAACCATATAAGGCGGCTTTGTTTCAAGAATAAAATCTGCAAGAGCCTTTTTATCAATCTGTTTATCAGAAACTATATAGGCAGCAAGCATTTTTCCGCCAGCCGGACTGTCTACCGCAATTACGGTTGCATCCTTTATGTCTGCAAAATCGCGTATAACCTTTTCTACTTCGGTAAGCTCAATCCTGAATCCGCGGATTTTTACCTGACCGTCATTACGGCCTGCAATCGCTATATTCCCGTCTTCAAGCCAGGAACAGATGTCACCGGTTTTGTACATTCTGTCATAAGGCTCATCTGTTCTGTACGGATTTTTTACAAAAGCGGCGGCTGTTTTTTCGGGAAGATTCAAATACCCCCGTCCAACCTGAGGACCAGAAACACAAAGCTCGCCCTTTGCCCCGTAAGGCAGAAGCCGGTTTTTACCGTCAACAATGTACATGATAAGATTGTCGTTAGGTTTTCCGATCGGAATGTTTTTTTCACTGCTGGAAACTTTGTAACCTGTAACATAAATCGAACATTCCGTTGGACCATAAATATTGAAAAAATTAAGATTTTCTTTAAACTCAAGAGGTACAAGCTTTTCACCGCCAACCTGAATAGTTTTCAGACTTTTGCAATTGGTTATTTCTGCAAAAGAGCGTCCAACCTGTGTCGTCATGAAACAAGAAGTAATTCCATTTTTTGCGAAATACTCTTCAATAGAAGCAAGATCAAGGCGGATTTCTTCATCAAGAATATGAAGTTCCCCTCCAGCACACAGAACAGGATATGTATCTATCATATTCGCATCAAAACCGTAGCTGGCGTAAGCTGCATTTCTTGACATCTCTGTAAACTCAAATTCACGAATATGAAATAATATTGTGGCCGCAATATTTTTGTGTTCAAGTATAACGCCTTTTGGAACTCCGGTTGTCCCGGATGTATAAAGAATGATAAAGGCATCTTCCGGAGAAACTTCAGGCCAATTCCCCCTAACCTGCTCCGGGATTTTTTTGCAGTCAAGTTCAATTTCGTCTGTAAAAATTACATTCCCATTGTATTCATCAACTAAATGACGCAAATCGCGGTCACAGATTAACAGCTTTGCACCCGCGTCTTTCATCATATAATTAAGGCGTTCTTTAGGGTAAGACGGATCAAGCGGCTGATATGCAGCACCCGCTCGCAGAACTCCGATTGAGCAAAGCGGCATAAAATGGCTTCGGTGAATCAAAACAGAAACAAAGCTTTCTTTTTTTACTCCATAGTGATTGATTTTTTCGGCAAGAGAGCCTGTAATCAAATCAAGCTCTGCGTAACTAAAACGCTTTTCATTAAAGACAACGGCAGTGTTTTTCGGATGAGCATTAATCTGATTTTTTATCAAATCAAGAACGGTAAGATTTTTATCAACCGGGAACGATTTTCCTTCAAAAGTCTTAAAAAGCTTCAATGCCTCATCATCAACAAAATTAATTTCGCTGAACTGCTTTTTGGTCATGAATTCACAAATAACTTTCTGATATGCATTTACAAACGAGCGGATAAAAGTTTCTGAATACTTTGAAGTATTGTAATTCAGTTTCAGGCAGTATTTTCCGTTCTGTTTCATAACCCATAAACTAAAATCTGAAATGCAGTCATCAGAGTCTAAAACCTGAACATCTCCTTTTGCACCGCCTATTTCAACTGACTCAAAAAGTCCTCCCTGGTAAACAAAGGTTATTTCGCTCTTATAATTCAGTTCGTTCACCAGCTGACCGAAATCAACCTTTGAATGAATGAGGCACTGCTTATACACTGCCGACTGATTTTTCAAAAACTCAGCAATAGTCTGAGCTTCATCAAATCTTGCATAGTAAGGAAAGGTTCTTACAAGCATTCCAGGCTTTGTTTTACAGGCTTCACTTCTTCTGGAAGCCGTTACCGTAGAAAAAACAGATTCATGTGCACCGGAATATTTTGAAATCAAATATGAAAACGCATTTATAAATAGGGCATTTTCCGTTATTCCGCAGCTGCCGGTAAAACCTGCGACATTTTTTTCGGAAACAGAAAGTTCCGCAAAGAACTCTTTTGCCTTTCGCAAATCCTTTTCAGGATTCTTGTCTCCATACAGGATCCCTTCAGCCTCACTTCCGTCCAGAAGCTTTTCGTAAAAATCAAAATCCCCTTTTTTGCTTCCGTTTTTTTCAAGCGACTGCTCATCCTTATAAAGCTGTTCAAAAGAAATCTGCTCAGAAGGCAGCACATTCTCTTCATACGCCGCCTTAAGTGAATTTATAAATATGAAGATACTTGTCCCATCCCAGACAGAATGATGTATATCAAGAAAAAGATACACGGCAGCTTCTGTTTCATAAATGTCAATATAAAAAAGAGGAGAATTTTCCAGTTCAAAATGGTGAATATAATTTGCCTTGATTTCTGGAATTTCGGATTCTTTTATAGTATGTAATTTTACTCTTTCTTCTATATGTTCGGCGCGTTTTTCTTCATCAACGACATTGTAAAAAGTACCGTCAATATTCCGGATGACAGTTGCAAAGGTTTCATATCTGGCACAGAGCTTTTTTACCGAATCATACAGTTTCTGAGGATTCAAAGATTTCCCGAATCTATATACATATGTGATGTTATACATTGTTGATTCAGGATTCTGATAGTTTTCAAAATAAACGCCAAGCTGGCTTGATGTGAGAGGTGATTTTCTTTCCATAAGTTAAGCCTTCCTATTTCTATGGATTCTTTCAATCTGATTTCCAATACAATAAACTGCCGCTGTAAGAAGTTCTGTAAGAATAAACGCATACCAGATCCCCTTAAAACCAAAACTGCTGCTGAAAAGGAAACAAAGCGGCACTATAAACACAAAACCTTCGCAGATGCTCATAATGGTTGAAACGGCTTTTTTGCCCGTAATCGGAAGCAGATAAATCATAAAAAACGTAAAACACATTCCGTAAAGGCTCACTGCATACAGACGGATGCTTTGTATGCCCAGAGAAAGCGTCTGCACATCGGAAACGCCATGGAAACGGGTAAATCCGTCTGCAAACAGCTCAAGAAAAATGACTACAAGCGTTGTAAAACCAAAAAGCGATACAAGGGAAACCTTTATAACCTTCTTAAAACTTTCCGTATCTCCGGCACCGAAATACTTACCGGCAAGGGGAACCATAGCGTTGTTGGCACCTGCACTGAACATGCTTGCAAGAGAAAGGCAGGAAAGACTTACAGCCATTACAACAAGACCGGACTCGCCGTTCAGTTTTGCGGCAAGATTATTCAGAATGACAAGCTTAAAGGTAATCAGGCCGGTTCCTATGCAGGCAGGAAGCCCCACAGAAAAAACTTCACCGGATTTTCCAAGCGCACCTTTGAGCCACACGCGGAATGTACGTTTTTTGAATGCAAAATACGAAAGATTTATAAAACATTCAACAACAAAACAAATCAACGTACCAAAAGCCGCGCCGCGCACTCCCATTTTCAACGGGCCCATGAAAATCCAGTTAAAAACTACATTACAGAAGTTTGAAATTATTACTGCAGCGGAACCGATTTTTGGAAAACCGTCTGAGCGCGAAATATTCTGAATGATTGCAGAAATCAGACGGAACGGAACCATCCAGATAAAAATGATATAATACGCTTCTGCATATTTTTGGATTGATTTGTCTTCAAGCAGAAATGAAAGAACCTGCGAAGAAAAGATAAAAAGAAAAGCCAATAAAGCTATTCCGAAAACAAGTCCCCAGAAAACGGCATTTCCAAAGACCTTATTACACTCTTCTGTTTTGTTTTTTCCTTTAAGCACAGAAATTGTTGCAGAGGCACCAACGCCAATCAAAACGGAAAGCGTAAAAACAAATTGAGTCACCGGCATACACGCATTTGCGGCGCCCATTTCTACAGGATTTACAAAATTCCCTATAAAAATTTTATCGATTATACTTGCCGTCTGGGTTGCAATCGCCATCAGAACGCAGGGTACAAAATATGAAAAATACTCGCTTACAATAGAGTTTGTTTTTTCTTCCATAAATCTCTTAATAATTGTACCAGATATTTCAGAAAAGTAAATTTTTTTGCAACGCAAAAAAAACGGCAATTCAGGTACTGCTTTTCCCGTACGGGGGCAGACACTACCTACCGCACGTTCCTTTCCGGCCGCTTCATTTTCCGTGTCTTTAGTCAGGTGCATATCAGTTCAACTAAATCAATTGATCAGCAGCTAAAAATTCCTCAGGAGTCTGAACAATGACCGAAGCTTTTTTATAATCTCGTAAATTTCTGGTCAGAATAACCGGTATTCCGTGCTCTAAGGCTGTGTAATATTGAACTGCAGCTTCAAAATCTGAAAAATCAGAGTTCAATGCCGTATCTATAACAGTTTCAGAAGAATCAATCACACGCAGCAGGATACGCAGTTTTCGTAGTGCATTTTTTGATAAATCATTTCCTAACTGCTTACGCAGGATATAAAAAGTATTTGCAAGAATTAAAGGACTTGTAAAAAGCTCCAGTTTTTTCATTTCTGCAAGAGTAAAAAGCACAGCAGAAAAATGAAAATGAGGAATCCGCTGTGCAAGTAAATCTAAAATAACATCTGTATCGACAAAAATTTTATTCATATTTTTTATTTAGATAAGAGATATAATCAGATTTATAATCATAATTTTCATCAAGATGGATAATGCCTGAAAGTTCATTTACAAGAGGACCATAGGAAAATTCTGATTTATCCCCGTTGAGCGTAAGGTTATTAAAAAAGTTTTCTACAATTGCCGAGAGAGAGGTTCCTGCTTGGGAAACATATTCTTTTGCACGTGAAATTGAACTATCATTAAGCTTTAAGGTCAATTTTGTTTCCATACGTTTTACACCTCCCGTACGTACAAAATAAATCAGAAAGTACGTACTGTCAAGTTTTTTATTTTTCGGAAAGCTTATCACCGTGCATGCAGCGACGCTCTGTACAAGCTGATACACTCCATCAGTGTGCACACCGACCTGACAGATGAACAGCTTACCTTACAAGGTGCAACGTTTACG